>Ga0222718_10000463_pt1 | contig 41585 bp, 54 predicted proteins | sample C33_27DmetaG_FD_165045 | JGI IMG/M metagenome (GOLD analysis project Ga0222718, IMG submission 165045) | Estuarine water microbial communities from San Francisco Bay, California, United States - C33_27D | ecosystem: Environmental > Aquatic > Marine > Unclassified | place: USA: California...
TTCAAAAAAAAATAGAAATGTGTGAATGTTCCAAAGTACACTTGTTTGAAGTGGAGTTCAAATTAGATGGAATGACAGTAGTTCCTACTCACAAAAATTGCGGTTTTGGATTAGATGAGAAACAAGCAGACAAGTTCCAAAAAGAACTAGTAAAGTCTTGGGGCTTCGAGCAAGAAGAAGATTAATTATAAAAATAAAAAGTTAGAATGTAATTACTATTCAATTACATATCTTTTGTAGCTTCTTTGCAAACGTCTGTTGAACATTGGCAATCTGAACTACATATGCAATGACCTTGCATTGCACAATCACATGAGTAATCTGGATCTCCGCTGTCAGCTTCGCATCCACATGCTTGATCTACCATGATAATTCATAATATTACTTATTTTAAAAGGTTAGTACAAAGTAGGAAATCAAGGAGTTGCAATAATCTCAAGAAGTTCATTACAACTAGTTTGAATTGTTTCAACATGGCGCAATAGTTGATTTGAATCAGATTCAATATCAAAAGCAATTTTTAAGATATGAATGACATCCTGTTTTCTATTTAATTCATCTTTAATCTGGGAAAAATTTTCCTTGTTGACATAACCGAGATAGAAATAACAATCAGAAAGCATAGAATTTTCCATAAAAAAGTCATATTTTCTTTTGATAAGTTGAGAATTGTTATTTTTTTCAATCAAGTCAGAAAAACCAACTGTAGATTTGAGCATACGTTCTAACAATGTGGGTGTAGCACGTTCAATACCAATAGTTTGAAGAATATCGGAAATATGGCCATTGATAGAATTCTTCTCAAAATTCCTAAGAGAATCAAGCATGTGAGATGGACTCGATTGAAAATTGTTTAGAGAAGTTATGGCATCAGCCAAATAGTATGATGCACATTTTTGCCAACATGCAGCAAAGGGATCATCGTTTTCAATAGAATCTTTTGTTTTTTGACAGCAAAACAGTGATTCAATTAGAGAATTTTTTGCAAAATCAGAATACAGTAAATTACGTTTTTCAGAAATTTTTGAAAGAAATATTTTCAAATTCCATGAATCATCTTGTAAAATATTTAGATCATCGTATTGAAGAAGTTTTTTTGTATTTGTTTCAGATAATGAAGCGTGGTGAACAGTAATTAAATTATTTTCATACGAAACGACTTCATCATTCAACGAAGTTTCATCAAAAACCATAAGATCATAATCACAGGACTCAAAGGAATAACTCTTGGTTCTACATCCACCTAATCCAATTGGAAAAGTAGATAGTTGCCGACTCTGAATAAATTCTTTAAAATCCATATCATTTGAACTGTTAATTTTTGTATAAAGGAATCAAGTTACAAAGTTTTACAAAGTCATTCAAACTCAAAACATTTCCTTTAAATTAAGATGGGGCGGTTTTTCATCAAGCTCCTATAGTGTAGTCCGGTTAAGCATTTTGGCTTCTCAAGCCAAAGACTCGGGTTCAAATCCCGATGGGAGCACTTGAATTATTATTGTTATTGCCTTAAATATCAAAATCACAAATCATATCCTATGGGTTTGAAAAATATCAACTTAAAGGAAGAATATCGTTCTGACGTGGACGATATTGTTGCAGAATTCTTTTTCCCATGCTTGAGTAACTGCATTGAATATGATAGATGTGTCAATTATCTGTCAGTTCAGGCATTAGCTACAATATCAATGGCATTTGATAATTTCAGTTCAGGTAAATCAAAATTAAGAATGATCACAGGGCATAGATTCAAAACAGAAGATTTGAATTTATTTACAAAATTGTTTTCTGAAAAATTTACAAAGTCATTTGAGGGAAAATTTATCAGAAATAGTAAAATTCAGAAATTACAAAACATCGTAAATAACGGACAAATTGAATTAAAAATTGCGATTCCAAATTCAGAGAGAATTGCAGATGCATTTTCTGAGAGAATTGGAATTTTCATTGATGAGGAAGACGAGCAAGTAGCATTTACAGGAACATCCAAGGAATCATTTTCAACACAGACAAGGGATTTTGAATCAGTTGATGTTTTTACATCATGGAATGACAAATCAAGAGTGGAAAGAAAAAGAAAAGATTTTGAAGACCTGTGGCAAAATAAAACAAAATACGTAGAGGTATGTGATTTTATGTATGCTGAGGAAAATAATCTTTTGAAATATTCAACAAAGTGGGTTACAGAAATCTAAAATTCAAAATTTCCTTCTAAACGGCTTTTATTTTCTAGGAAATTCATTTTATTGATTTTGTAATAAATTACCTCACCACGTCTTTCAATCACTGCAATAATAGGCTCTTTTCCCATTTGAGTAATCTCATCAATCTTTTTTTGTAATGCGCCCATCTTCTCTTGTTGCCCTTCGTTAAGACCGAAAATCAAGAATTTGGCACCCTTCTCACCAAAATGGCCCCTTTCATAAACTCGAAAATCAGAACCAAATCCAAATCCGTCTTTAACAACATATCCTCTGGTCTTTAGATCTCTAAATATCAAAAATTTTGTTAGAATCTCAGGATTTGTTTTTTGACAAATATTCATAAAAGTATCAAAATCAATTTGTTTTTTATTTTTCTTTAGAAATAATTTACGAGTATATAGCAAATACAATGTTTCAAAAGACTTTAGAAATAATTTCCCTTTAGTGATTTCACCAAATCCCTTTTGCTCAAGATCATGGATCATCTTATGTTCGGAAATACAGGCTTGATCTAAAATCAAGTCTCCTCTAACTTCAATGGTCTCATCCATATTATTGTGAAAAATGGAAGATTTCCATATAAGCATTGGAAATATGACCAAATAGCTGCTAACCGTTAAAATATGGGCATTCATGGTTGAGATTATCATGCATGGTGCAAACTATAGAGACGGAACAGGTCAAGTATTCACAAGAAAGGAATACATCAAAGGAAAACCACAAATTAAAATTGCAAAATTTCAAGGTGGTAAAAGAGGCACCTACGAATACTGTGTTCAATTATTGATGAATGAACGTCTTCAAATTAGACATATGGCTATTGAATCAACTAGATTAGCAGCTAACAAAACACTAGAAAAAACAACTGGTGAATCTGGTTACTATTCAAGACTTAGAATTTATCCACATAATCTCTTAAGAGAAAATAAACAAATTGCCACTGCTGGTGCAGACAGAGTTTCAGAAGGTATGAGAAGATCATGGGGCAAAGCAACCAGTTTAGGTGCAAGAGTAAGACAAGGACAATGCATTATGGAATTGTACGTCAATGGTGAAGCATATCTAACTGCAGCAAAGAAAGCACTTCACGGAGCATGTGTAAAACTACCAGGTACTCCAACAATCAAAGTGATTGAATGGAATAAACCATCACCATAGACTGTCTAAATCAGATTTCTTATTTTCAATAAATTTTAAAAAATCTTCAAATTCTTGCTTAGTTGGTTCTCGCTTAAGGATTCTTTTACTTTGATAGAAAAAAGTATTGTACAATCTACCCACTACAATTCCCAACGCGAAAGATTTGGAACCATCAATTGTAGAAAGTAGTTTAATCAGTTCCTTGATATCATCTTTATTGGAAATACTATCTTGAATTTTTTGTTCAATTTTCTTTAAAAGAATCTCATCCACATACTACTAAAGCAATGAAAGCTTAAAAACGCTTAAATCTGCAAATTCAACCCTTTGAATTGTTGCAGTTATAGTACAGTCTGGTTAGTACTCGTGCTTGCCAAGTACGTGACCCGGGTTCAAATCCCGGTAACTGCACCATCTATTGATTTTTAGGAATTAATGCATTTTTTATGATTTCAAGTGCATCATGAGCCTTTTCAGGTCTAGGTAACTGAATTGCAATTACATTGTCCTGTCCATATCTTGATTCAGGTGAATTAAGTACAAGCATGGATGTGTTTGCTAAAACTTCAAAAAAGTTCAAATCAGTTTTTCCGTTAACAAGAAACTTTTCTGAAATATTGCCCACTGAAAAAGTCAAAACAATTTCTACAAATACATTTCCCAATCCGTCTTGCAAAATATTCAGATCAGTGTTAACAGAAAAAGGTTGGCCCTCAATTTTTGCACGAATCAAACCATATTTTTCTTCATCAATTACAATACATGGAGTTTCTTTTCCTTCAAAATCAAAAGTAGTAATACCATCATGAACACTATCTAACATTTTTTGCAATTCATCAGACATCCTCTTTTTCCTCCAATGCAGGAACAATTCTGTCACTTGCTTTAACTAAGAATGGGGAAATGAATGCAGTAATAATTGAAATTATACCAACAAGAGGGAACAAGAATGCAGATACTGCGCCAATATCAACTCCAACTTTTACAATTACAATTGAGAATTCACCGCGAGGAGCAGCTAATGTAAATGCTGAACGGAGTGCTTTTCCACGTTTTTGTCTGAAGATGAAATTACCCAACATATTTCCACCAAATTTCATACCAGTGGCAACAGCAATCAGAGCAATTGCAATGAAAATATAATTTTCAAGTTGTGAAACATCCATCAATGCGCCTACAGAAATGAAAAATATTGCTACAAACATGTCTTTGATTGGACTGGAAAGTAATTTTGCAACCTCAGCAGATTTTGATTCTGCTACCAGTACGCCAGCTAAAAAGGCACCAATTGCAACAGACAATCCCACAATATTTGCCAGTAAGGCATAACCAAAGCACACCCCAAGAACACTTAGAAGTAAAATTTCACGATTTTCAGCAGCTGCAACTCTATCAATTAAACCAGGTACTATTCGAGTTCCAATAGTAAAGGTTCCAACAATAAGGCCTACTGCAACTAATACAACTACAATTATGGACTCTATAGATACAGATCCGACTAGAGCAACTGATTGTAATGTAGAAATCAAAATTACAGCAATTACATCTTCAACAATCAAAATACCTAAAACAAGGATAGATGATTCTTTTTTGATTTTTCCCATCTCTTCTAAAATTTTAACAATAATGGCAGTACTAGAAATTGACAAAGCTGCTGAAATGAATAATGCATCCATAAATTGCAAACCAAGTGCAGTTGAAGCATAAAACAAAACACCCAATGTAGAGAACAGTCCAATTGTTCCTACACCGACAGATACTTTTCCAATGGATTTGATCTTTGCATATGGAAATTCAATTCCGATAACAAATAGTAATAAAATTACACCAATCTCTGAAAACAAATGCAATGCAGAAATATCTGATAAAATTCCAACACCATCTAACATTTCAGACGGGGAATTATTTTCAGGTAATATCCAAGTCCAAAGAGGAGACAACGGACCAATCAGCATTCCTGCAAACAGATATCCAATAATCAAAGGTTGTCTAATTTTAAAAAATGCAAGTGTAACAATAGAACCTATGATCATGATAAAAGCTAAATCAGTTACAAAACTTGTATGTGGTAATTCCGGAGTTACTTGTTCAATCAAAGTGTTAACAGTAGAGTTAAGAGAATTTTGAATTGTACTGGAATCCAATTGTAACGAAAGATTTTGCATAATATCATTGATTGAATTTCATTAAAAAGTGATTGCGTGATTAAAATTTAGAAAAAAAATTATCGAAAAATCAAATAAATGATTATCAAAAGATTAGCAATTTGAAACTTCTTTATGCCTAGTTGTTTTAGTAAAAATGCAGAGTGATGAGTAGGTCAGCAGATTAGGATTAAGATGAAGAGATATGACCTGGGGTAACTGACTGCAATTATGGTTACATTGGCATAACCCAATTATTAATAGTACGGTACCGTACTGTACTATATGATTCAATGCGAATATTGTGCAAGAGGATTCATTGAGACAACTAATGGTCTTGCTGAGAAGACATTTCATGAATTACTTCATGAACCAGAAGTTGTAAACAAGTGACTCTTTACATTTTTTATTTTAAACCTAAATTTTTTATTCTTAGTTTCTTAATTCATCGTATATGGTTTCTAAGACAAGTAAGAAAAAAGTTGTAAAAGCAGTCAAAAAACAACCTAGTCCTGCAGCAGTATTAAAAAAAGTTTCATCAGTTTCAGACTCTAACAAAGCATTACAGAAGGAAATTAAAGTCATGTCAAAGATATTTGGGGAAAATCAAAAAGTCCTGGTTTCCATGAAAGGAATGATTGACACATTAACATCGACATTAGAACATATTCAAAAACAATCTAAACAAATCAACATCATAGAAGACGATACTCAAAAATTGTATGCAGGATTAAATCAAGTGAGAACACAATCTAATTTAATAAGTAAAATAAACAATCAAACTGAAAAATTAGAAAACGAATTAAGCAGAATTTCAGAAGTACAAAAGAAATCAAAGCCTCAAGAAATATCTCAAAAAGTTGAAGAGAGTATGAATTCAATTTCAAATAATTCGCAAATGATCATAAAAATTGCACAAAGAATTGACGAGGTCAGAGATGACTTGAGAGAAGTCTCTGGAAAAACAAATTCATTTTTAGAAATCAGTTCAGAGATGAATAAACTCAAAGAAAATATCGAAGAGATTTCTGGAAAAACAGATAACATCAATACAAGTAGTCAGGTAGTTGAAAGTCTGAAACAAGAATTTGAGAAAATAATTGAAGGGGTTACAGATGCATCAACTGTAAATGCAGAATTAGAAGCAATCAAAATTTCAATTGATACAATATCTTCAAAAGCCTCAAAAATTGATTCATTGGGAGGCGTGATAGATGGCCTCAAACAACAATTTGAAACAGTGTCATCAACTGTAAACTCTAGTGATGCAATTAGCCTAGAATCAATTAGAGAATTGGGTGGCAAAATTGATAAAATTGAAACTGAGATTAGTTCCCTAGCAAAGAGGGCTGATTCCACAGCATTTGTGGGTGAAAACCTAAAAGAAGTTCAAGAAGATTTCTCAAATTTCAAATCCAATGTTTATGATAAAACAAACAATATTGAACAAAAAATTGTTTCAGTATCTGACACACTAAAGAGACAAGAGGCATCAACTGAAGAATTCCATAAAAAATCAGAAAAACTCTTTGAAGAAATACAATCAGTTAGAAATGTTACAAACAAGGCTTCCAGTGATTCCTCAAAAGAAATTATGGCCCTACTGAAACTATCAGAGTATCAATCAAACATTAGGATGAATACAGAATCAAAGTACGGGGATGCAAAAGACATTGAGAAAATGGCAAAACTTACAACTGAAATTGTAAATTTGTTTGATAAAATTTCAATCGAGTCAGGTGAAAAAATACCTTTACCACACGAGGTAAGACAATGGGCAGTCAGTAAAATGCTAGATTGTGCTGATAGATGGGAGATAAGATTTAGTGACGTATACTCAATTCTAACAAATGCCATAGGCAGAGACATGTTAAAAGAAGCAATTAGAATTCAACAAGTAAGAGACATCTATGGAATTAGAGCAGTAGATGAAATTAGAAATGATCTAAATATTTCTTAGACACCGATTGAATCAGATTCTTTAAGTTGTGTTCTTTTTCGTTTTAATGCAGAAAATATTCCAATTATTACTGCAATCCAAATAACACTAGAAAGCATATTTGTAATGCTGACATACATGTACGGAGTGGCATCCATAATATTTTGTCGGAGCAAATCGGCTCTGTTGTTGATATCCAACATTGCTGTGTGATATGCAGAATTATCTTGAGGAATAGTTGAAATGTTGTCTAAACTTGCAAGCATTGTATCAACATCATTTTGAATTCTAATAAAGTTGGTTGATTCAGTTGCAAAAATCCACACAGGGTTTTTAGAAATCATTTGGCTTTGTGTGTCAGTAGTCTCAGGTAGTTTTTCCAATAATGGTTCCATATCTAATTGAATTGCAATTAGATGTGCACGAATAACTTCTGGGTCAGATGAGCCTATTATTCCGTCAAAATGACCTCTAATTCTATCTAAAGGATAGATATCTGAATTATATCCATTAATGGCCATAAATCCACCAAAAATTATCAAACCTAAAATTCCAACCATTGATAGTTTGTAAACAGTATTTGCCATTTTCTCTTTCTTCGTCATTTTACGTTGTTCACTTGATTTATTTCTTTTAAATCGAGTATGAGAGAGACTCATGTAAGCAATAAAGAAAAATCCAATAGTTTGAATTGCAATAATTGGAACAAATACAGGATTATTTGAAAAGATTGAGATAAAAATTGCAAGTATACCATAAACACCAAAAAATATTTCCAAAAGAGTTGTTTGTGTAAAAGGTAAATTGTATGCCTTTCCTTTCCAGTCATCTTCTTTTTTGATTATACCATATTTTGGGGTTCGAAGGAATTCATTTTTTCTACCAAAGATAGCATCAAAAACTGCAACAGTGTTATTTACAGACATTCCAGCATTGTAAACCAATAATGCAGGCAGCAACTTTGCTTTAGATTTCCATGACTTCCCATACATATTTTGAATAATCAAAATGTATGCACCAGGGCCCATTGCAAGATAAGTTGCAAAGGTAATGACAGGTAGAAAACTTACGACATAAAGATTAACTTGACCAGCTAAAAGTATCGGCAATGCCAAAAATTGAATTAACATTAATGGATAAACAATATGACGAGTTAATTGAACAAATGCCTGTACTTTAGTTTCAACAGAAATTTTACGTTTTGCAGTAATATCATAAAGTAACTTTGTGGCACATTGAATTGAGCCTTTTGCCCATCGAAATTGTTGTCTTTTAGCAGCATTCATTTGAGCAGGAAGTTCTGCATCAACTACAATGTCAGGTAGGAATACACATTTCCATCCCTTCATCTGTGCTCTATAACTCAAGTCAAGATCTTCAACTAAAGTTGCAGTATGCCAACCACCTGCATCCTCAATACAATCACGTTTCCAAATTCCAGCAGTCCCATTGAAGTTCATAAACAAATGAGAATCACTTTTTGCCTTTTGCTCAATTAGAAAATGAAAATCAAGACTAAGAGCTTGCACTTTTGTGATAGTGGAATAATTTTCATTTACATGACCCCAACGGCATTGAATTAAACCAATGTTTGATTTTGAAAAATGAGGAATTGCTTTTTTAAGAAACCAGGTGGGAGGGATAAAATCTGCATCAAATATTGCTACAAGTTCAGTGTCAGTAATTTGCATCGCATATTTGAGAGCACCTGCTTTGTACCCCTTTCTTGTTCCACGTCTAATATGTTCAATTTGGAATCCCTGTGTTTTGTAATAGTTTACAGTTTTTTCTAATAAATCAACAGTGTCATCATCAGAGTCATCTAAAACCATAATATTCATTTGATTTTTTGGGTAATCCAAATTACATACTGCATCTACAAGTCGTTTTGCAACATACTTTTCATTGTAAATTGGAAGTTGAATTGTTACAGAAGGGGTTCCCAAATCAACAGTTTCAATTGATTTATTTCGTTTGTTTGCAAGTAAAACAAGATAGTAAAAATTACAAGTATATGCAGTAATCAAAATAGCAGAAATAATAAACAAATCAAACACTAATGCAATGAAAGGGTTTCCAGCCATCTTTAGCTGCTCAAAAGTATTAGTCGATATTTATAGTTGCAATAAATGCAATTATTTTTGTTCATAGATTTTGATTGCTTGTGGAGGACATACACCTTCGCATGCAAGACAGAAAATACAATCAGGTTCTTTTGACATCAATGGTTTTTGATCAGATGCAGGATTTCCTGGAGAATCAAACCATTCGTAAACTCCAACTGGACAGGCTTCTATACATCCACCATCTGCAACACAAATATCATAATCTACTGAGACAAATTCTCCCCAAATACCCATTATTCCATTACTAGTACCTTTACGACCCCAGGTTTTGATTGTGTGTTCTGCAGCTTCATAAACAGCAGATGGTTTCATTTTTGATTTGTACTCAACATCAATTGGTCCAGGTTTTGCACCGTCTGGAATTTCAATGGATGCGTCATCTTCTTCTTCTTCATCATCTGTTGCTTCAATTGGTTTTGGTTTTGCACCAAGAACAATTTTTGCCAAAGGAGTTAGTTCCTCTAATCTTTGAATTGCATTTAGTTCAGGAATCTTTTCACTTTTTGCCAAATAAGAAATCATCTTATCTGCCAAAATTGTATTTCTCAAAATAGTATCAATTACCATTTTTGCAAAATGGTCTGCTTTCTTTCTATAATCTTTAACCCAGTTAGGATCTCCAAATTTCTCAATTGGAAATACCTGATAAATTATATCAACAACTTCTCCAGTGACAATTTCTACTGTTACAGATAAATCAACTTCTTCGTATCCTTTCTCATCAGGATCTTCCATGTTTTGCTCTTTCCAACGATATGTAGCGTAAATTCTATCTGCGTACATATCCATTTCAAATGCTTTTTTCAAACCATCATGAACGGATTTAATTTCATTTGGGTCCTCAAGTACTATAGGTAATCGGTATAAACCAAGTTTGAATCCATGTAATGGGTATACTCCACGCTTTGCCGTTGGGGCTTCCATTGACCAAACCCGATCTTTTAAAAGTAATGACATCTGTTCTCTGTGAGTAGAATTTAGTTAAAAACGTTATCAGTCATCATCTTGAGGGCAGGTTAATTCCCTCAATTCAGTGTATTTTTTCTCCATGGCATTTGCATGAAGTTGAACATCAGATAGATCATAGGAATCTTTAGAAAAATACCATCTAATTGGAACCCAGTGTCCAATTCCATCCATATCATGAATCATTCCCTTGTCAGCCTTAACTTTGAGAGTTTCATCAGTAGAAGTTTCTTTAATTTCCAATCCTCGTTTGGTTTTATCTTCTAAAACTATTGTCGAGTTTCCATCTTTTATAAAATAAAAAGATCCTTTTTCAAGAATAGGTAAATCTAAAAGCAATTTATTTTTCCACAGGGTTTCCTATCATGTTACCCCATTCAGTCCAGGAGCCATCATAGTTTCTTACCTTTGGATATCCAAGTAAATATTTTAAAACAAACCAGCTGTGTGATGAACGTTCGCCAATTCGACAATAACAAATCACATCTTTGTCAGGAGTTACACCTTTTGGTTCATAATTTTGTCTTAGTTCTTCAACTCCTTTGAATGTTCCATCAGCATCATTTACAGCAGTTGCCCATGGAATATTATTTGCTTCAGGAATATGTCCACCTCTTTGTGCATGCTCCATAGGATATTCTGGTGGAGCGGTTATTTGACCTGAAAATTCTGCAGGAGAGCGCACATCAACCATTACAGTGTCTTCTTTTCCAATTCCTCTACTAACATCAAATAGATATGCACGTAAACCCTCATCAGGTGGTTGTGCAACGTATTGTGATGAAGCGATTTGTGGTTCGTCAGTAGTGTAATCACGATTTTCTAATTCCCATTTTTTTCTTCCACCATTCATTATCTTTAGATTTTCATGTCCATAAATTTTGAAAACCCAAAAAACAAAAGCAGCAAACCAATTATTGAAATCACCATAAAGAATAACTTCAGTGTCAGCAGTGATTCCATTTTTGGACATTAATGCTTCAAATTCTTTTTTACCAATTATGTCACGAGTCACAGGGTCATTGATATCACGTTTCCACCATATGAGACTTGCACCATCAATGTGACCTTTTTGATATCCGTTTACAGGATCATAATCAACTTCAACTAATTTTCTATTTTCATTTGGAGGGTTTTGTGATAACCATTCAGTGTCAACTAATACTTCAGGATGTGCGTAGCTCATAATTTCATGAGTCCACATTCATACTTAATTGTTTTTACAATTGTGCGTAAAAATATCATTTTTATGTAAATACAATTCAAAGGAACTTACTTGAAACTAGAAAATGTTGCCGTTGTAAGTAAAGTAGGAAACAAAGATTCAGAAAATGCTGCAGTAGATGTTGCTAAAAAATTATTAGCAAAAAAAGCAACCGTGTATACGATTTCACCAGTCAGTGTTGAAGGAGCAAAACAGATGGAAGAACTAGAAGAAATTCAGAATGTAAAGTTGGATCTCGTAGTAACATTAGGGGGAGATGGAACAACACTTCGTGTTTTTCGAAATTTAGAAAATGAGACGCCAATCTTAACAATCAATGTTGGTGGGAATAGAGGAATTTTAGCAGAAATTACAATTGACGAGATTGATGAGGCACTAAATGAAATTTTAAATGACAACTTCTTTTTAGATAAAAGAACTAGAGTGACTGCAGTATGTGGCGGAGTAGAATTTCCACCAGCACTAAATGAAATTTACATTAGTAGAGCAAACTTGACTAAAACTGCAGAAATTGAAATTAAATTTCAAAACGATACAGTAAAACAAAAGATGGACGGAGTGATTATTGCAACACCTAGTGGTTCAACAGGTCATTCATTTTCATTAGGAGGTCCAATATTACACGAAAGTTTAGATGTCTTGATCATTACACCAGTTGCACCAGTATACAGATTAGCATCATTAGTTGTACCTGATGAAAAAATTGAAATTATTTCTTCACATGATTGCAATATTGCAATAGATGCACAAGTTGTAAAATCTGCAGGATATGAAGAATCAATAATTATTAAAAAATACAAAAGCCCAGCAGTTTTCATTAGATTGAAAAAAAGAGGTTTAAGACAAATGAGCAAACTTGGATTTTAGAATTTTAGATGCTAGTGCATTTTATGCAGGAGTTCCATTTAGATCATCTGAAGATTGTTACACAACATCTCTAGTTTATGATGAAATTCAACATATCAAAAAAAATCAGGATGTTTTAGGAACTCTTCTCGAAACAAATCGACTGAAAATTAGGGAGCCTGACAAACAATCAACTCAGGCTGCAATTAAAGCAGCAAAAGAGACAGGAGATTTTCCTCAATTATCAAAACAAGATGTTTCTATTATTGCATTAGGAATTGAAACAAAAGGACAAATCATCACAGATGATTTTGCAATTTCAAATGTTGCAAAAAACATGGGATTAAACATTGCACCAATTATGACAAAAGGAATTAAAGATGTTGGAAAATGGATTCATTATTGTCCAGGTTGTAAAACTAGTTTCAAAGGGGGAAAAGAATGCTCAAATTGCGGAACAGCATTGAAAAGAAAATTAATCAAATAATTTTTTCAGAATAATTATTGCTGCGAAATATAAAATACAACACTGACATTTGTGGTAATTTCTTCATCACCAGACATGATTGGTGCAGATTTCATTGATGATTCAGCAAAACCATCAAAAGATGCACGCATTGGACTGTCATAGTATGGAACTACATTATCATGAATAACTACAGATTTTACTCCAACAATTTTTTGTTTTAACGGAACTAGTGCTTTTTCTGCTTTTTGGGTTGCATCATTAATAGCATCAGAAATCAAGTCATCACTAATTTTTTGTAATTTATCATCAGATAATTGAAATGAAATGTTGTCAACACGATTAGCTCCTGAAGAGACTGCTGCATCAATAATATCTCCAGCAGAATTGATTTTGTCAGTTTGAATTAATAAAATATTTGACACACGATATCCATTTAGAATTTGTTTCCAGTTTCCATTAAGATCTTTTATGCTATCATATATTGGATAAATTGAAAAATTTGATGTTTGAATCTCATCTTCAGAAATTCCAGAATTAGTTAATGCAGAAATTACAGAATTCAGAGAGTCGGAATTTTGAGATAATGAATCATTAGCAGTTTTGGCTTCAGATTCGACTCCAAGTACAATTACTAATGAATCAGGATTTGAAGAGGCAGTTGCACTACCAGAAACAGATATGGTTTGTTCAGAAGGATCATATTTTTTCAACCACTCATAAATTAATTCTTCAGGAATATCATCTCCAATTACTTGAGATTCAACTTGTTTATCGCTTTGAGTTAAAGTTACAGCAAAAGCTAAAACAAAGATTACACCAACTACAACTGCAACATTGACACGATTATCCATAGAAATTCTAAAATCATATCCTATAAAAATCGATGAAACAAAATGACAGCAATAGTTATGTCAATGTCTTTTGGGAACTTTCCTTTTGAAGTTTATTTTTAGTTGTCAACATGTTTTTGATTTTTTTTGCACGAGCTTCACCCAATCCCTCAACTTTGGCCAATTCAGAAGTGGTTGCGCTAAAAACTTTTGACGGAGTACCAAATTTTTCAAGCATTCGAACTGCAAATTTTTCACCAATTCCAGGCAAACTACAAAGTGTGGATAATTGCTGAGTTTCTAAATTCGATGATTTTTTAATTTTTTTCAAGTAAGGACCTGTTGGCCCATCTTTTTTAGAACACATTGAAACTAATAATTTTGCAGTATGAGATGCACTGGGGGTAGGGATTATAGGAATTTTAAATTCCAAAACAACTCGAGAAATAGCACCATAGAAAACTAAGGGATTGTCAGTAATTTCTTCAATTTCATCAACATTTCCTTCTAGTAAAACTATAGGATTTGCAAAATGCTCTTTGAGTCTACTGCATTGGTCATATAATCTTCCATCAAAAACAGAAGCCATCAAATCCTTGATACTTTTTCTTTCAACAATAGTTTCAGGTGCAACAATATAATCACCAATTGGAAGTGTTTTCATTTCCACATTCATGCCAATTGCTTTGAGTAATTTTGGAATTCCACTTTTAGTTTCTCGTTCATCAACAATTATTCGAAGATTTTCTAATTTCACAAATATCAGTTATAATGAATTGTTAATATCTTATTTGAAATAGACTAAAATTATTTTCTAGGGTTGTCATCTGCTGCTGGAGGTGGAGGAGCATTACCACTTTTCATCATTTCAGTGATTTTTGCTTCTTGTTCTTTGAGAGTTTCTTTTACACGAACTTCTTGTTTTTCAAGAACAGTTGATCTAGTTTTTGCTAATTCTATTTTTTCCTCTAGTTCATCAACTAGTGTTTTTTTATCAGATTTAATTAATACAGTTCCAGCTTGTTTAAAGACAGAATCACCATCAGCAACTTTCTTTAATTCATCAACAGCTTTTTCAGTTTCTGCTTTTTCCATTTCAAGATGTTGTCTTTGAGTCATTATGGATTGTAAATTTTGTTGAGATTGTTGTAATTTTCCAATTTGTTCTTGAAGCCATGGGGGCATTTGTCCAGCAGACATGAATATTTGTGAAATTAATCTGATTATATCTTTACCGATTCAATTGTATCGTAGCTAGCTTGAATTAATCGGAGTGTTGAATTTAGATTTGCTCTAAGATGTGCAATTTGATCAGTTTCAGCGGAAATTACTAATTTTTTATCTAATTTGATTTTAGTTTTAACAGGATTTTCAGGATAAAACTCATTATCTGTGTTTACAGAATCAAAAATTGCATTGTTTTTATCTTTAGCATCTACAGTGATTTTTGCACTATAGTTTAATGTCATATGCAGTTCCAGCAACTTTATAGTTACATTTCTTACAAGACCAAATTCCAACAGCATCTCTGCCAAATGTTTGGGAACCACATTCAGGACAACTTCTTTTTTGTTTTAATTGAAGATGAACTTTTGTGTATTGTTTTCTAAGTTTAATTCCGTAACGTGCACCTAAGCCTTTAAGTGATTTCTTTGCTTTTGCCATATTATTGACCCTCCTGTTTTGAGGATTTTAATTGTTCCCTTATTTTTGCGCCTACTTTAATTGATAAATCTCCACATTGATTGATTTCTTCTTGTGTAAATCCATCGCTGCCACCTTTTTGAAGTGCAACAATATTTCCATCAGAATCTGTAGTTATAGTAATTCTTGAATCCATACTTTCCCATTCATCGCCATTAGGATCAACAACAATGTAATTTCCAATTTTTCCCATGGTTACAGATACAGGAATTGTGGTTATAGGTAACGGTTTGTCTGCACCCTCAACAACTGAAGGTTGGTCATCAACCATCTCCCATGTTGGAGTTTTTGATGTAAGTAAAGCAGCAGTTGCAGCATAAGAGCATGCATCAAAAAGATTTCCGTCATAATCAATTGCCACAACATCTGCAAATACACCAACTACAGATTTGTCCTTTTCAATTACTAAATCAGAAACATCAACCATATGACTTTCTCGAATTCCCCTATCAACAACTCTTGCCAATTCAATGACAGGTGCTTGTGGAGGTCCGGTTTCAACAGTAGGATGTGAAAGAGGCAATAATTCAGCAGTGCACATAAACATACCTTTGTCACCTACATCTGGGAAAGGTTTGTCTGGTTGGATTTTTACACCACACAAAACTTGAGTATCACCAAGATAAACTCTTGCAGAACCGTTTGCTTTAGGAATTGCGTCAATTTCAATGCATATTTTTCTTGGTTCATCTAGTGCTCTTCCATCAACTCTTTTTCCTTGTTCTAATAATTCTAGAATTTGTGCTCTTTTTAGTTCATCAATAACTGAAACGCTTGTCATATCTAATCTCCCCTGTTTCCAAAGTACTTGTCATGTAGTGCTTTCTTTTGAAGTTCATAAACAACCTCACATCCTTTAACTCCAACATCAACACATTTTTTGTATTCTTCTGGAGTTAAGACACCGTCTAATTGTAATAAAGTAATTTTTTTCATACTTGGCATATATCCAATTGGCATATCGGCTTGACCTGCTTGATCCTCTTCATTGTTAACATCAAGAATAATTGTATCTGCAACTTTACCTGAAGCAATTGCTGCAACCATATCTCTCATCGGGATACCAGCATCAGCTAATGCAACAGATGCTGCAGTAAGGGCAGCACATCTAGTTCCACCATCAGCCTGTAAAACTTCAATAAATACATCAACTGCAGTTCTTGGGAATTTCTCCAACATTACTGCAGGTTCTAATGCTTCTTTGATTACTTTAGATATTTCAATTTCTCTTCTTGAAGGTGCTGGTCTTTTTCTTTCACCAACAGAAAATGGTTCCATGTGATATCTAACTCTTAAAATTCCAGTGTCAGTATTTGACATGTGTTTTGGATGAACATCTCTTGGTCCAAATACACCAACTAAAATTTTGTTATCGCCAAATTCAATGTAAGCAGAGCCATCAGCGTTTTTTAATCCGCCAGCTTTAATCATAATTCTACGTGGTTCGTCTATTTTACGTCCATCACAGCGAATGCCATTTTCGTCCAATAAGACCATGGTTGCATCTCGTCCACCCATTATGATTCATCCTTTCCATCTAACATTTCTTTAATTAAATCAGTTAAATTAGCAATATGTGCTTTTTCATTAACCATTTCAACTGCCTTTTTAGCTTTTGAGAGCCCTTCTTCAGTCTCACAGGAAATAACAACCCAGCCATTTTGGCCAATTGTAATGGCAGCATTAGTTCCCATTTCAATCATTTGTATCATACTTCCTTTTTTGCCAATCAAACGTGGAACTTTACTTGGAGAAATTTTTACTAAAATTCCATCATCAATTTTACCTAAATCTCTATCAGATATTGTAATAAGAGGATCTCTAGTTCTGTCAAAATTTGCAATTCTTGCAGCTACCAAATCACCAGTTTTTAATTTACTTGAAAGTTCATCAGCATGAGTTGAAAAGTCTCTTCCAAAAACATCCTGAGCAGGTAAAAATCCAACATAGCAAGAATTTACATCTAATTCCCAAGATAGGGATGTATGAGAAATAACTTTACCAATTACAAGATCATTAATTTTAGGAATATATTTTCCAGTTAGAGGAATGACTTTAACAGAATCTTCATAAATTTCAGATATACCAACAGATGTAGAAATTATGTTATTTCCTTCTAAAACTACATTTTGTTCAGGTCTAAAAGGTCCACTGGTAATTACATCACCAGGAATAACGTATTTTCTCTTATCGGCCATTATTTCATTACCTCTACAGTGGCAGAGCCCTTGGTAATAGAACCTAATCTGTCAATCACGTTTGGCCTTGCTGCTGCGGGTATTTCAAGTATTGCTTTTAGTGAACCATTATTTTGCCATTCTTCTTTTTTTAGCGAACCGACAGATTTCAAAACTGAGTAAGATTGAGAGGCATATTGTGCAGGAATAGTGATCTCCAATTGGAGATTTTCAGATTTTAATGCAATAATTGAACGTAATTTTTCAACAATATCTTTAACTTGTTCTTCGACGCTTTTTTGAGGTTCAATGGATACACGACCATCTTTCATTGCTTGTTCAATTCGTAATGGAGGATGAGGTAAGTGAGTTTTTGGATCAACAAAAGTTTTGGCAATATATTCAACAATTTGTTTTCTTTTCTGATCCACCATTTTTCGTCTTTGATCAGTAGTAAGATTTAGATCTCCTTTTTCAAACATTATTTGAGCAATCTCAGTTTTATCTTCAGTTTTGAATGCAGCGAGTAATTTTTCAGTAGAGGGCTTTGTTCCTTTTCCAGAATCAGTATAGATTTCTTCAGAAACTAAAACCGAAGAAATATCCTTTTTCTTACCTAATTTGTAATCCAAAGCAGGATCTGGCTTTACCAATATTTCAAATTTTTCACCTTCAAAGGAGAATCTAACTACTGTAACGTCTGCCATATCTTAGTACTATTGTAATTTGGTATTTATCTATACGTAAAGCTAGCTAGATTTTTATGTGCACTTTGACGATTTTCAACAAGATTTGTCATCATTAGACGTTATTACAAAAGATTCTGAAAAGATAGCCTTAAAGCTAAAAGGTGTTCCATTACAATATGCAAATGCTTTAAGACGTGTTTGTTTAAACGGAGTTCCAGTTTTCGCAATTGATACAGTAGACATTATTGAAAACACATCTGTTTTACCTGACGAGGGTTTAGCTCACAGATTGGGTTTGATTCCATTAAAAACAGATTTGAGTAAATATAATGAATCAGATAAAATCCTACTAGTGTTAGATTCAGGAATATCTGAAGAAACTAGAACTGTATTATCAGGAGAATTATCTTCTGAAGATGAGAGTATTAAGCCAGTATCTGAAAAAGTCCCAATTGTTCAATTAGCCCCAGGTCAAAAAATCAAAGTCGAATGTTATGCAAGACTAGGACGTGGTACAGAACATGCAAAGTGGAATGCTTCTAACGTTGCTATGCTCACAGATACTGACAAAGATGATGAGAAAATACTCACCATAGAGTCAACAGGAGCACTAAATCCAGAACAAATTGTTCTAGAAGGAGTAGAAGAAGTTAGTAGAAGAGTTGTTGAATTCAAAGATATGATCAACAATATCGAAGAATAGTAGAAGCATAGACATTATATTTGGGTTTTAAGCCGGATTATTCACATGACTAATCAAGTTGTAATTCGTATGGCTAGCGATCTTAAGAAAGCATCAACCAAAAATGATGCTCCAATTTGGGGTAAATTGGCAGAATACGCTCTAAAACCATCAATTGCTAGAAGAGATATCAATCTCAATAGAATTAGTCAATTAACCAAAGATAACGATACAGTAGTTTTTCCAGGTAAAGTTTTAGGAACAGGAAATATTTCTCACAAAATCACATTATGTTCATTTTCAATTTCAAATTCTGCAGCAGCCAAAGTTTTAGAAAATGGTGGAAAATTAATCTCACATGCAGATTTAATCAAACAAAACCCAACAGGTAAAGGAGTAGTACTACTTGGCTAATGGAAGATTAAACAGACCTGCTGGAAGAAATTCAAACACTTCCAAACAAGAAGTTGTCATTAGAACAGATAGACCAATTGTCGTTGATGCAACAAATCACATTGCAGGTAGATTAGCATCAAATGTTGCTAAATTGCTATTACAAGGTCAAAGAGTCACAGTAATCAATTGTGAAAAAATTATGATGAGTGGAACAAGATCAAATCAAATTCAAGAATATAGAGAATTTTTAGAAATTAACAGTATTATCAATTACAAACACGGACCGGTACACTATAGAAGACCAGATACAATCATTGCAAAGATGATTCGTCAAATGTTACCATTTGATAGAAAACCATCAGGCAAATTAGCATTCCAAAGATTAAGAACATACATCGGTGCACCAAATGATACAAAACCATTAGAGAAAACACAGTTTGAAAAAGCATTAATCAAAAGAGCAGCTTCTAATTATACAACATTAGCAGAAATATGTAGAGTAATAGGATGGACAGAATAAGATGATTCCAAAAACTGAAATTTATTTTGCAACTAGAAAAACAGCTAGTGCTCACGTATACATTACAAAAGGTGTAGGTAAAGTTAGAATTAACAACGTTCCAGTAGAAATGATTCCACAAGAAACAGCTCGTGAAGTCATTTTAGCACCACTTGAAATTACAGGAGATTTGAGAGATAAAATTGATATTTCTGTAAGAGTTAGAGGTGGAGGATTCATGGGACAAGCAAGTGCAGTAGCAACTGCAATTACCAGAGCATTAGTAGGCTGGACAAAATCTAAAAAAGAGCCAAAAGATCATCCTTTCCCAAAATCAACTAGAGAAGACCTCAGAAAAAGAATTACTGATTTTGACAAATATCTAGTTAGTGGAGACGCCAGACAAAAAGAACCAAAGAAATTTGGCGGACCTGGTGCAAGAAGAAGAAAACAGAAGTCATACCGTTAGACTGTGAAGGCTGTAATTTTAGCTGGTGGTAAAGGCACCCGCGGAAAACCATATACAGAATATTTTCCAAAAGCGATGACACCAATTAACGGAAAACCTTTGATTGATTATGTTGTCAGATATCTAAAATCATTCAAGTTCATTAATGAAATCATCATCATTTCAGATTATACTGGTTTAGGAGGTCAGATCAAAAATTATTATGGAAATCAAAAAAATATTAAATTTATTCAAGATTCACAAAGTGGAACAGGAGGAGATTTACTCCACATCCAAAAGGAATTAAAAAATGAATCAGAATTTCTCTTGTGGTTTGTAGACAATCTATGTGCATTAGATATTGCAAAAATGAGAAAAACTTTCAAAGAAAAAAACAGTTTGGCATGTATTGCAACTAGAACAAAGAGAAAAGAAGAAACAGGTTTTGCAGTGGTAGAGGATGGAATAATTACAGAGTTTAAAGAAAAGCCAATTATGAAATTACAGTTATCAGAATGTTTAGGAATCTACATGTTAGGAAAAGAAATCATTCAGAGAATTAAAAAGAAAAAGAAAAAACAAGTGAATTTATCATTTGATATTTTACAAGAATTGTCAAAAGAAGGTAGAGTAAGTGCTCACGATATAGAACAAAGAGAATGGATTGATGCAGAATCACCAATGATTTTAGAGAGAAACGAGAAATTAGTAACGAAAATCATAAAACAGATGGGATTGTAGAGTTCTCTTCAAATTCAGAAATTTTTTCCTCATGCTGAAGAGTTTGTGCAATGTCATCTAATCCCTCCAAGAGAATTTTTTTCTTGTGAGAATTGATTTCAAAAGAGATATTTTCTGAAGGCGTTTTAATTACCTGATTTTCTAAATCTACTACAATTTGGTTAGTCTCATGTTGAAGTTTCTCCACCAGCGTAGAATCTAATGTAATAGGAAGAATTCCATTTTTGAAACAATTGCTAAAAAAGATATCAGCAAAAGAAGAGGATATTATTACAGAAAAACCATAATCATCTAAAGCCCAAACTGCATGCTCTCTACTAGAACCGCATCCAAAATTATCTCCTGCTACTAAAATTTTTGAGTCATCATATTTAGAATTATTCAAAACAAAATCAGATTTCAAATTTTCATTTTCATCATATCGCCAATTAAAAAATAAGAATTTACCAAATCCAGACTTTTGAACTAATTTTAAAAATTGTTTGGGAATAATTTGATCAGTATCCACATTGACTTTATCAAGAGGAGTAACAATGCTTTTTACATTTTGAAAAGGCTCCATGTTAATTCAAATCCAATTTCCTTACATCAACAAAATGTCCATGTATTGCGGCTGCTGCGGCCATGACTGGGCTTACCAAATGAGTTCTACCACCATTGCCTTGTCTGCCTTCAAAATTTCTATTTGATGTACTAGCACATCTTTCACCAGGAGACAAAATATCAGGATTCATGCCTAAACACATACTGCAACCAGCCTCTCTCCATTCAAAATTTGCATCAATGAAAATTTTATCCAACCCCATCTCTTCAGCTTGTTTTTTTACCATTTGAGAACCTGGGACGACCATTGCACTAACATTAGATGCAACTTTTTGTCCTTGAATCACTTTTGATGCTTCAATAAGATCCTCTAGTCTTGCATTAGTACAAGAACCGATAAACACTCTATCAATTTCAATATCCTCAATTAAAGTTCCAGATTCAAGTGCCATATACTCAAGAGCTTTTTCAGCACCTTTCTTTTGATTAGCATCACCATTAGAAAATTCATCAGGAGATGGAATAGATTCATCAACATCACAAGTCATTCCAGGGTTTGTTCCCCAACTTACTTGTGGGGCAATTTCATTGATATCTAAAACAAATGTTTTATCAAAAGTAGCATCAGAATCAGTTTTGAGATTTACTTTCCAATCAGATACAAGAGAGTCATAATTTTTTGGAGTATATTCTCTGTTTCGTAAATAATCAAAAGTTTTTTGATCAGGTGCAATCAATCCTGCTCGAGCTCCTCCTTCAATAGACATATTACAAATTGTCATTCGTTGTTCCATAGAAAGATCAGTAATTCCTTCACCGCGATATTCAATTACAGTTCCAGTTCCACCAGCAGTTCCAATATTTTTGATGATTGATAAAATTATATCTTTTGCAGTTACTGCATGAGGATTCTTTCTTTTTCCTTCAACTCTAACTTCAAATGTTTTTGGTTTTTCTAGCCACAAAGTTTGAGATGCCAAAACATGCTCCACTTCACTTGTACCAATTCCCAATGCTAATGCACCAAAAGCACCATGTGTAGAAGTATGACTGTCGCCGCAAACAATTGTAGTTCCAGGTAATGTTATGCCTAATTGAGGTCCAATAACATGCACGATTCCCTGATTTGGGCTGTTAATATCAAATAATTTTATTCCAAAATCCTTACAATTATTCTCAAGTGTTTTAATTTGAACTGCAGAAGTTTGGTCCAATATAGGTAAAGAACGATCACTAGTAGGAACATTATGATCCATTGTTGCAATAGTTAAACCAGGTCTTCTAACTTTCCTATTGTTCATTCGTAACCCGTCAAATGCTTGAGGAGAAGTAACTTCATGAACAAGATGTCTATCTATGTAAATTAAGGCGGGTTCATTTTGTTTTTCAACTACAATATGAGATTCCCAAATTTTGTCAAAAAGTGTTTTTCCCATTTTAATCCAATTCGGGTTTATACTTGAATAATCCACCGGCTTCAATTATTTTTCCAATAATTTCAGAAAAAGGTTTCATTTTGTATGATTCATTTTTTGTTAGATTTTTTATTTCATTGGTTGAAATATCAATATCAAGTTCATCACCATCAGAAATCCCATCATATGCATCTTGACCAATTTCAATAGGTAACAAAAATGCACCATCTACAGAATTTCTATAAAAAATTCTTGCAAAAGACAAAGCAAGTATTGCTTTAACTCCAGAGTGAGATAATGCAATTGGAGCATGTTCACGAGAAGAACCAGAACCAAAATTCTTTCCAGATAAAATAAAATCACCTTCTTTTACTTTTGAATGAAAATCAGGATCCAATCCCTCCATAGCATGAGTTGCAAGTTCAGCATAATCATGGACTTTTAGATATTGACCTGGAATAATTACATCAGTATCGATGTTATCACGATCGTATTTTATGACGTTTCCTTTCATATCAAATCCCTTGGATCAGTTATTTTTCCAGTAACTGCAGAAGCTGCTGCCACCATCGGAGATGAAAGATATGTTTGTGATTCAACATGTCCCATTCTACCAGGGAAATTTCGGTTAGTTGTACTAATACAAATTTCATCTTTAGCTAATACTCCCATATGAGCACCACAGCAGGCACCACAGGTTGGAGGTCCAACAGTAACACCAGCATCTAAGAAAATTTTCAACAATCCATTTTCCATTGCACGTTGATAAATTGAGATTGCAGCAGGTAAAATTTCAGTTCTTATCTTTACTTTTCTTCCTTTGAGAACTTTTGCTGCAGCTTCCAAATCCTCATATTTTGCACCAGTACAAGAACCGATGTAAGATTTATCCAATTCCACAGAAGGAGCTTCGCTAACAACACATGTATTATCAGGTGAGAAAGGTTTGGCAATGATTGGTTCCATTTCAGAACTTTCAAACTCAAAAACTTTAGCATATTCTGCATCAGCATCACCATTAACTATATTGAAATTTGTTGCACCTTTTGAAGAAAGGTAATCTACAACTTTTTGATCAGGTTCTACAATTCCATTTTTAGCTCCTGCTTCAGTAGTCATATTACATAAAGTCAATCTACTTTCAACAGACATGTCATCAATTCCACTTCCACCAAATTGCATTGTTCTATATGCACCACCATCATTGCCAATTTCACCAATAATTTTTAGAATCAAATCTTTGGCCATTACATGATCAGGCAATTTTCCATTTAGTTTGAAGTAATAAGTTTCAGGAACTTTAAACCAAATATTTCCATTTAACAAAACATATGCGATGTCAGTATGTCCTAAACCAACTGCAAATGCTCCTAAAGCTCCAGTAGTATTTGTATGAGAATCACCACCAACATAAACATCACCTGGCATTACCATTGCTTGTTCGTGTGATAATGTATGACAAATTCCATATTGGCCCATTCCATATTTGAAATGTTTTTCAATACCATAATTTTTAGTGAAATTTGATAATTTTACAATATTTTCTGCAGACAATTTATCAGCTGATGGTACAAAATGATCTTCAGCTACCCAAACTTTTGTTGGATCCCATAATTTATCGACTGCAATTCCTTGTTTCTTTAATTTATCAAATACCTTGAGTACACCAGGTCCAGAAACATCATGCATCATTACTTTATCAACATCAGCAAATACTACGTCATCAGGTGCTACTGAGGACTTGCCTGAAGCACGTGCAAGGATCTTCTCAACTATATTCATGATTGAAAAAGCTCAGTCTTGGGATTAAAAGCTTTTCAGAACAATAAAAAAGAAATAGAATCTAACAGAATATGTGCAATTAACTGTTTTACCCCTACTAGCTGAAAGAATGGAAACAGAATTTGACGTTTTTGAAGAATTAGAAAATACTTTAAAAAAAAATAAAACAGAATTAGAGGAGGGAGACGTCATAGTAATTTCTACCAAATATGTCTCAAATTCACAAGGAAGAATTGTAGATTTAGCGAAAATTAAAGCATCTGAATATGGAGAAAAAATTGCAAATGAATTTAATCTAAAACCAGGAATTGCAGAAGTCATCATTAGAGAATCAGATAAAATTTTTGGTGGGATAGGAGGATTTGTCATTACATCTGCAGATAATATAATGGCACCAAATGCAGGAATTGATAAATCAAATGCAAAAAAAGGTAAAGCAATACTATATCCAAAGGATCCTTATTTGATTGCTGAACAAATTCGAAGAAAAATTTTCTTAAAATCATTAATTCATGTGGGAATAATTTTAGTAGATAGTAGATTAATGCCAGCAAGAATTGGAACATCAGGAGTTGCAGTATCTTGTGCCGGAATTGAACCAGTATTAGACATGAGATCAAAAAAAGATTTGGACGGGAATCCATTAAAAGTAACATTTCAAGCAGTGGTGGATAATCTTGCAACTATTGCAAATCATAAGATGGGAGAAGGAGGAGAATCAAAACCATTTGCAATTGTTAGAAACTCAGGTGCAAAACTTACAGATAGAAAAATTAATTCTTCAGAAATGGCAATTGCTCCAGAACAATGTGTGTATGTAAGAGGCCTTTCAAAACCACCTAAAAACTAAGGGTACAAGAGAAGTTTTTTTAAATATAGGAATTAGAGAGAGAAAATATGGAATATTTGACAACATATCCAAAAACAGTCTCATTTATCGATGGGATAAAGCACAAAATTCATGTAGACAAGACAGAAGGAGTAGAACAACTCCACATTGTTGTCAAAAAAAGTTTTGAAGAATTGACTAAAATTTTCAGAGAAGAAGGATTTACAAAAGTAAAACTAGAACATAAGCAACCAGACCAAATCGGTAGTGGTCTAAATTTGAAATTAAAAAAACCATGGGAAATGCATGTTAGAATGGTAGATTTGGAAGATGGAAAAATTGGAATTCATGCAGAAGTTGAAGTATCAAGAGATTATCTTCAACATTTGTTTTCACAAAGAACCCCTGTAGTTTATGAAGTTGAAGAAATTTTGAAAAAATATCAAATTGATTACAATATTTGGCATGATAAAATTAAGAAAAATATTACAACAGTAGTTGATAACTATAAAGTAAAACTTGCAACTCCAGGAATCCCAGTATTTGCATGGAAACCAATGCTATTTGTTATTGCAACAGTTGCAGCATTTTACGGCTGGAAATTTTTCAATACTATTTGGTAAAAATTAAAAATTATCTAAACACCGAGTGTTTCTTCTTTAGTTAATTCAAGAAATACTTTATCCCCAACTGAAAGACCCATCTCTTTGTATTCATGCATTTCAAGTTTTAATTGGGTAATACCAGATTGCATCCCCATACCACCAGCACCAGACATCATTTTGTTTAAGTCCTTCATCATATCATTCATGTTTGAGAATCCCATAACCTTTGGAGAGCCAAATGGTGATGGAGGATTTTGATTGCCTTCTTTAAGATCTTTGAGTGAAGATAATGAAAGTACTACATATGGTGCTCCATCAGGAGCAGAATCAATACTTTTTACGACAAATTCTTTCTTCATAGTTATCATAGCAAGTTTATCTATATAATTTTAATATTTTGAACCAATTTAACAAAAATTGAAGCTTTAATTACAAATTTGAACAGAATGAATTATTGTCTGAACCGCTAAAAACAAAATTAACTTACTATGGAATTTCACCTTGGGAAATAGAAGTACTATATGGATTTCTAAATTCCAGATTTACGATAGTACAAGAAGAAATAGAAAATAATGACGAAAATTTTGTTAGTTATCTAAATATCGATATTCCCTTAGAATTTAATGAAGCATTCTTCAAATGGTTTGATTTTAAGCGATGGGAAAAAGTAAAAGATGTTTTAAAAGAATACAAACGTAGACGTGGAAGTCGTAATGCATTAAAAATTAAAATTAATTTTGAAGGAAATACAAAAATTGTATTTATTGTTGACGTAGTAGAAAGACAGTGGTTTAACAACGCAATAGAGAAAATGGATTTTGTGATTGAACTTTTACCTCATCATCTTGATCCTGAAAAAATTCCAAAAGGGATTAGAGAAGTCAATTACAAATTTGATATAGAATCAGTTCGATGGAGATTGGATAAAGCAATCGCAAAAGAAAAAGAATATTCTTTCAGAGGGGATATTTGGAAAGAAATTAAAAAAGAAATTGATCAGTAAGTATTTCTAGACATTTAATGAATCAAGAATTTTTGAAATATCAGTATTAGGTAATCCAGAATTAGATATGATCTGTTTTGCTGGTGGATTTTCAAGATAATTTGGGATTTTATCTGTTAATCGAGTACTAAATGGTGAGACTAATTCATTTTGATAGAAAATACCGGTAGGAATTTTATCTCCCCATTCAAGAGATTTCACCAAAGCTTGTGATAATTTCTCATTAACCTCAACTTCACCAGCATAATTTACAGTTGGATCAAAGTTAGTATCTTCTAGTTTGTAAATTCTAGAATGTCTTTCCATAGATTCTTTTGCCAAATCAACTCCAGCATACCAATCTCGTGTATTAACATCATTGTATGTAGGACATGGTTGTAATACATCAAGAAATGAAAGACCTTTGTGTTTAACTGCTTTAATGATTAAATCTTTGAGATGTCTAACATCATAAGAATATCCGCGTGCTACAAATGTAAATCCACTAGCTACTGCCAATCCAATAGGATTAACGTTAGAATTAGTATTTGGAGATGGAAGAGATTTTGTTTGTTCGCCTAGTTTTAGTGTAGGTGATGCTTGTCCTTTTGTTAGTCCATAAACACCATTATCAAAAATAATGTAAGTCATATCGATATTACGTCTACCAGCTGCAACAAAGTGACCTGCACCAATTCCTAATCCATCACCATCACCACCAACGGCTACAACAGTCATGTCAGGATTTGCTAGCTTACCTCCTTGAGCAAAAGTTAGAACTCTACCGTGCAATGTATGAACACCATACGTGTTGATAAAATGAGATGTCTTTCCAGAACAACCAATTCCGGAAAAAATTGTTGCTTTATCACGTTCAATTCCCATTTCTGCTAATGCCATTTGTAGTGCATTGACAATTCCAAAATCACCACATCCAGGACACCAATCATTGTGAACATCTGTCTTGTAATCAGCTAGTTTAAGCGCCATGACTAAGAATCTCCCTTTTTTCAGCTTTATTTTCAATAATCCGCTTTAATGAATCGTAAAGTTCAGTACTTGTCATTCCTCTTCCAGTATATTTCAAAATATGATAATCAATCTCTCTAGTAATATTTTGTTTGAAAATCTTTCCTAATTGTCCAGAATGATTTGCTTCAACATCAATCAATACTTTAGCATCTTTGAGTAAAGATTTAACATATTCGGTAGGGAATGGATTTAATAATTTTATTTGAACAAATCCAATGTCAATACCTTCTTTTTTTAACATTGCTTGTGCATCAAGAATAGGCCCCTTTGTAGAACCCCAAGAAATTATTGTGTAATCATGAACTTCAAATGGAATAGCTTGTTCATCTACAGGAATTGTTTCTAATGCCAAATCTAATCTAGACATTCTCTTATCCATCATCTTTATACGAACTTGAGGGTCTTCTGTGATATGTCCATATTCATCAGATTCATCACCAGTATTCCAAAATACACCGTTATCCATCCCTAATTTAGAACGTGGGGAAATTCCATCATCAGTAAATGCAAATCGTTTGTATTCACCTTCAACTTTATCCAATAATTTACCACGATCAATTGAAATTTTCTTTGGATTAAATTTTTTGCAAGTGACAACAGAACTAGACAAGAATTTATCCATCATGTGAATTACAGGGATTTGGTATTTATCGGCATAATTAAAACAGTTACCAGTATCATAGAAACTCTCTTCAATGTCACCAGATGCATAAACAATTTTTGGAAAGTCACCACATCCTGCAAATACTGTAAAAAGTAAATCATCTTGGCCATGACGAGTTGGAAGGCCAGTAGAAGGTCCGCTTCTTTGATACAGTGTAATTACAACAGCAACTTCATTAATTCCAGCCCAGCCTAGTGCCTCAGTCATTAATGCAAATCCAGGTCCAGATGTGGATGTTGATGAACGGGTTCCAGTAAGAGCAGAACCAATCATCATTCCTATGGCAGATATCTCATCTTCAGTTTGAACTACAATTGTTGATCCAGGTCTATCATTTTCAATTTCTAAAATTTCGTTAGATTCCAAATAAACACTTTCATCAGAAGCAGGAGTAATTGGATAGTATGATTGAAATCTACAACCTGATACCATTTTACCAAGTGAACATCCAAAATGACCTTGAACTAAAATTGTGTCAGATTCTTTTTGTGTTCCAGTTAAACTGTGATTAAAATTTTCAAAGTTTTTTGATGCATAATTATATGAAAAACTTGCAGCTTGTTGATTAATTTCCGCAATTTTAGGTTTCTTAGAAAATATATCATCAATTGAATTAACTAAAGAATCAGATGGCATTTTAATCAAACCTAAAGATAATGATACGCCAATTACATTATACATTCTGACTAAACCACGCAATCTAGGATTATCAACCTCTTCAGAAAGGGTTTCAAGTAAAGTTTTGAAAGAAACAGGGTAAAGTTTTACTCCATTTTCTTTTGCAAGTTCTAAAACTCCACCAATAGTAAACGGTTTATTGTTTGATTCAAGTAATTTATGCAATCTATCTTTGAATGGTTTATCCAAAGTTCTAACCCTATCAGTATCAATATTTTCTAATTCTGAATCATAAATAATTCCACCATCGGAAGAAATTTCATCAAAATGACGAAAAATAGTTTCAGCATCAAATGAAACCATCAAATTTACATCATTGACATTAGAATGAATTTTTTGATCAGATATTCTTACTGTAAAATAACTATGTTCACCTTTAATGTTAGAATAAAATTCTCTTTTACCAAATACCTGATAACCCATTTGAGCACAAACTTTAGAAAAAATATTAGCACCAGATTCTACTCCACTGCCTTGAGGACCTCCAATTAACCAAGTGAAATCAGTATTCATGATTTTTCAAGTCCTTTTTCAAATAAATACAAAATGGTAAAGAATTTTTCAATTATCCACCTGTTGCTGCATCAAATAATGCACATTCACATTTGTCACGTTCACCACAGTATGGGCAAACACAGACACATTTTTCAATAAAATTCCCACAATCTACACAAATGGCAAACTCTTCTTCTTCAATTTTAGTAGACATAATGTAGGTACAAAGAAATCGTATAAATGGTTTGAGATAAATCGTTACATAAATGAAACAAAAAATATTTCTTACAAGAACATTACATGATTTTGCATTAAAAGAATTAAAGAAGAAATTTGAAGTAGAGATCCATACAGGAAAAATTCCAATTGCTCAAAATATATTGAAATCTAAAATAAAAAATTTGGATGGTTTAATCTGCTTTCCATATGATAAAATCAACAAAGAAGTATTACAATCTGCAAAAAAACTCAAAGTAATAAGTACATTCAGTGTTGGATATGATCATATCGATTTAGATTTTGCTAAAGAAAATAAAATTAGAGTAGGGTATACTCCAGAAGTTTTAACAGATGCAACTGCAGATATGGCATTTGGATTATTACTTGATTCTTTAAGAAGAATTTCAGAAGGAGACAGAATAATCAGAAATGGTAAATGGAAACAAATCTACGGGGCATATGATTATGTAGGATTTGATTTGCAGGGTAAAACTTTAGGCATTATGGGGTTAGGAAGAATAGGTAAAACTCTTGCAAAAAGAGCAAAAGCATTTGACATGAAAATAATTTATCACAATAGAAATAAAATTTCTAGAGAGGAAGAAAGAAAGTTAGGAGTAAAGTATGTTGCACTGGATAAATTAATTACTCAAAGTGACATAATTTCTATTCATGTTCCACATACAAAAGAAACAAATCAAATTTTTGATATGAAAATTTTTAAAAAAATGAAAAAAACTGCATTTCTCATCAATACATCTAGAGGTAAGGTTGTAAATGAAAAAGATCTCGTTACAGCATTAAAACAAAAAATAATTGCAGGTGCAGGAATAGATGTATTTGAAACAGAGCCAATTAACAAAAATCACCCATTCACAAAATTAGAAAATTTAGTTATGGCACCACATATAGGAAGTTCAACAAAAGAAACTAGAATTCAAATGGCAGAATTGACTGTAAAAAATCTAATTAATGGAATGAATGGAAAAAAACCAATTTATTCAGTAGGATATTGAGAATTACGCGTAAGTTTACACCAAAAAATATGTTGAGTTTTTATATTGAAATTGTGAAACATAGTCAAGTTGAAAAAATTCAAACATACTAACGAAGAATTAGAATTAGCTAAAATACAAACTGAAAAAGAAAAGAAGAAAAAAGAATCACAAGATTGATACTTTTTTACTTGTCTTTTTCAGACAAGTTTTTTTTTAAAATTTAATTTTTGAAGAATATTTTTGATTTAAGGAATTATACAATTTTTCTCTTTCAATAACTAAATTTTTAGATTCATCATACATCTTTGTAAAAAATGCAGTTACAAGGCGCTCATTATTTATATCAAAAAATCTAATACTAAAACTAATTCTATCAGGTCTTTGTTCTTTAACAAATTCAGCGGATTTTATCATTTCAGAATTAATATGCATATGAGCAGGACCATCATTGTCTCCAATTGTAATCCATTTCTCTTTTTGTCGAATTGTTAAAGAATTACTACGAATTTCGCACGTAGCACCAATATTTTTTGTAATTAATAAAACATCATCAACTTTGACAATATCTGATAGAAGTTCAAAAAGCAATAAACAAACACCTCAAACAAATTATTATAAGATTTTCATCTCAGTTAGATTTTTTCAAATCAATTTGAACAAGATCATCTGCATCACCATGTATACAATCAGTTCCTACTGATTTAACAGGAGTGAAACTAATTTTACCACTGTGTATTTTTCCTTCATTTTGTAAAATTGTAAGCTTACCTGTTACAATGTGTCTATGTTTTTGGCAAGTTAAACCAAACATGTATTCATCTTTTCCATCAACAATAGATACAATAAATTGAGGGGGATTAACACATTGTTTTCCTTCTTCTGAAACAGAGCATTTATCAGGCATCATAATAAAATTCAAAAGAATATTAGATATTAATCTTCATAGATGTAATTTAATATCAATTATTAGTGAATAAAACAAGTTGAAAGATTATTTTGATTTAGTAATTATCGGTGGCGGTATTTTAGGAACTTCAATTTCATATTTCTTATCATTTCTAAATAAATCAAAAAAAATTGGAGTCATAGAGCAAGAAAACAATGTAGCACATCATACAAGTGGCAGAAATACTGGAAAAGTTCATGCTCCATATCTATACAATCCTGAAAAAAAGAAACTATTTGCAAATGCAGCATTTCACGGATATGAAATGTGGAAAGAATATTCAAAACAACAAAATGTACCATTTAAGGAAGATGGAGTAATCGAAGTTGCACTAGATGAAAAAGGAATCAAAGTTCTTGAAAAATATCTCAAGTGGGGAAAACAAAATGGATTACAAGAAAAGGATATTGAATTAATTGAAAAAGCCGAATTAAAAAAAATTGAACCTGAAATAAAATGTGAGGCAGCTCTATACGCACATAGAGATGGTTCAACAGATTATTCTACACTGACAAATGCAATTATGAGAGATAGTAAAAAAAACGGAATTAATTTTCTGTTTAACAACAAAACAAATGAAATTAAAAAAAATAAAGACAAATGGGAAATAACAATAAATGGCAATCATAAAATTTATGCTGATTTTTTGATTAATGCAGCTGGAGGTCAAGCAATTGATATTGCACACAATATAGGAATTGCAAAAAACCTTACAGACGTACATTTTAGAGGCGAATATTGGAAAACACCAAAAAAATATCATAATTTAACAAAAACCAGTGTTTATTCGGTTCCAGAATTTCCCGAGTATCCATTTTTAGATCCACATTGGATAGTTAGAGTAGATGGAAGTTGCGAGATTGGTCCAAATGCAGTTCCTGTTTTCAGTCCTTACGGATATAACACTACAGAAAACATCAAACAATTCATACCAAAAATATTGGAAATGATTAATTCAGGTGCAAGAAAAATAATCTTTGATAAAGATTTTCAAGAATTAGCTTTTAGTGAAATACAATCCTCAATGTCAAAATCAGTAATGGTTGAAAGAGTTAAAAAATTCCTCCCAAAGATCAACTCAAAGGAAATTACGGAAAAAGGGACTGCAGGAATTAGATCATCTGTGATTGATGAAAACGGTAAATTTGTTCCAGATGTAATTTTACTAGAAGAAGACACATCATTTCATATTTTGAACTATAATTCTCCAGGTGCTACTGGAGCACTACCATTTTCAGTACACGTGATAAATCAATTACATCAAAAAGGATTATTTGAAAATGATGATATCAACTTACAATGCGGTCCTTGGAAATTTAATGAAATTGTTGAGAAATTAGAAAAATAAAATGGCGCCGAGAGAGAGATTTGAACTCTCGTTCCCTTGCGAGAACGCGCTTTATGGTTAAACAATTTCCAGGCGCGCGCCCTACCAGGCTAGGCGACCTCGGCAGAAGTCTTGCGACAATTCTATTTCATAAAATGTGATTATAAATTATGTTATTAGTAATAAGAAAAATTACTTCCAAATTGTAATGGTAGTTGATTTTTCTACAATATTTCCATCCATATCCAATCCTTTAGCAGATATTTTGTAGACCCCCTCTAATGCGGTGTCACCATCATTTTTTATTTGATCCCATGAAAAAGTAACTTCACCTCTAGGTTCAAGAGTTGAAATTACTTGAGCAGACATTGGAGAATACATCAATATTCCAGCTAATCCAGTAATTTTTAACCCGTATGACGAATCAGAGAAAGTCAATTCATTAGTTCCAGAATTAACTATTCGAATTTGAATTATTTCATCTTGCTTAAAATCAAATTTTTCTGTAACAATAGAAAGAGAAGAACCTTCAACATATTCTAATTGAGAGGTATTTTTAAAATCAATTAGATAAGTTCCAAAAAGAAATGCAGAGACCACACCAACACCAATGAAAACAACAAGACTTTTAGCTAGCAATTCTTTGAAAATAAATTCAGTATTTTTTAATCTTTTGGAGCAGTAGGTTTTGTTCTCCATTTTTTAGGATAAGTGTTAGGAGCCATGATAATTCTTTTAGTAACAAATGCATATCCTTTGGTTGCATCACGAATTTGTTCTTCATCCATTGTTGATTCAGCTAATGCAACTGCTTCACCTTTTTGCGTATAAATTCCAACAATATCACCTTCTCTCAAATGTGGAGAAATTTTCAAAATTCCAGGTATTGCAAGTTGAGCACCATGACACATTGCATCAACAGCTGAATCACGAATTACTACAGATTTTAATTCGCTTAATGCAAGTTCAACTGGTTTTATTATTTCCATTAATTTTGAATCATCTTTTTTTTCTTCCCAAATAGCAAATGCATCAGCAAGCTCATGCAAAGTAACTAATCCATCTTTTTCATGAAATTGGTCTACACGACTACGCCTTAGTTCAATCATAGTTGCTCCAGGACCTAAAACTTCGCCAATATCATAGTATAATTTTCTAATATAGGTTCCTGCTTCACATAGAATTCTAGTTAAAAGTAATCTTTCTTTTTGTTCGATTAATTCTAATTCATAAATTGTTCTTGTTCTTGTTTGTCTAACAACAGCAGAACGTTGTGGAGGTTTTTGAAAAATTTCGCCAGTAAACATTTCAATAATTTCAGATAATTTTTCTTTAGAAGGCAATGAATGAACTCTACCCAATGCATGATACTCCTTAGGTCCATAAAGTAAAACTCCTAATGCCTTTGTGGCTTCACCTAATCCTAGCGGCAATACTCCAGAAACTTGCGGGTCTAGTGTTCCACTATGTCCTATTTTGTCAATTTTCAAAATGCGTTTTGTCCATGCAACTGTTTCATGACTTGTCGGACCTGGTGGTTTATCTAAAAGAATAATTCCATTGTCCAATAATTGCTCGATTGTTCGTTTATCATAATAAGTTCCATAGGATTCATCAGTGATATCTTGATCAATTTCAATTAAATTTTCAAGTTGTTTTAAAGTCATAGCAATTTTCTCACGGTTTCAGTAGTCACATCAATTACTTGATTTGCAGATAAATTATCAGTATTAATGATTACATCAAACACAGCTTTATCATCACCAAAGCTGAATCCATATAGTTTTTTGTACAGTGCTTTATTTTTATCAAAACGAGATTTTGTGATTTCATATGCATTTTCTGAACTCATATTGTCTCTTGTTTGCATTCTTTTAGTGCTGCTAGCGTGAGAACCCTCTAACCAAATTTTTATTCCATCTTCAATTAACCATGGTAACGTATAACTTGTGATTACCATTCCACCTTGTTTGAATAAATCAGTCAATTTTTTATCTAAATTTTTATCAAATTCAGAATTCTCCTCACGTTGATTTAGAAATTTGAGTCCTTCTTTAGTATCCCACCAATCATCGCCATCAGAATTAAATCCTTGTTCTTTAGCCATTTCTTTTAGAACATCTCCACCACTAAGATATTGTAAATTAAATTCTTTAGCTAATCCTTTAGCAACAGTTGTTTTTCCGACTGCAGGAGGGCCAGATATTACGATAGATTTGGTCAACCTAGATCCATTGATGTTTTAGTGATTCTCATAATGATTCCACTAAATGCAATAGAAGAAAGAAAGTACCAAGCCCATAGCATTAGATGGTTTTCTTTACCAAAACAAATGTGTGTTGCATCCAAAGCTTGTTCTGCAGTACAAGTTAATTGGAACATATCTCCAGGTATCACATTAAGTGGTATTGGAGAAATTGCTACTGTGTATGTAAATAGTTGTGGCAATACAAGATAGAAAATTAGAATTAATGGAACAAAAGTAATCATCATTGGTCGCATATTCATTTGCATCATCTCCATGGACATTTTGTTCATGTAAGAAGATTTTTTGTTTAGTTCAGCTGATTTTGCAGTATCTTTAGATCTCATTGCAGCCATTCTTTCTTTTTGCCATGTTCTAGTTTCTTTCATAATTCTCTTTAGTTTGGTTTGATCAACCATTTTTCTTCTAACTGCAGAATTGAATACATTTAGCAAAATACCAAATCCAGATACGGCAAACATGGATAGGATTAGACCTTTGATTATTGGATCATCACTGCCAAGAGCCATTCTTTCACCACCTAGGAAATCAGGTAGTTGTAAAAATGCTGAGTCGATAAAGAGTAGAATAAAGTTGAAATCCATTTTTTACAGTCCTATTGCCTTAATTATTTTATCAGCTGCCTCTTCAATCTTTCCCTCTCCATTAAGAACATGTCTGACTGGGGAGCCTGTAATTACAGCACATGCAGAAATCATACCAGTTTGATAATCAAGCTCCTTCTTAATGTTAGCTAGTGTGATTTTATCTCGATTTCTAGTGTCATCTTTCATCCTTCTATTGTAGATTTCTTCAGGCTTTGCTGCAACTGAAACAAAGTTACTAGGTTGAATAATTTTCAAAACATGTTCAGGCAATCCAGGATAGTATCCTTCAGGTGAACTAATGAATGCGTGGGTATCGATGATTACGACTTCTTCATCATGTGTGGCAATTTTTTCTGCAGCAATTTTTTGTAGGCGTTGTTGTTCTATTACAGATAATTTTCTTAAGTCATCTCTGTTTTCTAATCCATTTTCTTTAGCGACGTCAAACATTAAAGTACCATAATTAATTACAATGACATTTTTCTTGTGATCCTTTAAAATATCAACCATTGTTGTTAACAAAGTACTTTTCCCAACACCTGGGATTCCAACCATGAGAATTTTTTTATTTTCTACCAAGTATAGCACCCAACCGTGGCATAACAACTTCTACTTGTTCTCTAACTAATTGTGTGTAATAATTAATGAGAATATCTACCATAAGTAAGATTCCAATTCCAGATCCAAATACACCAAGGACATCTGATACTCCTGCCAAAAGTCCTAAAATCATAGAACCAATAATTGTAACAGATGGAATGTATTTGTTCAATAATGCCTCAACAGGCTTGTTTGATCTTCTAAATCCAGGAATTTGTACATCTGCATCAAGTAAGTTTTGAGCTGCACTCTTTGGAGATAATCCACCAAGTTCAACCCATAATCTACCAAATACAACTACAATTCCAACCATAAACAAAACATATCCTACAGCTCTCATAGGATCAAGGGCTGCAACATCCAAACCACGAGGTGGGGTCATGTAGTAAATGAATCCTCCAACAGGAGTAGAAGGACTAGTAGGATCGAATTGAGCTATAAAGTTTACAAAGAAATTATTGTTACGTGGATTAAATTGAGACCAAATCATTTGGAATACAAATACAGCGTTTGCAGTTAGTGCAGATGCTAAAATTACTGGAATGTTAGAAACATACATCAATTTGATAGGATAAACAGCCTGAAATCCTCTATATTTGGTAGAAACAATTGGAATTTCAATTTTCATACCTTGTGTAAATACAAGTATCAGCAAAATTCCTGCTGTGAGGAACAGTCCAAAGATACTAGGCAGTTGATTTGAACGGAATAAGACATTTCCAATATCGCCATTTCCAGTTAAGGATTCTACAAGATACGGAATAATACCAATCATACCACCATCACCAGCAGGTAATGGACTGAACATACTCCAAAGAATTTGTTGAGCTACACCTGCCATAATGAATAAACTAATTCCACTACCAAGTCCCCAACCCTTTTGAATTAATTCGTCTAAGAACATGATAATTATCGACGCGGCCATCAGCTGCCCTATAATCACATACAGGACATACGGCTCAGATGCTGCACCACCATATACAGCGGCAGCATAAACAATAGACTCAACTACAATTACAACATAAGTTACAAGTTTTGTTGCAGTTTGGAAGATTCCTCTTTCTTCAGGTTTTTTGAAATCAAATTTGAGGATATCAGAACCTCTTAACAATTGCATCAAGAGTCCAGAAGTTACAATCGGTCCAATTCCCAATTCAACTAAGGTACCTTGTTGTGATGCAAAAATAACTCTAGCAAAGGCTAGAAAATCAAATTCAGGAGTTGTTGCTCCAAATAATGGAGTTTGTCCCATTACCATGTAGATAAGTAATGCAACACCACACCAAAGTAATCTGGTTGGTAATGGAATTTTCTTTTTAGGTTTTGGAACTTGTGGTAAATATGGTTCTGCTTTGAAAACTACTTTTCTAATAATTGAAGTTAGAGTACCTTCAGCCATTCTCAGTTAACACCTAACCCTCTTCAGGTTTTTTATCTGTTGAAGATTGAACAATTTCTCCACCAACGGCCTTTAGTTTTTCTTCAGCTGATGCAGTGAAATTTTCTATTTTTACAGAATATCCATTGGAAATGTTTCCACCACCAAGAAGTTTATCATATCCTGCACTTTCAAGGTCTACGATTTTCTTTCCACCTTCTTCTTTACCAAATTTGGTGAATAAATCATCTAAATCTCTAACACTGGCCCATTTTTTTGTGATGTTTGGATGAGGAGGACTAGTTGATTCATGTCCATAATGATCTGGTTCATCTTTTAGTAAACTACTGTAATGATGTTTTTGGAAACCTGTAACTCCAAGACCACCTTTATGACCACTTGCACGGTGTTGACCTACTTGGCCCCATCCCATGTGTCTGCCACCTCTTAGTCTTCGAGTTTTTCGCAATCTAGTTGCCATGTTAAATCATTCTCCTAACTATAGTATCAAGTTCTTTGTTAGAACCAAGAATACCTTTTTGTCCATATAATTTCTTAGTACTTCTCTTGAATCCATGAACTGGTGGTGCTAAAGCAAACCAAGGTTTTAGTGGTTTTAATTTTGATAATGATGTTTTTCCATCAGCTAAAGCGGCTCCAAGTTCTGCAGCATTTGCAAATCCTAGTTCCTTAAGATCTTCATCAGTAATTTTTTGATAACCACCTTTTCTGGCTTTCTTTTCAACTAATTCTTGAGCTAAAGTTGCATCAAGTTCAATCCATGAGACATAATGTTGTACCTTTCTTAACATTCCCAATGTATTGTCTTTTGCAGGTAAAATTGTAGCACGATATTTTTTATCTAATTTTAATAGAGTCATTGTATGAGTGGCCCAATAAGGACAGTCTGCTTGACCCTTGATTCTTACAACGAGATATGCATTTGCCATTTTATTATCCTTGACTGAATGTCTGTCTTAGACAATCCAGTACTGCTTTTGATGTTGAATTCATTGTAGGAGTTGAACCTTTTGCGGTGGTCCATGCATCCTTTAATCCTGCTAATTCTAATAATCTCTTAATTTTTCCACCTGCAACTAAACCTAATCCACGAGGTGCAGGAATGATTTCAATAGTTACACTTCCACCTTTTCCCTTTACTTTGAATGGAACAGAATGTTTTTGATCACATTTACATTCCCAACTGCCACATCCCATTTTAATTGGATTAATGTTTAGGAAAGCTTGACTAGTTGCTTTTTCAATTGCGATTCTCATTTGTTTTGATTTACCTTGACCAATTCCCAAGTATCCATTTTCATTGCCTGCTGCAACAATTGCTTTGAATCTTGTTGATTGACCATTAGATGTCATTTTTTGAATAATTCCAACATCGACAACTTCACTTTTCAAATCAGGTAATAGTTTTTTAATAATTCCAGATTCTTGAATTCTTAATCCAGCTTCTAAAATTTCTTCAACAGAAGTAATTTCTCCAGCTGCAACTTTTTGTCCTAAGATAGTTTTTGGTACCCAAACTTCTTCTTCTGGTTCTCTTCTTGGTCTTCTAGGTTTGGATGCTTCTGTTCCAGGTGGGCCTCTTCCATATACTGGTGGGCCTCTTCCCCTTCCACCTTGTCCAGGTTTAGATTGTCCAGGTTTAGATTGTCCAGGTTTAGATTGTGTTGTTTGACTCATATCTATTTGACCTCACTATCTATGGTAGATTTAATTTTAGAAATTTCATTTTTTACAGTTAAGTGTTCACCATTAATTCTTTCATCTGCAGGAAAAGTTTCTGAGTCAGCTGGAACTTCAAGACCAGCATCAATTACTCCTTTCAAAGCTGCTGCCATTCTTTGTGTGTAACGTTTAGTACCAGTATACAAAATTGCATCCTTTGCTCCTTTACCTAATGCTTTCTTACCTGCCAAATAGCCAGTAAGATATGCTGCAGAGATACTTTTTCTAGATCCTTTCCATCCTTTTTCAAGTAAATATCTAGAATGTGCTGATGCAACGACGGTATCTCCAGTCATTCCAGGTTTAAGGACTTGAACTTGTGTATTCTCATTTGAAATATTTACAGTAATGAAATCACGTTTACCCATCAACATGGTTCCACGTTTACGATAATTGGTCTTTTCCTCTCTAAGTCTTCTCAATATTTTTGAATAGGCCATCTACAGGATCTGACTTTGAAACTGCTATTATATACGTTAAGCGTGGAGCAGTGCTGAAAGCAGTGCTTTTTGAGAATGAAGTCTATTTTCTGCCTCATCCCAGACTACTGATTGAGGTCCATCAATTACGGATGCAGTAACTTCTTGTTCACGTTTTGCAGGAAGACAATGTAAGAAGATCGCATTTTTCTTTGCTAGATCCATGATTTTGTCATTAATTTGATATTTTGGAAGGAATTTTTTGATTCTTTTTGGATCATCATTGTGAATTGAAGAATATGTGTCAGTGACCACAACATCAGCATTTTCAGCAGCCTTTTTTGGATCGGTTGTTAACTCAATATCAGTTAAATTTTGAGAGACTTGGACAGTTGATTTTTTTGGTTGGAATCCTTTAGGTGTTGCAATAGTCATTTTAACTCCAGATAAAGCAGCACCATAAATCATAGAATTACAAACATTATTTCCATCTCCAATCCAAGCAATTTTCAAACCTTTGAAAGATTTTTTCTTTTCTTTGATGGTCATAAAATCTGCCAAAATTTGACAAGGATGAAATGAATCAGATAATCCATTAATTACAGGAACACTTGCATGTTCAGATAATTTATCAAGTAAAGAGTGATCATAAACACGTGCCATTATGCAATCAGTGTAACGAGAAAGAGTTTTTGCAGTATCTTCAACAGACTCACCACGAGATAACTGTGTGTCATTTGATGATAAATTAATTGCATGACCTCCTAATTGATACATTCCAGTTTCAAAACTTACACGTGTTCGAGTTGACGGTTTTTGAAAAATCATAGTTAGTGTTTTATTTTTTAGTAC
>Ga0222718_10000464_pt1 | contig 41585 bp, 34 predicted proteins | sample C33_27DmetaG_FD_165045 | JGI IMG/M metagenome (GOLD analysis project Ga0222718, IMG submission 165045) | Estuarine water microbial communities from San Francisco Bay, California, United States - C33_27D | ecosystem: Environmental > Aquatic > Marine > Unclassified | place: USA: California...
GCCCGGTCGGCAGATGGCTGCGTTCCTCGACCGCCGCTAGCGAGCACTCGTGGAGGCATACCCGGCATCGGTGCTTGCCGCAGCGACGATCGCATCGGCGAGTTGGGTCGGCTCATCGAGGGTCGAGACGGTTACCCGGACATGGCCGATGACCGACGGTGTGACTTCGAAGGGCCTGCCCGGTGCGACGCCGACTCCGAGCGCAGCAAGGGCGACGACGGTGGACTGCTCGTCGGCAACGGGAACCCAGAGGTTGAGTCCGGTCCCGAGTGGGTTGATTCTCAGTCCACGCTGCTCCAGTGCAGCCCCGAGCGCTCGGCGGCGCTCGAGGTAGAGCTCGGCCGCCGTCGCCACGGCCACCTGAGCGTCCCGATCGGTCAGTAAGGCGAGGAGGACCTGCTGGAGCAGGCGGCTGGTCCACGACGGTCCGAGTTGTCGGCGTCGCACGATGGCGCTGATCGGGTCGGCCGCACCTCCGACTGCTGCGAGGCGAAGATCAGGGCCGTGGCTCTTCGAGAAGCTGTGGATGTGGATCGTGCGATCCGGCAGCCATTGGCCGAGGCTCACGAGCGGGACACCTGCGACGTCACCGGAGTGGTCGTCCTCGACGATCAGTGTTGCGGTCGGCTCAAGCAGTTCGGCGATGGTGGCGGCTCTGGCGGTCGTGATCGCTGCACCGGTCGGATTGTGGGCCCGGGGTTGCAGAAAGATCGCCCGGATCGGCTCGGCCAAGGCGGCGGCGAGGCCATCAGGATCGAGGCCTTGGGCGTCGACGGGGACTCCGATGATCTCGGCCCCCGCCAACTCGAGCATGTCGAGCAGCGGGGGGAAGGTCGGGGTCTCGACGACGACTCGGTCACCCAACCCGATCGTGAGGGTGATGATGCGGTCGAGGGCGTCCTGGGCGCCGTCGAGCATCGTGATCGCCGCCGCATCGAAGGGCCAGCGACTCCGGAGTTCTTCCTCGAGCGCAGGGAGCAACGGCCGATCGAGATAACTCGTCACCTGGTGATCGAGTCGGACTCGGGCGAGCGCTGCACCGAGGTCGGGGAGCAGGGTCGGATCGGGTGTGCCGGTACTGAGGTCGAGTTCGAGTGTTCCCGAGGCGACGGGGACGTGCCACCAGCGCTCGCTGCCGAACGGCCAGTCGGCTCGCACTGTGGTGCCTCGACGTCGATCGGTTTCGATCAATCCGTGGTGGCGGAGTGTGCGCCACGCGTCGGACACGGTGCTCGGGCTGGTGTGGAGTGCGTTTGCGAGGCCGCGAATCGTCGGGAGCGTGCTGCCTGCCGCGAATTCTCCGGCGCGGATCGCCTGAGCGATCGATGTTGCGATCTCCGCAGCCGTCCGACCGTCGATTCGGGAGGCGATCGTGCGGGCGTTCAAGGTCACCAATCTTTGTATAGAACAAAACCTTGGTTGTGCGCAACAAAAATTCGGGAGATGATTCGCTGATGGAGAACTCTTCTGTCGATGCGCAACTGCTCGAGCGATATCGGGCCGTCCTCCCGTCGTTCGTCAAGCCGATGTTCGAACAGCCGATCTCGATCGATCGCGGTGAGGGCAGCTACGTCTTCTCGGCTGGAGGCGACCGCTACCTCGACTTCTTCGGAGGCGTGCTCACCACGATGATCGGGCACAACCACCCGAAGGTGCGCGCGGCGGTTGCCGAGCAGGCATCGAAGGTCATGCACACGTCGACGCTCTACCTCAACGAGCCAATGATCGAGCTTGCTGAGCGGATCACCCGACTTTCAGGAATTCCCGACGCCCGGGTTTTCTTCACCTCTTCGGGCACCGAGGCCAACGACACGGCGCTGCTTCTCGCTACCAGCTTCCGCAAAAGCAACCAGGTCCTGGCGATGCGAAACAGTTACCACGGCCGCTCCTTCACCGCGCAGGCGATCACTTCGCACAGCTCGTGGTCCTCCACCTCGATCTCGGGTCTCGACGTTCACTTCGTCCAGGGCGGCTACCGGCTGCGCAGCCCGTTCCGCAATCTCGACGATGACGCGTTCACCGCAGCGTGCGTCGACGACCTCGCCCAAGTGCTCGACATGATGTCGGCCGGCGACATTGCATGTCTGATCGCCGAACCCATCCAAGGTGTCGGCGGTTTCGCCACGCCGCCCGACGGCTTTTTCGGGGCGTTCAGAAAGGAACTCGACGCCCGAGGGATTCTGCTGATCTCCGACGAGGTCCAGACCGGATGGGGACGCACCGGTGAGCACTTTTGGGGCTACGAAGCTCACGACACGGTCCCTGACATGCTCACGTTCGCCAAAGGCGTCGGCAACGGTGCTGCGCTGGCGGGGGTGGTCGCTCGAGCAGAGATCATGGACACCATCAAGGTCACGTCGTTCTCGACCTTCGGTGGCAATCCACTCTCGGCTGCAGCGGGGAACGCGACACTCCAGGCGCTCGAGGACGAAGGCATGCAGGCGAACGCCTTGGCCCGCGGACAACAGCTCACCACTGGTCTCGAAGCGGCGGTCGCTGCCAACGAATGGATGGCCGAACTCCGTGGCAAGGGCCTTATGCAGGCGATCGAGTTCGTCCATGAAGGATCGAACGAAGCCGATGCCGGCACCGCAGGTGCATTCCTCGAACGTTGCCGAGCCCACGGACTGCTCGTCGGCAAGGGCGGCCTGTATGGCAACGTGATTCGGATCGCCCCGATGCTCAACGTCACCGAGGCTGAGATGAACGAGGGCGTCCACGCAATGCTCGCCGCTATCGACGACATCAACGCCAGCCGCTGAACTGAGGAGAATCGTCATGCACGAGATCATCGAACTCGGACACTTCGTCGGGGGTCGAAGCGTCCCAGGAACATCAGGGGACTCTGCACCCGTCTTCAACCCCTCCACCGGCGTCCAGACCGGTGCAGTTTCGCTGGCGTCAGTCGATGAGGTCGACCACGCCGTCGCCACTGCGCACGCGGCATGGCAGCAATGGCGCTACTCGTCGATCGCCGCCCGCACCAAGGCGATGTTCAACCTTCGCAACCTCGTCGATCGACACGCCAGCGAGTTGGCCGCCAAGATCACGGCCGAGCACGGCAAGGTCCACAGCGACGCGATGGGTGAGGTCGCTCGCGGCCTCGAGAACGTCGAGTTTGCGTGCAACATCGGCGAGATGCTCAAAGGCATGCACTCGAACCAGGTCTCGAGTGGTGTCGACGTCACCACAGTTCGGCGCCCACTTGGCGTGGTTGCCGGCATCACGCCGTTCAACTTCCCGGCGATGGTGCCGCTCTGGATGATCCCGAATGCACTCGGGTGTGGGAACACCTTCATCCTCAAGCCGAGCGAAAAAGACCCGACCTCAGCACTGTTCCTCGCCGAACTCATCCACGAGGCAGGGTTTCCCGATGGCGTGTTCAACGTGGTCAACGGCGACAAGACTGCGGTCGATCGCATCCTCGATCACCCCGACATCAAGGCGGTGAGCTTCGTCGGGTCGACACCGATCGCCCAGTACATCCACCGCACAGCGAGCGAGAACGGCAAACGGGTCCAGGCGCTGGGCGGCGCCAAGAACCACATGCTGGTGCTACCCGATGCCGATATCGGCCTCGCAGCCGATGCTGCGGTGTCAGCTGCCTTCGGCTCCGCCGGGGAACGGTGCATGGCGATCTCGGTAGTCGTGGCGGTCGGTGACGCCGCTGATCCGTTGGTAGAGGCGATCGCCGAACGAACACGCACGCTCACCATCGGTGACGGCATGGATCCGTCGTCGGAGATGGGACCGCTCGTCACCCGGGAAGCCCGCGACCGCGTCGCCGCCTACGTCGCTGCCGGAGCAGATGCCGGGGCGACTGTGGTACTCGACGGCCGCGACGCACAGTTCGACGGCGACGGGTACTTTCTCGGTTGTTCGCTGCTCGACGACGTCACGCCCGACATGAGCGTGTACCGAGACGAGGTTTTCGGTCCCCTCCTCGGCGTGGTGCGCGTGCCGACGTTCGACGACGCCATGAAACTCCTCGACGACAACCCGTACGGCAACGGCACAGCCATCTTCACGCGCGACGGCGGAGCGGCTCGCCGGTTCTGCGAGGAGGCACCGGTAGGCATGGTGGGAGTCAACGTGCCCATCCCTGTACCGGTTGCGTACCACTCCTTCGGAGGGTGGAAGGATTCGATCTTCAGCGACACCGCCATGTACGGCCCCGAAGGTGTGCGGTTCTACACCAAACCCCAGGCCATCACGACCCGCTGGCCCGACCCCTCGACCTCGACGGTCGACCTCGGGTTCCCCCGCAACGACTGAGCAAGCCGTGGGGCCGAGGACACTTCCGGCTCAGGCCTACACCGATCCGGCGCGTCTCGACGCCGAGATCACATCCATTCTGCGCCCGGCGTGGCACTGCATCGGTCGTGCTGATGAATTTGCCGGGCCAGGCGACTTCTTGACCATGACGATCCTCGACGAACCGGTGCTGGTGGTTCGCGGCGACGATGGCGAGCTACGGGCCCTGTCGAACATCTGCCGCCATCGGGGCATGCCGGTCGCCGAAGGAACGGGTTCGTCGAGCACCTTCACATGCCCATACCACGCCTGGTCGTACGCAGCCGATGGGGAACTGCGGGTGGCACCCTTCACAGATCCAGAGTCGATCACCGGTTGCCGGCTCCCCTCATGGCCGCTCACGATTGATGAGCACGGCTTCTTGCACGTCGCCGTCTGTGACGCTCCCGCGCCGCTGCCGTCCATTCCAGGACTCGACAACGAGCTCGCACCGTTCAACACGGCGGCGATGCGTTTCCGCCACGCCGAGACCGAGATCTGGGCGTGCAACTGGAAGGCGATGGTCGAGAACTTCATGGAGGGCTCGCATCTCTCGGTCGTTCATCAGAACACGTTGCACCCGCTCACCCCCTCGCGGCTCGCCTCGAAAGGCCCTTCGAGTCCCGAATTCACGAGCTACTACTCTGCCTTTCCCCCAGGTGTGCGATCGACCACACCAGGCGAGCCTGGGCTGAGCGATGAGCAGCGGGGCCGCTCGTTTCTGTGGCAGCGGTTCCCGACACAGGTCGCATGCCAGAACGCCACGTTCTGTGCCACCTTCCTCGTCTTGCCGTTGGCAGTCGATCGCACCATGATCCGTTGGACCGTGTCAGCCTTTCGCGAGTGCACCGACGAACTCGTCGACGGCACGATTGCTCTCTGGCGCGAAATCAACGGCGAGGATCAGGCTGTCCTCGAACGCCTGCAACGCAATCTTCGTGCACCGAGTGCACAGGCCTATGCCGGTCCCCTCGCTGACGAGGACCGGGAGGGCACGATCGGAGACTTCCACCGGTATCTCGATCAGGCTCCGTAGAGTCGCCTCGGTGAGTGACCTGACCGACACCAAGCCGAAGCGTCGTGTCTACACCGGCTGGAGAATCGTCGGCGCCAATTCGGTGGTGTGGTCACTGCAGTCGATGATCTGGGTGCAGGGCTACGGAAACATGGCCGTGGAGTTGCGCGATCAGTTCGGTTGGTCGAAGTCGTTTCTGTCGTTCGTCTATGCAGGCACCCGTGCCGAGACGGCGATCTTCGGACCGATACAGGGCCGAGCCATCGGGACCCAAGGCATCAAGAAGGTGATGCGGATGGGTGCCGTCATGGGGATGATTGGCTTTCTCGCCATCGCCTGGGCCGACACGCAAGCCGAGTTCGTTGTCGCAATGCTGATCCTTGCCTTGGCGATGAGCCTCATCGGATTTCTCACGATCACGTCGGCGACGGTCCGCTGGTTCGAACGCCGGCGGGCCCGGGCCATGTCGATCCTTACGATGGGATTCGCCTTCGGTGGATTCTGCGCGCCGATCCTGGTGTTGGGCTTCGATCGCATCGGATGGCGGCCCACCATCATCATCGCCGGGTCGCTGCTGTCGTGTTCTGCTTGGTGGGCGGCTGCAATCGCAAACCGTACGCCAGCGGATTACGGCGAACCGATGGATGGCCTGCAGGCAGCCGAGGCCGTCGTGGCGCCCAAGGCCGAAGGCGTCACCGACCGTCACTACACCGCCAGTGAGGCGATGCGCACTCGGGGCTTCTGGATGATCTCCCTCGGGCACGGTGCTGCCCTGCTCGTGGTGTCGTCAAGCATGGCCCACCTGGCGCTGTATCTGACCGAAGACCGCGGCTACTCAGCGGGGCGCGCCGCCCTCGTGGCCGGCATCGTCCCACTCTTCCAGATCGTGGGTACCGGTCTTGGCGGCATCCTCGGCGACCGCATGAACAAACGGCTCATCGCGGGCGTCGCGATGCTCATGCACGGCGCCGCACTGATCATCCTGGTGTGGGTCGATCATGTTGCTGCAGTGGGAGCGTTCGTGGTGCTCCACGGCATCGCCTGGGGTGTCCGTGGGCCACAGATGCAGGCGATCCGCGCCGATTACTTCGGTTCCACCGCCTTTGCATCGATCATGGGCTGGTCGCAGATCATCGTCACGATGGGATCGATCGCCGGCCCGGTTCTCGCCGGTGTGCTCGCCGACTCAACCGGCGACTACCAGCTCGGCTTTACGATTTTGGGTATCGCCGCAGCGTTCGGTGTCGTCTTCTGGATCCTCGCCGCTCCTCCGGCTCCCGACGACGACCTGGCTACGATTGCGTGATGGCAAACGACACGGCGATCGTCGAATCGATAGGAACGATCACCGAAACGCAGCTTGCCGACCTCGGGTGGGAACTCAAGTCCGAGGGACTCTGCCAAGGCGAAACCTGCGTGGTGGTCTCGGACCGCAGTGCCCTGGTCGGCAATGCCGGGATCGACCTCGCTGTGCTCGCCGACCTCCTTGACCGCCCGGTCATCATCGATACCGAATCGGGTCTCGCAGCGCTCGGCGCTGACCGAGGGCGTCGGCGTTCGGCACTCGTCGATCTCGTTGCGCCTGACTTCGTGCTGCCCGATCTCGATGGCGGGCTCACGGCGTTATCCGACCATCGCAGCAAGAAGCGGCTGCTCGTCGCCTTTTCCAGTTGGTGAGGGTGCGCATTCGATCTGCCCGGGTGGCAGGCACTGCGAACTGAGCTCCACACTGCAGGTCACCCCGACTTCGAGGTGATCGCTGTGGCAATCGATGAGAACATCGATGCCATCCGCAGCTTTGCCAAGGGTGTCACCTTCCCGGTCTTGATGGATCCCGACCACCTCCTCACCGAGCTCTACGCAATCTCCAACGTCCCGACTGTCGTGATGATCGACGAGGACGACCGGATCGTTCACCCGAACTGGAGCGCGTTTGGCACCGACACGTTCCGTGACTTCACGGGCATCGACTCCGACAAGCAGCACGACCGCGTGCGGGCCTGGGTCCGTGATGACACGACCGAACTGACCGACGACGAGATCCGTGCGTCGGTCGGCGATCTCACCCCCGACGAGGAGGGAGCCCGTTTGCACTTCCGGATCGCCAACGAACTCCGCCACCGTGACGACCAGCCGGGGGCTGCTCGCAACTACGCGATCGCCGGCGAACTGGCACCCTTTGACTGGACGATCCGGCGGGCCGCAATGCCACTCCAAGGAGAGGATCCCTTCGGTCCAGAGTTCATGGCGCTCTATGAAGAGGCGCGGGCGGCAGGTCGCCCGTATCACGGGATCACTGGGTATTGAGCTGGCGGTTCTCTCGAGCCGCACCGTTCGTTCACAGCCACAGCGTCGTCGGACGCGGGACGGCCGCCCTGTGGTGTGCAGGGCGGCCGTCGAGGGGTAGTGGCCCGGTCGGTGAAACCGGGTGTGGTGGTGGCTCGGGGAAGCCGGACCTTGGTTAGAAGTCTTCGTCGAAGGCGACGTCGCCTTCGACCCCGACCTGGTAGGCCGACACCGTGCGCTCAAAGAAGTTCGAGAGCTCTTGCACGTCCTGCAGTTCCATGAAGGAAAATGGGTTCGATGCGTCGTAGCGTTTCGGGAGGCCGAGCTGCTGAAGGCGCTGATCGGCGACAAACTCGAGATAGGTGCGGGTATCGACAGTTGACATGCCAGGTACGCCTTCGCCGAGGAGATCCTCGGCGAAATGGAATTCGGCATCGACCGCTTCTTCGATCATCAACGTGATGCGCTGACCGAGATCGTCGTCGAACAGTTCGGGCTCCTCGGCCCGGACCGTATTGATTACCTCGAGGGCGAAGTTCATGTGCATCGACTCGTCGCGGAAGACCCAGTTCGTTCCTGCAGCGAGACCGTTGAGCAGCCCCTTGCTGCGCAGGAAGTACACATAGGCGAAGGCGGCGAAGAAGAACAGACCCTCAATGCATGTGGCGAAGCAGATCAGGTTCATGAGGAACCGTTTGCGATCCTCTTCGGTCTGCAGCGCTCCGTCGGGAACATTGCCCATCCACTTGAAACAGAACTCGGCCTTGGTCCGGATCGAGGGGATGTTCTCGATGGCGGCGAAGGCTTCAGCCCGTTCGTCGTGATCGGGGATGTAGTTATCGAGAAGGTTCAAGTAGAACTGAACGTGCAACGCCTCTTCGTAGAGCTGTCGGCTCAGGTACATCCGGGCTTCGGGCGAGTTGATGTGCTGGTAGAGGTTGAGCACCAAGTTGTTGGCCACGATCGAGTCGCCGGTGGCGAAGAACGCCACGAGACGACTGATCAGGTGCTTCTCGGCCGGCATCAGCTTGCGATCGAGGTCGGTCAGATCGTCGGAGAAGTCGATCTCTTCGACGGTCCACGTGTTCTTGATCGCGTCTTTGTACATCTCGAAGAACTGCGGATACCGCATCGGCCGCAACGTGAGGTCGAAGCCGGGGTCGAGGATGTTGGTCTGGGCGCCCCGCTTGGCGGAATGACCGAGTGTCGATCCGTCGTACGCAGGGGTAGCAGCGACCTCGCCAAAGGTGGGATCTTCTGCAAGAGCCATCAGTCACACGCCTCACATGCCTCAGGGTTCTCCAGCGAACAGGCGATGGCCTCTTCGTCGGTGAACATTGTCTTTTCGGGTACCGGCTGGCCGCCGCCGTTCGGACCACCACCGGGGGTGGTGGTCTTGTTGATTCGGGTCGCTGGACGGGAACGCAGGTAGTAGGTGGTCTTGAGACCGGCCTTCCATGCGTACATGTACATCGACGAGAGCTTGCCGATGGTGGGCGACTCTATGAACAGGTTGAGTGATTGGCTCTGGTCAATGAACGCGCCGCGCTCGGCCGCCATCTCAATGAGACTCTTCATCGGGATCTCCCACGCAGTGCGGTAGACCGCCTTCAGGTCATCAGGGATGCGATCGATGTCTTGGATCGAGCCTTCGGCCTTCTTCACGTCGGCGATCATCTGGGCGTCCCACAGACCAAGCGCCTGAAGTTCCTTCACCAGATAGCGGTTGATCTGCATGAACTCGCCCGAGAGGGTCTCGCGCTTGAAAAGGTTGGAGACCTGCGGCTCGATGCACTCGTAGCAACCAGCGATCGATGCGATCGTGGCGGTCGGGGCGATGGCGATCATGAGCGAATTGCGCAGGCCATGCTGCTTGATGCGCTCGCGCAGCGTGCCCCAGCGCTCTTGGTCGGCGGGTTCGACCCCCCACAGATCGAATTGCAGTTCGCCGGCCGCTGCACGAGTTTCGTTGAAGGCAGCATGCGGGCCGCTGGCCTCGGCGAGCTCGGTCGACGCCCACAGCGCATTGAAGTAGATCTCTTCGGAGATGCGGCGACTCACCTCTCGGGCGGTCGGAGAGTCGAACGGCACTCCCATCTTGAAGAAGACGTCCTGAAGGCCCATCAGGCCGAGGCCGACGGGACGCCAGCGCTCGTTGGACGCGCCGGACTCGTTGGTCGGGTAGTAGTTGATGTCGATCACTCGGTCGAGGAACGGCACGACTTGGCGCACGACTTCTCCGAGACGTTGGAAGTCGATGCCGATGGCGTCGTCTGACGCAACGACGAACTCGCCGAGGTTGATCGAGCCGAGGTTGCACACGGCTGTCTCGGACTGGGACGTGACCTCGAGGATCTCGGTGCAGAGGTTCGAGAGGTGCACGACACGGTCTCGGGCGTTGGCGCCACCACCGGCACCGGGACCGGTCTGGTTGCACTTCTCGTTGCTCGAATCCTTGAAGGTCATCCAGCCGTTGCCGGTCTCGGCCAGTGTCTTCATCATGCGCTGGTAGAGCTGCCGGGCCGGCACCTGCTTTTCGAAGCGAGCGTCGGCTTCGGCTTGCTCGTAGATGGCGCGGAACTCGTCCCCGTAGGTGTCGATGAGCTCGGGCACCTTCTTGGGGTCAAAGAGGCTCCACTGCCAGTCCTTTTCGACACGCTCCATGAAGAGGTCAGGGATCCAGTTGGCGAGGTTGATGTTGTGGGTGCGGCGGGCGTGGTCGCCGGTGTTGTCGCGCAGTTCGAGGAACTGGTCGATGTCGGCATGCCAGCTCTCGAGGTACACGCATGCAGCACCCTTGCGCCGACCACCCTGGTTGACCGCCGAGACAGAGGCGTCGAGGGTCTTGAGCCACGGGACGATGCCGTTGCTGAGGCCGTTGGTGCCGACGATCAGGCTGTTCTTGGAGCGGATCCGGTGCCAGGCGACGCCGATGCCGCCGGCGAACTTCGAGAGCCGGGCGATGTCGGTGTAGCGCTTGTAGATGCCTTCGAGGGAGTCTTCGGGCGAGTCGAGCAGATAGCAACTCGACATCTGTGGGTGGGTGGTCCCGGAGTTGAACAGTGTGGGGGAGGAGGCAAGGTATGCAAGCGACGACATGAGGTCGTAGAACTTGATCGCCTCTTCGGAGTCGGTGGCGAGGCCACAGGCGACACGCAGAAAGAAGTACTGCGGGGTCTCGATGACGTTGCGAGTTTCGGGATGCCGCAGCAGGTAGCGGTCATACACCGTGCGCAGACCGAAGAACTCGAAGTTCTTGTCTCGCTGGGTGTTGACGGCGGCGTTGAGTTCGGGGGCGTGTGTGGTGACGAACTCGAAGACGGTATCGCCGATCAGGCCGAGCTTGTGGCCCAGTGCAACCGACTCGGAGAACCATGGAACGTTCTGGTTGCGGACCTCTTTGTCGACGTAGGTGGCCAGCATCCGGGCGGCGAGCTTGGAGTAGTTGGGCTCTTCGACGATCAGGCCCGCAGCGGTTCGGATCGACAGTTCGTCAAGCTCTTGGGTGGTCGAGCCGTCGGCGAGCGCCGAGATCGTTCGAGTGGACACCACCATGGGGTCGACGCCGATGAGGCCCTCGGAGGCCCGAGCGACCGCATTGACAATCTTGTTCAGATCGACGGGTTCGAGGGTCCCGTTTCGCTTCTTGACCCGCATCCTGGTGCTGGTCTCGACCGTGGTCGCTACGTCACCGACTGCTGAGAGCCGATCCTCGATCATCGCCATGTGGCGCCCCTCTTCCCGTTCTCTTCCCGCACCGGAATCACCAGCGAGCTTCGTGGGTGGCTCCCGGTCAGACCACCCGCCCGCACCTACCGCAGAAAGGCAGGGTATGTAAGTACAGCCGCGTAATTACACCTTCGTCAAGGAGGAGTCCTTCTTTTCTCTGGAAAGCCTGAAAAATCAACGATTTATTACCCTAGATTATTGGACGACCGGCTGCCACGACATACCTCCACAGATTGCTCAACAGTGTTTCCACAGGATGTGTGTAATTTGCACCGAGCACCGAGATTGCTGTCGTTCAACAACCTGCTCGCTGTGGACAACATGCGATTCGGAAGGGCAGCCGCCCGCCTAGAATCTGACGCAATGTCGGAACCGAACTGGCTGAGCGAGCGCGAACAGCAGGCCTGGCGGGGCTGGATCGACGCCAGTCGCCGCATTCTGGCCGCGTCCGATCGTCAATTGAAGACCGACAGCGGTCTCACCACCGACGATTACGAGGTGCTGGTTCGGCTCAGCGAGACCGACGGCTGGCGCATGCGCATGACCGACCTCGCGGAGTCGGTCACCAACTCACCGTCACGGATCTCACAGCGAATCGATCGCCTCAGTCGGGCCGGCGTCGTCGAACGAGAACGATGCGACGCAGACGCTCGCGTTTGGTGGGTGGTGCTCACCGAAGCCGGGTTCCGATGTCTCCGCGATGCGGCTGTGGGCCACGTTGCGGAGGTTCGGCGCTTGTTCGTCGACCGACTCAGCGCCGATGAGATCGAGTTGCTCGCTGCCGTGCTACCGAGGCTTGCCGACTCCCTTGAAGCCGACCACTGATCCACGCTCACCCTCAGGCGGGGGTGAGGCGAAAGATCCGGAATGCTCGATCGGTGATCTCGGTGTAGGCCTGCCAACCACCGAAGTGGGCGAGCGCCAGTTGCCACGCTTCTGCGCGCTCGTCGCCTGCGAGGAGGTCAGCCCGCACCCGCATCGTGCGGCCGCGGATCAACACATCGGCGTCGGGGTTCGCGATCAGGTTGGTCGTCCAGGCTGGGTGGTGGGCTTGGGCGAAGTTGCTCCCGACGATCACCCAGGTTCCGTCGGGACACGGCACCGCCTCGAGCGGGGTCTCTCGGCGTTTGCCACTCTTGGCACCAACCGTCGTCAAGATCAGTCCGGCGCCGGGCACGAACTTGCCTCGGCTCAGTATCCGCATCGCACGGTGCATCCGCGGGATCACCTTCGGTGCGACGGCCCGAAACCAGTCTGTGGTGACCATTTTCGCAAGACGGTCGTCGGCGCCGGCGCGAGGCTTCGGTTGGTCGGCCATGGGGCAAGCCTGACGCTCCTCCCCACACGAGCGCAAACGGCGTCGGGATAGGGTTTGGAGATGGAGATCCTCGATGTCGATCTGCTGGCCTTCGAGTCTGGTTCGGCTGCTGCCCGCCGTGCGGTCGTCGATGGTGTCGCTCGCAGCCTCGTCACCGGGTTCGTCTACGTCGAACACGACCTTCCGATCGAACTGATCGACGAGGCCTACGCCCAACTCGAGGCGTTTTTCACGTTGCCGCAGGAGCGCAAGGACGCCTACGTGGTTCCCGGGAGCAACGGCCAGACCGGCTACACCGGCCTTTTGGTCGAGACGGCAGCGATCGCTGATGTGCCCGACTGGAAAGAGATGTTGAACTGGGGTGCTCCACTCGGTGAGGGCCACCCGCTTCGCGCCAAGTACCCCCATCGGTACGGGCCCCCGACCCTTCCCGAGGACGACCTACCCGGCGTCCGTGACCTGCTCATGGCATTCCACCAATGCGTGTCTGACCTGCAGCGTCGGGTGCTCCGGATCATCGCCGAAGGCCTCGGTGCCCACGAGAGCTTCTTCGACGAGATGTTGACTGACGGCGCAACACTCACCCGTGCGATCCACTATCCGGCGATGGATCAAGCCCCCGGTACCCAGCATGTCTGGGCGGGCGAGCACGCCGACATCAACCTCATCACCGCGTTGCCGCGGGCGACCGCTGCGGGATTACAGGTGAAGATCGGCGAGGGTTGGATCGACGCAGCACCGCCAGACGGCTCGGCGATCATCAACACCGGGCTGATGCTCGAGCGGCTCAGCAACGGGATGATCCCGTCGGGCATCCACCGGGTCGTTTCAGGCGAGGGTCAGCAAGGCGATCGCTACAGCGTCGTCCAGTTCGCGCACCCGACGCCGTGGACGATCCTCTCGCCGATTGCGTCGACGGTCACCGTCGACAACCCGCTTCGCTACTCATCGATTGCAGCAAGCGACGCGCTCGACAAGGTGCTGTGGGAGATCAACCTGACCGAGACCGGTCGCCGACTCGACGAGACGGACTGAGGGCACTTAGCCGGGGAGTGGTTCGAGAATCTGACGGTTCGGTTCGAGCGTCACGTTGATGCTGCTCATAGCGGTGCCGTCATCGGCTTGCCACACGCTGATGAATCCGGGGTAACGGTCCAAGAAGATCACGGGCTGGCGCCACAGTCCGTTGCTGTCGATGGTTGCCTCGACCACTCGGACAAAACCCTCGTCGAAGAAACTCTCCTCACCCATCTGGAACGCAGTGCCATCGAGCCCGTTGGAGTAGGACTCCTTTGCAGCCGTTGCCGAGCCGGGAGCAAGTTCCCACACGAACCTGAGTTCGAGATAACGCAGGCCCTCGTCGGCGAGGAAGCTCTCGTCGGTTCGGTCGTACGAGACCAAGTCAAGTTCGACCAAACGCGAACCGGGAGGGTTCGGCGTCTCGCCGAGGAGCGTTGCGAGCAGCGGCACCGCAACGAAGCCCGGCTCCACCCGAAGCGCGAGCTCGACTTCGTAGCCGGCGCGGTCATCGCCGTCGCGGAAGTCGATGTCTTCGTCGACCCAGGCGCGTGCGCTCACGGCCTCGGCCGCGACCTCGCCGATGGCGAAGACGAGATCGTCCTTTCGGTACGCCCAATTCACCGACTGGGGGCCACCACTGCCGCTGCTGGGATCGCTGATCACCTGTGCGACGTTGCTCCATCCAAAGCCGGCAAAGAGGGGATCGAAGTGCAGCCGTCCCTCGATCGTCCCAGGGCCTCCCTCGGGAAGTTCGGCGTCGATCTGGCCAACACCGGTGGTAGCCACTGCGCCGTAGCTCCAGTCCCATCGCCAGTCGGCCCCTGCGTCGCGACCGTCGAGTTCGACGCGCACGCTGTAGGGCGAGCTGCCGGCGGGAACGGTGATCTCGAGTGGGAAACCGATGATATGGCGGGCGACATCGAGCGGAACACCGGTTCCTGCGCCCCATGCTGCGACGAGGTCGGGGATGTCGGCGAGGAAGATCTCTGGGACCGGCGTCGACACGGCGAGTGGCGTCTCCGGCTCGTCGTCAGCTTCTTCGACTGCAACGGTGTCGTCACCGCCATCGTCGGCACCACCAGCAGCGATCGTTGTCGTGGTGGTGGATGTCGTTGTCGTCGAAGCGGTGGTTGCCGCGGTGGTGAGTGCCGCCGTGGCATTTGTTTCGGGCACCTCGGCAACGCCACCGCCGCACGAAGCAGGGAGAAACGCAACGGTGAAGAAGGGGATCAGCACTCGACGTCGCATGTCCGAGACGTTAGGTCGACGGTCGATCAACCGAAATCCGGTTTGCGACCTTCCTTCATCGCCGCAACCCCCTCGGCCGCTTCTTCGCCGAGGAAGCCGAGCATCTCGAAGGCAAGACTCGAGTCGAAGATCGGTGATGCCTGCTGCATCCAGAGGTTGAGTGATCGCTTCGTCAGTCGGAGCGCCCGCTGAGGCCCCGTGGCAAGCTTGGTTGCGATCCGTTCAGCTTCAGCGAGCAGCTCGTCTCCCGGAAGGGACTTGCTGACGAGACCGATCTGGTCCGCCGTCTTGCCGTCGATGAAGTCCGCGGTCAACAGGTAGTACTTCGCCTTGGCCAGACCGCAGAGCAAGGGCCAACAGATGGCAGCGTGGTCGCCGGCCCCGACACCGATGCTGAGGTGGCCGTCGGTGAATCGGGCGTCTTCGTCGATGAGGCTGATGTCGGCCATGAGTGCAACTGCCAGACCTGCACCGACCGCCACACCGTTGATCGCCGAGATGATGATCTTTCGGCAACGGAGGATGCGGTAGACGACGTCACCGGCTTCGTCCAGCACATCGTGCACCTGTGCGGCGTCGCCGAGGAAGCTGTCGATCCACGCCATGTCGCCGCCGGCGGAGAAGGCCTTGCCCTCGCCGGTGACGACGACGACGCGGGTTTCAGGGTCGTCGTCGATGTCGTCCCACACTCGGCTGAGCGCATAGTGCATCGACGCCGTGGTCGCATTGAGCGACTCGGGGCGGTCGATCGTCATCCAGAGGATGCCGTGCTCGCGGCGCTCGAAACGCAACCCGTCGTACTTGTCGAACCAGTCGTCAGCCATCCCCCGACCGTAGCGGACGAGGTCCGCTGTCCTTTAGGCCATGGTGAGTCCGCCGCTCACCGACAGCGTCTGGCCGGTGATGAGCGCAGCGTCGTCGTGGGTGAAGACCGTGGCGCCGTAGGCAATCTCGTGGGGTTGGGCCATACGGCCGATCGGCATGGCGCGGTCGAGTCCCGCCACGATCTTCGCCGGAAGCTCACCCTGCTCGCCCATCTCGCGGATGAGGGTCGTGTCGGTCGGGCCGGGGCAGACCACGTTGCACGTGACACCCCGCTTGACCGACTCCCGGGCGATCGTTTTGGTGAAGCCGATCACCCCAGCCTTCGCACCGGCGTAGACCGACTCGAGCGAACTGCCAACCCGTGCGGCATCGCTCGCGAAGTTGACGATGCGACCCCAACCCCGTTCCATCATTCCGGGCAGCACGGCGTGGCAGGTGCGCAGCGTTCCCTTGTAGTTGATGTCGATGATCGTGTCCCAGAAGTCTTCGTCGGTGTCCACGAAGCGAATGAACCGATCGAATCCCGCACAGTTCACCAGGATGTCGATCGGGCCCAAGTCCGATTCGATCGCAGTGGCGACGTCGCGGACTCGCTCGCTGTCGGTGACGTCGCAGGCGTAGCCCTTGCCGCCGAGTTCCTCGGCAAGAGCCTCGGCGTCAGTGGCCAAGAGGTCGGCAATCGCAATGCGACGGCCCTGGGCGTGCAGCCGGCGGCACACATCGGCCCCGATCCCTCGGGCCCCTCCCGTGACCAGTGCAACTCGTTGTTCGGTCATGGTCGAAGACCCTATGTGATCGCAGGCAGCGTGCTTGTACCTAACCTGACCGGATGGACATCGAACTTCGTCACAACCCATCCTTCTCGGTCGCGCGAGTGATCCTCGGCCCGTCGGAAGCGATCCGTGCCGAATCTGGAGCGATGATGGCGATGGCAGCCGATACCAGCCTCGACGCCAAGATCGAGGGCGGTCTTATGAAGGGGCTCAAGCGCAGCGTGCTCGGCGGCGAGTCGCTCTTCATCACCACCGCAACCGCTGCTCCGCACGGTGGCTGGATCGACTTCGCACCGTCGCTTCCCGGCGACGTGACCGTCTTCGACGTCAGCCCCGATCAGCCGCTCATGATCCAGAAGGGCTCGTTCCTGTGTGCCGAGCAAGGCGTGGAGATTGACACCCAATGGGGTGGCATGAAGAACCTGATCGGCGGCGAGGGGGGTTTCCTTCTCCGTGCGAGCGGTCAGGGCAAGGTCGTGCTGTCGACCTACGGAGCGCTCGACCGTTTCACCCTCGAGCCCGGCCAGCAGGTCGTGGTCGACACCAACCACATGGTCGCCTTCGCCGAGAGCGTCTCGATGGAACTGCGCAAGGCGAGTGACTCGGCATGGAAGTCGATGAAATCCGGCGAGGGACTCGTGTTCGTGTTCACCGGCCCGGGTGAACTGATGATGCAGTCGCGAAATCCCGACGACATCGTCAACTACGTGATCGCCAACCTTCCGACCAAGCGGAACTGATCGTCGCTCACCGATCGATCCGGAAGCGGAATGGCTCCCCACCGACCGTGATGTCATGGGCGATGCGCGCGCCGTCGCCTGCACCCGTGGTGATCGACGTGGCGAGGACCTGCTCTGCGATGTAGCTCTCGTGGGCAGCAACCGCGGCCGCTGCTGCGTCAGAAGCGACCTCGATCGAAATGGCGATCCGGTCGGTGACGACGAGGTCTTCGGCCCTACGAGCGTTCTGGATCTCACGCACGATGTCGCGGGCCAGGCCTTCGGCTTCGAGTTCGGGGGTGACGACGGTGTCGAGGGTGACGACGGCGTCGTTGGACCGGAGGGCCGCAGCAACCACGCCTTCGGGCGACTCGAGCGCCAACTCGTACTCGTCGGGTTGGAGCAGGTGGCCTGCGACCTCGACAGTGCCGTCGTCGTTGGCCGTCCAATCGCCGTCTCGAGCTGCGCCGAACACGGCCTGGACGTCCTTGCCGAGACGGGGACCGAGCGCTTTGCCGTCGGGTCGGAGAATGAACGTCGCCAGATCGCCGATCTCCTCGGTGACGAGCACGTCCTTTACGTTGAGCTCATCGCGCAGCAGTTCGGCGAACGGCGCGAGCGTTGCGGCATCGCGGCCTGCGACCGTGATCGACGCCAACGGCAGCCGTACCCGCAGTCCCTGGTCTTCGCGGAGTCGCAGACCGGTCGACGCAACGTCACGCAGGCGGTCCATCGCACCGACGAGGAAGTCGTCGCAGCGATACGAGGCCGCGTCCGGCCAGTCGGACAGATGCACCGAGGAAGGGAGCCCGTCGTCGCCGCCGGTGAGACCGGTCCAGATCTCTTCGGTGATCATCGGTAGGAACGGGGCGGCTACCTGCACCAGTGTGACGAGCACGGTGTAGAGCGTGTCGAGGCCGGCGAGGTCGGCGCCCGACGCGTCACCGGTCCCCCAGAAACGGTCACGGCTGCGACGGATGTACCAGTTGTTGAGTGCGTCGATGAACGACTGGATCTCCATGGCTGCACCGGGGAGGTCGTAGTCGTTCATGCTGGCTTCAACCGCAGCGACGAGGTCGCGGGTCTTGGCGAGAATGTAGCGATCGAGCAGGTCGGCATTGGGGCCTGGGTCGGGGGTGAAGCGTGCCCGGTGACCTTCGACGTTCGCGTAGAGCGTGAAGAATGAGTACGCGTTCCAAATCGGCAGGATCACCTGGCGGACGACGTCGTCGATCGCCTGATCAGAGATCCGGGTGTCACCGCCGCGCACGATGTTGGTGGACATGAAGTACCACCGAAGCGCGTCGGATCCCTGGTGTTCGAAGATCAGGTCTGGCTCGGTGTAGTTGCGGAGTTTCTTGGAGAGCTTGGCCCCGTCGTCGGCGAGCAAGATGCCGTGGCAGATGACGTTCTGGAAGGCAGGGCGGTCGAACAGCGCCGTGGCGAGCACGTGGAGTGTGTAGAACCAGCCGCGCGACTGGTTGATGTACTCCACGATGAAGTCGGCGGGGAAGTGCTCGTCGAACCAGTCCTTGTTCTCGAACGGATAGTGCACCTGGGCGAACGGCATCGAGCCCGACTCGAACCAACAGTCGAGAACCTCGGGGACCCGACGCATCATCGACTGGCCGCTGGGATCGTCGGGGTTCGGACGAGTCAATTCGTCGATGAAGGGACGATGCAGGTTGTCGGGGCGCACCCCGAAGTCGGCCTCGAGTTCGTCGAGGCTTCCGTAGCAGTCCATCCGGGGATAGTCGGGGTTGTCACTGACCCAGACGGGGATCGGCGAACCCCAGAAGCGGTTCCGGCTGATCGACCAGTCACGGGCTCCTTCGAGCCACTGGCCGAAGCGACCGTTCTGGATGTGGCCGGGGACCCAGTTGATCTCCTGGTTGGTCTCGAGCATGCGGTCGCGGATATCGGTGACCTTCACGTACCAGGACGGCATCGCCTTGTAGATGATCGGCGTGTCGGTCCGCCAGCAGTGAGGGTAGTTGTGGGTGTAGCTGTCGTGACGAACGAGTTGGCCCGTTTCGCGTAAGTGCTTGATGATTCCGCTGTTGGCTTCGAGCACGTTTTCGCCGGCCCACTCGACGATGTCGTCGGTAAAGCGGCCCGAGTCGTCGACGGGTACGACCATGCCAATGCCGGCATCGCCCACGACACGCTGGTCGTCTTCGCCGAAGCCCGGTGCCATGTGCACCACCCCGGTGCCCTCCGACGTGTCGATGAAGTCGCCGGCGAGCACCTGGAAGGCTCGCTCGGTGCCGTGATGAGGCTTCGACGGATCGACCTCGGCCATATCGGCGAAGTACGGAAACACCGGCGTGTAGGTGCGGCCGACGAGGTCGGAGCCCTCGACGGTGCCGACCTGCTCGGCGTTCTCTAGTTGCTTTTCGTACTTGCCCAGCACCGCCTGGCCCAGGACGTACCTGCTCCCGTCGGCATCGGCCATGATCGCGTACTCGAGGTCGGGGCCGACGGCGAGGGCGAGGTTTGATGGCAAGGTCCACGGGGTGGTGGTCCAGGCAAGGATCTTGACCGGTGTCGATGGGTCACCCGGAAGGCCCGATGCGTCGTCGAGTTCGAAGGCCACGGTGATCGCTGGGTCTTGGCGCGGCCGGGTGGCGTCATCGAGGCGGCTCTCGTGGTTCGACAGCGGTGTCTCCGCCCCCCAGCTGTAGGGCAGCACACGGTTGGACTGATAGATCAGCCCCTTGTCCCAGAGTTGCTTGAACGCCCACATGACCGACTCCATGTAGTCGAGGTCCATGGTCTTGTAGTCGTTGTCGAAATCGACCCAGCGGGCCTGGCGGGTGACCGTCTTCTCCCACTCCTGGGTGTATTTGAGTACCGACGTGCGGCAGTACTCGTTGAAGCGTTCGATGCCGTAGTCGATGATTGAGGCACGACCACTGACGGGGAGATCCTTCTCGGCTTCCATCTCTGCAGGCAGCCCGTGGCAGTCCCAGCCGAAGCGGCGTTCGACCCGCTTGCCCTTCATCGTCTGGTAGCGCGGGACGACGTCTTTCACGTAGCCGGTGAGCAGGTGCCCGTGATGGGGCAGGCCGTTGGCGAAGGGAGGACCGTCGTAGAAGACGTACTCGTCGTCCAGTGGACGGTTCGAAACACTGGCGTCGAAGGTCTCGTCGGCGCTCCACCGCGCCAGAATTCGCCGCTCGATGCCCGGAAGATCCGGACTCTCGACCTGCGGGTAAGGGGCGTCGGGCCCCGAATGCTCGGCGTTGCTCATGGCAGTGAAGGCTACCGGCGACCCCCGATCGCTCGGACGGGGTTGCCCAGGCGAGTACCGTCTTGGCGATGCGCCGCTTTCTCATCGATACCGACACGGCGAGCGACGACGCCGTTGCGATCGTGATGGCTCTGCGAGCCCCAGACGTGAAGGTCGAGGCTCTGACGGTCGTGGCCGGAAATGTGGCGCTTGACCAAGCGGTACAGAACGCGCTGTACACGGTCGAGGTCTGCGGAGCGTCGGTACCGGTATACCGCGGCCTCGACAAGCCAATCATGCGGCCTCTCGAGAACGCGGCCGACATCCACGGAGCGGACGGCATGGGTGACTGCGGCCTTGCGCTCAGCGGGCGGACGCCTGCCGAAGGTCGAGCCGTCGACGTAATCGTCGACACCATCCTCGGGTCGCCGGGTGAGATCACCTTGGTCTGCCTCGGCCCGTTGTCGAACATCGCAGCGGCATTGCTGCGGGCGCCGGAGATTGCCGATGCGGTCGGGCGGGTCGTGATCATGGGCGGCACGGGTGTCCACGGACCCGGCAATGTGTCGGCGATGGCCGAGTACAACTTCTGGGCCGACCCCGAAGCTGCCAGTCTTGTGACCAAGTCGGGGATGCCGCTCGAGTTTGTCGGCTGGGACATCTCGATCTCGTCGGCGATCAAGACACCGGACCGCTACGCCACGCTCGAGGCGATCGACACTCCGTTGTCGCGCTTTGCAATCGACGTCTCGAAGGCGGTCAAGCGGTTCGCCGACGAGCACGGCATGGACGGTGATGATCTGCCCGATCCGATCGCCATGGCACACGCGATCGACCCGTCTGTGAGTGAGGTGAGCCGACTGCACGTCAACGTGATGTTTGGTGATGGCGGCCAGCGGGGGGTTCTTGAGATCGATCGCATGGGTTTCATCGGTGGCGAACCCAACGTCGACATCGTCACGCACTATCCGAGCGATCATTTCTTCGACATGTTGTTTGTGTCGCTTCGCGACGACTGACAGCGATCGCCGGGATGTGCGACCGATAGATTTGGCCCATGGCTGATCTCGACTTCGAGCGCACTCCCGGTGGGGCAGTGCTCATGGACGGCAACCGGCTCCGCGACGAACTCGTGGCGGACCTGCACCGGCGCATCAACGAACTCGGCAACCCGCATGTGTGCCTCGCCACTGTGCTCGTCGGTGATGACAAGCCGAGCCAGATCTACATCCGCAACAAGCGCAAGAAGGCCGAAGAAGCCGGCATGGTCTCCCGGCATGTCGAACTCGGAACCGACGCCACCCAAGCCGAGGTCGAGGAAGTCGTCCGAGCTCTCGCCGGCGACCCCGACGTGCATGGCATCCTTGTGCAGCTTCCGCTGCCCGACGGGCTCGATGCCGAGCCGGTCCTCGATCTGATCCCGCCACCAAAGGACGTGGACGGCCTCACCGAGCGGTCGATGGGTCGTCTCGTGCGCGGTCGTGACGGCCACGTGCCGTGCACGCCGCTCGGGGTGATGCGCCTGATGGAGCGCTACGGCGTCGAGACAACGGGGAGAAAAGCGGTCGTGATCGGCCGCTCGACGCTCGTCGGTCTGCCCCAGGTTCTGCTCCTCGGCCGCAAGGGCTGTGACGCCACGCCGACGCTGGCTCACAGCCGTTCGGGTGATCTCGCGTCGATCTGCAGAACCGCCGACATCATCGTGGCCGCTGTCGGCGTCGCCGGCCTTGTCACTGCCGAGTTCGTCAAGCCCGGTGCCGCCGTTCTCGACGTTGGTATCAGCCGCACTGCCGATGGCATTCAGGGTGATGTCGACTTCGATGCGGTCGAGTCGATCGCCGGGGCCATCACGCCGATGCCAGGCGGGACCGGCCCGATGACCATTGGCTGCCTGATGGAGAACACGTTCAACGCCGCCCGCATGCTCGGTGCGTTGCCCGACTGATCGCACCAGCGGCGAAGGTTCCTACGCAGTCGATCAGCTCGGGTCGAGGTGGCTGGTGGCACCGGTACCCAAGATCCGAAGGAAGATGCCGGATCGTGGTTTGGGAGCCACGTAGCTCGACTTCGGCGGCATGAGTTCGCGGGCCTCGGCGACGGCCATGATGTCCTCGACGGTCGACGCGTGGAGCAGAAAGCCGACACGGCCGTCCTCGTCGCAGCGGCGCACGACTTCGTCGATGCCGTTCGGTGCAGGGACGTAATCGGCCCCGCTATTCGGTTGCAGCTCGTCAACGCCCAAGATTGCGAGCACGACATCGGTTCGCAGACACTCGACGTCGAGAAGCCCGACCGGGCTGTCGGTGTCCGGCTCGGGAATGTCGAAGCGGAACCAGCGGCCCTGGTGGTAGATGCCGACTTCGCGCGGACGTTGGGGCCGCGCCTCTTCCAGCGTGCTGACCTCGGTCACCGGGCTGAACGTCGCAAGGGCGGCGGCGAGTTCGTCGGGGCCACGCCCGTACCGGTCGGGAATCCGCCGATGGAAGGCCTCGACCCGCAGGGCGTCGTCGGGAAAGACCACTGCGAGGGTCCGCGCAAACTGTGGCTCGTCGCGGTCTTGCTTGCCGGCGATTGCAGCGGCGGAGCGGTGGTGACCGTCGGTCACGAACACCGTCGTGTCGGCGAGCGCAGCCGCCACGATGGCGGCCTCGTCGTCGTCGAGCGGCCAGACCTCGTGCAGTACCTCCTCGACCACGTGGTGGACGTCGGGCTCGCGTTCGGCGGCGGCTTCGAGGACCGTGGTGATTTCGGGATCGGCACGGTGAGTCAGCGCAATCGGTGACGAGGTTGCACCGACCCACTGGAGGTGACGGGCCAGGAGACGGGCACGGTTCGGACGAACGTTTTCGTGGGTGAGCACCCGACCGTCGTGGAAGCCTTCGACGAGCAACGCACCGACGATGCCGGTCTGGCTGTGTCCTGCGTAGGTCAGGCGGTACGCGTACAGCGTTGGTCGGCCGGTTGGCTCGAAGGCACCGCTGTCGAGGATGTTTTTCAGCGTGCTGGCCCCCCGCTCGAGCAGGTCCTCGTCAGTTGCCGGGTCGCCGTCTGCGAGGTCCTCGCCTGATCGGGTGACGCCGAGGTATGAGTACGGATTGGCCTCGACGATCGCGCGGCGCTCGGCGGGCGATTTGGCATCGTAGGCACCTGCGATCACGCGAGCGGCCCAGTCGGGTTTGATCAGCCACCCGGCGAAGGGGGCAAATAGCGGCGCGCGGATCATGCGGGCGTGACCGATACGTAGATCACATCGTCGAGGGACATGACCTCGTCGATGAGTTCCTGGGAAGGGAGATGGCCGACGTCGATCGAGGCGACTGCAGCCTTGGAGCCGGCGAAGACTCGGTTCTGCATGTTGGACACGTTGAGTTGCTCTTTGCGAAGTGCCTGCAGCACGTTTGCGAGGACGCCGACCCGGTCGTGGTGGCGGACCGTGAGGGTGGCGGCGCGGGTGGGCACCGGGTTGAGGTTTACACAGTTGATCGGGGAGCCGGCCCGGTAGGCGTCGATCGCCTCGAGTGTCCCGTCGGTGATTGCGCTCTGGGCCTGAGCGGTCGACGCACCCACGTGATGAGTGGCGACGACAGAAGGGTGCTTGGCGAGGGCGCTGTCGAAATCGCCTGTTCCGCTGTCGGGTTCGTTGGCGAAGACGTCGAGGCCGGCGCGAATGCCTCGCGAGTTCAGTGCATCGATCAGAGCAGCTTCGTCGACGACGTCACCGCGGCTGGTGTTGAGGAGGATTGCCCCCTCCTTCATCGTGGCGAGAAAGTCGGCGTTCACCAGGCCCTTGGTGTCGGGGGCACCAGGTACGTGGATCGAGACGATGTCACAGCTGGCGAGCAGTTCGTCGAGATCGTCGAGCCAGCGAACACCGGCCGCCTCGGCGCGAGCGACCGCGGCGTGGTTGCGGCCGGGTTTGGCGACGGCGACGACGTCGATCCCGAACGCTGAGGCGCGAGCGGCGGTGGCGATGCCGATGTCGCCGAGACCGATGATGCCCATCCGGCGACCGAACAGCCCATCGGCGTTCGAGTACGCCTTTTTGTTCCAGGTGCCTGCTCGAAGGTCGGCCGTGGCGGCCGAGATGTGGCGGTCGACGGCGATGAGGAGACCCATCGTGAGTTCGGCGACTGCGAGTGCGTTCTTGCCCGGCACGTTGCAGACGAAGATGCCGAGTTCGGCGGCGCGGTCGCAGTCGATGGTGTTGGTACCTGCACCGGCGCGGACGATGAGGCCGAGCTTGTTCGCGGCCTGGAGGGCAGTGGCGGTGACGATCGTCGATCTGACGACGAGCACCTCGTAGCCGGCGATGGCGTCGGGGAGGGTCTCGGCAGTGAGATCGGGGAGACAGGTGACCTCGTCACCCGCGGCCTCGAGCTGCTCGACGGCTGTGTCAGGCAGCGCGTCGGCGAGTAGCACCTTCATGGCTGACTCCTCCCGGTGTTCGACCCAGGCCGTCCGAGCCCAGGTCAGCGTTCTGTATGGTGGAACAGTTCCGTATGTCGGTACAAATGGTATCGCTCGGCAAGGGCGCAGAAAGCCGGTGAACGCCTCGGAGTCAGAGGCGGTCGAGACATGGCTGTCGTCGTTTGTTCGGGCTGACGCGCCCCGTGGTGAGGTCGCGCGCACCGCAGCAGCTTCGCTGTTCAGCGCACTGGGCGAGCCGCAGGATCGGGTCCGAGCTGTTCACGTGGTAGGCACCGCAGGCAAGGGAACCGCTGCCCGCCTCGTTGCCGACACGCTTCGACGCAGTGGCGACACGGTCGGACTCCACCTCTCGCCTCACGTGCACGACATCCGAGAGCGGTTCACGGTCGCCGACGATCTCCCAGGCTGGGCGGCGGTGGCCGAAGCAGCCGCCGAGGTTCGCATTGCGACCGAACATCTCGACCAACGGCCGACCTTCTTCGCAGTGACCGCAGCGATGGCCTACGTACTCGCCCGTCGTGCCGAAACCGACTGGCTTGTCGTGGAGGCCGGAATCGGCGGCCGTGTCGATGCGACCAACACCTTCAACCGTGACGACGTCGTCACGGTTGTCACGGCCATCGGACTCGATCACTGCGACGTTCTCGGCGACACGGTCGAGGCCATTGCCGCGGAGAAGATGGCCGTGGTGACCGGTCGATGCGTCGCGGTCCTGGGTCCGCAGCCATCGGATGCCGTGGTGGCCGTTGCGCGGACGTGTGCGGCAGCCGCCGGGGTGCGGCTCGTCGAGGTGGCACCCGAGCACGACTGGAGGCGCGACGCCGAAGCGACCGCAACGGCAGTTGTCGCCGAGCTCGTACCCGATGCCCCTGCGGTGCGTTTTGTCGAGCAACCAGGTCGTTTCGAGCACCATGGTGAGGGATCGACGAGCTGGATCTTCGATGGCGCGCACAACCCCATGAAACTCCGGGCCCTGGCATCGTCACTCGCCGACAAGCCGCGTCCCCGGGTTGGTGTCGTGGCGATCGGTGCGGCCAAGGCACTCGACGAATGTGCGACGGCGATCGCCCCGGCCTTGGATCGGGTCGTAGCGGTGACGTTCGGGGGTGGTTCCGGCCCCCAGGGCCATGAAGCCGAGAGCGTCGCCGCAGCCTTCGAACGCGTCGGTGTGCCGGCATGGCCGGCGCCCAATCCGGCCTCAGCAGCCGCAGCTGCAAAGGCGCTCGATCCGGTGACCGTGGTGGTGACTGGATCGTTCTTGCATCTCACGGCGATGCGTGACGCCCTCCAGGGACGCTGAGGCTGACAGGGCCGACCTCGAGCGGGTCGGCTGCGGTCAGCCGGCGAGTTCGGCGAGCGCTTCGGCCCGCCACTGTTCGGTGGCTTCGACCTGGTTGAACGTATACATGTGCACGCCCTCAATGCCGAGTTCGACGGCAGCGCTCGAGAGCGGCATGAGCAGGTCGTTGGGGTCGTACGAGGTCGACGTCATCATCTTCGTGATCGCAGCCCGGTTCTTTTTGAGGTACCCGAGTGACGCGCCGAGGCCGATCCGGACGCCCATCGTCATCAGCTTGGCCTTGTCGACCACGCCCGACACGCCGAGATGCACCGGCAAGGTCAGGCCTTCGGCCCGCTCTTTTCGCAGCCAGGCCTCGATGACGGTGGCGTCGAAGCACATCTGCGTGGAGCACCAACCGTGCAGCCCGGCGGCATTGAGCAGCGTTTGCTTGGCGTGCAGCGCTTCGTGCAGTTGCTCGTCGGAGATGACGGCGTGATGGTCGGGATACGACGTCACTCCGAGACCGTCGAGTCCGTGGTCCTGTTCGAGGAAGTCTTCCAGGAAGCGCACGGCGTCGAAGTACTCGCCGGGCGGATCCTGGTCACCCCCGACGAGGAACATCTTCTTCAGGCCGTTGTCACGCAGCCAGTGGGCGATGCTGGCGCAGTGGGCCCTGTCTCGCACCATTCGGGCCGAGATGTGGGGGACGGGATCGAACCCTTCGGCCTGGAAAACCTCGGTGAGTCGCTGGGTCTCTTCGAGGCCCTTCACCGGTGAAGCGGTGATCGAGAGGGTTGCTCCGGTGGGCAGGTGTTCGCGCGCTGTCTCGAGGCTCTTCATCGGGATGAGTTCGATGGTGTAGCTGCGGGTCAGGTGTTCGCGGTGTGCCTTTGCCTCGTCGGATTCGACGATTGCGGGCATCTCGGACTTCTTGAAAAGAGCCATGGGCAGCCTCCCTAGGAGAGATTGACGATGTCGCCGTTGTGGTCGATATCGATCGCTTGGGCAGCGGGCGTGGTGCCGAGACCCGGCATGGTGCGCATGTCGCCGCAGATCGGGTAGACGAAACCGGCACCGACAGAGGCCCGTACTTCGCGAACTGGCAGCGTCCATCCGGTGGGAGCACCTTTGAGGTTGGCGTCGTGGCTGAGCGAAAGGTGTTGCTTCGCGATGCACACCGGCAGATGAGCGAAGCCCTGTTGGGTGAAGTTCGCGATCTGCTTGTCGGCGGTGGACGAGTACTCCACGCCATCGGCGCCGTACACCCTGGTGGCGACCGCGTAGATCTTGTCCTTCAGCGAGGCATCGTCGGGGTAAAGGACCTGGAACTCGGACGGTTCGTCGGCAGCGTCCTTGATCGCCTCGGCCAACTCCGACGCGCCTCGGCCACCGTCGGAGAAGTGCGTCGAGACGGCCGCGCGGGCACCGTATTCCGACGCGATCTCGTGGATGGCAGCGATGTCTTCGTCGTGGTCGCCGGGGAACACGTTGATCGCAACGACCGGAGTGCAGCCGTGGATCTGCATGTTCTCAAGCTGCTTGCGCAGGTTGTCGCCGCCCTGGTGGACCTCGTCGGGGTTTGCCTCGAGAAGGGCCGGGGGCAGTGGCTTGCCCGGGACGATGCGATGGTTGCCGGAGTGGGCCTTGAGGCCGCGGACGGTCGCCACGAGCACCGACGCGTCAGGAGCGAGACCCGAGTAGCGGCACTTGATGTTGAAGAATCGCTCGGCGCCCATGTCGGCGCCGAAGCCGGCCTCGGTCAGCAAGAAGTCGCTCGTGTGGATCCCGATTCGGTCGGCCACGATCGAGCTGTTGCCGGTGGCAATGTTGCCGAAGGGGCCGGTGTGCACGAGAGCGGGGGTGTTCTCGAGCGTTTGCATCAGGTTTGGTTTGATCGCCTCCCGCAGGATGACGGTCATCGATCCGGCTGCGCCGATGTCTTCGGCGGTGATGGGCTCACCGGCCTTTGTGTAGCCGAGCACGATGCGGCCCATGCGGGCTCGCAGGTCGAACAGATCGGTCGCGAGCGCCAGCGCGGCCATGACTTCTGAGGCGGCGGTGATGTCGAAGCCGGTCTCGCGGGGGATGCCGTCCATCTTTCCGCCGAGGCCGATCGTGACGTTGCGCAGTGCACGGTCATTGATGTCGACAACGCGACGCCACGTGATGTTGTGGATGTCGAAGCCACATTCGTTGCCGTGGTAGAGGTGCGCGTCGACCATCGCAGCGCACAGATTGTGGGCTGCGGTGACGGCGTGCATGTCGCCGGTGAGGTGAAGGTTGAACAGCTCCATCGGCACGACCTGGCTGTAGCCGCCGCCGGCAGCCCCGCCCTTGATGCCGAAGGTCGGGCCCATCGAGGGCTGACGGATGGCGATGGTGGCCGACGAACCGATGTACTGGAACGCTTGACCCAGGCCGACGGTTGTCGTGGTTTTGCCCTCGCCCAGCGGGGTGGGGGTGATGGCCGAGACGACGACGTACTTTGCCTTCGGACGGTCGGCCATCTTCTCGATGGCATCGAGGGTGATCTTCGCAGCACCGGTTCCGTACGGCTCGAGACATTCCTCGGGAATGCCAGCAGCAGCGGCAATCTCGCTCAGCGGCTTGAGGCTCGCGCCACTGGCGATCTCAAGATCAGATGGGAAGGACATCGGTTTTTCCCCACAAACATGCTCGTGGGCCCTCCCCAGGGCCCGTCAACGCCGAGCGTACCAGTGTGTTCCACGATACGGAAGGGTTCCGCATTGTGGAACGGCAGCCGTTTCGCTCAGCCCGCAAGGGGAGATTCGAGGCGCTCGGTGACAGCGGCTCGGATCTGGGCGTCGAAGGCGCGGATGTGCTCCTCCATGAGGTCGCCGGCACGGTCGCTGTCGCCGGTTCGAAGAGCGTCCATGATCTCTCCATGCTCGTCGACTGCGTGGCTCATGTCGGCGACGTCGGACAGGTAGAGATGCCACAGTCGATCGGATTGGGCGTAGAGCATGTCGAGTGTGTCGACCAGGAACCGGTTGCCGGCGGCTTCCCACATGATCTCGTGGCCCATTCGATCGATCTGCATCAGATCTTCGCTGCCGGCGGCGTCAGCGACCCCTTCGAGGGCGCCCGCCATACGGGCCCAGTGGTCGTCGGTGCCGCGCGCTGCGGCCAGGCGGGCTGCGTAGGGCTCGAGGACTGTGCGGGTCTCGAACAGCATCGAGAGTTCCGACACGTCGATCCCGCTCACGAACATGCCGCGGCGCGGGATGACAGTGATGAAGTGCTCTCGGGCGAGTCGCTGAAGTGCCTCTCGGATCGGTGTGCGGCCGAGTCCGAGCCGCTCTTGGAGGGCGTCCTCTCGCAACACGTCGCCGGGAGCGAACTCAAGGCGCACGATCTGGTGTCGAAGTTCGGTGTAGGCCTGTGCGCTGAGCGATTGCATGTTCGGTGGTTGCTCCGACGATTCTTCGCTGCGGACGGCGCCGCAGATCCCTTTTCCTGTTGCAGTCGTTGTGCGACCGCTCTAACCTTCTGATGATACACGACTGATATATCACTGCGTCAATCGTTGTCCGAATCGCCAGCCATCAATGAGGGGACACCTGTGAGCGACATCCCAACCTCCGCAGTACCGGAGAAAGCAACGTGCGTGGTCATCGGCGCCGGCATCGTCGGCAACTGCGTCGTCGGTCACCTGGCCCGCCTGGGTTGGACCGACCTCGTACTGCTCGACAAGGGCCCGCTGCCCAACCCCGGCGGCTCCACCGGCCACGCGTCGAACTTCATCTTTCCGGTCGACCACAACAAGGAGATGGCGCTGCTCGGCGAGCAGTCCGCCAACCAGTACCGCGACCTCGGCTTGTCGGTCGACTCTGGCGGTATCGAGGTCGCACGCACCCAAGAGCGCATGGACGAACTCCAGCGGCGCATGACCTCGGCCACCGCATGGGGCATCGAAGCCCACCTACTGTCGCCCGCCGAGGTGAAGGAACTCGTTCCCTTCATCAACGAAGAGGTCATCATGGGCGGCTTCTACTGCCCGACTGTCTCCGTGGTCGACTCACTCGAGACCGGCACCGTGATGCGAAAGGAGGCCATCGAGAAGGCTGGCCTCCAGGTCTTTGCGAACACTGAGGTTCTCGATCTCATCACCGACGACACGCCTCGCCCCAACGGACGTCGCAAGATCGTTGCCGTCGAGACCGACAAGGGAACCATCGAGGCCGAGCACGTCGTCATCGCGTGCGGCGTCTGGTCGAACCGCATCGCCTACATGGCCGACACGTACATCCCGCTGGTGCCAGCCGTTCACCAGATGGCCGACGTCGGACCAATGGACATCCTCGCAGAGACAGGCAACGAGATCGGCTACCCGATCGTCCGCGACATGGACACGTTCTGTTACGAGCGTCAGTCGTCAGGTTCGATGGAGGTCGGCTCCTATGGCCACCGCGCCATCCTCCACCACCCCGACGACATCCCGTCGAACGAAGAAGCTGCGCTCTCGCCCACCGAGATGCCGTTCACCCCCGACGACTTCGATCCGCAGATGGAGACCGCTATCGAGTTGATGGACTTCCTCGGCGACGCCGAGATCAAGTACGCCATCAACGGCCTGCTCTCGCTTACCCCCGACGGCATGCCCTGCCTGGGTGAGCTCCCCGACGTCGAGAACCTGTGGTCCGCCGCCGCCGTCTGGGTCAAGGAAGGCCCGGGTATGGGTCAGGTTGTCGCCGAGTGGATGCACTACGGCTACCCCCGCGTGATCGACGCCCACGGCGCCGATGTCGCCCGGTTCTACGACGAAGAGAAGAGCGACGAGCACATCTGGTCGCGCGCCGACGAATCGTTCATCAAGACCTACGGCATTGTGCATCCTGCCGAGCAGTGGGGCGGCCGCCGCCACCTCGTGGAGTCGCCGTTCCGCAGCCGCCAAGAGGCGCTCGGCGCCGAGTTCTTCCAGGCCCGCGTCTGGGAGCGACCGCAGTGGTACGCGTCGAATGCCGATCTCGTCGAGCGGTACGGGCTCGAGGAACGCCCCGTCGAGTGGGACAACCGTTGGTGGAGCCCCATCACCGTCGGTGAGCATCTCAACCTGCGCGAGCACTGCGGCATGATCGACCTCTCGGCGTTCCAGATCTTCGAACTCGAGGGCCCCGGTGCCGTCGAGTTTGCCGACTACTTGGCTGTCAACAAGATCGATGTGCCCGTCGGCCGCTCGGTCTACACGCCCTGGCTCAACCACGAGGGCGGATTCCATTCCGACCTCACCATGATGCGCATGGCCGACGATCGCGTCCGCATCGTCACCGGCGTCTTCGACGGTGGGCGCGACGAGTTCTGGGTCCGCAAGCACATGCCCAACGACGGCTCGGTCACCTTCACCAACCTGACGAAGCAGATCAGCACCCTCGGCCTGTGGGGCCCCAACGCAGCGACGGTCCTCGGCCAGCTCACCGACCACGACCTCAGCCAGGAAGGTTCGCCGTACGGCTCCTACCTGCCGGTGAACATTGCCGGTGTTGACTGTCACCTGTTCCGCATCTCCTACGTCGGCGACGCCGGCTGGGAGATCTACGTCCCCTGGGACGACGCCACGAACGTCTGGGACGCCATCATGGAGGCCGGCGCCGATCACGGTCTGCGCATCACCGGTGGTGGCGTCTACTCGCTGTCCGGTCGAATCGAGAAGGGCTACCGCCTGATGGGCGCCGAACTCGAGAGCGAGTACAACCCGGTCGAGGCTGGCCTCGCACGACCCAAGGTCAAGGCCGCCGACTTCATCGGCAAAGAGGCCTACCTGGCTGCCCGCGATGCCGGTGCCGAGGTCCAATGCGTGACCCTCATCGTCGACGACAACACCGACCGCAACGGCAACCCCCGCTACATGCAAGGCGGCAACGAACCGATCCTCACTCTCGACGGGGAACGCATCGTCGATTCACACGGCCGTGCCTCGCGGGTCACCACCGCGGGCTACAGCCCGTCGCTCGGCAAGAACCTCCTCATGGGGTACCTGCCCAACGAGTTAGCTGTGCCCGGCACCAAGCTGCAGTCGATGTACATGAACGAGCTGTATCCCTGCACGGTGGTCGGCCCGGGATCTGCGTTCGACCCGGATGATTCCCGGATGAAGGCCTGAGCGGGGCATGAAGATTCTCTGCTGCGTGAAGCGGGTGCCTGCTCCAGGGGCCAAGATCAATATCACGGCCGACGGACAGGACGTCGACGCGGCGCATCTCGGGTTCACGACGTCGCCGCACGAGGAGTGTGCGGTGGAGGGCGCCGTGCAATTGATCGAGGAGCACGGCGGAGAAGTCACCGTCATGACCCTCGGCACCAGCGACGCCGAGGAGCAGCTCCGGTACGCCGTTTCCGTGGGTGCACATCACGCGGTGCTCGTCGATGCCGGCGACAACACGTGGGATCCGCAACGGATCGCAGCTGCGCTGACCGCAGCCATTCAGGATGTCGAATCCGCCAACGGAAGCGACGGCACCGCCGAGCCGTTCGATCTGATCCTGTTCGGAAACGAATCGGCCGACAGCGGCGGGTTTCAGGTCGGTATCCGGGTTGCCCATGCGCTGGGTCGCCCGATTGTTCAGGGCATCAAGGGCATTGAGATCGGAGACGACGCGATCATCGCGCGTCGAGAAATTGACGGGGGCTTCGAGGTTTACGAGCTTCCCCGTCCCGCCGTGCTCGGCGTCAAGGAGGGGCTGAACCTTCCTCGCTATCCGACGATGAAAGGCCGCCTCGCTTCGAAGAAGGTCGAGATCGGTACGGTCGGGGCTTCTGCCGATGCCGGTGGTCAGGCCCGGCTCAGGCTCCACCGGCCCGAAGAGGCCCTGTCGGAGACGGTCATCCTCGGGACCGGACCGGAAGCCGCCGCCGCCGTGGTCGACGTGCTCGACGAGCTGGGGGTGCTTTGATGCTCCTCGTCATCGTCGAACACGACAACGGAGAACTCGTCGAAGCAGCCAAGGAGGCGTTGACCTTCGGCCGCGTGCTCGCCGAAAAGATGGACGACGATCTCGAAGCTGCGCTCATCGGTAGCGATGATGCCGGTCTCGTCGCTGCTGCCGGCGAGTTCGGCGCCGACACCGTCCACACCTGCACCCACGACCTTCTCCGGGACTACGGTCCGGATGCTCACGGCGCCGTGATCGCCCAGATGGTCGAAGAACTCAAACCGGCTGCGGTGCTGGCCTGTGGTTCTGACCGCGGCAACGAGTTCATGGCCCAGGCCGCTGCCCGCCTCGCCGTGCCCTTCGTGGCCAATTGCGTCGACGTCACCCCCGGCGAGTCGTGGTCGATGACCCGGGTCCAGTGGGGCGGTTCGCTGCTCGAAGACCTCGCCCTCGACGCGGAGGTTCCGCTGCTCACCTGTGGTCTGCACGCCGTGGCGGCCGAGGTCGGCGGTGCAGGTGACGGCGATGCCGAGTCGTTCGATGCCGATCTCGACGACAGCGTCACCATCACGATGGTGAAGGATCGCGTCGTGCTCGAAGCGGGGGTCACCCTGCCGACTGCGCCGGTCGTGTGCGGCGGTGGTCGTGGTGTCGGTTCAGCCGATGGCTTTGCTCCGCTCGAAGAACTTGCCGCCCTGCTCAACGGTCGGGTCGGCTGCTCGCGCGCGGTCACCAACAACGGTTGGCGTCCCCACTCCGACCAAGTCGGCCAGACCGGCACCCGGATCGCTCCAGAGATCTACATTGCGTCGGGCATCTCCGGTGCGATTCAGCACTGGGTCGGCGCGATGGCCTCGAAGCACATTCTGGCGATCAACACTGACCGGGAAGCGAACATGGTCACGAAGGCCGATTGGGCCGTCATCGGCGACCTCCACGAGGTGATCCCTGCAATCATCGAGGAAGTGAAGGCTCGCAGGGGCTGAGCTCGCTCGGGGGCCCGCTCTACAGTCGTCGAGCATGGATCTGACGCAGAGTCGACGGTCGGCTGATTATCAGGCTCGGCTCGAGGCCTTCATCGCAGCCCACGTCGAGCCGGTTGCCGACACCGCCGACCCTGACCGCGAGATCGTCGAGTTGCTCAAACGGCGCGCACAGGCGGATGGATTGTGGAACCTGAACATCCGTGACCCCGACTACGGCCCTGGGCTGACGTCGCTTGAGTACGCGCCGCTCGCCGAAGTGCTCGGCACTTCCCGCCTGGCTCAGGAGGCAACCAACACCGATGCGCCAAGCTCGATCAATGGTGACGCCCTGATCCGGTTCGGCAGCCCGGAGCAGAAGGCCCGTTGGCTCGAACCACAGCTCGCCGGACAGATCCGGTCGGCCTTTGCGATGACCGAGCCCGATGTGGCGTCTTCGGACGCGTCGAATATGGCGATGGCCGCTCGCCGCGATGGTCGCGGCTGGGTGCTCGACGGGTCGAAGTGGTGGATCTCCGGTGTCTTGCACCCCAACTGTGCGTACCTGATGACAGTCGCAAACACCGTGGGAGTGGAGGGTTCGGAGGAGTCCCGTCACCGCAAGCACACCGTCTTCCTCGTTCCTCGCAACACCCCGGGGCTCGAGGTCGTCCGGAACCTCTCCAAGTTTGGGTACACCGACGGTGACGGCCATTGCGAGTTGCGCTTCGACGGGGTGCGGGTCGACGACGACGCGATCCTGGGTGATGTCGGCACCGGGTTCGCCATCGGTCAGGCCCGGCTCGGGCCAGCCCGGGTGCAGCACTGCATGCGCACGATTGGTGTGGCCGAACTGGCGCTCACCTTGATGTGTCGACGCGCTGAGTCGCGCGAGACGTTCGGCGCGGCCGTTGCGTCCCGGGCCAACGTCATGGACTGGATCGCCGAGTCCCGCATCGACATCGATGCGTGCCGTCTCGCAACCCTGCGGGTTGCAGCGCTCATGGACACCGAAGGTGACAAAGCCGCCGCACCACACATGTCGATCATCAAGGTGCAGGTGATGCGGATGGCCACAACCGTTGTCGATCGTGCCATCCAGGTGCACGGAGCGGCAGGCGTCAGCGACGACACGCCACTCGCCCGCATGTATGCGAACCTGCGAGCGCTTCGCATTGCCGATGGGCCCGACGAGGTTCACCTGATGGCGATCGCGCGGCGTGAGCTGCGCCGTCAGTCGATCGACTGAGCCGAGTAGCGCCGACGGACTACGGTCGCGACACGCCGTCGAAAGGGCACGTACATGGGACGCCATGCGATCAAGACGCCGCCACACCACGCCACTTGGGACGAGTTCCTGCGGTTCTGGCAGATGGCCGACGAGATGCCGGTGTTCGAATCGGCGTGGAACTGGGATCACTTCTACCCGTTGGCGCCGCCCTACGACGGTCCGAATCTCGAGGGTTGGACGATGTTGGCCGCGCTTGCGCAGGCGACCTCGCGGATCCGGGTCGGGTCGATGGTCAACGGTATGCATCATCGTCACCCTGCGGTCACCGCGAACATGGCGGCCACGATCGACATCATCTCCGGTGGTCGATTCGAACTCGGTATGGGTGCCGGCTGGAACTTCATGGAGAGCGATGCCTACGGCATCGACCTCGGGCCGTTGCGTGACCGTTCCGATCGCCTCGAGGAAGGGATGGAGATCATCGTGTCGCTCCTTGCGAACAAGGAGACGTCGTTCTCGGGTCGCTTCTTCGCGCTCGAGAACGCGTGGTGTGAACCGAAACCGGTTCAGGATCCGATACCGATCGTGATCGGCGGCAAGGGTCGCGTCCGCACCCTGCGGACCGCGGCCAGGTTCGCCGACCAGTGGGACATGACCTTCCCCGAAACCCCGTCGGACTGGCAAGAGCTCGACGAGGTGCTGCGAAGTCACTGTGAGCGGGTCGGGCGTGATCAGGCTGAGATCACCCGGTCGGTCCATCTCGGGACCGATGGTGAACCCGCCGAGCTGCTCGAACGGGCCCAAGACTTCTTCGATGTGGGCGTCGACGTGGTGGTCTGGTCGTGGCGGGGCGAACTCGATCCCGCCGGTCTCGAGGCTCTCAACGCAGCGATCGAAGCGGCGTGACTGGCGCGTCGCGAGGATCGGGATACGAGGAACGCTGCTGACACCCTGTCTCGACCGTCGTCAGCGGCCCGCAGCTCAGAGCGCGTCGACGACAGGGCGGCGGTGCCCCGTTGCGAGCGCGAGTTGCGTATGGCTGTGGCGCACTGCTGGCAGCGAGGTGACCGTCATCAGCACCTCGTGCAAGTGGTCGTTCGACCGGGCGACAATGCGAACGAGTAGATCGCCATCGCCGGTGACGGTGTGGATCTCTGTGACCTCGGCGATCTCGGCCAACGCCTCGATGGTTGGATCGTGGACGCCCTGCGCGATCTGCAGCGTGCAGAACGCAAGCACACCGAAGCCCAGGGCGCGACTGTCGAGTTCGGGACCCCAGCCCACGATGACCCCGTCGGCTTCCAGTCGGTCGATCCGGGTATAGACGGTGCCGCGAGCCAGTCCGGTGTCGCGTGCGATCTGGGCGACGCTCGCTCGCGGATTGGCCCGCAAGGCTTGCAACAGCGTGATGTCGGTGGTGTCAAGGTGTTCGGTGGAAGCCATCAGTCCAGGTAGAAGAATGAACGATTCTGATACGAAACTGCAAATATATGAACAGAGTGTTCATAAGTGTTGCACATCAATGATCATGTTGATGTTATGAGGGCATGCCGTCACATCTCAAGAAGGTCGACCACATCACCTATGCGTGCGCCAGTGGCCAAATCGAGAGGTGGGCCTGGTTTCACATTGAGGTCGAGGGAGGCACCCTCATCAACCGAATCGACGATGTGCGACCAGACGATTCCGGTTCGTCGATGAAGATCTGGTGCATCGACTTCGGCGACTTTGGTGTCGCCTTGATCGAGGGCATCGATCGGGCCGAGAAGAGCCAGGTCACCAAGTTCACCGATCGCCACGGAGACCACGCCGTACAGCACGTCGCATTCGACACGCACGATCTCGAGAAGTACATCGAGCACATGCAGCGCCTCGGTGGTCACCCGCGAGGCGAGATGCTCGTGCGTAACGACGGGTTCGGCATGCTGAAGCAATTGTTCGCTCGCGGCTACGAAGAAGGCGATGCCGGCGAGGCGTCATTTCCTGAGTACTGCCAGCGGCCGGCACGCTCCGACACTGCCGAAGAGGTTGCAATCACGTTCGCAGAGGAGACCGGCAAGGGCTTTTACGACCAGGTACAAGCCGCAATCGAGGAGGGTGACGAAGCGCCGTTCTTCGACTTCTCTCACATGCCACTCCACTGGGAGGTACCGGAGCCGACGCCGTTGGAGGGTTTCGTCGCCTGACTCGGCCGTTACGCACCGGCCCAGGCTGACGGTTACCGTCAGGGGGTGACCGCGCCGGTACGAAACGTTCTTTTCATCATGTGTGACCAGCTTCGCCACGACGCTCTGTCGTGCGCGGGCGGGCTGGTCGACACCCCAAACCTCGATGCCTTGGCACGGCGTGGCGTCCGCTTCGACCGTGCCTTCGCACAGGGTTCGGTCTGTGGCTCTTCGCGGATGAGTGCCTACACCGGCCGGTACGTCCAATCGCACGGCTCTCGCTACAACAGCGTGCCTCTGTCGATCGCCGAGCCGACGATTGGCGATCATCTGCGGCCGCTCGACGTTCGCAGTGTCTTGATCGGGAAGACGCACATGGCTCGGGACCGCAGCGGCCTCGATCGGTTGCGGCTCGACCCCCACGACCCGTGGACGACGATCATCAACCAGTGCGGATTCGAACCGATCGAACGCGAGGATGGTCTCGTGCCGAACACGGCACCGGCCCTGTTCGAGCGGGGCTACAACAAATTCCTGCTCGATCAGGGCTATGACGGCCCGAACCCGTGGCACACGGTCGCCAACTCGGTCCTCACGCCGGAGGGCGATCGCATGTCGGGCTGGCTACTCGAGGCCTCGCAGTACCCGGCGATCGTTCCCGACGAGTTGTCGGAGACCGCCTACATGACCAACCGGGCGATCGACTTCATCCGTGACGCCGGCGACGAGCGCTGGTGTATCCACCTGTCATACATCAAGCCGCATTGGCCTTACGTCGTGTCCGAGCCGTATCACCGCCTGGTCCACCGCAACGATTTGCCGTCGCCCAACCGGTCCAACGCTGAGCTCGAAACCGACCACCCGGTCATCGCTGCGTTTCAACGAAGCCGAATTGGGTCGACCTTCTCGCGTGACGAAGTCCGCACGACCGTCTACCCCGCCTATCTCGGCTTGGTGAAACAACTCGACGACCACCTCGGCCGGCTGTTCCGAGCCCTCGACGACCTAGGCCGTCGCGACGACACGATGATCGTCTTGACCTCCGACCACGGCGACTACATGGGCGATCACTGGATGGGCGAGAAGGACTGGCTTCACGAAGAGGTCGTGCGAATCCCCATGATCGTCGCCGACCCGCGGGCCAGGGCTGACGCCACCCGAGGATCGGTTTCCACCGACCTCATCGAGATGATCGATCTCGCGCCGACCTTCGTCGATGCGCTCGGTGGAGATGCCGGGTCCAACGTTCATCTCGAGGGTCAATCGCTGGAGCCACTCCTCCACGACCGCGCCGGAGCCGTTGACGCTCACGACCAGGTCGCCGTGACCGAGTCGGAGTTCAGCCTCATGGAGATGGCGAACGATCTGCCACCAGGACCGCGGGCGAGCCGTCGGGCCACGATGCTGCGCACCCCCGACTACAAATACATCCTCAGCGAGACCGGACCGAACCTGCTGTACGACCTTCGAGAAGAACCAGCCGAGCTCACCGATCGGATCGGGGACCCTGGGTTGGCATCGGTGCGCGCCGAACTCCACGAACGACTCTTCGAGTGGTATCGGGCCCGGAGTCACGAACTGACGTGGCGCCCCGGCGACGGTGATGTGCCGCGCTACGAAGGCAAGGACGCAGTCGACGGTGTCCTGATCGGCTACTGGAACGAGGCCGAGGTCCCCGACGCCGCACTCCCCAACATCGGCTGAGTCAGCCTGCCGGAATCATCTTCTCGGGGTTGAACAGGTCGCTCGGGTCGAGCGCTGCCTTCACGGCACGCATCATCTGCCACTCCAGTTCGGACTTCTGCGGGCCGACCCGATCGCGCAGCAGCAGGCCGACTCCATGCTCGGCCGACAGCGTGCCGTCGAGGCCGAAGACGAGCTCGTCGATGCGGTCCGACATGGCGTCGCGTACCTCGAGCCACGGCTCGACTGCCTCGTCGGCGGTGGGGAGGATCATCATGTGGAGGTTGCCGTCGCCGACGTGACCGAAGCCGTACGCGAGCGCCATCGGTGCGATCTCGGTGGCGGCGTCGAGTACCGACCGGACGAAGTCCTCGATGCGGTCGACCGGTACCGCAGTGTCGAGCTTGAGGCCGTGTTCTTGATGCTCGACGAAGCACGACGTCGGTGGCGCGTGGTCGCGCAGGAACCACAGGTTGGCTTCTTGGTCGGGGGTTCCGGCAACCACCGCGTCGACGATGTGACCCGCCTCAGCCCCGGCTTCGAGGAACGAAGCGATGTCGTCGTCAACTGGCTTCGACGAGGCCAGTTTGATGAGGGCGTAGTACTCGGTGCCGGCGTCGATCGGCTTTGTGGCATCGGAGATCTCGACCACCCGGTCGATCGCAACGTCGGGCAGGAGTTCGAAGGCGGAGATCAAGCCCGGAGCGTGGACATGGGCTAGTTCGAGCAATGGCCGGAGTGCGTCGAGTCCGGTGATCGCCGCGAGGAGCGAGGTTTCGTGTGGCGTGGCCGGGACGAGCTTCAGGACCGCCGAGGTGACGATGCCGAGCGTGCCTTCGCCGCCGATGAAGAGATGCTTGAGGTCATAACCCGAGGAGTCCTTCACCAGCGCCCGCCGGCCGTCCCAGACCGAGCCATCGGCGAGCACCGCCTCGATGCCCATCACGTTGTCGCGCATGTTGCCGTAGCGGACCACGTTGTTGCCGCCTGCATCGGTGGCGATCGCACCGCCGACAGTGGCAGAACCGCGAGCACCCCAGTCGGGGGCGAACTTTCGACCTGCGGCATGCGCAGCTTGCTGGACCGCTTCGATGGTGACGCCGGCCTCGGCGGTGATCGTCCAGCGGTCAGGGTCGATCGAGATGATCTGGTCGAGACGGGCAACCGACAGCACGATCGATGGTCGGTCGGTCGGCGAGTGGGTGCCATAGCTGAGGCCGCTGTTGCCGCCTTGGGGAACGACGGCCACGCGGTGTTCGGCACAGATGGCAACGGTCGCAGCGACACCAGCGGTGTCGGCGGGACGAACGACTACGGCTTCGTCGGCGGTGGGCTTGTTGCGCGGATCGATCAGAAAGGAGGTGGCGTCGTCGCCGACGAGAACGGCACGTGCGTCGAGCGCTGCCCGGAGGGCGTCGATGACTTCGGAGCTGGGGAGCGACATCAGGCCCAGGCTAGGTGCATCGTCGACGGCCCCCGAAAGGTGATGTTGGGGAAGTAGTCGAAATCTTGCTCCATGAGGCGGAGTGTGGGGAGCCGGTCGGCGAGGATCTCCAGCATCAAGCCGGTCTCGAACTTGGCGAACTTGGCTCCCAGACAAAAGTGCACGCCCTTGCCGAAGGAGATGTGTCGGTTGGCGTTGGGGCGGCGGATGTCGAACGTGTCGGGGTCGTCCCAGATGTCGGCCTGGCGGTTGGCCGAGGCGAAGTTGAGGAAGATGCCGGTGCCTTTCGGGACGTCGAAGCCGCCGACCGTCGTGTCCATGGTGGTCACTCGGCGCCACGAGATCTGGCTCGAGTCGTACCGGAGCACCTCGTCGATTGCGTTCGGAACAAGGTCCGGGTTGGCGCAAATTGCGTCCCACTGATCGCGGCGAGGGAGCAAGCACTGCAGCGTGTTGCAGATGAGCGCCGTGACGGCCTCGTGGCCGGCGAACGAGAGTCCGTAGACGATCGACTCGACTTCCCGGTACGAGAGCTCGGTTGGGTTCTGTTCGTGAAGTGAGATCAGTTCGGAGGCCAGATCGTCACCGCGAGCGTCGCGCTTCGACGCCGTGAAATCGCGGCAGTACCGCCAGTACGACACCATGTCTTCAGCGATCTTTGCCTGCTGCTCGCCGGTTGGGTTGCCCCACGAGAACGCCTTGCGTTCAACGCACCACTTCTTGAGCATTTCGTCATCGGCTTGGGGGAAGCCGATGAAACGGAACACGGTCTCGCCCGGGAGCGGGAATCCGAATGCTTCGACGAACTCGACGGGTGAGCCCGCTGCCTGCATCGCGTCGATCAACTCGTGGCTTCGCCGGCGGATGTACGGCTCGAGCGTTTGGATCCGGCGGCTCGAGAAGCCCTGCCGGGTGTAGACCCGAAGTCGGCCGTGGTCGGGCTCTGCTCGGTTCGACATCACGGCGACCGGGTTGTAATCGGGCGCGTCGGCGAATACGGCCTGAGCAGCTTCGCCGAGCGGGAACACCGGGTCCTGCACGT
>Ga0222718_10000465_pt1 | contig 41503 bp, 37 predicted proteins | sample C33_27DmetaG_FD_165045 | JGI IMG/M metagenome (GOLD analysis project Ga0222718, IMG submission 165045) | Estuarine water microbial communities from San Francisco Bay, California, United States - C33_27D | ecosystem: Environmental > Aquatic > Marine > Unclassified | place: USA: California...
TTCGTGGAGCGGTTGTGCCGTGATCGAGCTGATGTGCTCAATGCGTGCCGCCTCTCGAATGAACCAGCCGATCGCCATGCTCCAGATACCACCGATAAATCCGCCGAATGCGACCTGGACAACTCCTAGACCAACGAGGCCTGCACCGATTCCTCGGCCAAGCCGAGCCGCGCGGACCGTAGCTGCCACCTCATCGCCATCTCGTCGCCATAGCCATGCCTGGTAGATGCGGCCGCCGTCGAGGGGGAACGCCGGCAAGAGGTTGAACCCCATCAGGAGAAGATTCATGGTGCCAAGCCAGAGGGTTGCCGCCCCTGGCAGACCGCTGAGTCCGGCCGAAGCCAGGACAGACGAAACACCGATGGCGGCGCTGACCACCGGACCGGCCGCTGCGATCCGAAGTGCAGCCAAGGGCGAGGTCGGCTGATCGCCGAGTTGGGCGACGCCGCCAAAGATCCAGAGGGTGATCGACTCGACTCGTACGCTGTGACGAAGTGCCACGAGCGCATGGCCGTACTCATGGGCGGCGATCGATGCGAGAAACGCGACGGTTGTAACGATCGCAGTCACCCAGTAGGCGCCGTCGGATCGACCCTCGATGACGCTGGGGAAGACCGTGCTGGCGAGCGATGAGGCAAGGAGTGCCGCAATTACGGCGACACTCCAGTTCACGCGGATGGGGATTCCCTGGATACGTCCGAGCAGGAGACCGTTCATTTCGGAATCGCTCGCTCAGACGGGGGTATTGCAGGGCTCGGCGGTCGGGAAGGCCGACAACCGCTCAGCCGCAATCGCCTCGTCGCCGATGGAGCGTTCGTGGAGGATCGCCAGCTCATGGGCTCGCTCCCGTTCCAGCCGTGGTCTGACAGTGTTCGTTTTCGATCCCATGCCCGGGACTGTACGAATCGCCGTCGCGTAGCACCCGGGTCGGAAGTCCCGGTTGTGGGCACTACGAAGCGCCACTGGTGGCCGGGGCTGCTTGATCGCAGGACTAGCGTTCTGAGTGGGGAGGACGGTATGCCGACGAGGCGAACCCGCGGATCGCTTGAACTCGGCGTCATTGATTTCGACGCTGCGCTCGATCACCAGGTCGAGTCCATGGATCGGGCCTGTTGCGAGTTGGGGTTCTTCCGGTTGCCGATCGACATCGTCACCGCTCACGTACGAGATGCCGCCTGGTCGGCTGCGTTGCAGTTCTTCGCGCTGGCCGACGAGGCCAAACACGCAATCGCCTTCCCCGAGCCCGGCTATCCCTACGGATACTCGCCGTTCCGCGCCGAGACCCTGGCTCGATCGCTCGACGACAGCGAAGCACAACCCGATTTGAAGGAATCCCTGTCGGTCGGGCCTGACTGCGGTGGACCGCGGACGCCACTTCCCGGCGAGGAGTGGATCTGCTCACCGAGTCTGTGGCCCGACGCGGTCCCGGAACTCCGTGAGGCCTGGGTCGCCTATTACCGGGAACTCAACGGTGTCGCCGAACGACTCCTTCGCGTCATGGCGCTCGCACTCGACCTGCCCGGGGCCTACTTCGAACCGTTCGTGGACCGTCCGATCACCTCGATGCGGGCCATCCGCTATCCGGTCTCGCCAGCATCCGACACCGCACTGCGGGCCGGAGCACACACCGACTACGGAACGTTCACGATCCTGCGTACCGATGACGTCCCAGGGCTCGAGGTGCAGGACCGAGCTGGCCGGTGGCTCGCCATTGCACCCGATCCGGACTGCTTCGTGGTCAACCTCGGCGACACGATCGCCCAGTGGACCAACGACCGGTGGCGCTCCACGCTGCATCGGGTGGTACCCGGTGCCTCCGAGCGCCACTCGTTCGCCTTTTTCCACATGGCCAATTGGGACGCACGCATCGAGTGTCTCCCGACCTGCCTCGACCCCGGGTCTGTGCCGAACCACGAGCCGATCGAGGCCGGCCCGTGGCTCATGCGCAAATTCCAATCGACGGTCTAACCCCTAGCGGCCGATCGTGACCGGGATAGAGGTGAGCTCTTTTTCGGGTGGCTCGAAGTGGGTGAGGTCGATGCCTTCGACCGCCGCCTTGTATTCGTCGAGGGTTGGTGTGCGGCCAAGGATCGAGGACAGCACGACGACCGGGGTCGATGCCAGCAACGATTCACCCTTTTTGCTTTCGGAGTCCTTCACCACTCGACCCTGGAACAGCCGCGTCGAGGTCGCCATCACGGTGTCGCCCGGCGCAGCCTTCTCCTGGTTGCCCATACAGAGATTGCAGCCAGGGCGCTCCAGATAGAGAATGTTCTCGTAGCCGGTGCGGGCAACGCTCTTCGGGTCGGTGTCGTCGAACTCGAAACCGGCGTAGCGGGCCAGCACGTCCCAGTCGCCCTCGGCCTTGAGTTCGTCGACGATGTTGTAGGTCGGCGGAGCGACCACGAGGGGCGCCTTGAACTCGACCGAGCCGTGGACCTCTTCGATGTTTCGCAGCATCTTGGCCAAGATCTGCATGTCGCCCTTGTGGACCATGCATGACCCGATGAAGCCCAGATCGATCGTTTTCGTGCCCTCGTAGTGCGAGAGTTCGCGAATCGTGTCGTGCGTGTAGCGCTTCGACGGATCGTCGTTGTGGACGTCCGGGTCGGCGATCATCGGTTCTTCAATGATGTCGAGGTCAACCGTGAATTCGGCGTAGTACTCGGCGTCGGCATCGGGAGCCAGCGGCGGCTTCTCGCCAGTCCGGATCTCGTCGATACGCCGGTTGGCCTGATCGACGAGGCCTCCGAGCACGGCCTTGTTGTTGTCCATGCCCCTGTCGATCATTACCTGGATGCGGTCGCGGGCGATCTCGAGCGACTCGATGAGTGTCTCGCCATCGGAGATGCAGATCGAGGCCTTGGCTTTCATCTCGGCGGTCCAGTCGGTGAAGGTGAACGCCTGGTCGGAGGCGAGCGTGCCGATGTGAACCTCGATCACCCGGCCCTGGAACACGTTCTCTCCGTCGAACTCCTTGAGCATCTGCGCTTGTGTGGCGTGGACGACGTCGCGAAAGTCCATGTAGGGCTTCATATGGCCCTTGAACGTGACCTTGACCGACTCCGGGATCGGCATCGCTGCTTCGCCGGTGGCGAGCGCGAGTGCGACGGTTCCTGAGTCGGCACCGAAGGCCACACCTTTCGACATGCGGGTGTGGGAGTCGCCCCCAATGATGATTGCCCAGTCATCGACGGTGATGTCGTTCAAGACCTTGTGGATGACGTCGGTCATCGGCGCATAACGGTCCTGGGGGTCGCGGGCCGTGATCATGCCGAAGTCGTTCATGAACTTCATCAGGCGGGGCGTGTTTTCCTGCGCCCGGGTGTCCCAGACCGATGCGGTGTGGCACCCGGACTGGTAGCCGGCATCGACGATCGGCGAGATGACCGTCGATGCCATCATCTCGAGTTCCTGTGAGGTCATCAGGCCGGTGGTGTCTTGCGAGCCGACGATGTTGACCTCGACCCGCGTGTAGGACCCTGCATACAGCGTGGCCCCTGATGTGCCGACTGCGTTGCGGTTGAAGATCTTCTCGACAGCGGTCAGGCCCTGACCCTCGTGGGAGACCTCGGTCGACGGGGCGTAAACCGCCAGTGCGTCGATACCGAGGGTGGCCGCTGCGAAGGTCTGGAGCTTCTTGCCGAAAACAACGGCGTACGAGCCGCCTGCTCTCATGAATTCGACCTTTTGCGGCGTAAACGCTGACGAGATATCCATCAGTTCAACCCCGTCAGCGCTGCGCAGCGTCTTGGTGCGAGTATCGATGGTGAAGACGGTCCCGGTGTCGACCGAGTACGTCTGCTCGAGCACGGCCTCGCCGTCGGCGTCAACGATCAAGTCACCGTCTGCGTCGAACTTGGTCACCCAGTTCTGCAGATCGAGTCCGATCCCACCGGTGACACCGACGGTGGTGAGAAAGATCGGTGAGATGCCGTTCGTGCCAGCCACGATCGGTGCGTAGTTGATGAACGGCACGTACTCGCTCGCCTGTTTGCCGATCCATAGCGCCACGTTGTTCACGCCCGACATGCGCGACGAACCGACGCCCATCGTGCCCTTCTCAGCGACCAGCATCACCCGCTTGTCCGGGTGCGCAGCCTGAAGATCGAGGAGGGCCTTCTGCTTGTCGGTGTCGTGCTCGAACATCGACTTGCCGTGCAGCTCTCGGTCCGAGCGTGAATGCGCATCGGCGCCCGGTGAGAGAAGGTCAGTGGAGATATCGCCGACCCCGGCGACGAAGGTGACGACCTCGATCTCGTCGTCGAGGGCGGGAAGCTCGGTGAAAAACTCGGCGTTGGCGTAGCTCTGCAGGAGTTTGGTGACGAGGGCGTTGCCGCCTCGGTGAGCCTCGGCCAGCCGCGCCATGTCGGCTTCGTAGAGGAAGACCTGGGTCTTGAGTACGTCGGCGGCTTGCTGCGAGATTGAGGCGTCGTCGCCGAGGAGCAGATCAAGCAGCACCTCGATCGACGGTCCACCCTTCATGTGTGACAGCTGCTCGAAGGCGGATTCCGAAGAGATGCCGTCGATGGTCCGCTCACCGAGTACGACGTCTTTGAGGACCTTTGCCTTCAGGCCCGCCGCACTCGTGGTGCCGGGAAGCACGTTGAAGACAAAGAAGTCGCGGCAGTCGGGGCGATGTTCACTGTTGCTGTCTTCCATGTGGCCGACGACCTCGGCGAGCAGGTCGGCACCGTCGATGGGCTTGGGATGGAGACCGTGCAACTCCCGATCGGCGATCTCGCTCAGGTACTCGTCATACAGACTCATGAAAATTCGGCCTCGATTCGGTGCTTCGATGGGCGGGAACGAGCCCGGACCAGCACCCAATTGTAGCCAGCCACGTCGTTCGCCCCGTGAGCGCGGTGCGGGGTGAAGTCAGCCGAGCCCCGTCGGATCAGATCGACGCTCCGGGGTTTGGATCGCCATCAGGAACACAACCGAGATCAGCCCGGACACGAGCGCAGTCCACTGCGCCGCCGTATGACTCGCCCGGTCGATGATCGCCCCGATCGTCGGCGGGCCCACGAGCCCCCCGAGCCCGGCTGCGGTATAGAGGGCACCGAGCACTCCGCCCATCCCCACCGTGCCGAACCGATCAGCGATGATCGCCGGTGACAGCGAGATGAACCCGCCGTAGGCGACGCCCAGGAGGAGCGCAAAGGCGATGAGAATCGGATAGCTCGTGTCGGCAATGATCCACAAGAGAAAGCTCAATGTCAGGGCCGAGAACGCACCTCGGTACAGCCGCAGAAGCCCGAACCTCGCCGCAACGGCGCCGAAACCGAGACGCCCGACAACCGATGCCATGCCGATCAAACCAAGCAGGACGGCCGCAGATCCCGAACCACCCGTCGTGTCGATGTAGTCGGCCATGAACACGAATGGCGTGAACAGGGCAGCCGACAAGAAGACGGTCGATGCGTAGAGCAGCCAGAAGTCGGTTCGACCCCGCACTGCCTCTCGAATCGGGACCGGCTGTGCCGAGCTGCCTGGCGGCCGATGTGCGCCGATCGCTGCGACGAGTAGCAGAACGAAGGCGGTGACAGCCAGGAAACGGTAAGCATTTCGCCAGCCGTGTTCATCGATGACGATTTCGATGACGGGTACCACGACCAGCGTCCCGACCCCGATGCCGGCGACGGCGAGCCCGATCGCAAGGGTGCGACGGCGCTCGAACCAGCCGCCAACGGCTGCGACCGTTGGCACGTAACAACATGCGACACCGATGCCGACCCCCAGGCCGTAGGTGACGTAGCCGAGCGTGAGCGTCCCGACTTCAGCCGTGAGCATGAGGCCTGCAAACATCGCGACGGCACCGACCAGCACCACCGGACGTGGCCCCACCCGGTCTGCGATCCGACCGGTGCCCATCCCGATCAGGAAGTAGGCGAAGGTTGTAATCGAGAAAAAGAACGCGGTCTCGGACCTGTCGCTTCCGAATTCGTCGGCCATCGGACCAAAGAACTCGCCGAAGCTGTAGGCCACGCCGAAGACGGTGAACATCGAGAGAAAGGCGGCGGCAGCAACCACCCACGACCGCATCGAGTCGAGCTGGTCGGTGGTCATCGGTACTCCCCGAGGATGGTAGTGGTGTCGAGATAGTCGAGCTCGACCAATTCGGTGCCAGGCGAAACTCGAGCGAGTTCGTGGCGGATCGGTTCGATGTCGGTCTCGATTGAGAAGCCGGGCATCCACCGATCGTGGTGGGTGAGCACGACCTTCTTTGGGCCAAGGAGATCGACTTGTCGTCCGACGAACTCGGCAAGCGACCCTTGGACAGGTTCGCCGTCGACGTTGCCGCGTCCAGCGGCACCGAGCAGCGCAACGTCGGGTCGGAGATCGCGCAAAATGCCCGACCAATGACCCGATGTGTCCTGAAAGAAGATCGATCCGTCGGGGGTATCGAACACGAACACGAGCGCACCGCCATCGCCGCGACTGCTGTGGCCAGGAGTGCTCGCCAGCAGATGAGCCACGGTCTCCTCCCCAAGGGTCTGGAACCACTCGTAGAGCTCGGAGATCTTCGCTTGCTGTTCTTGCCAGGTGACCCCGAGGTCGCCGATGCACACCACATCGGACTGCTCCATCTGGGCTTGCGTCCATACGCAGGAGTGTTGGCTTGGGTACACGTCGACGGTCACGTCGTTGCCAAGATCGATCGTCTCGCCGCCCGCCACGCAAATCATCCGGTCGACGGGTACCCCCGCTTCTTCCATCAACCGTACTGACTCATAGTTGGCGATGAGGGTGGCGTTGGTGTTGGCCAGGATCCGCTCGGCCCCCCACAGATGATCGAAGTGCGAGTGGCCGACCACGATCCAGTCGCACTCGACGACGTCATCGGCGGTGTACATGTGGCCGTTCGCGTGGCGAGGTCCGGCGGCACTGGGGACCCGGTCGATGTATGCATCGAGCATGATCGTCATGCCTGCCGTCTTCATGGCGAACGTGGCGCAGCCATACCAGTCGAGGGTGGTCGTCATGGGCCGGATCCTGACACACCCGCTACCGTCCGGGTATGGCCATCATCGAAGAGATCATCGACACCGCAACTGCTGACGGACCCATGGCCGTTGTTCGCAAACAGCCCGAAGGCGGAAGTGACAGGAGGGTGCTGATCATCATGGACGCACCCGGAATCCGTCCGTCGCTGCACGAGTTTGCCGCCCGCCTCGCCGAAGCAGGTTATGACGTCGCCATGCCTGACCTCTGGCATCGTCACGGGCGACTCATCGGATACGAGCCGGCCGATATCGCCGAGGATCCGAGTCGACGGACTCACATCGGCGAACTGTTGGGTTCGCTCGACGACGCTGAAGTCCGGATGGATCGCGACGCAACGCTCGCAGCTGTCGACTGGAGCGACGGTGTTGGCGGTGTGATCGGGTTCTGTCTCGGCGCTCGTTACGTGCACAAGGCGATGCAGGAGCTGCCTGATCAGTTCGTGGTCGGCGCGATGTGGCACCCGTCGTTCCTGACCGACGACACCGAGGCGTCACCCCATCTCACGGTCGATGCCATCGGCGAACTGTGGATCGGCATCGGCGACGCGGACAAGGTCCAGTCGATCGAGATGCACGAGCGGTACTTCCAGGCAGCCGAGGAGTGCGACAACATCACGCTGCGTGTCTTTGAGGGTGCCGATCACGGCTACACGTGGCCCATCAGCCCGAACTATCACGAAGAAGCCGCCACCGTCGGCTGGGCCGAGACGTTGACTCGGTTCGAGCGCCTGCTCGGCTGAGCACAAGACAGCCCTTGGCTGGCACGAACGATTTGCCGCTCAGGCGAAGATCATGACGCCGTCATCGACGGGGGCCCCGCCGAGGAGTTCCCGGTCGGCTTTGTAGTCCTGGGTGTTGATCCAGGGTGCTTGGTCTCCCTGCTTTGGGAGGAGTGGCATCATGCGAGTCATGTAACCAGCGCTGAAATCGTCAACCCAGGGCCGTGGGGCCATGTCGTTGTCGCTTGGTCTGAGTTTCGGTGTGGCCGTCGCCGTGCCCGACGCTGCCATGTGGTTGAGGATCCGGCACGCGTACGCCGATACGAGATCGGCGCGCAGTGTCCACGAGGCGTTGATGTATCCGAATGTCGAAACGAGATTCGGCAGGTCGCTGTATCCGAACCCCTTGTACGACCAGCGTTTCGAGAAGTCGACGGGCTCGCCGTCGATGTCGAAGTCCATCTCGCCGATCGTCACCAACTCGAGGCCGGTCGCAGTCACGATGATGTCGGTTTCGAGATGCTCACCCGATTCGAGCCGGATACCGGACGCAGTGAAAGAGCCGACGGCACCGTTGACGATCTCGGCCCGGCCATCCCTCATCGCTTTGAAGAGATCGGCATCGGGCACGAGACAGAGGCGCTGATCCCAGGGGTCGTAGCGGGGCGTGAAGAACTCGTCGATCTGCTCATCGGTCAGGTGCTTCCTCAGTCGCTTGCGCAGCGCGTTGGCCACCTTCTCGGGATGGGTTCGGCTGCGTTTGTAGACCTTGTCGGTCAGGTTGACGTTCTTTGCTCTCGTCAGTCGGTAGGCGAGTTCAGCGGGAAGGACCTTGCGAAGAATGTTTGCGATGGGATCTTTCGCCGGTGCAGCCACCATCCAGGTGGGCGAACGCTGCAACATCGTGACGTGTTCGGCGCCAGAGTTGGCCAGCGCCGGCACGAGCGTGACGGCAGTAGCTCCCGAGCCGACCACGACGACGCGCTTGTCGACGTAGTCGAGGTCGTCGGGCCATTCCTGAGGGTGGATGATCGGGCCGGTGAACGTTTCCTCACCGGGGAAGTCGGGCCGGTGGCCGCCCCGGTAGCTGTAGTAGCCCGTGCATACGAGCATGAACGCGGCGCTGATGGTCTTGGTTGCGCCATCGGCAGTTACCGAAAGCGACCATCGCTTGGTCTTGGTCGACCAACTCGCCGCCCGAACGTGGTGATCGAACTGGATTCGACGACGGATGTCGAACTCGTCGACCGTCTCGTTGAGATAATCCATGATCGCCGGTCCGTGGGCGATTGCCTCGTCGGCGACCCAAGGCTTGAACGCGAAGCCGAGGGTGTGCATATCGCTGTCGGACCGGACCCCGGGATATCGGAAGAGATCCCACGTGCCACCGAGGTCCGAGCGACCCTCGAGAATCGTGAAGTCACGGTCGGGGCACATGGTCTGGAGATGCCACGCAGCACTGATGCCACTGATCCCCGCTCCGATGATGACGACATCCCAGTGGGTCTCGACTGCGTTCACACCCTGACGTTAGATCGTTCGAATGCAGATTCGTACGTGCGGGTCCGGCCCGGTCGTTATCGGGGCACTTTCCAGTAGCCACGAACCGTGGTGTGGCTGCGGGCCATACCGCGAATCTCAAAGAGATGTTTACGGATCGCCTGCATTGCGGCTGCCTCGCCGGCAGCCCATACGCGAGTCGTCTCGTCGATACCCGTCTCTTCGACTGCACGTTGGAGCGTGCTGCCGGGCGAATTGCCCATGGTGGGGACGTGCCAAGTCACCTCGGCCCGGGGATGGGCTGGCAGGTCGAGGCGGGCCTGGTCGTCGACGATTTCGAGGTGCACTTCGACCTCGACATCGTCAGCGATGACCCCGAGGAGTTGCTCGATCGCCGGAATGGCGGTTTCGTCGCCGAGCAGCACGTAACGATCAGCGCTCGGATCGATCTCCTCGCCTCGTCCAGGACCAGAAATGGCGCACGGTTCGCCAGGTGTAACGGTCTCGACCCACCCCGCGATCGCGCCACCGCCGTGTCGAACGATGTCGAGCGTCAACCCGCTGTTGTTCAGCGAGACCGGTGTGAAGGTCCGCAGGGCCGGCCGCCGCCCGTCGGCCAGCAGGAACTCGTTACCGTTCCACGTCGGGATCTCGAACAGCTCGTCCGGCCACTTGACGAGCAGCCGAACACTTGCTGCAGGCTCGGAGATCTCCAGCCCGGCGAGCTCCGCTCCACCCAGCACGACCCGCATCATCCGGGGAGATCGAGCGTAGGTAGAGGAGACGGTCAACGACCGCAGCGGAGGGGGCTCGCGGCGAAGACGGACAGCGGAGTTGGTCACGTCAGGATCATCGCACGGGCGACCGTCTGCCGACCGCAGCGGCGGTGACCGGCCGTGATCGCCGGTACCGTTGCCGTTGTGACGACTGTGACCTCTGCTTCGCTGAACATCGACGACCTCGCTCTCGCACGACTGCGTCGGTTCAATCTCGTGATGGGCGCCCTGCACCTGGTGTCGGGTGCGTTCATGTGGCTCTCGAGCAACGACTTCGTGCTCCAGGTCAGCGGATTCACTCTCAAAGGACCGCCTGGCACCCCGCTCGGTGACGGCGAGTTGTTTGAGGCGTTCTCGTTCCCGCTGGGAGCCTGGACCGCGGCGTTCCTACTGATGTCGGCAGTTGCCCACTTCTTCATGGGAACCGTGGGCTTCGACCGCTACAGCCGCGAACTGCAGGCAGGCCGTAACCGCATCCGGTGGGTCGAGTACTCGTTTTCGGCGACGCTCATGATCCTCTTGATCAGCCTCGTCACCGGCATCACCGACGTCGCTGCGCTTATCGCCATCGCCGGTGCCAACGTGGCGATGATCCTCTTCGGGTGGCTGATGGAAACGGTCAACCCTCCGGGACGTCCGGTGTATTGGTCACCGTTTTGGTTCGGATGCATCGCCGGCGCAGCACCGTGGGTCGCAATCGCCGTCAGCATCACGCTCGGTATCGCTGAAACCGGTGAAGGCCCACCCGGTTTCGTCTACGGGATCCTGGTCACGATCTTCGTGCTCTTCAACTGTTTCGCGATCAACCAGTGGCTTCAGTACCGCGGTGTCGGGCGATGGCGCGACTACCTCCACGGCGAGCGCGTCTATATGTGGCTGAGTCTCGTCGCCAAGAGCCTTCTCGCGTGGCAGATCTGGGGAAACACCCTCATCGGTTGAGGTCGTATCGCTCGGCGTCAGCCGTAACTGACTCCGAGACCGGCTTGGGCGTCGGTCTGGATGCCGTACGGCGGGATCGGATAGCGAAGACCGTTTCGGCTCAGCGCCTCCATGCCGTCGAGCGCCCGGATGAGGTCCCCTGGGCGAAGGGCCATCAGCATCTCATCGTCAGGAACCCCGCCGTAGCGTCGCTCGGCATAACACGGAATCGACAAACTCGGCTCGCCGGTGGCCAGTGCCCGACCCCAGCTGTCGGCACATGCAGACTCGCCGACACAGCCCCAATCGAGTTTCTTGTAACCCGACCATTGCAGGCCGTTGATCAAGATGATCATCTGGCCAGGAGTCGCGTACACCAGGCAGATGTCGGGAGGATCGAGTCGCCCGGTCGCTAGTGGCGACACCGCCATGGCCTGGTACGTGCCGAGCGGGACGACGTCCATCGCAGCCTGATGCTCGGCCGCATCCGACTCGGTTTCGAACCAGACGCCTGCCATGTGACGGCCCGAGTACCACTCGGCGTCCTGGGCCCCGAGCCCGAGCACCGCCTGGCATTGGGTGCCCACCAGATCAGACCCGGTGATGCCGACCGTCCAGTTCAGTCGGCTCGCCATCGACACGATCTGGTCGGCGGTATGAATGTCTTTCGGTCGGCGGATCTTCTCGACCGCTTCCATCTCCTCAACGGTCTCGAACATCTTCATGCCGATCGGTGTGGTGCGGACCCGCAGCAGCCTGTCCAGGCGTGCGAGCGCAGCTGACCAGTCGATAGATCCGTCTGCGGGGCGGATCGAAACGGGCTGACTCATGGGCTGCCTGCCTTGTTGACGGCCGCCACCAAACGGTCGATGACCTCGTCGAGGATGTCGGGATACGTGGCGACATTGAGTCGAACGAACCCGGTGCCGCCGACCCCGAACTCGTCGCCCTCGTTGAGCGCCAACTTGTGATCCTCGAGGATCCGTTCGGCTGGCATGTCGCCGAGACCGGTCTGGCGAAGATCGAGCCACGTCAGATAACCGGCCTCGGGTGGTCGATAGCCGACGTGGGGTGCCTCGGCGAGCAGGCGTCGCTCGAGATGGGTCGTGTTGACAGCGATCTGGCGACATGTTGCCTCCAGCCAGTCCTCGCACTCGCTCCAGGCGGTGAAGACCCCCGCTGCGCTCAGCGAACTCGGCCGACCGATCAGATGGTCGGGGGCGGCGTCGAACGCGGCCTGGGTCGGCTCATGACCGAAGTGCGCCATCGCGCAGCTGAGTCCGGCGAGATTGAATGCTTTTGACGCTGCACCGATCGTGATCGTCCGATCGGCGAGTCGAGGTTCAGCCACCGTTGGCAGATGACGGTGGGGAGCAAGGGCAAGATCGGCCCAGACCTCGTCGCTGAACACGATCAGGTCGTGACGCTCAGCCACGTCGGCGATCGCAGCGAGTTCGTCCGGTGTCGTGACCCGGCCGGTCGGGTTGTGAGGCTGCGACATGAGGATCGCTTTGGGACTCGCTGCATCACACACCCGATCGAGGTCATCGGGATCGAAGCTGCCGTCGGGTGCCAACGGGACGCCGACGACCGTCCGCGAGCCGCCTTCGATCACCTTCTGGAAGACGTGATAGACGGGCGTGAAGATGACGATGCCGTCTCCGGGTTGGGTCATCAGTTGGAGCACGGCCTCCACGGCGTGCAGCGCGCCGGTGAAGTTCCACATGCGTTCGACGTCGAGATCGACGCCGTGACGGCGGCGCATCCACCCATGCCATACCTCTGGGAGTTGGTCGAGATGGTGGAAGAGGTAGCCGAGATCACCTCGATCGAGGAGATCGGAGATCGCAGCCCCGATTCGAGGGTCGGGGGCAAAATCCATGTCGGCGACAAATGCAGGAAGCACGTCGGGACCATGTTTGGTCCACTTGTGTCCGAGTGTCGAGCGGAGGCGTTCGATGTCGCTCACTCGAACTCCGGTGCCCGCTTCTCGACGAAGGCTGCAATTCCTTCTTGGCCGTCTGGTGACGCCATCGCCGCGGTGATCATCTCGGCCTCAAACTCACCGGCGGTTTCGAGCGAGTGATCCAGGCCGTTGTAGACGACCCGTTTGGCGTGGCCCAGTGCCCATGTCGCTCCGCTTGCGAGTTGGGTGGCGAGGTCAATGGCGGCCTCGTCGACGTCGTCGTCGGCTACGACTCGGTTGACCAGTCCCCATTGCTCGGCTTCGGCGGCGGAAAGCACGCGATTGGTGAGCGTGAGGTCGAGTGTGCGACGTAAACCGATGTGGCGAGCGACGAAGTACGACGAGGTGCCGTCAGGAGTCACACCGGCCCGGGTGTAGGCCATCGTGTACTTCGCCGACTCGGCCGACACCACGAGGTCAAAGGCGCTCATCAGGCTCAGGCCGGCCCCACCGGCGGCACCTCGGACACCGGCCACGAACGGCTTTGGCGTGCGATTCATCTGATGGATCGCAGCGTGGAAGTCCTGCAACATCACGTGTGCGTTGCGGGCCAGGTCGGTGCCCCAACCGGCAAACTCCTTGAGGTCACCACCGCCACAGAAGACCTTCCCCTCGGCCGTCACTGCGACAGCCTTCACGCTGTCGTCGAAGGCGATCTCCATCATCACAGCCTTGAGGTCGCGCCCAAACGCCGGATTCACAGCGTTGGCGCCCTCCGGCCGGTTGAAGTGCACGAGGCCCACACGATCGCGGACCTGATAGGTGATGGTCTCGAAATCCATGCGAGGCACCGTAGTACCCAGCGATGTCGTGGGCCCCATACCGGAAACGAGTGGCTGCCGATACTCGTCGTGGCAGCAACCTCTGGGCTTAGGATGCGCGGCACACGATCACCGAGTTTGGGGAGGGCCTCGCATGAAGGTCGGTTTCATCGGTTTGGGCAACGTAGGAGGCAAGCTCTCCGGGTCGCTGCTGCGCAACGGTTACGACCTCGTGGTTCGCGATCTCAACCGAGACATTGCGCAGCCGTTCATCGATCAAGGGGCTGCCTTCGCAGAGTCGCCGAAGGAAATGGCCGAGGCCTGCGATCTCGTCATCACGTGCCTCCCATCCCCGGCCGCGTCAGCGGCTGTCATGGAAGCCGACGACGGACTGCTTGCCGGGTTCGGTCCTGGGAAGATCTGGGCGGAGATGTCGACCACCGACGAGGCCGAGGTCAAACGCCTCGGGGCGAAGGTCGCAGCCGTCGGCGCATCCCCGGTCGACTGCCCCGTGTCGGGCGGTTGCCACCGGGCTGCTACCGGAAACATTGCGATCTTCGCCGGTTGTGACCGTGACGTGTTCGAACGGATGCTGCCGATCCTCACCACGATGGGTCGTCGCATCCTGCACACCGGTGAACTCGGCTCGGCATCTGTTCTGAAAGTCCTCACCAACTACCTTGCGACGGCCAATCTGCTCACCTGTGCAGAAGCGCTCGTCACTGCGAAGGCTGCCGGGATGGATCTCAACACCACGTATGAGGCCATCCGGATTTCATCGGGCAACTCGTTCGTCCACGAGACCGAGAGCCAAGTCATCCTCAACGGCAGCCGCGACATCAACTTCACGATGGATCTTGTGGTGAAGGACATCACCCTGTTCCAGCAGGTTGCTGATCGAGCTGGTGTCCCTCTCGAGATCAACCCACTGATGATCGACATCTTCACCGACGGCATGGAGCGCTACGGCGCCCGCGAATGGTCACCCAACATCATCAAACGGCTCGAGGATGCGACCGGTCTTGAGATCGTTGCTCCCGGCTTTCCGGCGGAGATGGTCGACGACGAGCCCGAAGCGCCCGGCTACGAGATCATCCCCAAGGGGAAGGCTTAGCCGCTGCACGGCGTCCCGGCTCGGGGGCACAACTCGGCTCGTCGCAGTGTGCTCTCGGACGTCGTCGGGGCGATCTCACTCAGATCGCGGACGAGGCGAACTGATCGGCGACGAAGTTGGCAATCTCGGCCATCGAGGCTCGGGCCTCGGGAACCTCGCGGTAGAACTCGAAGACGTGCCACATTCCCTCCCATACGCGAAGTGTGACGTCGACCCCATCGATCCGCATGGCGGTGTCGAGGCGAACTGCGTCGGACAACAGAAGGTCGCGTGTTCCGGTGGTGATCAACGTCGGTGGTAGGCCCGTGAAATCAGCGTGGATAGGCGAAATGAGCGGGTCGTCGATCGGTGCTTCGCCCCGGTAACGCGCAGCCATTTCCAAGAGAACGTTGTCGGTCATCGCAAGAAACGGATCGCGGTTCGTGATGTGGCTGTCGCCGGTGAAACCCATGTCGGCCCACGGTGACAGGAGCACGAATCCAGCCGGCATCGAGAGGCGAGCGCTACGTGCCCGCTGGAAGAGGGCCAGGGCGAGATTTCCACCCGCCGACTCGCCGGCGACAGCGAGCTGGGCCGGGTCGGTGTCGTCGAGCAGTGCGCGGTACACCATCTCGGCACAAGACACCGCTGCCGGGTACGGGTGCTCTGGTGCGAGTGGGTATCGGGGCGCGATGACTCGCACACCGGCCAGCGCTGCTAGCGGTGCACTGATGACGATGTCCTCCTCGGGTGATCCGACGGTGTGCCCGCCACCAAAGAAGTACAGAACGGTGCCGCGGCCGACGACACCGGAGGCGGGCGTGACCTCGAGACATTCGACGCCGTTGATCTCGAGCACGTTTTCACGGACAGCGAACTCGGCCCGTGCTGCGGCCATCGACGGTTCCCACCCTTCACGCACTGCGGCGCGGACCAGTTCGGCGTTCTGATCGTCGATGGTGCTTCGGCCGGCAGGTGGATTCGCGCGGAGCCAGAGCTCGGCTTCGGTGCTGACACCGGTTCTTGGACGTTCGGAAGGCGACTGCATGCCCTACAGCTACCATCTCCGCCCATGCGGCCGCAGAAACTTGTGACCCTCGACGTTGAGGGAGTTCTCATTCCCGAGGTGTGGATCAATCTCGCCATTCGAACCGGTATCGACGATCTTCGCCGCACGACCCGCGACGAACCCGACTACGACAAGCTCATGGCGTCTCGGCTTGAGATCCTCGAACGCGAGGGAGTCGGTATGGCTGATCTTCGTGAGGTGCTCGCTGGCATGAGCCCGCTCGAGGGAGCGAAGGACTTCCTCGACGGGCTCCGTGACGCCTATCAGGTGGTGCTCTTGAGTGACACGTTCGAGCAGTTTGCGTCGCCGCTCATGCAGCAGCTCGGACATCCGGCGATCCTGTGCCATCAACTCGAGGTCCGCGACGATCACATCGTCGACTATGTGCTGCGGATCGACGATCACAAACGGCGCTCGGTCGAAGCCTTCCGGTCGCTCAACTTCCAGGTCGTCGCTGCCGGTGATTCCTACAACGATCTCTCGATGATTCGCGCCGCCCATGCCGGTGCGCTCTTCCATGCTCCGCAGAACGTCATCGATGAGAACTCGGATCTTCCTGCGTTCAACGACTTCGATTCGTTGCGCGAGTGGATCGATCAGTCCGAACCGGTCCAGGGGTCCTGACAAGAAGCCAGGGTGGCGATCAGGCTCCACAACCGAGCCCGTCGGTCGGGCGTATCGGATCGGCGGGTCCCTGGGAGGCGGTGGATCGGCCGACGGCGCCGATCGAGCCAGAATCCTCCGTTGGTGCCGAGCGGTTCGCCGTCGTCGGCAGCGAGCCAGACGAGTGTGTCGGCACCTTGCATTGCGGTTCGAAGGACGGGACCCATCACGGCCGCGAATCGTGGTAACGCTGCATCCACCCCCGGCGTCGATGCCCACCCGGGGTGCATCGAGTGGAAACGGATGCCGCGTTCGCCGACTCGGTGAGCCCACATTTCGTTGAGAGTGACCTGGGCCCGCTTGGCCCTCGCGTACTGGTCCGTCCCGCGGTACGAGTCCTCGTTCATCTGGAGTCCGTCGACCTGCAAGGGCGCGGCATACATCCCACCCGACGACATCGTCAGCACGCGCGACGGCGCAGAGGCCTCAAGGCGGTCAAGCAGCAGGTTGGTTAAGAGGAAAGGTCCGACGACCTGACTGGCGACGGTCGCCTCGGTGCCGTCGGAGGCCACCTCGCGGCTGGCGGTCAGCGCGCCAGCATTGTGAATCAGGACGTCGAGTCGATCGTGGGCGCCGAGGATGTGGTCGGCGAGGGAACGAACCTGGTCAAGGTCACCCATGTCGGCTGCCCAGTGTGAAACCCCGTCGTTTCCGGTGGCCGATGTAATGGCGGCTGCCGTTTCCGCGTTTCGCTCGGGATTGCGTCCCACAAGGACGAGGGTGGCTCCGCACCGGGCCAGCTGCTCGGCCGCTGCTCTGCCCAGGCCCGACGTCGCTCCGGTCAGTGTGATCACCCGGCCGCGGAGGTCGTAGCCGTCGAGCGGCTCCCACTTGGCAAGCCGCCGACGAGTTTCGAAGCCGAAGCGACTGAAGCTGGTGACCACCGGTATCTCGATGGCGTTGTCGATGATCCGTCGTGTGTCCATCACAGAACCTTCTGACCGTCGAGGGCCTTGATCAGTCCGGACGCGGCTCGGTTGCCGATCACCCGGAAGGCAAGCCCGAGGAGCGGATGAGCGAGTCCGAGGATCCCGTTGAGGGTCAGCCGAGCGTCATAGGTGACGGTCGAGCCGTTCTCGTTCGCTTCGACGGTGATGGTGTCTACCGAGGTGAAAGCCATCGAGTGGGCCTCCGCCACCAACCGGCGGGGCGCGTCGAACGCAGTAAGTCGGTAGCGCAGCGTGAGCACACCGACGGCGTTGCGAACGTCGATGTCGTATTCGGCGCCCAGACCGGGTTTGTCGCCCTCGACCTGGCGGGCGCTCGCAACGCCGGGGTCCCATTGCTCGAAGTTGGCGAGGTCTGCGATGTAGGCGAACGCGTCGTTGGGAGGTAGGGGCGACGCTACGGTGACGACGTATCTGGGCATAGCGGTGACCTCTCGCCGGTTGGTTGGGCTACCGCGCTCGGTCGGGATGTGGCGCCTGGTGACCGCCAGCGGCTGCGAGGCGTTCGGCGAGGCGTCTCCAGATCACCTTGTGAGGGGAGAGCAGGACCCACCAGTACAAGCGTCCTGCGACGCCTCGAGGGTGGAAACGAGCGAGCTGGCGCAACTCGCAGCCCCCGTTCGGGTTCTCGACGACCCGCCACTCGAGCCACGCGTCACCGGGAACGAGCATCTCGGCCCGCAGACGCAACAGCGATGGAGGCTCGTATGCCTCAACTCGGAAGAAGTCGAGCGCGTCGCCAACACGAAGCTCGTCGGGGTGGCGCCGGCCTCGCCGCATGCCCACGCCACCGGCGAGCTTGTCAATCCAGCCTCTCCACGTCCAGAGGATGTTTGCGACGTACCAACCCCGCTCACCCCCAACACCCGACACCGCTGCAAAGACAGCCTCGGGGCTGACCGTACTCTGCACGATCTGGAGGTTCTGGTAGATCGTCCCGCCAGCCCAATCCGGGTCCTGTGGCATCGGCTGAGCAGGCGTTCGCTCCCGCGCGCTGTCCATCCAACTCGTCTTGATCTCAAGGTCGCCGACGACTGCGAGCGCCCGCTCGATCGCCTGGTCGATCGTGAGCGGCTCGTGGTCCACGACAGCTCCGATGTCACGCGCCGCATCGACGACGACGTCGTTGATCAGGCTGTCGACGAGTGGTCGGGCGAGGCCGTAGGGGAGGGGGGTGACGAGGTTGACCCAGTGCGACGACAGCCTCGGGGTAAGAACCGGCACCGGTGCAATCAGCCGGCGACGAAGGCCAGCGATCCTGGCATAGCGATGCATCATCTCGCGATAGGTCAAGACGTCGGGGCCACCGATTTCGAAGATCCGATCTCCCTCGTCCTCGAGTTCGAGGACCGCTGCAAGGTGGTGGAGGACGTCTGCGATTGCGATCGGTTGGCACTTCGTGGTCGTGACCCAACGCGGGCAGATCATCGCAGGCAAGACCTCGGCGAGATGGCGGAGCATCTCGAACGATGCGCTGCCGGAGCCGATGATCACGGCGGCTCGCAGCTCGGTCACCGGTACTGGTCCCGCTGCAAGGATCTCGCCGACCTCGTGACGACTTGCGAGGTGGTCTGACAACTTGGTCGGATCGTCTTCACCTAATCCGCCGAGGTACACGATGCGCCCGACGCCGGTCGCAGCGGCGGCTGCACAGGTGTTCTCGGCACCGATTCGGTCGGTTCGCTCGAAGTCTCCGGAGAGACCCATCGCATGCACCAGGTAGAACACGGCCTCGATGCCGTCGAGGGCTGCGACCATCGATGCTTCGTCGAGCACGTCGGCCTGCACTACGTCGACTTCGGAACGCCACTCGACGGAAGCGAGCTTCTCGGGGGTACGGACAAGGCATCGGACCTCGTGTCCCGCATCGAGAAGCTTGGGGACGAGACGGCCTCCGACGTACCCGGTTGATCCGAGAACGGCCACTCTCACGTTGCCACCCCCGTCCGTTGCGAGGTCAGCGTTTCGATCCGCCGGAGCGCGACCCGACATACCGTCAGGTACGGCGCTGCGATCAGCGGGACGCCGAATGAGACGTCGCACGAGCCGTTACCGAGATCGGCTACCACGTGATCGGTGGCGGGAAGCCCGGCGACTCGCCACTCCCACCGGTGACCGGGCTCGAATGACGTAATCTCGAACGGGAGCTGAACACCGCCGATCGTTTTGATCGTGCCCGTCACCCCGAGCCCGAGTTCGGTGCCGTCGATCTCGGCGGAGCGAACCGAAGGGCCCCACGCTGGCCAATCTCTGAGGTCGGTCAGCGCGCGCCAGACGTCCTGAGGCAGCGCCCCAATCGTTCGGCGGGTCCATACCTTTTTCATGCGCTCTCCGCTTCTTTCATCGTGCGGTATCCCCTCGCTCCACCTTGGCATCGGCTGGATCGAGACCGAGGTGTTCATACAGATTTGTTGCGAAGCGGTCTCCTGTTGATCGCATCGTCGCCCCCATGAGCGCCTCGACGGATCGGCGAGCCAGACCCGGGAGCGGCAAGTCGACTCGTGCAGTGAGATCTATGGCGACCCTACAGCCTCCGTCGGTCGTCGCCTCGAGCGTGTAGACCCCGTCGATGGCTGCGCGTTCTGCGGCGCCGGGCGGTGGCGCCGGCGTGAAGGCGATTCGGCGACCGTCGATGAAGTCCATCTGCTCGGTGAAGGCTGTCTGGGCCCGGATGCCGAGCCCGTCAATTCCGTGCAGGGTCCAGCGCCAGTGCTCGCCATCGGGTTCGATCGAGCGCACCAGGGGCGTGAGCGCAGCCAAGGTGGAGGGGTCGGTCAAGACCCGCCAGATCGGTTCGGGCGATACCGGTACGTGAGACCAAGCAACGGTGCGAGCAGAGAACCAGGTCATCGATAGGAATACGGATGGTGGCCACCGCACCGATGCGGTGACCACCACATGATGAAGGGTTACCCCTCTGCGATGACCGGGACCTGTGCCATAGCCTCGGCGATGGCGTCGTCGCTGAGGTCGTAGTCGACCATCTCGCCGGAGAGGAACTGCTCATATGCCGCAAGATCAAGATGCCCGTGGCCACACAATGCGGTGAGGATCACCTTCTCCTCGCCCGACTCCTTGCACCGGTTGGCCTCGCGGATGGCGGCGGCGATTGCATGGGTGGGCTCGGGTGCCGGGACGATGCCTTCGGTGCGGGCGAACTGCAGCGCTCCTGTGAAGCACTCGGTCTGGCCGATCGCCTCGGCTTCGACCAACCCCGTTTCGTAGAGGTGCGAAACCAATGGCGACATGCCGTGATAGCGCAAGCCGCCTGCGTGGATCGGATCGGGGATGAACTGATGACCGAGAGTGTGCATCTTGACCAGTGGAGTCATCCCTGCCGTGTCACCGAAGTCGTAGCGGTATTCGCCCTTGCTGAGTGACGGGCAGGCAGCGGGTTCGACGCAGCGAATGGTGGGGTTCATGTTGCCAGCGAGTTTTTCGCGGAGGAACGGGAAACTGAGGCCACCAAAGTTCGAACCGCCACCCGTGCAGCCGACAAGTACGTCGGGTTGTTCGCCTACCTTGGCCAACTGCAGCAGAGCCTCCTCACCGATGATGGTCTGGTGGAGCAGGACGTGATTAAGGACCGAACCCAGGGCGTAGCGGGTGTTCGGGTCTTCCACCGCCATCGAGACGGCTTCGGAGATCGCGATGCCGAGACTTCCGTTGTGATCGGGATTCTCGGCCAGAAGCGAGCGCCCGTACTCGGTGACCTCGCTCGGTGACGAGTGCAGTGTCGCGCCCCAGATCTCCATCATCGTCTTGCGATAGGGCTTGGCCCGGTACGAAGCCGCAACCTGCCAGATCTCGCACTCAATGCCGTACTGAGCGGTGGCAAACGCCAGTGAACTGCCCCACTGTCCGGCACCGGTCTCGGTGGTGAGCTTCGTGATGCCCTCTTGATGGTTGTAGAAGGCCTGGGGCACCGAGGTGTTGGGCTTGTGCGAGCCCGCAGGGCTCACCCCCTCGTACTTGTAATAGATGCGTGCTGGCGTATCGAGAAGCTGCTCGAGTCGACGGGCTCGAAACAGCGGGCTCGGACGCCACAGCTTGTAGACGTCAAGGACGCCACCAGGGATGTCGATGTAGGAGTCGGTGGAGACTTCCTGCATGATGAGCGCCATCGGGAACAGCGGTGCCAGATCGTCGGGTCCGATTGGCTCGTGGGTCCCAGGGTGAAGAGGTGGCGGTGGTGGGCTCGGGAGGTCCGGGATGACGTTGTACCACTGGGTGGGCATCTCGGATTCGTCGAGCAGGATTTTGCTGTAGTCGGCAGGCATGTATTCGCTCCTCGGTCGGTGATCGGATCTTTTTCTACTCGCTGCCTTCGCGTTGCGCTTGTGAAGCGGTCTGCTGATTGCCGAGCAGGGTGAAGAATTCGCCTCGGTAGGCACCTTCGGGATCGGCTCGGACCGCCTCGTCGAGCGCGATCGCGTCGTCGCCGACCAGGATGCGCCACTCGCCATCGGTCACGGCCTGGAGAATCACTCGGGCGGCTTCCTCTGCAGTCATCGGTGCATGGGTCTCGAACATCTCGGCGGTGGCGATGAGCAGTTCGGCCAGTTCGGCGTCGGGTTCGTGCAGTGCATGGCGCATCGTGTTGGCCACGATCTTGGTCCCGATATGACCGGGCATCACGACGTGCGCACTGAGGTGAGGGGCGTTGACCTTGAAATCCTCTTGGAGCGCCTCGGTGAAGCCCTTCACCGCGAATTTCGCAGCGGAGTAGGCAGTGTGGGGTCGGTCAGGGCCGACGCTGGCGTAGAAGCCGTTGACCGAACTCGTGTTGACCACGACGCCGGCGGGGGCTGCCGTCAGCAGCGGCAGAAATACCCGGCACCCGAGATAGACGCCACCCCAGTCGACACTGAAGACGTTCTCCCATTCGTCTCGGGGAACCGTGAACATCGAACCGCCGCCTGCCACGCCGGCGTTGTTGAACAGGCCGTGGATGTGGTCGCTGCCAAAGCCATGCACGATCGCGTCGCGAAAATCCTCGAGATCGGCTTCGACCGCGACGTTGACCCGATGGGTGAGGACCCGGGAATTGGGGGCCTGATCAGCGACGATTGCTGCTGTCTCGGCCATCGTGTCGGGAGCGATGTCGCAGAAGGCGACGTCGGCGCCTGCGATCGCGAGTTGTCGGACGAGTTCACGCCCCATCCCCGTGCCACCGCCGGTCACGACCGCGATCTTGCCGGCGAAGTCGTCGATCATGCCCAGTTCACCTTCACGGGAAGATGTTTGAAGCCGTGCACGAAGCTCGCAGCGACAAAGTCGCGCTCACCTGCTGGCTCGATCGAGTCGATACGGTCGACCATCTGCTCGAGCAGGGCGGCGATGCTCGCCTTCGCGAGGTGGGCACCGAGGCAGTAGTGCTCAGCCCAACCGAAGCCGAGGTGCCGGTTGGGGTTCCGGCCGACGTCGAACCGGTTCGGATCGTCGAACACCTCCTCGTCGCGGTTTGCCGCGCCGTAGAACATGCAAAGCCGATCACCTTCTGCGATCGTCACGCCGCCCAACTCGTAGTCGCTGAGAGCCGTGCGCTTCATGTAGTTCACCGGAGCGGTGTAACGAACCACCTCTTCGACGGCGGTCTTCATGAGAGAGCGATCGGCCTTGAGTCGAGCAAACTCATCAGGAAAGTCGAGAAAGGCGCCCATCGCACCCGAGATCGAGTGGCGCGTCGTGTCATGGCCGGCGTTGAACACGATCAGGTAGTAGCCGAGGGTCTCGATCAGGCCCATCGGTTCACCGTTCTCGAGGGTGGCGGTTGCCAGCAGGGTGGCGAGGTCGTCACGCGGATTGGCGCGACGGTCTTCGATGATCGTGTTGAACATCGTGAAGAACTCCATCGCCAGAGCGGCCGATGCAGCTTCGCGGTCTTCGCCGGGCCGACCGACGTCGGGGTCATCGAAGGCGAACAGCTGTGAGGTGAGTTGGAGGAGATGGTCTTCTTCCTCCTCTGGTACACCGAGGATTGTGCAGAGCACCCGCAGAGGGTGACGCTGGGCAACCATTTCGACGAAGTCGACCGGCTGGTCTCCGTGTTCGGCGAGCCGGTCCATCGTGAGCCGGGCGGTCTCGGTGACGATCTCATCGAGTCGGGTGATTCCACGAGGGGTGAAGAAACCGCTCGCAACCTTTCGGAATTCGCGGTGGTCGGGCGGATCCATCATGATGATCACGCGCATCTGGTTGAAGGCGTTGTCAGGATCGTCGTTGCCGTCCTCTTGGCCCTCGGGAAAGAGGAGGATGTTTCCTTTCTCGCTGGAGAAGACATCGGGGCGCGCTGATATCTCGGTGATGTGACGGTGCCGGGTGATCGCCCAAAACTTCTCAACGCCGGCCGCATCGGTCCAGTGGACCGGGTCGTTCGCCCGGAGCCACTCCCATTCGTCGAAGGGAAAGCTCCGAGAGGCATAGGCATCGTTTTGCACGAGGTGGTCATCAAGGTGCACAGGGACATTCGTCATGCCATGAAGTTATTCGGTAGGCGCGCGCAGAGGGGAATCTTCGCGGACCCGGCAAGTTCAGACCGCTGCCGTTGGCATGAGAGACTCCGGTCGATGAGCACACCCCGAGTTCCTGGTCTCGAGCCCATCTTCTCGACTATCGCCGACGACGATCCCGACTGTCCGTACGTCAAGGTTCGTAGCCAGAAGAATGCGGACGGTTCGGAGTCGCACGTTTGGGAGAAGTGGGTGGCCTTTTCGGTCGAGCCCCTCTATCTCGCGCTGTTTGCCCGCTACGACCCGGGCATGATCGTTCGACATCACGGGCATTACAGCCCACATACCGTCGTGGTCTTGTCGGGCCACGTGATCGTTGGTGATCAAGACCTGGGAGCTGGAGGTCATGTCGAACTCCCGCTCGGCGCCTCGTTTGGTCCGATCGTCGCCGGCACCGAAGGAGCCGAGCTGTACGAAGTGATGATGGGCGATCCACGTTCGTGGAGCGACGATGAGGATTCGATTGATCGGCTCCTTGCGGAGCGTGGTGCAACCCGGCTGCCTGACCCGCCGATCGAACTTCCGGGTGGGCTCGAAGACCTCCGGGCCGTGTTCGCTCGTGCCGAGGAGCTCGCGGCGGAGGCCGACCCCGGATCGTGAGTATCTCGGTTCTCGGCGTCGGCTGTCCGATGTGGGCGAATCGGGCCTGGGTCGGTCGTTACCTGCCCTCCGACACGCCGGTGGGACGGGAGCTCGAGGCCTATTCCCAGGTGTGCAACGCGGTCGAGGGCAACACCACGTTCTACGCCGCCCCAGAGGCAGCGGTGGTCGCACGGTGGCGTGCAGCGACGTCGGAAGACTTTCGTTTTGCGTTCAAACTGCCGCGCGAGATCACCCACGACCGGCGATTGCGGGACACGAAGGAACTGCTTCGAGCTTTTCTCGAGCGCATGGAGCCTCTCGGGGCGCGGCTCGGTCCGTTCATGGTCCAGCTTCCTGCCACCTTCGGTCCCGACGACCTGGCGATCCTTGCGTCGTTCCTCGACGCATTGCCTCGTGGTTTCGACTGGGCGGTCGAGGTTCGTCATCCAGCCTTCCATGCCGGTGGTGCCGCAGAGCGCCCCTTGAACGACCTGCTCCACGACCATCGGGTCAACCGAGTGCTATTCGACAGCCGACCGGTCTTCGATGGACCCCGGGAAACCGCCGAGGAGATCGATGCATGGGAGAAGAAGCCACGTTTGCCGGTTCGGGCAGTAGCGACCGCCGGACAGCCGATCGTGCGTTTTATTGGCCGGACCGCACCAGAAACGAACCCGACGTACTGGGCACCGTGGGTCGACCGGGTGGTCCGGTGGATCCGTGACGGGCGCCGACCAATCGTCTTCCTGCACACGCCCGACAACGTCGTTGCGCCAACGCTTTGTCGCATGTTTCATGAAGAGGTCGCTGCTCGTACTGCGATCGCGCCGCTTCGTCCGGTTCCTGCCGTCGCCGTCCAACAAGAGCTGGGATAGGGCGTTCGATTCCGCCTTGCAGTAATGCAGCCAGTAGCGTCGGAACGATGGCGCGAAACCTCCGGATGGCGTCGCGGCCTTCGGGGTTGGCGATCCTCGGGATCGTTACGATTCCGTTCGTTATGGCGACGACTGTTCCCAGCCGACCGGTCGTCGTGGTCCCCCGGATCGTGCTCTCTGACCCCTGAAACGTTCACCACGAACGAACCACGGAGAACCTTCATGATCACACGCACAACAGCACTTCTGGCTGCGCTCCTCATACTGTGCGGAGTCGCAGTGTCCTGCGGCGACGACGGGTCGATGAGTGCCGACGAACGATCTCGCGACTCATCGAACGCAGGCGAGACGATCATCTCCCTTGAGTTCGAGGGAGGCGGGCTCGCCGGTGGCGTGCGCCGCGAGGTGGTCTCTCTCGGCGACACCGTCGTGGTTCGGGTCGTCGGTGCATTCGACGAGCAGATCCATGTCCACGGCTACGACCTGCACCTCGACCCTGGCGGTGAGGGCGTCTTGCAGTTCGAGGCGTTGATTCCGGGACGCTTCGAAATCGAACTCGAATCGTCGGGTCGAGTCCTGATCGAACTCACGGTGTCATGAGTCGACGAGCGCTTCTCGTAGTGGCGCTCGTACTCGCCGTCTTCGGGCTCATGGGTGGGGCGCCTGCAGCTGCGCACGGCATCGGCGGCCGCACCGATCTCCCGCTTCCTGCGTGGCAGTTGGCGTGGGCGGCCGGATTCTCGGTCGCGTCTTCGTTCGTCGCTCTCGGCGTCTTCTGGTCGCAGCCCCGTCTCCAGGCTGCCGCGAGTGGGCGGGTGCTCATCGATCTTCGCCAGCCGGGCATCCGGATCCTCGAGGTCGCTGCAAAACTCGCCGGCGTCGTTGTCTTCGGTGTCGTGATCTACGCAGGCTGGTCAGGCAACCCCAATGGCGCCGTGAACATCGCAGGTGATGCGTTGCTCATCTGGTTCTGGGTTGGTCTGCAGATGGTTGCCTTCCTGGTCGGTGACGTCTGGAGGGCCTTCAACCCGTACCCGACGATCGCTGACTCAGCGGCCTGGGTGTGGGCGAAGCTGCGTGGCGAGGAACTGGCGTCGATCGATGCAGAGCGCAAACCGACGCTCTGGCCCGCCGTTGCGGCGATCTTCGCCTACCTCTGGTTCGAGTTGGCCTACCACAGCACCGATAGCCCTCGAGCCATTGCGTGGTTCCTCACCGTCTACTCCCTTGCGATGCTCGGGGGTGCTGTGGTGAAGGGCCGCGGGTGGGTCCGCACTGCGGATGGCTTCGCCGTGTTGTTCGCAACGCTGGCCGCCATGGCGCCTTTGTTCCGAGACGATGCGGGGCAGCTTCGCCGTCGCGTCCCCCTGTCGGGGTTGAGTCGGCTGCCCGACGTTGCTGGCACCGTCCCGTTCGTGCTCGTGGTGCTCGGCTCGACCACCTTCGACGGGTTCACACGGTCGTCACTGTGGCTCGACATCGGCGGCGACCGGGTCGGCTGGTCGCGGACACTCACCAGCACACTCGGCCTGGTGGTGGTGGGCGGCCTAGTCGGCATGGTGTATTCGATTGCGATCTCGGCGATGGCGGCGATCACCGAGGAGGAACCGGCAGTGCTCAGCCGCGTGTTCGGGCCGACGCTCGTGCCGATCGCTGCGGCGTACGCCGTCGCCCATTACTTCAGCCTGTTGGTGCTCGACGGCCAACGAATGTTCATCCGCATCAGCGATCCGTTCGGTCGAGGATGGGACCTGTTCGGAACTGCTGACTACACCATCGACTGGACGTTGGTATCGCCTGCTGTGATCGCCTGGGTGCAAACCCTCGGCATTGCGATCGGCCACGTCTTCGCCGTCGCCGCTGCCCACGATGTGGCGATCAGCCGCTGGAACCATGCACTTGCCGTGCGCTCGCAGTACCCGATGCTCGCCGTGATGGTTCTGTACACCGTGCTTGGCCTGTTTCTTCTCCTCGGCGCCTAGTCCGGCACCGCCTCCAGACGTCGGGCCAGGAATGCAATGGTGGCGGCCAGGGCTTCGGGGGAGAGATGCTCGGTGAGCACACTGTGTTGCTGCTTCGATTCTGCCGGTATGTCTTCGCCGATGAAGTTCGGGCCGAGAACGCCGCGCAGGGTCTCGAACCGCTCGGCAGGTACGAGCGGGTCCTGGTTGTAGCGGAATCCGAGGACGGGACACCCCGCCTGGACTTTCTCGGCGACGACTGCAAGCTCGGTTTCGTTGAGTCCCGATGAACACCTGCGGGAACTGCCGATGCCGAAGGGAAGTGACGGCTGGCTGAGGACGGGTGCAATCACGGTGTCGTCGAGGAGCATTGCGAGACCGAACCCGCCGGTGAAGCACATCCCGACGAAACCGACCCCAGGACCGCCATGGCGAGCGTGGAGATGGCGGGCCAGTGCGCGTAGCCAGTCGGTGACGGGGGAGGAGTCCCGTGTTGCCAGCACGTGGAACTCGCGGCTCACACACGCTTTGGCAATGACCCGGATCGCCCGTCTGGGCGTCGAAGGCATGCCGGGTGTGCCGAACAACGAGGCGACTGCTACCGACATGCCCGCCGCGATGAGGTGGTCAGAGAACGTAGCGACGGTCGGAGTGATTCCGGGGATCTCCGGTGCGACGAGTACACAGGGACCCGTGCCGTGGTGAAAGACGTCGTGCGTGGTGCCGTTGTGCGTGAACGGTCGGCGCTCGTACTGGTCCAGGGGCATCGCTCAAGATGTTCGCACACAGGTCCGACTGTGAGAACTATTGCATTTCGGTTACAATTTGACGGCTGTGCATGTTTCCTCCCGCTTGCTCCGTTTGACCGGCGCGGCGATTGCCCTTCTGGTCGGCGTTGCGCTCGTCCCGGTGGCGGTCGCCCAGGACTCGGTCGACGATCTCCGCGGAATCCGCGAGGAATCCAAGCGAGACGCAGCCGAGGCTGCTGCCGCGATCGACTCTCTCGCAGCAGAGGACGCAGAACTCGTCGAGGCGCTTGCTGCGATCGATCGCCATATCGAGTCGCAGGAGTCCAAGGTCCGGGCTGCGACCGTCGCCATCCGGGCTGCGGAGGACGAAGCTCAGGCCGCTGTCGAGCGGGCTGAGCAACTCGACGACCAGATCGCAAGCATTCGCGTCCGTCTGCGCGAACGAGCCGTCGATGCGTTCATCGGGAGCGAGGCCGCCGCTCGCGATGAACTCGACACCGCTGACCTGCTCGAGTCCAGCATCCGTCGTTCGCTCCTCGAACAGATCGTCGGTGACGAGTACGAGCTCGTCGATCAGCTTCGGTCTGCAATCGCCGAGCAAGAGGCGGCCGAGGCCGATGCCGACCTGGCCCTCGCCGAGGCCGAGGCCGAACGCCGAGAGCTGAACGACCGCCTCGCCGAGCTCGAAGCCACGCGGGAAGAAGCCGAGCGACTTCGCGCCGAGGTGCAGGGACGGGTTGCCGAATGGCAGTCGATCAGCGACGAGATCGAAGCCGCTGATCGCGAGATCGCCGAAGAGATCCGTCGCCTGGAAGAGCAAGCCCGTCGTCTCGCAGAAGAACAGGCCCGACAGGAAGCCGAGGCCCGCCGCCTCGCAGAAGAAGCCGCTCGTAAGGCAGCCGAGGCGGAAGAGCAGGCCAACGACAACGTCGATGACGAGGCAGGCCCCGACGGCGAGTTCTCCGTAACTCACCGGCCGGTCACCGGCACGATCACGAGCCCGTTCGGCGAACGGGTTCATCCGATCTTTGGCACGGTCCGCAACCACTACGGCATCGACTTCAATGGGAGTTCGGGTGATCCGATCGTGGCTGCGGCCGGCGGCGTCGTCTTGTCGTCGGATTGGCGAACCGGCTACGGCAACACCGTCGTCGTCTCCCACGGTGGAGGTTTCACCACGCTCTATGCCCACATGAGCGAAATGAACGTCACGGCTGGCGAGGAGGTGTCGGGTGGAGATCTGATCGGTTGGGTTGGCAACACTGGCTGGTCGACCGGCTCACATCTGCACTTCGAAATCCGCGTCGACGGCGTTGCCGTGGACCCTTCCAGGTATCTGTAGACGCGTTCGCCGCCGGTAAAGGCTGGTCGCCGGTCGTCGACCACGATCTCCTCATTGCCGCCTACAGTCCCGAGCGATGGAAAACGCCGAACGTTCGGGGCTTGTCGTGGCGTCTTGCGATGCCCTAGGCCTGGCAGACATCACCGAACGTCCTGCCATCGTCGTGGCTGCGGACAGCGGCCTCCACGCGGTGATGGGCAGGGGATGGACCCCCGACTGTGTTGTCGGTGACATGGACTCCGTCGACCTGAACCTTCTCGCTGCAGCCGAGAAAGGTGGCGCGCTCATCGAGCGTCACCCGGTCATGAAGGACGAGAGCGACCTCGAACTCGCCCTGGCGGCCGCCAAGCGATTGGGTGTGACCGACGCCCATGTCGTCGCCCGCGACGGAGGGCGTCTCGACCACCAGTTTGCCAACCTCGTCGTTCTCGCTACGCCTCGTCTCGATCCCATGCGAGTGAGTGCAACGATCGGGGATCACCAGGTCTGGGTTGTGCGAGGAAGGCAGGACCTTCGACTGCCGGTCGGGAGCCATCTTGGTATCCACGCCGTCGGCGGCCCGGCGACGGTCTCCACCAGTGGGGTACTGTTCCCGCTGGATCGTGAGGTTCTCTCGGCATTCGAAGCGCGCGGGATCGCCAACGCGGTCGTAGAGGAACCGGTGCGACTTGAGGTGACGTTGGGGGTCGTTCTGATCGTCAGCTCACCGGTTGAGCCCACTGGGTGATCAACGAGCCCACCCGAAGCAGCGACCGCACCGTCGCGGACGGTGACGACGACCTCGTGCGCGGTCAACCGGGCCGACGTTCGTTCGCCATTGCTGCGCTCGCATACCCCACACGGGTGCGGAGCTTTCGCACATCGGTCCGGCCAGATCAGGGTCGTCTTGCCATACCCGTTGTTCCCGAGCACGATCCACCGTTCACGCCGCGCCCCCGTGGTGGATCCACATCTCGTAGAGCGTCGCGTAACGGCCTGCGAAGTCGACGAGCTCGTCATGGGTGCCGAGCTCGACGATCCGGCCGTCATCGACCACTGCGATGCGGTCGGCGCGTCGAGCTGTGGCCAGGCGGTGGGCGATGATGATGGCAGTCCGGCCCTCGAGCACCACGTCGAGGGCACGCTCGATACGGGTCTCGGAGTGCAGGTCAAGGTTGCTGGTCGCCTCGTCGAGGATCAGAACCCGCGGGCGGGCGACGAACGCTCGTGCCAGGGCCAGCAGCTGTCGCTCACCTGCCGAGAGCGACGCGCCACGTTCATGTACAGCAGCGTCGAGTCCACCGAGGCGGTCGATGACGTCGTCGATTCCGACGGCAGCGAGGGCATCGTGGAGCTCGTCATCGGTTGCGTCGGGCCGGGCGAACGCGACGTTGTCGCGCACGACGCCGGCGAAAAGAAATGGCTCCTGGGGCACCACACCGAGCTGACGACGGAGGCTCGTGATCGAGACGTCGCGCAGGTCGTACCCGTCGATTCGGACTGAGCCCCGGTCGGGGTCGTAGAAACGAGTCAGCAGCTTCGCAATCGTCGACTTCCCCGATCCCGTCTCGCCGACAAACGCAACAGTCTCTCCCGGTGCGATCGCCAGTGACACACCATGGAGCACCGGCCGACCGGCGTTGTATGAGAAGGTCACCTCGTCGAGCTCGAGCGCGCCTTCGATGGGTGGAAGATCTACTGCGTCAGGTTTCTCGACGATCGACGGCTCTGTGCTGAGCAGTTCGCGGAGCTTCACGATCGCCGCCCCACCTTGCTGGTAGCTGTTGTACAGCTGCACCAGTGTCTGGATTGGGGCGAAGAACGAGGCGAGAAAGAGGAGGAATGCCGCCATCTCACCCACGGTGATCCGGCCGCTTGCCGTCATCGCACCACCGACTGCGAGCAGAGTTGCCTGCGTGCCGATACCGATCATCTCGGTACCAGGGGCGTAGGTGGAGTTGGCTCGGCTGGTCGCAATCTGGGCATCGCGGTGACGGCCCACCTCACGGCGGTGTTCGACGAGGTTACGGGCCCGGCGGTTGTGGGCTGCGATCACTCGGATTCCGGCCAACGACTCTTGCAGGTGGGACAGGAGATCGGCGATGCGATCACGGACCCGCAGGTATCCGACCGATGAGACCTTCCGGAACCACAGGCTCAGCGCAAGCGTTGGAGGCAGCGTCACTACCAGCGTGACGACGGCGAGCAGAGGGTCGTAGACGAACAGTGCCACGGTGATTACGACAAGGGTGAAGATTTGAACCAAAAGGTTGACGATGCCCTCTTGGAAGAGGACCGACAGCGCTTCGATGTCGGAAGTCATCCGGGTGAGGAGCACGCCGGCCTTCTCGTCGGTGTACCAGTCAAGGCCCTGCCGCTGCATGTGACTGAACACGCGGATTCGCAACTGTTCGTTCAGGGACTCACCCAGACGGCCGGTGAACGAGACCCGCGCCCAGCCGAGGCCGGCTGCTACGACGACTGCGCCGACATAGACGAGTGCAACGGTGACAACCACGCCTCGATCGTTTTGACGGACGCCGTCGTCGATACCGATCTGGGTCAGGACCGGACCCAGCTGCAACGCGATGGTCTCGATCAGGACGAGCGAGATAGCGGCGAGCAGCCGCCACCGGTGAGGCCGGAGGAACCGGAGGAGCGAGAACGGGTCGCGATCCCAATCGTCGACCCGCCAACCGACGTTGGGGACGTCATGTTCGGGCTCGTGGTCGAGGACGTCTTCGACACGTCGCCGCAACTCACCCGGCACGTCCGCCGCAGGGAGACCGGCCGCAGCGTTCGACGCCATCGACGACGGCCCACCCATCGGCCCGCCCACCCCGCCACCCATGGAGAACATCAGGTTTTCCCCTCGGCCGATTCGGCAGTGCCGTCGGCCAGGATCGCTGCGTAGCGGGGGTTACTGACGAGGAGTTCGTCATGGGTGCCCGTGGCTGCAACACGGCCATCGGCGAGCAGAATCACCCTGTCGGCGAGGGCGATTGTCGACAGACGGTGTGCGATCAGGATTGTGGTGCGGTCGGAGCGGCGCGCCGCGAGTGCCTGATGGATGCGTTCCTCGACCGCAACGTCAATGGCGCTGGTGGCGTCGTCGAGGATGAGCACGCAGGGATCTGCGAGAAGTGTCCGAGCGATCGCAATTCGTTGTCGCTGGCCACCGGAAAGCGTGAGTCCCCGCTCGCCCACTTCGGTCTCGACCCCGTCGCCCAGTTCAGCGACGAACTCGCCGGCCGCCGCGTCATCGAGGGCAGCGCGTACGTCGTGTTCGGGCGCGTCGGGTTGAGCGAACGTCACGTTGTCGTGGATGCTCGTAGCAAACAGGAACGGATCGTCGGTGACGGTGGCGACTGCGGATCGCAGGTCGTGGAGATCGAGGGTTCGGACGTCGTGGCCATCGACTCGAACAGCGCCCTCGCCAACATCGTAGAAGCGAGGGATCAGGCGGGCCAGTGTCGACTTGCCGCTCCCGGTAGCGCCGACGATCGCAACGGACTCGCCGGGCTCGATGGTGGCAGTGAAGCCGTCGAGGACTCGTTCTCCGTCACCCGTCGGGTAGGCGAAGTGGACGTTGTCAAACTCGATCCGACCGACGGGTTTGGCTAACCCGGTGGCTTCGGGCGGTGAAACGATCGATGGCTCCTCGTCGAGGATGTCGAACACTCGCAGCGCAGCGGCTCCAGCTCGTTGCCACTGGATGAGAATGAAGCCGAGCATGCGAAATGGGGTCGACAACAAAACCACGTAGGTGCTGAAGGCGACGAGGTCCCCGATCGCGATGGTGCCGTCGATCGCCTGAAGGCCGCCGTAGAACAACACGAGCGCAAGCCCGAGCCGGGGGATGGATTCCATCCCGGGTGCGTGCCGCGCCCGAGTGTCGACGACCGCAGTGCCCGCCCAGCGCAGTCGACGGGCGCTCCGAGCGAGGTGCTGGACCTGCGTCGACTCCTGATTGAAGGCCTTGACCACGCGAATGCCCTGGATGTTCTCGTCGACGATCGTGGCCAGCTCGGCCTGTCGGGCGGTGACGACCCATTGCAGCGGAAAGATCTTGTTCCGGAGTCGAACGCCAACCCAGTAGACGAAGGGCAGGGGTGCGATCGCCACGAGGGTGAGCGGGATGTCGATGAAGACCATGACGATGACCGCAAACACGAACATGACGACTTGCATGGCCACGAGGGGGCCGAACGCAAAAAGGAGTTGGATCGACCGTATGTCGGTGTTCGCCCGACTGATCACCTGGCCGCTCTGTGTTCGATCCCAGAAGTCGAACGAAAGCGCAGTCAGACGTTCATACATCAGGTTGCGGAGGTCGTTCTCGATCCGGAGGGCTGAGCGGAACAACCCGAAGCGATAGATGAAGCCGAACGCGAACCGGACCACCGCCAGGATCGCAAGAGTGATCACGTACGGCGTGGGGGAGTCGCCCTCGGCGAGGGCGTCAATGCCTGCCCCGAGCATGACCGGGACCGCGACCTGCGCAGCAATGCCGACCATTCCTGCGCCGATCGAGGCGAGGAACGGCCGTTTCTGCACCATGACGATCGGCCAGATCCGCCCCAACCACCACAGTGACTTGTCGGGGTCGACCCCGACCATGGGTCGTGGATAGCGCTGCTCGGTGTCGGACGCGGGCGGCGAATCGACGGTCATCTGATCACCGTAGGGGTAGATTCGCGCCATGCACGAAACGGTTGGAGGCTCCTGATCGACACCGCCTTACGACTCCTGGCCGCGCTCGGCCTCGTGGTCGCCAACGCCGGTTTCGTTGCCGCCGAGTTCGCGCTCGTGGCTGTCGATCGCGCGCGGGTCGACGATCGTGCCAGTCAGGGAAGTGCTCGAGCTGCACAGGTGCAGCGACTGCTTGCTCGGCTCTCGTATCACCTGTCAGGGGCACAGCTCGGCATCACGATCACATCACTTGCGCTCGGAGCCCTGGCCGAACCGGCGATCGCGCAGGTCATCGAGCCGCACCTCGGTGACACGTTCGGCGACTCTTCCGGTGGCGTGTCGATCGCAATCGCGCTCGTTGTCGCCACCATCGTGCAGATGGTGTTCGGAGAGCTCGTTCCCAAGTCGATTGCCACGACGAAGCCGGTCGAGACGTCCTTTGCCCTCGCCCGACCGACCGCCGTCTACGGGGTGCTCGCCCGCCCAGTCGTTGCGTTGCTCGATGAGATGGCCAATCGGCTCACCCGGAAGGTCGGTGTCGAGCCGGCAGAGGAACTCGAGGCCATCCCCGACCGCGGTGAGCTCGAACACCTGATCCGTTCGAGCGGTGAGGAAGGCACGCTCGACGCAGGCGAGGTCGAGCTCCTGACCCGATCGATCCGTCTCGCCGACAAGTCGGCTGACGACGCAATGATCCCGCGAACTCGCGTGGTGTCGATCGATTCGATCGCCACCGTGCACGACCTCGTCGAAGTCGCAGCAGCGACCGGTCACAGCCGGTTCCCAGTCGTCGGTGAGGATCTCGACGACGTCCTCGGCGTGGTCCACGTCAAGGCGGTACATGCTGTACCCGTCGACGCTCGTGCGGACACTGCGGTGACCGATCTCATGGCGCCAGTCGTCGCGATACCCGAGTCCCGCGACCTCGATGAACTCCTCGTCGATCTTCGAGAAGGCGGCCAGCAACTCGCCGTCGTGGTCGATGAGCACGGCGGAACTGCTGGCATTATCACGCTCGAGGACGTGCTCGAAGAGATCGTCGGTGAGATCGACGACGAGTACGACGCGCCGCCGACGCTGCTCACACGGGTCGAGGCGGTCGGCTCGACAGTCGTTCCAGGCTCGTTGCACCCCGACGAGGTCGAGGCTGCCACCGGATTCGAAATGCCTGAGGGCGAGTACGAGACACTCGCGGGCTTAGTGCTCGATCGTTTGGGCCACATCCCCGTCCCCGGTGAGATGTTGAGGGTCGATGGGTGGCGCCTCGAGGTCGTTGCGATGGATCGTCTGCGCGTCGCCACCGTTCGTCTGGTGGCTCCGAAATGACCGGTTGGTTCATGCTCGCAGCGCTTGGGCTGCTGGCCGCCAACGCGTTCTTTGTTGCGGTCGAGTTTGCCCTGCTCGCAAGCCGGGTGACCCGGCTCGAGCCGATGGCGGAGGACGGCACCGACAGGCGAGCGGCACTTGCGCTCGAATCGATCCGGGATCTCCAACCCCAGCTCGCCGGTGCCCAGCTCGGCATCACGATGTCGTCGCTGGGGCTCGGTTATTTCGCCGAACCGACACTCGAACGCCTTCTCGATGGTGCGATCGGTGGAGCCTTCAACCTGCCGTCGGGCGTGACCCACACCTTGGCGTTCCTGCTCTCGTTCGCCTTCGTGGTCGTGATCCACATGGTGATCGGTGAGATGGTTCCGAAGAACATCGCCATCGCGATGCCGGAGCGCTCAGCCCGCCTTCTTGCGCCGGCCCACAACGCCTACGTGACGGTGTTTCGACCGGTCGTCTGGTTCTTGACCTGGCTCTCGAACGGCATCACGCGCCTGCTGGGGATGGAACCGGCCGACGAACTCAACACGGCGCTCACGGTCAACGAGTTCCATCGTGTCATCGAGGGTGCGGTGGAGGAAGGCAAACTTGAGGCCGAGGAACATGAGCTTCTCGCAGGCGCGCTGGATTTCCGGGCCCGAACCGCCGGATCCATCATGGTGCCACGCCGGCGCCTCGTCACCGTGCCGCGCTCGACATCGGTGGCCGACATCGAAGCCCTCGTCGCAAGGGTCGGCCACAGCCGGATCCCTGTCACCGGAACCAACCCCGACGACGTCGTCGGGTTCGTGCACAGCAAGGACCTCCTTCGGTTCGGTGCTGGCGAGCGAGGCGATCCCGTTCCGCTCGAGATGGTGCGCCGGATGCTCATCGTCACCCCCGATCAGTCGGTGCGAGACCTCATGCGATCGATGCGCCGTCTCCGTCGCCACATGGCACTCGTCCGCACCGGCGATGGGCAGCTCCTTGGCATGGTGACCCTCGAGGATGTCCTCGAGGCGCTCGTCGGCGACATCACCGACGAAACCGACGGCGGCTCGCGGGCGGCCGCGCTCGACGCTTGACCTCTGCGGTCACCAACGATCCCGCAACCGCCATTTCACTCGGCTCGAACCGGGCGGTCCGGCGCCCACGACCGAAGTCGACGGGTATCGGTGCGGCAGCGTCAGACCCCGACTGCGTGGAAGCCGCCGTCGACGTGGATCATCGATCCAGTCGTCGACGGGAACCAGTCCGAGAGCAGCGCAACGGTCGAGCGGGCCACGGCGGAGGAGTCCTCAACGTCCCAGCCAAGCGGCGCACGGTCGTCCCACACGTCCTCGAACGCCTGGAAGCCGGGGATCGACTTGGCCGCCATCGTCTTGATGGGACCGGCGGCGATCAGGTTGCAGCGGATGCCCTGCGGGCCCAAGTCACGAGCGAGGTAGCGGTTGCAGGACTCAAGTGCAGCCTTGGCGACACCCATCCAGTTGTAGGCCGGCCACGCAGTCGTTGCGTCGAAGTCGAGGCCGACGATCGAACCGCCCTCAGTCATCAGTGGCGCCACGGTCTCGGCCAGTGTCTTGAGCGAGTAGGCCGATATCTCCATCGCCACCTTCACGTCGTCCCACGGTGCCCCCATGAAGTCCTCCCCGAGGCACGATTCCGGCGCGAAACCGATGGCGTGCAGGGCACCGTCGACCCGGCCCCACCTTGAGGCGAGGGCCTCGTTGAGCGCAGGGACGTGATCAGGATTGGTGACATCGAACTCGAAGACCGGCGGCTCTGAGGGCAATTTGCGTGCCGTGCGCTGGGTGAGACGGAGGCCGCGACCCGCTCCGGTCAAGATGATCTCGGCCCCTTCCTCTTGCGCCAGTTTCGCAACGCCAAACGCAAGACTGGCGTCGGTGAGCACACCGGTGATGAGGATCTTCTTGCCATCGAGAATACCCACGGTCCTTTTTGTCTCCTGCAAATGAGGTCGGCTGGTTCGACCGATTCGTGTCCTTGCACGTTACGGCCTGGCGGGTACGGTCGGCATGATGCGGCTCTACGACACCGGACGGGGTGAGGTCGTCGACTTCGAGCCCGGTCCAACCGTCACGATGTATGTGTGCGGCATCACGCCCTACGACACCACCCATGTCGGGCACGCAGCCACCTACGTCACCTACGACGTGGTCCAGCGACGGCTCATCGATCTCGGCCACGAGGTTCGCTATGTCCGAAACATCACCGATGTCGACGACGACATGCTTCGGGCGTCGGCCATGCGTGGTGTCCACTATCTCGACTTGGCGTTCGGGGAGACGGCCCGCTTCGACGAAGACATGGCAGCGCTCAATTGTCTCGAACCCTGGTCCGAACCACGAGCGAGTGGAGCTATCTCGAACATCCGTGGACTGATCGACACGCTGCTCACCAGAGGTGCGGCCTACCAAGTCGACCGCACCGTCTTCTTCGACACCAGCACCCCGGCCGACTTCGGTGCACTCGCAGGCGTTGGCCTCGACCGGATGCACGAGATCCTCGGCGCATGGGGCGAAGAACCCGACGACCCACGAAAGCGCAATCCGCTCGACTTCGTGCTGTGGCGGCCGGCAGATCCCGGTGAACCGTCGTGGGGTGCTCGATGGGGTACCGGTCGCCCCGGCTGGCATGTGGAGTGTTCGGCAATCGCGCTCCGTGAACTCGGTCCCACGATCGATCTTCATGGCGGAGGGATCGATCTGCTGTACCCCCACCACGAGTCGGTGCGCGTGCAATGCGAGGCTGCCACCGGAACGACCTTCGTGCGCCATTGGCTCCACCAGTCGATGGTTCATCTCGACGGTCGAAAGATGTCCAAGTCGGATGGGAACCTGATCTTCGTGCGTGACTTACGAGAGCGGTTCGAGCCCGCAGCGATCCGATTGGCGCTTTCGATCCATCGCTATCGACGTCCCTGGAACTGGACCGACGCCCTGCTCGTCGAAGCCGAGGAACGGCTGACTCGTTGGCGTTGGGCAGGCGCCGGCGATGCTGCCCTCGACGCAGTTCGCGCTGCACTCGACGACGATCTCGATGTGCCAACGGCCATTGACGCTATCGACCGTGCCGCTGCACAGGGTAAAGGCGTCGACCAGGCCGCTTCCCTCATCGGGGTACAGCTCTGACCGCAAGCGAATAACCGCCGCTGGTCGATGGGTGCGCCGGTAGCCTGAGTGCTCATGTCAGACGTGATCTCCGTAGTGCTCCCCGATGGTTCCTGCCGCGAGCTCCCGGCTGGAGCGACGACGTTGACCCTCGCCGAATCGATCGGACCCCGCCTTGCATCCGATGCCGTCATCGGTGTCGTCGACGGCCTCGAGGTCGACTTGAACGTCCCCCTCACGGACGGTGCCACTGTCGAGATTGTCACCACCTCGAGCGAGCGGGGCCTTCGCACCATTCGTCATTCGACTGCGCATGTGATGGCCCAGGCAATCCTCGACCTCTACCCGGGAGCGCAGCTGGCGATCGGCCCGCCGATCGAGTTCGGCTTCTACTACGACGTCGAACTCCCCGAAGGCAAGACACTCAGTGGTGAAGATCTCGAGCGAATCGAAGCTCGGATGTCTGAGATTGTCGAAGCCGATCAGGCCTTCGTGCGTCACGAGCTCGCTGCGTCAGAGGCTGCGGCCTTCTTCGCACACGAGCCGTACAAGGCCGAGATCATCGAGCGGGTGGTCAGCGGCGCTGCCAGCGGTGAGGACGCCGGTGAGATCAGCGGTGGCGACGCGATCAGTTACTACAGCAACGGGATTGTGGGCGAGGAGGGGGCGTTTCGCGACATGTGTACCGGCCCGCACGTTCCGTCGACGGGTCGTCTGGCGCACTTCAAGCTGCAATCGGTGGCTGGCGCCTACTGGCGGGGCGACGTCACCCGTCCGATGCTCCAGCGGATCTACGGCACCGCCTGGGACTCCAAGAAGGCGCTCAAGACCCACCTCCAAATGCTCGCCGAAGCCGAGAAACGCGATCATCGCCGCCTCGCCGCCGAGCTCGATCTTGTCAGCTGGCCCGACGAGCTCGGCCCGGGCCTGGCGGTCTGGCATCCGAAGGGAGCCCTGATCCGCAAGATCATGGAGGACTACTCGCGCGATCGTCACGAACTCGGCGGCTACGACTTCGTCGTGTCGCCCCACATTGCGAAGTCGGTCCTCTGGGAGACATCGGGTCACCTCGACTTTTACGCCGATGGCATGTATCCGCCCATGGAGATGGACGGAGCGACCTACTACCCGAAGCCGATGAACTGCCCGTTCCACGTCATGATCTTCCGGTCGCGGCAACGCAGCTATCGCGAGCTTCCGCTGCGGATGTTCGAGCTGGGGGCGGTCTACCGCTACGAGTTGTCGGGAGCGGTCCACGGCCTCATGCGCAGCCGAGGATTCACCCAGGACGACAGCCACATCTTCACTACTCAGGAAGCCATCCAGAGTGAGTTGGCGTCGCTGCTCGGCTTCGTTTTGTCAGTGCTTCGGGCGTTTGGCTTCGATGAGTTCCAGGCAAAGCTCTCGACCCGGCCGCCGGTGAAGTCGGTCGGCGAGGACGCGCTGTGGGACGAAGCCACCGAGGGCCTTCGTGCTGCCCTCGAGAACCAGGGTCTCGAGTACGTCGTCGACGAGGGGGGCGGGGCGTTTTACGGCCCCAAGATCGACGTCGATGTGAAGGACGCGATCGGTCGGTCCTGGCAGCTGTCGACGATCCAACTCGACTTCAATCTGCCGGAGCGTTTCGATCTCGAATACGTGGCCAGTGATGGCAGCCGCAAACGGCCCGTCATGATCCATCGTGCGCTCATGGGTTCGATCGAACGCTTCTTCGGTGTGCTGATCGAGCACTACGCCGGAGCATTCCCGGCCTGGCTTGCACCGACCCAGGTGCGCGTGCTGCCGGTTGCCGACGTCCACCAGCACTATGCCGACGGTCTGGTAGCCGACTTGCGCGAGGCCGGTTTTCGAGCCGACACCGTCGGGGCCGTCGAACCATTGGGTAAGCGGGTCCGCAACGGCAAGGTCGAGAAGTTGCCCTACGTCCTCGTAGTCGGTGACGACGATGTCAGCAACGGCACGGTCGGCGTCAATCGGCGCGGCGAGGACACGCCCGAGCGTGATGTGACCGTGCCTTCGTTCATTGAGGCGCTTCGTGCCGAGGTCAACGAGAAGCGGTGATGCCGTGAGCCTCGAACAGCTCTGGGCCGGCTGGCGTCTTTCGTACATCGAAGGCGCCGATCGTCCAGAGGACGAGCAATTCTTCCGTCGACCCGAGGGCCTGACCCTCTTCGAAGCGATCTTCCAAGCCGATCTTCCCGATGAGGAGCGTTACGTGCTCTGGACGGGCGAGACGTGTTTCGCCTTACTCAACGCGTTTCCGTACACGAACGGGCACCTGTTGGTGCTGCCGCAGCGCGGTGTGGCTTCACTCGAGGACCTCACCGACCCCGAGTACGCCGAACTGTGGGCGGGTGTGCGGGCTGCAACGCGAGCTGTCGAGGTGGCGTACTCGCCAGAGGGCATCAACGTCGGGCTCAACCTCGGGAAAGGCGCAGGTGCCGGTGTGCCCGATCACCTACACGTGCATGTCCTGCCACGCTGGGGTGGTGACACGAACTTCATGACCACCGTTGCCAACGCCCGGGTGCTGCCCGAGTCGATCGGAGAGTCCTGGCGACGTCTCTGTGACGCCTGGCCTGCCTAGTCTGAGACCATGAGCCAGATCGACGAAGGCGAAATCCGCGACGAACTGCCGTCCGACCTCGATCCGTCCCAAGTCACTGCGCCGTACCTGTTCCCGAACAACAGCCGCCGCAAGATCCCAGCCGTGCTGTACACACTCATCGGGCTCGGCTGTCTCGTGCTTTGGCAGGCCGCCGGCGAGCAGGCGGTTCTGGTAAATCGCGGCGTCGCCATCGCCGGTGTGGTGCTGATCGTTATCGGTCTCTACCACTGGCAGGGAGCCTGGGATCTCGCGTTCGACGAAGAGCACGCCCTCGGCGCAGCAGCTGAAGCGGTCGGTTTTCCGGCCGGCCACGCGTCCGCCCAACTCGGATGGCGAGGTCTG
>Ga0222718_10000467_pt1 | contig 41459 bp, 44 predicted proteins | sample C33_27DmetaG_FD_165045 | JGI IMG/M metagenome (GOLD analysis project Ga0222718, IMG submission 165045) | Estuarine water microbial communities from San Francisco Bay, California, United States - C33_27D | ecosystem: Environmental > Aquatic > Marine > Unclassified | place: USA: California...
CCTCTGAAAGGGCGGATTGCAACCCTATTAATTCAGCAATTGCTAACTCATGGGTCTATGCAGAAACCCATTGATTTACTCATTAAACGCTTAATCCGTGCTTAGGTTGATAATGCCCCGTATTACAGGAGATTTTATGCATATCATGGGGATAATGATTATGTTTCAAAAGTGATAAGATGGATGAAGACATTATTTTCTCCCAACTAGCATTGGAAGGGTGGTTGAGATATGTCCGATGTCCTATATGTGAAAGTATTCCATGCACGAACGGTTCAGACTATTGTAAATGTGCTTTTTGTCACCATTTGACTAATACTAAAGAAGGTGGAAGATTAGAGTTAATTCAGTATTTGAAAAATAATTTTTTAGAAAATAATAATTTCACATCGTCAAGAAATTTGAAACTGGCAGTCTTGGTTAAAGATACAGAAATAGAAAAATTGTTACGTATTCAGATTAATAATTTCCAAAAAATAGAAAACCAATTTGACTCTTTATACTTTCAGGCATTAATAATTATTTGCATAAAACTTGGTTATTCAAGAGAAAATATTAGAGATATGTTTGATTCACATGAATTAAATTTATTTGATGAAAAAAAACGTTTAATTAGGAATACTGTAAAGATTGTTGACAAATACAAAGCTTTATTCGATATTCAAAAGAAGGGAACAAAAGAATCATCAATATATGATTACAAATATGAGGTTGAATATATTATCAATAAAACTAATGCATCTTTTTTTGATATATGGGAGATAAATAAGATTATTGACATTATAATTGATGGCTACGGTCAATTTGGCATTAATAGAAAATTGGAGGGAATTGAGGACATAATAGATTCATTAATTTTTGAAGAGAATCAAGCGCTTGTAGAATATTTACTGAAAAAATGGACTCAAATAGTTTTGAGTAAACGGGGGAAACAGAAACATTTCCATAAAAAGATCCACCTCCAGACATACTATAAATTTGACAAAATATTACGTAAGTTAGAAAATAAGGTATCAATTGGTGAAATAAGAAGGGGCTCAGTAAATCATCTTGGCTATTCATTATCAAGACTATCTCTTGAGGCTGAAAAATATCAAGAAAAAAAAACGAATATTTCGGCGTTAAATGGCCTATATCATCTAGATAAGTCTAGAGATTTTCCCAATTGGATAAAATTATGTGAACTCATTATCTCATCCGATTCCGATTTACAAATTATGATTCCTAAATGGACTGAGGAGTACTTAATTAAAATGCCACATATGATAATGAAATTTGAAAAAATACGTATTAAATTAGGTATTGATTTTGATTATAGTATTGTAGCAGAGGAGATACTAATGGGAGCACGTTTCCCCGATGTTTTAGCTTGTAACCATATTTCAAAGATATTAGATATTGATAAAAATATATTAAAACATGACCGGATTATTGAAGCAGGAAAGGGAGAAATTCAAGATTTAGATTTTTTCCAAGGAGTAAAAAATCTCAAAGGTTTTACGTTAGATATTCCAAATTTAATTCATCTTAAAAATAGTGTGAAAAACGCCAATAATAGTGTAAAAAGAAAAAAAACTGTTGATTCCATGGAAATTTTAATTGATTGGATAAATCAAACTGATGTCCCAGTTTTTATTCATTCAACACCTAACACATGTTTTCAGTATAATAAAGCGATTAAATTACTATTTAAACATACAAAATGTTATTTTCTGAGTTATGATTATTCCCAGTACATTGATGAAGATCTATACTTTATTTCATTCGCACTGACTAATAATACTTGGATAATTTCAAGGGATTCTTTTAAGAGTCATAGAAATATATTTTCAATTGATAAGATAAAATTACTTAATAATCGTTTATTTGTACCAACTATAGATTCTATAAACGATGAAATTAAATTCACAAAATATAGTTCTAAATATATCTCTTGAAGATTGATAGAGATTATTTCACCCCCTTTGCTAACCCTATGATTCAACATGAAGCAAAGGGTACCCTTACGCTCGTATACGAGTCGAACGGTTCCCCATGAGTTCACTACTAACCCATTAGTAGTATGAATCATTCAACAGGGATTACGGGTACAAACCGATAGTACAATGTGAAACTATACTCTGAAGACGGCCAAATTGAATAACTTCCCATTCCCTCAGCATAGATTCCCGTACCATTAGTTATTCCATTATATTCGCCGTATGACATAATGTTGATATCATATTCAATAGATATGTTTTCCCAACCACCATAATATGGTTCGTTAGAACCTGTTGTTGAATACGGAGATGGCCCTTCATTGTAACCATACCAACTGGAAACAAGGTTTTGATAATGATATTCGCCATCTGTGCATCTATAATAAGATAGGTAATACGATGAGCAACCGTAGTAACGATGAGACGAATCTAGTTGCATGTATTGAATAGCATATCCTAATGGAATATCAATAGTCAGGAAATTATATTCAAAATTATCTGTTGAATCAATAAGTGGCATTGCACCTACATAATCTTCATCACAAGTAGATCTGATATCATGATCATATCCTGCATTTTGTAGCATATCTGCTATAGTAGAATTATATTCGTTGTCCCACGCATTCCAGTAGTTATTATTATCTTCCCAGAATGATACTTGAAAACTCGAACCATTAGATAAACTTCCTATGAGGTAATAAACAGAACAACTGAAAGTAAATGTATCATTTCTCTCAGAATTAGTTAGATAATCATAATACGTCCAACTGTAAGTAAATGAATTATTCCGATAGTTGATAGTTTCATAATCGGGAAAAAAGTCTAATCCTGAAAACTCAATATGTGCAACGAACATCATACTTGAACCAGTAATATTGCCATTAACTCCGTTTCCAAACGATGCACCACCTAAATTGTAACTTGTATTAGACCACTCATTTAGATTGTTATCGTCACCTTCATTCACAATTGAATCTCCTTCGTTCACTGTAGTATTGTTGTACTCTACAGTATAATCATTATTCGTGGTGTTATTGTAGTAATGGTGATGTATTTCTTGATTGACAGTTATTGTTGTATTATTGATAAAATCTTGAAGATTCTGGTCAATTAAATCATTGATTGCATCTGAGTCCATCTCTCCTCCTGAATCTGGATCTCCGCTAGTACAACCAGCTAAAGTTGAGGTCATCATTATCAAAATCATCATTGGTGCTATGATACGCATAGGGTCTCTGATTACGTTGAGTATTATGAACCTAAGTACGGATTAAGTGTTTAACAAATGAACCAATGGGTTTTTGCTTGAGCCCATTAGTTTGTTGAGAGTGAACTTATCGGCTATCTGTTCAACCTTTCAATGCCTACCCCCTAAAGCGATGGATAATCAGAGGGCCCCTCTGATTAGGAGATGACTGATTCCTCACAGATGCCTTGTCTGTTGACAGCCTCGGGTTGGCTCCAAAACGGCTCAGCCATGGATGCTCCGTTAGCGAGAAACGGCTTGAGCGTTTTCCTCTTTTCCCCAAAAAATCACAACAAATTTTAATCATCAAACTGAATGATTTTTCCGTCAAGAAGTTTGATTTTTTTCTGAAAACTCATAGCCATATGGCCATCTTCATTGCTTATGAAACTTGATGTATCAAATCCTAGAGCTAAAAATCGATCTTTAAGTGCAGCATAAAATGCCCCTCTTGCACTTCCTGCACCTCCACCTCCATTCTGGATTTTTTCTACTTCCCGATTCATCGTGGAAATACATTCTTCTATGCTATATTTAGAAAGCATTTTACTATATTGAGCAAAGAATGGTACTTCATATATTATCGACTCATTTTTATATTTCATTTTTTCAGATAATTTTACTATAGAACACTCAACACCATAATCACCTAATAATGTACCACTTTTTATCTGAATCTGTTTATCTCCATGCCAGTTATCTTCTAATTTCTGCTCAACTTGATTTGTTGTATTGCGTGTGATAAATGATGAATATTTCTCTTCTTTATCCAATCTTTCGATTTCGATCTTACCATTCTTCACTGTCTTAATTCTGAATGCCCACATTTTTTCTTTATGGGCTGGGTGATTAAATACATCTCCCACTCTACTTTTGGCTGCAGAATAAATTTCATCCCATAGTCCTGGTAAAAATAATGACCCGATATTTTCGTTGTACTCATATTGCAGTGATTTAATTCTATCTTCAGCGTCCAAAATTGCATTTTGAGTTTGAGTTTTTTTCATATTATGATAACCTATTTTCTGTTCAATTTCTTTGAGGTCTTTCTGATATTTTTGTAAATCTTTAGTGTAAGAATTAATCTGTTCCAATAATTCATTACGATTTTTTTCTTTCTGAGATATAACCATATTTTCTGAAGATTTAGATAATATTTCCTTGGATTTTCTCTCTAATAGAAGGTCTCTCAAAATCCTTCCTCTTTCCCCTTTTGGGAGTTCATCCCATAACTCTACATCATCATCACTAAGGTATAAATTTCTTTTTGGCATGTATAACCCCAAGTAATAGAGGGTTATATATTTAATCATATGGAGATATGAAAATAGTAGTTATAGTTATAGAAAAGAAATATACCACTAGATTAGGGGGGCCCTTGCGATTGTATATGGGTGGAAGGGTACCCCCTTCCGCTCATGGGCGATTGATAATTGAATAGAATGATATTTGATGCCGTGGAAAGAAAAATAATCTAAGTATATACGTGAAGCCATATGGATGACTATTCGAGGGAAGAAGATGGCGATTCTGTGCCCTTCCAGAATATGAAATACAAAAAAATTATTTGGTTTATAATTGGATTTGTTTTTGTCCCTCTATCGTGCATCATTATTGCCATTATTGGATTTATTATTTCAGGATTATTAGGGAATTACATGATTTCATATTTCATACTTTTAATAGTAATTCCGACGATTTACATAACAGGCATTATCTGGGGGTTTACAAAAAATGGACCAGAAGGGTTTGCTCTTGGAATTTTGATTTCTATTAGTTATGGTCATCTGATTTATTTTCTCTTATTTTTCTTATTCCCATCAACTGGATCAGGGGGGACTTGGAATTGAATACTTGGCGTATTTCACCTCTTTCAATGCCTACCCATTATTACGTATATATCCCAACTATACTCATGCATAAACTAGGATTATACTTACAATAATCAGATGCGATGACGGGACAAGATTTATTTTTTATAGTGATTTAGTTTTGTCATGGCATTACATGACATACTTGATATTATTAATTTCGTCGGATTTGTGGTTAGGCACCCCATTCTAACTATTTTAATTGCACTAGGATTTCTAATGTTTCTTGGTTCTGTTGGAATTTTTGACTAAGATAACTATGAAGAAAGGCATATTGCTTCGTTAGACTTAATTTATCGGCTATCTATGGGACATTTCAATGCCTAGCGTCTGAAAGGGCCCACAGATAGTCCTTTGATTAGATAAGATCAAGAAAGCATCTGTTCCATCAACACAGACATAATAATTAGTACAACTAATCCATAACCTATTCCATGTAATACCAAACGTTGTAATATTTCTCCAAAAATACCTCCAATAGTGTCATGATCTCCACTGACAGACAAAGCAGAAGAATCTAAAGAATCTATCAAAACAACTGCTCTTCCTAACGTACTACCTCCAGACCTTTTATTTTCTAACTCTCTTTTAATTCGCATTTCTTCTTCAGCTGGCCACCACGGTTCAATTCCCTCGCCACGATGCCTATTGCAGATTCCAGTATCTCTAAATTCTAAGGCATTGCATCCTTCTACTGCACAATTACGATTGCCCATATTATAATACATAAGTTATGAAATATATACTTTATTCCGGCGTAGCAAATAGACACCTTTATTGGCACAGGTCAATTAAAATAGGATTTAATTGATTTTCGACTTTGCTAAGTGACGGGGGAAAACTTATTCTCAGTTAATAATACACGCAGATTGCAGGATGATTAAATATGCGGGAAGAAATTGATTTTATCTTTACTATGTTGAGTATTATCGGCGTTCCGATATCAATTTATTTATTCTGGAAATACATCAAAGAGCAAGGGTCGTAATCAACCGTACTCATTCGATTACCTGTATACAAAGAGACCGCTATATTGCATGGTAAAATATATCATTATATATCTATAAAATGATATTAAATTTGAGGAATTATTCTTTAACAAGTATATGTTGCGCGGCTCGATGTGGAAGAGTAATAGTAGCCCTCCTATACTAATCTTGATTGCTGGGGCAACCGGAGTTGGAAAAACTTCTACAGCGTTAAAAATTTCAAAAGAGTACTCTTTTGCTAGACTATATTCAACCGATGCGATTAGAGAAATAATGCGAGTTGGCGAAACTAGTGAAAATCATGCATTACATAGATCTTCATTCTCTAAAGGTGGTTATGGAGATGCCATATTAGACTGGCAAGATACCTGTAAGGCTGTTGAGCCTGGAATCCTAGCTACAATCGAAAGAGCACAAAGGGAAAGAATTGATTTAATTATAGAAGGAGTTCATATTGAACCTAGTTCTAATATATTGAATTCATGGAGAAATTCAGGAGGGATCGCAATAGGAATCATAATGAGTGTAGAGAATAAGGAAAAACACGTCAGTTTACTCAATCAAAGAGAGAATCATTCTTTCCGTAAAGCAGATGATTATATCTCAGCATTACCAAGAATACGCGCAATACAAAATTCATTGATTGATAAAGCAAGAACAGCTAGTTGGAATACTTTAGATATTACTTTGACTAAAGATGTTTTAGGGAAGGTGAAATATTGGTTAGAAATCGCTCTAAATGATGGCGAAAATACTTAATTTTAACTCAGTATATTTAGATCAGAAGCTCTATATTCCCTCAAAAATTACTTTCTGAAAGGGCGGACTGCAACCCCATTAATTCAGCAATAGCTAACTCATGGGCCTAAGCAGAAACCCTCTGATTTGTCTGTTAATCGATTACACTTACTCTGATTAATCAATATTAGATTTTGGAAAATTAACTCCTATCGCATACTAACTTTTCCAATACTCGAATGTCAATTTCACGCCTTTGTGAATGTATTGCTTCTGAACCTACATTAATTCCACCAAGATGTGAAATCATTTTATTCCTACGTAATTCAGGACCACCAGAACCCCATGAATCTATATATGACTTATTTCCAGCATTTTTTGGGATTGGATTTTCATCGCAATTATTAAATGTACAGAATTTTTCTATGACATATTCGTCATAATTGGTACTCCTAATGACGAATATGTCATAGAGAGGTTCTCCTGCCAACAACTGTGGGATTGATGAGTGTCACCGTCCGAGCCATGGAATCACGCGATTTCGAGGCACTCAAGGAAATTTACAATCAGGTGATTGATGAGCGTGTTGCGACCTTCAATACTGAGCATATCGATGTAGATGAGATCGCAGGCTGGACCAAATCGGGACTCATTCTCGTGGCTGATTCGGGAAGAGATGTTCTCGGTTTCGTGCGGTCATTTCCTTACCGTACTCGCCCTTGTTACGGGGGCGTTGCGCAATTCTCTATCTATGTCCGTGAATCCGCTCGAGGTTTAGGTGTGGGCGACCTTCTGATGTCTGCATTCGTTCAAGCTTTGGTCGCTGATGGAAAATGGAAGGTACTCTCACGTGTTTTTGTAGAAAATGATGCATCGCTTCGCCTACTTGCCAAACACGGCTTCCGAGAAGTTGGCATCTACCGCAGGCATGCTAGGCTCGATGGAGTCTGGCGAGATGGTGTCATCGTTGAGAGACTTCTTGGACCTGCAGAGGAAGATGAATAGTACAATTAGAATAGTAGGGGTATCCTATGATTCGCGACTATCTACATTGGTAAGTAGCTGTTGCAAGAGTCCTATTTCGGCCAATTTTGTAATTATCCCTAGGTAGTCTTCAGAGATGTAATGCAGGTCATGATTCGTGACGAAATACCCAATTAACATCATCGAAACTACGAAGCCTAAACCAAGTCTTAATTGTACCTTGAATCGTTTTAGATTTGGGATAAGAGAGGCGACTAGAATTCCAATTACACCAATTCCCCCAACCATCAAAATGAGGTCATCGAGTCCTAGAAGGACATGGACAGTTCCAGTAAATATTCCTAGACAAAAGACAAACGGACGTCCTATTTCGGAGTTCATTTTTAGCCATTTATTACCTGCTGAAAATATGAAAACTGAGGATATGAGGCAAATCAAAAGTACTGATGAGTTGCTCATAGTGGGTTCGTTATCCCCATGAGCTTGGACAATGGGCATCGCCAGAACTAGAGCAACCAACGTCCACAAATGGATGTATCTTGTAGATGTCATGCTAGAAGGACAATAAATTTCTGTATTAATCTATCTGAATGAAAAACTCCATTAAAATTAGAGTGGTGGTGATTAGAAGGATAGGCACAATAAGGAGTAATCACTCGGCAAATTATGTCTGGAAGTACGACGCGGAATGGGAACACCAGTATCCTACTACTTGGAATATTCTTGATTGGCATTATGGGACAGGTTTCAACCGCTACTTCAGCAGAGGAGGGAATATCTCAGCCAGACACATACATTGTACAGTTTGGACCAGGTTTTGCTGAGACTGAAATTGCTTCCGTCTCCGATAATCTTGATGTTCCAAGAGATCTGGAGTTCCACCCCAGTCCATCCAGGCAGAACGAACTTTGGATAGTAAATAGGGCAACTGACAGCGTCACCATAGTCCATAACGCTGGGCAAACAAATCAGCTTTCAGAGCACAGACTAGACTCGAACAGGAATCACTTCATGGAAGAGGTTAGCGCTATAGCATTCGGTGAATGGCATGAGGAATTCGACTATCAGTTCGCAACTGCACAAGAATCAAGGAACACTTACAACGGTCAAGGAAATCCGAATGACTTCATGGGCCCCGCTCTGTGGCCGTCCTCCCTCAGTCATTTCGCAGAGGAGAATCAAGATCCTGGGGGCCTTCTGGGCAGTCACATCGACATGTTACATGAGAGTCCCCTAGGGATGGGAATAGCCCACGATTCAGAGAATGTGTATTGGTACAATGACGGCTACTATGGAGAATTAGTACGCTACGACTTTCAAGAGGACCATGATACCGGAGAGGATGATCACTCAGACGGTAAGGTTAGGAGGTATTCCGATATTTCTCTCACTAGGGTACCAGGTGTACCCAGCCACATGGAGATGAATCATGACAACGGTATACTGTACATCGCCGATACCGGAGCAGGGAGAATTATATGGGTGAATACAGATGACCCGGGAGTCACAACGAACATCATGGGAGACGATACACAGATGGAGGCACTAGCGGAGTACAGCGAGATTACTGGTGTGGAGTGGGGCATCCTCGACAGTGGGCTCTCTTTCCCATCAGGGATAGCACTACACCAAGGTGTTTTGTTCGTATCGCAGAACGGTAATGGAAAAATTACCGGTTACAACCTCGATGTCGACGGAAAAGGCATCGCTCATACGAGAACGGTAAGTACTAACGCTGGATCAATCATGGGTCTCGAGGTGGGTCCAAGTGGGAAACTGTGGTACTTGGACTCTCTGAACAACCAGGTGATTAGGATGGACCCATTCGAAGACACAGATTTCGACGAGGTAAGAGATAGTTTGGACGTGTACCCGAATAACAGTCTTCTCTGGTCGGATAGCGATGGCGACGGATATGCCGATCAATCAGGCACTGAAATATCTGATGACTGTCCCGATATTACTGGCACATCGACATCAGGATATCTCGGATGCATGGACTCGGATGGAGATAGCTGGGCCGATACTCTGGATGAATACCCTATGGACGGGACGCAGTGGACAGACTCAGACTCAGACGGATATGGTGACAATCAAACCGGTATCAATCCGGACAGTTGCCCTTCAGTGGAGGGCTATTCAGAATTTGATAGAATGGGTTGCCCAGACGCGGATGAGGATGGGTACTCCGATCCTTCAGGAGACTGGGGTACTGAGCATGGAGCGGATGCATTCCCGGCGTACACACTTCAGTGGAGAGATTCGGACTCAGATGGCTTTGGCGACAATCCATCTCCAGCATACCTCTCTGATGACTGCCCCAATGTAAGTGGTACAAGCACCCAAGACCTTCTTGGCTGTCTTGACAGTGATGGCGACGGCTGGTCAGACGAGGGGGATGTGTTCGAAGACGACCCCTCCCAGTGGTCGGACAGCGACGGGGATGGATATGGAAATAACCCCAGCCCGGCTTCTATGCCCGATTCCTGCCTCAACGAGTGGGGTAATTCTACCATCTCTCTGCTAGGATGCCCAGACTCTGATGGAGATGGCTGGTCGGATATAGAAGACTCCCACCCAGAAAACATCCAACTCTGGTCAGATGGCGATGGGGACAATTATGCCGATCAACCAGGGACAGAACTCTCTGACGATTGCCCAGAGACATACGGGATTTCAAGCGAAGACAGGTTCGGATGCCCAGACACAGACGGAGATGGCTGGTCAGATGAGGGGGACTACTACCCCTCAGACTCCACCAGGCATTCCAAATCCTTCCTCTCGGCGATACTGACCGTTACAATATCAATTTTGATAGTATCAGTGGTCGCATTCATGGTAATCAGAAGAAAATAGTAACTTCTCAGAGGGTCCCCTTAGATTCATAATACTCTTAGTTGGCGGAAACCATGCGTTCAATCATAGTGCTGTTGTTTTGTCAATAATTACTTCGTTTTTATCAGATTGTATTTCTATTAATGATTTCATTCAATAGTTCTAGTTAGTAGCAAACTCAGGGGGGACCCTTTATTCTAGCTATTCTCTTACGTATAGTTTGTAATTTCGAATATGCTTTAGCTGGTGCATGATTCTTTTAAAATCCAATGATAATATCATCCAAGAGACCATTGCTAATCTACTGATCAGTACATTCAACGAACACAAAAATCCCGGAGTTGCTGATCTCTCAAAACCCGCCTTTTCCAATACAGATTGAAGTCGGACGTCTCGTGTATATGCAAAAAGCCGCGCAGTGCCGCATTTTTCCAACAATTTATGTGATATTCCTTTTCCTCTATGAGTTGGGTCAATTACAAAACTATTAATTTCAAATCCTTTCCATCTATGTGTCCTAATTGCATGAGCAATCGGAATGTTGTCATTGTCATAAATAATTATACTTTTTTCACTGATTTTTGCTAGAGATGGGGGCCTTAGATCTAACTCTCGAAGGAACATTGCCTTCAACCAAATATTGACGTCCATGCTAATCGCTTACACATGGCACGCCATACTGCTCCCTTCATGATATATGCGTAGTATGGGTCTCCTGCATACGGACGGGCATCATACTCCTTACCCATAGGAAGTATGTCGGGAAAATCTTAATCAATACTAGGTATAACCATATTACATGCGTAATAAAGTATCAATGATGATTTTGATTTTTATCACCACCTTATTGTCCGGTTGTACGATTCTCCCCTATCTAGAAGGGACTGTCTGAGTCAAGGAGACACTTATTGTAATCTGAAAAACTCATTTCAACTGTTATTTGTTATTAATCATCGAAATCCCTAACCTTACAATACACATCTGTTAACTATGGGTCTAGGTAGATACCCATTGATTGTGTTTGGTCATGCAAAGAGAGAATTCTTTAGATTCTAAATTTATTGCTAACCATTGATGAACATTAGGCCAATTTTGCTCATCAAACCACTCGCGATCATGATTAGCAAACTGTCGAACAAAAGGAAATACCGCATCACTAAGATTACCATTAGGAATATCCCTTTCCAATGATTCTATAAATTTACATGCTGCATCTCTTTGTTCTAAAACGTCAATATCTTCGTAACGATTAGGATATTTATAACGGTCAAGATGGAATTTAAATTCTTCATCATTACGCCTAACCAATTCTCTCTCATCATCTGTTAAGGTCCAAGAAAGAACATGCTCCATTATCTCTAAGCTCTCCTCTATGACTGTTCCATCAGATAATAACAAAACTGGAACGGTCCCTTTAGGAGATATTTTCATCATATGAGTAGGTCGATCACGCAAAAGGACTTCTCTGTGTTCTACTTGAAATCCTGAACGAACTATAGACATTCGAGCACGCATAGCATAGGGACACCGTCTAAAAGAATAAAGGATAGGTATGTTCATGGCCTATGCTCTAATAGTTATTTAATAAAGTTAAATCATAGAAATCAACTTAGGCGAGGTTAGCTTTGTTCAATATCTGAATCAAGAGAATCAGGGTCAAACATTGCAACACATAAGTTAACCAATAAGTCACCAAAGCAGTAGAAGGCGCCCACAAGAAGCGGAGGATTCCATGCTGTAAGGCCTGTCCAAGGAACCTCTGATGCCCATGCCCAATTCCCAAGATAGGTACCCCATATTTCCATGGCCAATGCAGTCCAAGCCATGACGACATAAAGACGGGGTTGAGGGCCCCATTTGGTAAAAACCAGTACAAGTAGTAGAAGCACTAATCCAGATGTGTCCCCCCCCGTATATGCACCATAGAAGACCAAAGGAACGAACGGAAGGAGGAATCTAATAGCCATACTTTCTCTAATTTGGGTGGCCCCCCATCGTCCCAAATCATAGAGAAAATAATGTCCCGCGGGTACGAAAAGAGGCATGAAATCTCTCTGATATTCATAGATTAACCAGACTTCGGAGAAAAATAACTCCATCGGTGTAGCTAAAGCCACAACAGTAAGCATCTCGATTCGTTCTTTCCTTTCTGTCGTTACAAAGATGCCTGTAAAGACCCCCCAACACCAGATATTAACGGGCCATTCAGCTGTACTATCTGAAATTATTCCTCCTGCTCCTGTGGCAGAAAACCAAAGTCCAATAGAAATAGTTGTCGCATATAACCACACCCTCTGACTCATGGTTGGGCGAGAGCATTGTAGTTTTCATTCTGTAGTATGTAATATATCAATTTCAACACTTGTTAGCATATACATCATAACTAAGTGTATTCTACCAAGTATATGGAGCATGAAGAAGAGAATTCTCCGTTAGATTCAAAACTCACTTGGCCTTATCTCATACAAGATATTATGGATGAAATTTGGCTAAATAAATCATCACTAATTGTAGTCGTAGTTATCACGCTTTTTTCTGTAGTTACTGTGAGTATCTTACCATTGTTTGAGAGTTTTTGGGATATTCCTTATGCGGTAGGGATTTTGATATTTTTAGGTTTATTTACAATCATACCTGTAATGATTTTTTACATAATGATTTTCTTACGTGTAAGGAAAAAAGTTACTCAAAAATCAAAATAGTCAATTTTTATTAAATAGGTGATCAGATGCGTTTTTTTAATATTGCAGGGATTGCAGAAACCTGTTCTACTATTTGTTTGTATTTCATCGCTATGCCACTGAAATATCTAGGTGAAAATGAAATTTTAGTAAAAATTATTGGACCAATTCATGGTTTTCTTTGGTTACTTTACATAGGTTTACTAGGATTAGGTTGGATACAGAATAAATGGAATATTCGCGCAGTTATTACAGGCGGATTATTATCTATTCTACCAGGTGGTCCGATTTGGTTAGAACGCAGAATGAATCAGAAAGAATATCTCCCTAGCCAAATTGAAGTATAATTTCTCATAAATAGAAATTAACTTGAACATGAAAGCATTGAACAACCGACTCTATGCCGTGCCCACTCAGGACGTTTTTGAAACCATTTTTCTTCATATTCCGGTTGTTCCTTATACGGGTTTCTAAGTAATTCATATAGTTCAATTGCAACTGAATAATCATCTTCCTCAGCCGCGTCAATAGCTAATTGAGCCATCCAATTTCTTAGAACATACTTAGGATTAGCAAGTTTCATTTTTTCTTGATCTGGGTTTTTTTTAACTCTGCTCCACCACTTATTCAACCATATATTCCATTCTTGTCGGGGGATGGTTTCTACAGAGTAGAATGCATACGTTAAATGACTAATTTCTGGTTCCTTAATCGAAGATAATAATCTGAAAAATATTGTCATATCTGTTTCAACACTTTGTAGCAATGCGGTTAATTCTGAAATTAGTTCATCATCTCCAGTATTGAATTCATCCAAGCCGAGTTTGTCAGCCCACATTTCATTGTTATAATTTTGATAGATTTCGTAATAATAATCGAGAGCCTTATGCAATTTATTTGGTTGTTCTAATAAAGGCGCCATTGATTCCAATAAACGTGCATAATTCCATCCAGCGATTTGTGCTTGATCAGCAAATTTATATCTTTTCCTATCTGAATCTGTAGTATTTGGCGTCCAATCAGGATTGAAATCTTCAAGCCATCCATATGGACCGTAATCAATGGTTAAACCGTGTATAGACATATTATCTGTATTCATTACCCCATGCACAAAACCTATTCTCATCCAATGGGCTATCATCAATGCAGTTTCATCTGCTACACGTTTTAGCCATTCTATCATACCATCGTCGGTTTGGATGTTGTAACTAGGAAAATGGTATTTCACAGTATATTCAACTAGACTTCGTAGAGTTTGAAAATCTCCAGATATTGAATGAATTTGAAAACTTCCAAACCTAATGAAACTAGGTGATGCTCTACAAATAATTGCACCCGGCTCAGCGGCTGGTCTCCCATCATACAATATGTCTCGAACTATATCTTCTCCAGTAGTTACTAAGGATAAAGCACGTGTTGTAGGGACACCAAGGTGATGCATTGCTTCACTGCAAAGAAACTCACGGATTGAAGACCTAAGCACTGCCTTTCCATCTGAAAAACGTGAGTAAGGAGTTACTCCAGAACCTTTGAGTTGTAATTCTAATATTCCCTCACCTGTATCTACTTCACCTAAAGTAATTGCTCTACCATCTCCTAATTGACCAGCCCAATTACCAAACTGATGGCCTCCATATCTTTGAGCATAAGGATGCATTCCCGAGGATAATTTATTACCTCCGAGTATATCATTTTCTTTTGCTTCAATACCCAGTTCTTCTGCCATTTCAGTTGACCATATTCTGATAACAGGGTCTGGTGTAGCAGTTGGATTAACTCTTGACCAGCATGCACCCGGCACTTGCCTAGGTAAGCCACCAGCTTGATTGTCACCCGGTGTTTCATCGGTAAATCGACTAATCCAATTCAGTGAACCCAGGGAACCCTTCCTCATATGTGTCTGTTGAGGACTAAACAATTGAAGTTGTGGTTGAGTTAAATCTCAATTAATATCATTACTAACTCAAATATAAGGCGGAGAATCATTCACTATTGGCTCGTCTGTCATTTCCTTACGCCGAAATATAAATGCCGTCCAGCCAAGCAAAGCAAATATGCCAAGAATCGAGACCATAAGGAAATAGAAACCAAACGACATCTTACCTGATGTTCCTTCACTAGCATCAGTTTGTCCATCAATCAATATTACTCTACGAGCGTCTACAGGAGACATTTGATCATCACTAATGACTAACCTAGAATATACAGTAGAGTTACCAGATTCGATATGAGGTTGTAGTTTTAAATTCCAAGAGGACCAATCACCATTAGACGAAAGGTCTGTTGCTTGTTGCCAATCTCCCCCCCCTATCTTAATTTGTACGAATCCTAGACCTGGAGTGCCTCCTGATGAAATTCCAGAGATACGAGATTCATTACCGATTTGTTGAAGAGTTTCAAGATTCATCGTGATGTTAAGAGATGGATCTATTGCTCCTGCCGATTGTACAAATAGAAGAGGATTTGCTTGACCATATCCAAATTCATTATCAGGTCTAGATTCCAACACACTACAATCATTGAAGCCTGGGTCATCAAGTAACTGTAAGTCTCTTTCAATCGAGTCTGTACTAATTATGGATTTCACTTGTTCATGTGTAATGTCTGGATTGGCTTCTACCATCAACGCTGCTATTCCAGCCATTAGAGGTGTAGCCATACTGGTTCCTGACTTACTTGTGTATCCATCTGAGGTTGCCGCATCTGGAGCCATTATGTTAGATCCTATCACAGATACATCGGGTTTCACCCGGCCATCTGAAGTGTATCCTCTACTGGAATATATTGCTAGACCTAAATCTTTGTCTAGACTAGCCACAGTGATTGGAAGGTTTGCATCCCCTGGGCTATCTATTGTATTACAACCCGCAAATGTAGCGCCTCCAAACTCATTTCCAGCAGATAGAAATGTTATGATACCAGAGGAAGCCACTGCATCCATTTGTTGGCTCCAAGCAGAAGAACCATCATTATCAAAATGTATCTCCAGTTGCTGTTCTCCGAGAGAAGAGGTCAATATGTCTATCCCCTTAGAATCTTTATTCTCAATTGCCCACTCGGCACCTTCGATTATATCCTGTATATCTCCATCACAGCAAGCTAGAATATTAATTACCCAAGCACCTGGTGCCACTCCAATATACCTAGCACCATCTGCAGATACCTGTCCTCCACCTGTCCCTGCAGCGATTCCAGCTACATGTGAACCATGAGTACCCGAATCGTAAGACTCCCTAGCAGGTTGTTCGGAATCGGTTAATACAGCGTCGTAGAATGCTGATATTTTTGGATCACAATCAATAATAACAGGATTAGGGTTAATTGGGTCTGGTTCTGGTTGATCGCAACCTATTGTCAATTCATCATCCATATCGTTGAGTCCTTCGTGATCTCCGCGTACTCCAGTATCAAGAACGGCAATAGTGACGCCGGTCCCATCATAGCCATATTGTGACCAAACTTGATTGACACCCATATTTGGGACCGCCTCGTTCATATGTGTCTCTGCGAGTCCTAAATCTTCTAACATCACAAGACCAGATAATTGTAATAGAGGTGATTCGGAATGAATAATTTCTAAGGGGACATTCGCTATCAAACTATCAAGGTAGATTGGTCTCATCGTCACCGTTGCACCAAGAGCTTCCAAAGCCTTAACATCGGCATTAGACGGATGATGGTCATAATCCACAAAAACTCTAGCAAATCCCGGATCGGCTCTCTTCCACCATTGTGAATAAACATCATTAGGCTGGGTTAGAAACCAAGCCAGGCGATCATCTATCTTGTCGTGATTCTTGTCTCTAGACCAATCTTCCCACCATTCATCATGAATTTCTAGAGAATGTCTTGGCTGCCATTCTCCTGCTGCATCTAGACCTCCTCGTCTGTTATCGAGGCTTATTTGTGATGCTGTTAACGGGAGGATTAGCGTAGCCAATATCAATAGAGCAACAACCCGCGGAGAAGATTTCATCATATCTACGAGGAGGGTATCACTCAAGTCCCTTACGCTTCTAGGAATACGTGGTTTTAATTAAATTAAATCAAAAATGTATTAATTTTCCATCCAAGCTTCTATTTCTTTACTAGCTAGAATTAACGTAGGAGCCCATAATCCTACAAATATACCTAACATTTCATCATCACCAACAAAGTAAAGGTACAATGACCCTACTACTGATGTCATACTTGCTATAAAACCAAATTTTGCTAATTGACCACTCATTTCTATTCCCGATTTATCCTATCTCAGGATACTGTATATAATTTTCTGCAAATATATGATTTTAAATTAGTTTTTTGTGCAAGGTTAAATGTAGGAAAAAAATAATTGAAAGGTTAATACAGAACAAACAATTCCAATGTACATGAATATTCTGCCTGACGAGGACTTGCCTTTCGATGTAAATATGCTAGACCGTTTAGCGGAAGTAGCTATCCGAGTTGGACTCAACCTTCAAGAGGGGCAAGACCTGATAATTACTGGACCTGTAGAATCTCTTCCTCTAATACGCAGAATATCTGCTGAGGCTTACAAAAATGGAGCCGGTGTAGTGTCCACTATTTTGAGCGATGATGAACTACAACTAACCCGCTATGAACATGCAACTGATGAGAGCCTTGACCGAGCACCAGAGTGGTTGTTTAAAGCGATGGGGGAGGCATATAATGACAATACTGCAAGGCTTGCAATCTCTGCTGCGAATCCTCTTCTTCTGGCAGAACAAGACCCTGCACGAGTTGCTAGAGCAGGAAAATCTATGTCAAAGGCAGCAAAACCGGCAATGGAGCCAATTACAAATTTCATTACTAACTGGAATATTGTTTCTTATCCCGGGCTAGCATGGGCAAAACAAGTTTTTCCAGACAAAGAGAATGATGATGCTGTTGCCTCATTAGCCAAAGCCATCTTCTCAATTTCTCGAGTCGATAATGATGATCCTATTGCTGCATGGAAGGAACATCAAGAAGTCTTGACTACCAGACAGAACTGGATGAATGAACAGAACTTCCAGTCGTTACATTACACTGCACCTGGAACTGATTTGATGCTAGGATTAGCAGAGGGACATTCATGGAAAGGAGGCGCCAGTACTTCTCGGAACGGAATTACTTGTACTCCAAATATACCTACTGAAGAAGTTTTCACAACCCCTCATGCTGATCGTGTTAACGGAACTGTCAGGGCCTCCAAACCGTTAGTTCACAGAGGCACTCTAATAGATGGTATAGAAGTTAGATTTGAAGAAGGAAAGATAGTTGAAGCTAGAGCAGATATAGGGCAAGAAGTATTCTTACAACTGATAGATACAGATGAAGGTGCGAGAAAATTAGGAGAGGTAGCATTAGTCCCTCATTCATCTCCAATAAGCTCTTCTGGCCTCCTTTTCTTCAATACTCTCTACGACGAGAATGCATCATGCCATATAGCATTAGGACAATGTTACTCGAAATGCTTCAGAGAAGATATCGGAAAAGACCCTGAAGCAGTAGCTGCTGCTGGTGGAAATTCATCTAATATTCATGTTGATTGGATGATTGGTTCAGGAGACCTTGACATTGATGGAATAACTCAGGATGGTGAAAGAGTTCCTGTAATGAGAAATGGCGAGTGGGCTTACGAGTAGTTAGAAAAAAATGATTTTTATTTTTTACTGACTGAAACTTCTAATTGAGGCGTACTTAAATCGATATCGAAATCTTCTTGTAAATTCTAATCAAATAAGTTACAACCTCTTCAAATAAACATTAGTTCAAAAGGAAATTATGATATTCAAGTGTATGCTTAATCGTTTTGTGTCGATTTCAGTGATTACAATTTTTCTAGTTTCATTGAGTTTTGGCAGCCTAGTTTTGGGAAATAACTTATCATTATTTTCTAATGATAACGAAATAAGTTTTGAGATATATGTAAATAATAATATTGGATTTAATGAATACAGTCTAATTGAAATTGATGAGGGAGATAATGATGAAGAAACACAAATCACACAGATTTTGTATGAATTTAATTTCTCAAGTACAGGAGCGGAAGTCGTAAATTGGGATTTTGGAGACGGAAATACTGCGATAGGGAATCAAGTATTTCATCAATATGAAAAACCAGGTACGTACTTTATATTAGCAACGTCGATATCATCTTCTTCAATAGATACGGATACATTAACTGTGAAGGTAAATTTAGTGGCGGATGCTGAAGCGGATAACATGGAATGTGAATGTGCTCCAACAGCAAAAGATACCATAATTGATTTAGTAACCGTCTCTGATACTGTAATAATAGAAGGGTATCTTACAGTGGAGCATGACGGTAGTAGTGAATCATGTTCACTGAGAAACCCACTTCAAGAGTGTCATCTGAGAGTAATATTGCAGTATACTCAGTCAGGAAGCACTGTTAAAGAACAGATTTTGTTTGATGATACATTTAGAAGTAATACTAAGGTGATTGATTTTAGTATTGATGAAAGCAAATATGAGGAAGGAGAAAAAGTTCAAATCCGCCTAGAAACTGATCAATTAAGAGACTGGCACAAACCCACGGCGAATTGGGAAATTAGGATTAAATAATCAGCCTCTAAGTTTCTCTGTGTGTTTGATGATACTGTCAGTAAATTTGTCAACACGATTCTTGATACCTTCATCCACAATATCTCCATTTTCATCAAAAGCAGTTTTTACCTTTGCAATAACTAATTGTTCAGGTATAGAAAATCCGTGTATCCATCTAGCAACAGTTCTCATATGATTCAGGGTTGTTGTATTAGATTGACCACCTAAAGTACTAATAAATGCAAAAATCTTTCCTGATGTTTGATCAAAAGATAACCAATCTAGAGAGTTCTTCATTACTCCACTCATTGTACCATGATATTCGGGACTAGAAAGGACAAAAGCATCTACTGAATCTGCTAATTCCTTGTATTTTTTGACATTAGGATGATCCCAACATCCTTCTTCTCCAACAAAAGGTAAGGGATGCTTCTTGTTATCCCATACTACCCAATCTATTCCTCTGGCTTTGAGCTTATCAGAAATTATCTCAAGCATTCTTCCATTAGCAGATTCTAATGTGTAAGTTCCGCAAATCCCCATTACTCTAAGTTGGCGCGCCATATCCTCCGCACGAAGTACATGACTTGAATACTAGCCTAAAAATAAACATATACAGCCAATACTTAATTCGGGAAAGTATATGCGAGTGATATGTCTGATTTCGACATAGTAGAAATGTTACATGATGCAGATAAATTTGCAGATGATAACAAATATGTTGAAGCAGCAGAAATATATCTAAAAATAACTAATATCGATAATAATTGTACATCTGCTTGGTACGGACTTGGAGTAAGCAACGCAAAACTTGGTGACATTAACAAATCTATCAGAGCATTTGAGCAAGCACATAGAATAAATCCAGATTATGGTCCAACAAATGCAAATCTAGCATTTTTATTGGAGAAGAAAGATCCTGAAAGGTCTGTGAATTTTGCAAAAATGGCTATTGAATCAATTGGAGAGGATATTGAATTATTACGAATTGCTAATTCAATGGATAACATAGAAATAAATTTATTCGATTACTCTCATAAATATATGGAAGGAAAAAATCAACAAATAGTTTCTCTACCTGCTAAAACTATTCCAGAAGAGAATATTCAAGAAGAGAAAATAAAAGAGGAAGTAGATTTTGTTAATAGTAGAACCGCAAGATCTTCTCGAGCAAACAAAATGACCGAAAAAGGAGACCATGCTGCTGCTGTAAATGAGTGGAAAGAATTATTGAAAAAAGATAGTTCAGATATTAATTCTTGGAAAGGCTTAGCAGATGCTCTATCAAAAGCGGGCTACATTGAAAGGGCTAACCAGTGCCTGCAAAGAGTAGAAGAATTAACAGAAATGAGTAAAGAAGAAAGAGTAATAGATGAAAATGAAGAAATGGAGAATTTGATATCGGCCGCTAAGGAAGTTAAAGAAAAAATAAACACAATTGAAGAAAACAATTCAAGAGATGTTAATGAATCAATTGAGTGGTATAACAAAGGTCTAATTTTGTTGACTGAAAACAATCCAATGGAATCTTTGAATTGCTTCGACAAGGCTATAGAAGGAGCACCCGAAGAAGAAATTGAACTTAGAGTTAGATCATATAATGGAAAGGGGCATGCATTGTATCAGTTAGAAAAATTTGTTGAAAGCATACAAGAATATCATTCTGCTATAGTCCTAGACCCTACTTCTGTAACTGGTAGAACACTATACAACATGGGTTCATCATATGCATCAATTGAGTTGTATGCTGATGCAGTAAAATGTTTTGAACAGGCTAAAAATAGAGGGCTCGGGAAAGAAGATCAAAGATTATGTCAAACACAAATTAGTAGATGTAAGCTATTGATTAAAGAACAAAAGAAACTGGGCTAGATAATTCTGAGGCTTTTTGAACAAGATTTAGAAGTTAGAAACTAGTGATTAAAAATTATTCACTAGATTTGGTAATTGATATAGGCACAGATTTACTTGTAGGAGTGTTACTTCTATCAGCAACACTATCCAAAGGAATAAGGATATTAGATTCAGGGAAATAAGTAGCAATATTACCTTCAGGAATTTCATAAGGAACTACAAACCAATTAGGTGAAACGACTAATCCTGATTTCATTTCTGAACTTAAGTCGACCATAGATCCTTTGGTTAATCCAAGATTAACAATATCTTCATTATTCATCAAAACTACACGACGACCATTCTTAATGCCTCTGTATCTATCATCTAGCCCATATATAGTAGTATTATATTGATCATGAGATCTGATAGTCATCATCATGAATTTATCTAAAGATTTAGCATAAGAAATATCGCTAGAAACGAAATTTGCTAAGCCATTTTTAGTCTTAAAAGTACGAGAATCTCTAGGAGGATTCGGTAAATAAAAACCAGATTTAGATTTAATGCGGATATTATAATCTTCAAATCCAGGTATTGTATTTTCGATTAAATCTCTGATTAAATTATAGTTTTCTGATAAATTTTTCCATGGTATCCCGCTCCGCTCTAATCGCGATTCAAGAGCGCCAGCAATTCCTGAAACAATTGCTGGCTCGGAGATTAATTTATCGCTGGCTGGCTTGAAAGTACCTGTCGAAGAATGCACAATCCCCATTGAATTTTCTACCGTTACGAATTGCTTACCCACAATTTGAGAAATATCTTCTTCAGTACGACCGAGACATGGCAATATAAGGCCTGTTTTACCAGTTATCAAATGAGACCTATTGGGTTTTGTCGAAATATGAACTGTCAAATTACAATTTGATAATGCTGTTGAGGTTCTATTTGTATCGGACATAGCAGAAAGGAAATTCCCTCCCATAGCTAAGAAAACTTTTCCAAGACCTTCTTCCATTGCTTTAACTGCTTCAACTGAGTCAAAACCGTGTTTTTCTGGGCTTCTAATTCCTGTAGATTGCTCGAGACTATCTATGAAAATTGGAGAAGGTTTGTGATTAATTCCTACAGTTCTATCTCCCTGAACATTTGAGTGGCCTCTCACTGGGCAAACGCCAGCTCCTTTTTTTCCAATATTACCGCCTAGAAGAAGGAAATTAACTATCTCTTGAATTGTAGATACAGAATTTTTATGTTGTGTTATTCCCATAGCCCAACAAACTATTGTTGATTTAGACTGGGAGACTTTCTCTCCGACATCTAAAATCTCTTGTAGTGGGATTCCAGTTATATCTGACAATTCACTAAAATCTGATTCGAGAACTACTTTTCTATAATCGTCATAACCATTGGTGTATTTATTGATAAAACTTTCATCAACATTACCTGATTCGATTAAAGATTTTGAAAAAGCACGGAAAAGTGCTTGATCGGAATTAATCTTAACTTTGAGATGTTTGTCAGCAATTTTTGAGCCGAAACCTAGCATTTCTATTGGATTTTGAGGGTGCTTGAACTTTTTCATTCCAGTTTCAATAAGAGGATTAATACTAATAATGGATGCTCCTTTTTTCTTGGCATCTCTTAATGCAGTTAACATTCTTGGGTGGTTAGTTCCCGGATTCTGCCCCACTACAATAATCAGATCTGCTGAGTTAAAATCTTCTAAAGTAACTGTACCTTTACCAATCCCTATTGACTCGTTCAAAGCGACTCCGGAAGATTCATGACACATATTAGAGCAATCTGGAAGATTGTTCGTACCGAATCTTCTTGCTAATAATTGCCATAAGAAAGCCGCTTCATTACTTGTTCTTCCAGATGTATAAAATATTGCTTCGTCAGGGCAATCTAATGATACTAAATTATCAGCAATTATATCAAAAGCTTCTTCCCAAGATATTGGTTCATAATAGTTCGAATCGGGGTTAAGTATCATTGGTTCTGTTAATCTACCTTGAGAATTAAGCCAAAAATCAGATTTTTCTGAAATTTCAGATACAGACCATTTCGACCAAAAATCACGATCTGCCCTACTCTTAGTTGCCTCATCAGATACTGCCTTAGCACCATTTTCACAGAATTCGACGAATGAGCGATGGGAATCTGGATCAGGCCATGCGCATCCGGGGCAATCAAACCCATGGAAGTCATTTACTTTTGATAATTTAGATATGGAATTAATTACACCCATATTTCTGATGCCATATTTCATAGTAGATATCACAGCAGGTATACCAGCAGCAGAATTCTTTGGAGAATTCAAATTGGGGGGTTTATTTTCCAAAGGCGTTAATGGATTAATTTCATCTCCCACTTTACCACCTCAATTTACTAACTATTTATGATACGGGTGCGACCTGTATAAACTGTCATGCTGTTATTCTTAGCAAAACCTACAATTGTTAATCCATGTTCCACCGCGATATCAATTGCTAGACTACTAGGAGCGCCTATTGAAACTAGGATACTTATTCCCGCTCTTCTAGCTTTATGTACTAGTTCGAATGAAAGTCTTCCAGAAAAAATTATGTAACTTTCTAAGAATATTTCATTAGATTTAGACAATACACTTCCAACTAATTTATCCATTGCATTATGCCTACCAATATCTTCACTAATAAACAATAAATTACCATTTATGTCAAACAAACCACAGGCATGAGTCCCACCAGTATCATGAAATAATTTTTGCTGGCTACGTAACAGATCAATACTCGAAGCAATTATTGAGGAATCTATAGTGAAACTTTTTGAAAGTGCAGGGCCATGAATATGGAGAAGATTAGAAATTGATTCTTTTCCGCAAACACCACACGAAGCAGTTGAGGTATTTCGGCGATTGAAATCGGAAACTGTTCCTTCATCAATATCAGAAACAATCACTTGTATTTTATCATCATTAATATTGAAATCACTAATTTGTTCATATGAATTAATTATCCCCTCAGAATACAAAAGTCCAGTGACCAATTGAATATCGTTTCCAGGAGTCCTCATTGTAACACCTAGAGAAAAACTAATATCGCTTCCATTAGATACTGATAATGAAAGTGCTTCTTCAATACAGATTGTATCTGTGCCTTTCTCTACCCCCTCTGGAGTAATCCATCTCGCTGGCACATCGGTCAGCCCCTCCATGGCTTGCGGATGCATACATATCTTATCTTACCATAGGTTGTAATGAGTTAATACACGATTATTCATATAGCCCTAGTGTATCAACGATACATGGGCATTCTAGGCGGAGGAGGCTTTTCCCTACCTGTGATTACACAAACAGAAGTTGTAGATGTAAGAATTACAGTTACGGAAAATGCAATCAACCAAATGAAAAAGACAATGCAAGGAGACGAAGAAACTCACTGCCTTGTCATTAGTGCACAATCTGGAGGATGTTCTGGATACTTGTATGATATGAAAATTATTGAGAAGCCGGATTCTAAAAATTTCCAAATACAAACTTTTGAAGGAGTAGAAGTTTACATCCATAATGGTGATAGTTCACTTCTAAATGGTTTAGAATTAGATTTCAAGGATACATTAATGGGAGGAGGATTCAACATTACTAATCCTAATGCATCGAGAGAATGTGGTTGCGGTCAATCTTTTGGTTGATTAATATGGACAATATAGATTATTACATACATAATTGTAGCATATCTGTTGCTGAAGGGAAAGATTGTATTGAACATATTAATAGATTAATTACATCAAATATTAAATCAATTTCTGATTTACAAAGTATTGATACTTTGATTTGTAATGCAAATGGTAGAATAACTGACTCATTACAAATTTTACGTATTCAAGAGCAACTATTAATTTTAGGTAACTCAGAAGTTGCAGAAGATACTAGAAAATTAATTGTTTCAGGTATCCATTGGAATGAAGATGTCCGTATAATGAACGGTGATGGAATTTTGTCAAAAATTTCGATAATAGGTTATGAAGATGATTTACTAGAGATTATCCCTAAAGAATATAATCGAATTAATAATAATTGGCTAAACTGGAAGGAAAATTACTTTAAGGCTTCAAAACATAATGAAAGAATGAAAATTGACGTTATTGTTAAAACTAATGAAATTGATAGTTTTATAATGGAAAATTTTGGTCCGAACTGCAATAAATTAGGAATAGAAAAATGGGTTGATTTTAGAATATCTAATGGAGTTTTATCATTTGATGAATACAAGCATAATTTCCTACCCTCAGAACTCGGACTAGATAAATTTGTAGATTTGAAGAAAGGATGTTATCCAGGTCAAGAGATACATGCAAGATTAGAAAGTAGAGAGAAAAGAAAAAAGAAAATTTTGAGATTCAGCTCAGATAAAGAAATTCAGTTAGGAAAATATGTTTCAGGAAATGGAACTAAAATTAATATTACAACAAGTGTTGGAAAATCGGGTTTCCTAATAATTAATAATTTAGAAGAAGAAATCAAGATAAATGAATTCATCTTAAAAACTGATGAATTAGATACTATCGAAATCAGTTGAATCAAAACTCTCATTCTTCTGCAACCACTCGTCTAATGACATCAAAGGAGAAATTTTTAGATCACCGAGATGTTGTGTAAATAAATACAAACGTGGATTGTGAACTTCAATAACTTGATGTTGGAATTTTGTTCTTACATCATTAGCTCGATTTCTAAAAAATGTAACTTCAATCATTAGGCCAATTATTGTTGCAGTATACAATACTAACAGTATAGATAATGAAAAAATGATTGGATCTACAAAAAGAGTATCTTCACGAATCGCCTTGTAAGAGAATGTTAATTGCCTTACAAGGAAGAATACTAAACCTACACCGACCCAAGGTGCCATCCATGATTCTACTAAACTATCCATCGGAATTACTTTTCTTTTGGAAATATCTGCAAAAGAAAGTGCACTTGCTGTTGCTGCCCTGATTACAGAAATAAATGAAACTAAGATAATGTAAAGTAGAGACGATACGAATATTGTATTCTTAATGCTAAAACCGGCTAACCAATGAAGATTCATTATTAGTAAAAAAGAAAAAAGACCTAAGAAAACTGTAATTGGCATTCGGTGGATTGATGATAAAATCCTGTCAGAAGTCTTAATTCCAATATCTGATCTAGGAATCCCAATAATCTCCCATCGATTGGCTTTCTTTACTAAATTGGCGATTTTTAGAAGAATCTTTTTCTCAATTAGGATCCATTCAAATATTTTCAGTGGAAACCAAGCTAATAACCCAATTATTATTGAAAATGGAAACAAAATAGGCCAAGCTATCAGAGCTGGGAATAAGATAAAATGAGTAACTCCTAGAGGGTTGAGGAGATCTGATTCAATTCTTGCTTGACGATCGGGATCAAGATACACCTTTCTTGCTTCTGCATCTAATTCAGGACGGTATCTACTGAGTGGAATTCCTGAATCTAGAACTACTCTGACTTTTTCTCTGTAGTGTTCATGTTCAGGCTCCATTCCCGTCCACCACTTCCAAGCAAATGATAGAGGAGTAGCTAAAAATAATGGCGAAAGTAATACCAAAACCGCTACGAAAGTGGATTCCAGACTTGCTGCCATGACATTCCCAATGCTAACCTTCCATTAAATAAATGGTGTAAATATTTTCTATCAACCCATTTATAATACAATATACTCTAATTGAGGTAGTAATCAAAGTAATAATAAAAACACGCATTCATATGCTGCCTACCCAAACGAAAAACATGGAAAGAACTTGTAATATCGATGCTAAGGGTAGAGTAGTACGTTTTGTTACGGGTATATTTGCGATAATAGCAGGTTTAGTATTAGCAATCTTAGTAACGCAAGGAGTTCTATCGCCTGAACCCTATTGGATGTTAGTTGCAGGAAGCATTATTGGTGGAATATTCGCAATGTGGGAAGCTAGAGCTGGCTGGTGTGTAGTACGGGCTATAGGTATCAGAACACCGTTGTGAAATAATTAAGATTGATTTTTTCCTACAGAAGGGGTTAATTTCCGAGATTCCCTATTTTGACTGGCGAAAGACAAAATTAACCAACCTATTGAAAGAATTATTGTTGAAAATAAAATGATTATAGTTAGCCACATGTAAATCATTCCGTCGGATATAGGCCACGCCCAGTAAGAAACAATTGCTATAACGGACAAAAGTAATATTCTTGATGCCTCGTTAGGAGTATTCCATCCTCTATGATCTATTCTAGGAGCTAACAAAAAATCCATCAGTGACATATACATGCCTACAAAACATTCTTTTTCAATTGGTGTTTTTTTAAAATCGAATTTTTAGAGACAATATTGGAAATATAATTATTGTATTGCATGGTTTGATTTACTACTAGGAATAAATTATTAAAATAATTATTCTTTATCTTCAAGCCATCCCTTAGACTCGGAATAGTCACTAAGTGATTCAAGTCTCTTGAGGAATTTATTACCACTGCTAGATTCTGACTTGGTAGCCTTAACAAGCCAAATTCCTCCGAATGAAAATTCCCAAAGCCCGAAATTCTGTTGATGGAATCTTTTAATTACAGAATCAGCAATGCTCAATGAGAAAAACATAACCCCAAATAATGTAACAAAAATATTAGGCATGTCAGCTTCGCTCAGGAAGACAGGTAACCAAAATAAAAATAACAGAATACCAGTTAGATTCATAGGAATTCTAAGATTTTTCATTACGTGGAATAAAAACATAGGAGTATTACCTCGAGTATTTACATACTGAGTCATAGTAATCCAGTTTCCAATAGTTTTTTTTGTCCATAGAGGCATAAAAATAAGGTTGGAAACACATATTAACAGACAGCCGGTAATAAGATATGTGGGGTCTGGATCGGAAAATGCCATAATAAAAACAATACCCAAGAATAACCCCCAATTCACAGTACTGTCTATGAGCCATAATCCAGTGGAACGTGCCCGACCAACTACTACGAACCCTTCTGGTAATTCTTTGGTAACACGCTCTTTTTTAGCTCTCGGAGTTTTAACTTTCTTTGGTTTTTTAGCTTTCTTTACTTTAGCAGCCTTCTTAGATTCTTTTGGAGAAGATTCTTCTTTCTTAGCAGCCTTTGCAACAGCCTGATTGTAATTTTCAGCCTCTTTCTCAGCCTTAACTACTTTTGTAGCTTTTTTTTCTTCTGCCTGAATATTGCCAGCTTTTTCTAATAGTCCCATAATTTCATTCTCCGTATAATTCGCCCATCTTCACAAATATTGAGAAATCTGATGATTCAATAAATGCTTCTACTGATTCATTATCATCAGGTAAATCACCTAGTACCTGATTAATTAATCTAAAGAAATCACCCTTCTGTTCTTCAGAAACTGATTCTGGCGATGCTCCCACTTCCTCAAATAATGAAAATGAATCAGATGCTATAAAATTCTTAATCACATCTTCATCGGTAATATCTCCTAATAAATTATTGATTACTGAAAAGAATTCTGCAAAGTCTTCATCGCTACTAATTTCTTCTAGTTCTTCTTCTAATTCTTCTTCGTATTCTTGATTAGGTGCTTGAATTAATTCAACAGTAGGCTTTATTTCACGCATTTCTTGTTGTTGTTTTTTACGTAAAACGATAATTTCTCTATCCAGTTCTGAACCAAAACGATTTGAAAACCTATCCAAAAGTGTTCCAACTTCTCCTGTAGCAATTCGGTCAATATGTCCGTACATACTTTCACGATTGCCTACTGAAAGGTTAGGATCTGAAGCTTTTCTTTTCTCCCAATGAGATTGGAAATCTGTTGATTGAGAATTTACAACCTCTTCCATTTGCGTTTCATCGATATTTTCTAATTTCCCTAAATCTTCATCCAAACTGATTTCTTCGACTGGTGGCGGAGGTGGAGGTGGGAGAGGTAATGAAATACCTGGAGGAAGAGGTGGTAAAGGCATCCCTTGAGGGTTATCTTGAGTCTCCTCGTCCTCGCCCATAGTACTCACTAGTACTCTTCCGAACCTAATCACTCTTCAACATATTGTGATTCAGTGTTCAAATTATATCTAATTAACAATCGAACCCCAACCTTTCAAAACTATGAAAGTGGCTAAAGATTCAGTGACTTCAAACTTATCTCCGGAGTTACCTTCAACCCTTGTTCCTGCTAACTCAGCGGTTACATCATCTTTATTCAATAAAATATTGAATTTCTTATCGGAAGAGAAAACAATTGACTCCTGTAAAGGATTAAAATGATTTTGTGAAAATGGATTTAATCTTTCAAGCGGCATTTCTGTAACTCTCAATCCACATTTTCCATGCAGACTACCTATCCATCTTATTACTCTCTTCACGTCAACTGTTACAGCCTCATCAGTTTCGCCTGCAGAACCTAAAACAACTGAATTATCGCCTTTGACCATATCCCAAAATATAGAGGTGTTTTTTTCACCGAAAACTCTCAATTTATTATCTGATAAGAGCCTGTTCAAACGTTCTTCATCTGCCAAATCTGCTATTTCATTTATTTTCGGCTTAGAAAGTTTCTTCGAAGAAAATTTTGTAGCCTTTCCGCTATTCTCAACAGCAGTCTGCAACTCATCAATATATGATTTGTAATCAGGACCCTTGTCTTTAATCACCTTCAATTTATGAGTAACTGACTGGATTCCGTTATTTATTCTATTTTGCCAACCAGAATCTGGCCCTGAAAGTATAGTTTGAACATTTATTCCTTCACCACGAATATAATTAACAAGTTGTCTTCGTGCATTGGAATCAAGATGTAATAATGATGGGTCTCTAACATGAATGTGGAACCCTCTGTGTCCCGAAAAAGAAGTTTGGACATACTTCTCTTCGAATCCGAACTCAGGATGTAAAAAATCAGACCATAGGGTCCATGCTTGTTCTTGAATTTTTGATATCATAGTCGGAAAATCATTATCTGAAACCCCCGGTAAGTGATCTCCATCTAAATCGAAAATTAAATCTGCTCCAAGCCAGTCTTTATCAATCATTTTTCTTTCATTAGGATATTTGTAGTAGGCAGTGCTATGAAAACATGAATGAGGAGTTTTCTGACTTAGATAGTCAGAAAGCCCCTTCTTATCCAAAAATCCTCTATGCCTATCAGGAGGACTAGAACCCCAAGGAATGAACATCCACTCCCTACTTTTTAATCTCGGAGGAACCCACAAATCATTGTGGTTTAGTGATTTGTAATAGTCTCCAAATCGTAATGCGAAACGACTCCAGCCCTCCACCATAGTATACTTAGATAGTAGGTAGCAAATTAAGTTGAGGTTTAATCAATCAAGATTAAGATCTGATACTAGCTTACCTTCAGAAGCTGAATCTGCACCTGTAGCCTCAACGTATGCTTCCCAACAAACAAATTGATCGTCCAAGACTATTGCTTCAGCGAAAGTCATTGCTTTACCCGTAATTGCACACACTGGCCCCAGTTGTCCTGTTGCTGTAGATAGTTTAGATGCGTCCGGCATATTATTGCCGAAAAGAAACACTCTATTCATCCTTACCATTCATCATACAGACATACACACAGTTTTGTATTAGTTTTCTACCGCGAAATCATGAGCACAGCCGAGAAGCCCTTCCGAGTAGGACATTCACCAGATCCAGATGATGCATTCATGTTTCATGCAATGACCACAGGAACAATAGATACGGAAGGTCGAGAATATGAACACGTATTGCTAGATATCGAGACTTTGAATAAACATGCGATGGATGGCACATATGAAATCTCAGCAGTCAGTATCCATTCATTTCCTGAAATTGCAGACAAATATCACCTAATGAACTGTGGTGCATCAATGGGAGAAGGCTACGGACCTATGGTTATTTCAAATAGAGAAATGTCAGAAGAGGAAGCTAAGACTAAGGTTATTGCTATTCCTGGTTTAGGTACAAGCGCTTATCTTTCACTTTTGTTAGCTTGGGGAGATGTTAAAGTTGAAGTTGTACCATTCGATGAAATTTTACCAAAAGTTGCTAATGGAGAGTATGATGCTGGATTAATTATTCATGAAGGACAACTAACATGGGAATCAGAAGGAGTGAATTTAGTACTTGATTTAGGAATCTGGTGGAATAATAAAACCGGACTTCCACTTCCATTAGGAGGAAATGTCGTTAGAAAAGATCTCGGTATGGAATTGTGCGAATCATTAACTATTGATGTTAAAAACAGTATTATTCATTCACTAGAGAATCCCGATCAGGCACTTAAATTTGCTAAAAAATGGGGCAGAGGTATTGATGATGAAACAAACAAAGAGTTTGTTGGAATGTACGTAAATAATCGAACTATTGATTATGGGAAAGATGGAAGAGAAGCAATTAGGTTATTCCTCAAAGAAGGACAGAAAATTGGTATAATCGATAAAAATCTGGTTGTAGATGAAATTAAGTTTATAGGTTCGGGTGAATAAATGAACGAAAGAAAAAAACCAGAAATTAGCCCCTTTGATTCAGTAGACCCAGCGCCTCCAAGTGAAGACTCTAATATTTCGAATTTGGGACAAGTACTGAGCAATGAAAATGAAAAAATGTTCCAGAGAATGAGGGCTTTATTCGCTTTGAGAAATATTGGAGGTAATGAATCAGTAGATGCTTTGACCGCGGCTTTCTCTTCAGAATCAGCTTTATTGAAACATGAAATCGCTTACGTATTGGGACAAATGCAAGATCCACATGCTATCCCGTCGTTAATCGATAGACTATCAGATTTATCTGAAGATGTTATGGTTAGGCATGAGGCAGCAGAAGCACTGGGTGCTATAGGGGATATGGAAGCAATGGATACTCTAAGAAAATTTCAAGATGATTTGGAGATTGTGGTTGCTGAATCTTGTGAAGTTGCGATCGATTTACTAAATTATGTTTCAAGCAAAGAATTGAATTATTCATAAGATGGTAGCCAAGTTATTTCTTTCTCCATACCACAAACTTCTTTCAAGAAAAATTCCAAACCCTGTTTAGAAAAATCATCAAGTTTATTTTGAACTTCAACAGAGAAGTATTCCGAAATTCGAGATTCAGAAAATCCTAATTTAATTGACGTTCTTTTAATCACTTGATTCCTCCAAGATTCGTTATTTAAGAAAACGTCATATTGACTGACCATGTCGTTACTTGCTCTATTTAGAGTTGAAATAGGTGAGTCTTTTCTCCCTGCGAAAACTCCGAATACCATAGGGAAACCTGTTTTATTGGTCCATTCGGCACCAAGGTCAAGTTTCACTAGATCGGGGTAATCTCTAGCCGCAATGAGTGCCCTATCACCGATTAATAATGCTCCATCAGACTCATCAAGCATTGCAGTTAAATCAGGACCTCTTTCATGAAACTTAGGATCAAGTTTCATTGATTTCAATATCCACTGCAGTAAGGCTCTAGAAGTAGACGAATCAGATGGAAGAGCGACATCTCTCATCTGTTCAATAGGTCTAGTTCCGAATAGAATTACGGAACCTACATCACCTTGACTTACGATTCCAAGTTTTGGTATCAGTAATAACTCATCAGAATGCTTAGCAAAATCTGCTGCAGGAATCGGTGCAGTAATACAGTCACGCCTAAGTAAATGCCCAGTTAACCAAGAAGGAGGGGCGGGGAGAATTTTCCAATCCCCTTCAAGTCCATCAAAAATAGGATCACAGTTTGCAAATGCAACCCTGCCAAGAACATTTTCCCAAGACATTGAATCACGACGTAGATTGGGCTAAAGGAAGTCTCCTACTATTATCATCAGGTTTCCTATTATAGCGTGTAAAATTAGAATATGTAGTATTTCTTTTGATAGGTATTGAGTCGACATTCTCAATTATTTTAGCCAACTCCTCACTATCACTGTCAAGTCTGGCTGAACTACCAGCCTCGTGCATGATTTCTTCATGATTGACTGTGCCATCAATATCGTCTGCACCGGAATTAAGTGCAATTGAAGCGACATGACTCCCTATGTTCATACGATATGCTTTGATATGGGGGATGTTATCTAACATGATTCTTGAGATTGCAATTACTCGAATGATTTCATTCATTGAAGCTAACTGTGCTTCAGGGAGTCTAGATTTATCTGGAAGAAATGGATAAGGAACGAAACATTGGAAACCATTACTCACATCTTGTTGAGTCCTTAATTTATAGAGATGAATAGCTCTTTCCCTGACTGTTTCAACAGTTCCAAATAACATTGTACAATTCGTCTTGATACCCAATCCGTGTGCAATCTCATGAATAGAGAGATACTCATCAGAGGATTCTTTTCCTCTACAAATTCTGTCTCTAACACTATCCACCAAGATTTCAGCACCCCCTCCAGGAAGAGAATCTAATCCAGCTAATTTCAACCTAGAAAGAGTTTCCTCGATATTTAGGCCACTTCTAGAAGCAATATGTTTTACTTCCACTGCTGTTAACGATTTGATATGTATGTGAGGAAATGTTTTCTTTGCTGCACGATATAGTTCTTCATAATATTCTACAGTCCAATCCGGATGTAATCCTCCAACTGAATGCACTTCATCTATAGCCTCACTAAAGGGCTTTATTCGGTGTAAATATTCGTCCACGCTCAGAGCATATGCATCATTATGCCTAGGGCCCTTTCGAAACGCACAAAACCTACATGCTAGGACGCAGATATTTGTAGTATTTACATGTAAATTATCATTGAAGTACACATAGTTACTAAATCTTGATTTCTTTATTAAATCTGCAAGAGCAGAAATCCCCCATAGGTTTGAAGATTGAAAAAGTTTAGTTCCGAGATCAACATCAACATTTCCTCCGTTAATTAAGATATTATAACACTCAACAAGTAGAGGATCATGTTTAACAGACACAGGTAAAGAAAAGTTTTCCAAGACTTTTCTCCAGTCATTATTTCCAGCAAGGGGTGTCCCAATCATGTTACTACAAGTGTCCGATATGCTCAACAAATATCAACCAATGTATTGAACAATAGGAGTTACATCACTGCAAACTATCAATAGCCAATTTCAATGACAGGTCAACACAAGGGGTGCTAATATTAACCTGAATGAAGCAGATTTAATTGAAATGGCAAGAAAATGCCGGATAGATATTGTCGAAATGGTACACAAAGCAGGAGCAGGACACCCTGGAGGATCGTTGTCAGCAATAGATTTGATAGTGGGCCTTTATGGAACCGGATTTAGATTTAAATTAGATGAACCAAATTGGGAAGATCGTGATAGATTCATCATGAGCAAAGGGCATGCAAGCCCCGCAGTATACTCTATGCTTCATAATCTAGGCATAATTTCTAAGAAAGATATTGATGGTTTTAGAACTCTTGGTTCAATTTGTCAAGGGCATGTCGACATGAAATGGACAAATGGTGTAGATTTTTCTGCTGGAAGTTTGGGGATGGGGCTCTCATTTGGGTTAGGATGCGCAATTGCTGCTAAAATGGATAATAGTGAAAGAAACATTTGGGTAATGATAGGAGATGGTGAAACCCAAGAAGGACAAATATGGGAAGCTGCAATGGCAGCAGATTTTCATCAAACAGGAAATCTTAATGTAATTATTGATAGAAATAGAATTCAAAATGATGATTTTATGGAAGTACAAATGGAAATTGGAGATATTGGGAAAAAATTTGAATCATTCGGTTGGAAAATAATTGAGATAGATGGACATAGTATGACTGAAATTATTGAGGCTATAGATTTGGCTACCAATGAGAACGAACGTCCTTGTGCAATAGTTGCTCATACAGTAAAAGGTAAAGGAGTGTCATTCATGGAAAATAACCCCTCGTTTCATGGCAAAGCTCCGAATGATGATGAATTGTTATTAGCATTGGAGGAATTATCATGAGTGCTCCTTCTAAAGGTGGGGCATCAAGAGATGGATATGGTTCAGCACTACTGAAATTGGCAGTTGACCCGAGAGTAGTAGTACTTGAAGCAGATTTAGGGAAATCAACAAAATCGTGTTTATTTAGAGCAGAATACCCTGAAAGAACAGTTTCAATGGGTATAGCAGAACAAAATATGATGCTTGTTTCTGCAGGAATGGCTTCATCAGGAAAAATTCCTTTTGCTAGTACATTTGCTATTTTTACTGAAAGGGCATTCGAACAAGTAAGGAATGGAATTGCTAGGCCAGGACTAGTTGTACATATTTGTGGTAGCCATGGAGGAATACACACCGGAACGGATGGTAGTAGTGCTCAGTCAATTGAAGATTTAGCCATTTACAGAACTATACCAAATATGACAGTAATGCACCCCTGCGATGATCTTTCAGCCGAAGAACTCACATTACAATTACTTAATCATAATAATCCCTCATACACACGCACCGCTAGAAATAAAGTATCAAGAATTTATGATGAGGATACTGTTAAGAAAATAAAAATTGGTGAAGGTAATGTCATTAAAGATGGAAATGATGTTGCTATTATAGCATGTGGAGTAATGGTTAACGAAGCGAAAATAGCGGCTGAAAAGTTATCGAATGATGGGATTGATGCATGTATTGTAGACATGCATACAATAAAACCTCTAGATGGAAAACTTATACAAAAGCTCGCCAAACAATGTGGATGTATTGTGACTGTAGAAGATCATTCAGTTATTGGAGGACTTGGAGGGAGCGTAGCTGAATTTTTATCTAGAAATATTCCTACTCCGTTAGAAATGGTTGGAGTAGAAGATAGGTTTGGCGAGAGTGGCGGAACTTCAGAATTAATGTCATATCTAAATATTGATTCCAAAGCTATTGAAGACGCAGTGAAGTCTGTCATAAAACGGAAATAATTACCATTACAAGATACTTTCTTGGGTTTCATTCATGAAGGAGCGGTATCCCAACATCAAATCATGAATGAGGGTGAAAGACTTAGAGATTTACTCGATGGGTCAATGGACCCCTCAGAATTGGAGTCTTACAGCGAATACTACAAACTAGCTGAGAGGATTTATGGAAGGGAAGCCCTTGATGAAATGGGTATTAGTACGCCTGAAGAAGTGGAGGAAGATCTTTCACAAAATGGGAACAGTGAGTTCACACATGATGTAATATTGCCTTCTCCAAAAATGGATTCCAATGTGGAAGAGAAAATCTTTTCTGAAAACAAACCGAAGAGAAGACTATTTCTAACTATTATTGGAGTCATTGGATTGCTATTAGTGAGTTCAAATATCGTTGTAGGTATAGATTCAATTATTCCTTTTGACCTCTGTGAAGATACAAAAGCACCTAGAGATATCGAGTTCATCCAAACTGAGTCTGTTAATGGAAACCTGTTAACAATCCATTGGTCAGTTAAAAATTCAACCATAAATCAGAACTACACTGTAACTTGGGATATTTCACAAAACGGTTCGCGAGAACTCGTAGATAGTGGGAATCATACTTGGCTATCAAACGGGAATGTATTAATGCATTTGAAAACTGTAACTGTTCAAACAGAACCATATTCATGGTCATCACAACTATTAGATGAAAATCTAACAATTATTTCAACAGCAAGTGGAGATTATAGCAGTTCGGTAGTTGCCACAATGTCAATTATTGAAACAAACAAAAAATGTGAAGATAATCCTAAATTGAAGTTGGGAGAGATAATGCACTATGAAAATCTAAATTCATGGACTCAAACAGGTAACGGAGATATGTTAGATGGAATGCTAATAATGACATTATCATTTATTTCATTACTTGGATTAAGAAAAAAGAAAAATGATTAATACATACGAGCTAGGTGTTGCTTTCTTTTCGTTAGTTTCCCTGTAATTACACATTTTTGTGATTCATGGTAGGGTTCTACTGAATCCCCCAGTAAGGCTAATCCGGTTGCTTTTTCCAGTATCTCGGCGTCAGCATCATTGCCATCAAATGCTAATTCGTAAACAATTCCATCTTCTATAGGAGATACTAGTTTCCAGCCATCATCTGTAGATATAACGCCGGGGAATTTCTTAACCAAATCAGACATATGCATTGAAGAACGCTTTAATAATTCCTCGGATATTTCTACTAAATAGTCGGAAATGGTTTCTGAAAGATTATCCAAATTCGCCTCAATTTTACCTCCTGTTCTAAGTGATAACACACATTTATTTTCAGCGAGATCTCTTGGCCCGAATTCCAACCGGATTGGGGCTCCCTTGATTTCCCAATCATAGTGCTTTCCTCCAGGACGTTTGTCCCTATCATCCAAATGAACCCTGAGGCCAGAAGAACGAAGTTCGTCTTTGATTTCTCTAATTTTTGGCATTACATCTTCATTAATGTGGGCTGCAACTGGCATTAAAATTACTTGATAAGGAGACACGGAGGGAGGTAAAATCAGTCCGGAATCATCTCCATGCATACCAACTACTGCACCGAGTAATCTTTCGGACATACCAAATGTAGTCTGGTGACAATTCTGAATTTGGCCATTAACATCTTCATAATTCAAATCAAAAGCTTGCGCCCATTGATCGCGATAATGATGATAAGTTGCTATTTGTAAAGTACGTCCATTAGGCATTACTGCGTCTACAGCAGTAGTATACCATGCACCAGGGAAGGTATCCCATACGGGCCTCTTAGAAACTAAAACAGGTAAACACAAAGATTTCATTAATTTTTGAACAATTACTGCGTCTTCCTCTATTTGTCTAGTTGCACCTTCTTCATCTTTGTGAACTGTATGAGCCTCAAAGAAATGAATTTCTCTTACTCTTATGAATGAGCGAGTTTGCTTAGTTTCATAACGGAAAGTATTGACAATTTGGAATGTTTTTAGCGGTAAATCTGCATGACTTCTTACCCAAAGTGAAAACATGGTATACATTGGAGTTTCAGAAGTAGGCCTGAGAAACATCGGAACATCGAGTTTATTCTCACCACCTTTTGTCACCCAATAAACTTCTTTCTTAAAACCTGAATCTTCTTCATCCATCCTAAGTTCAGAGGGATCTACTCCTTGTTCTCTGGCTGCTTTAAGTCGAGAAACAAGATGATTTTCTTTCTCAAGGAGATCTTCGGGAACTAACAAAGGGAAGTTGTACTCTTGGTGCCCAGAGTTTTCCATTTCCATCCTTGTAAGGCTATCAATAAGTCTCATTGTTGACCAACCATAAGGTTTCCAAACATCCATTCCTTTAATTGGATATCTTTTATCCACCAAATCAGAAATTTCGACAATAGCTGGATACCAAGCATTAAAATCTGACTTTGGAGGGATACCTCTCTTAGCCTTACCATGCTTTGTCATGATTATTTCCCATAGTAGATTACCCTTCAATGTGCCGCATGTGAGGTCTATTCCGAAATGATTTTTTCAATCTCTAGACAGATATCTACTTCATTTTGTAATACTTTGACAGAGCCATCGTTAGACACCAATCTAGCCCTTGGTGAATTTTCGTCTCCAATTTGCTCAAGAATGTTAGCTATAACATAGTCAACACCATATTTTGAGATTTGAGTTAGTGATTTGTGAATAAGCTCTTCTTCGGAAACACCCGTTTCTAACTTGAATCCTATTCTAATACAGTCTCCAACTAAACCCGATAATTCAGATATATGTTTCAACGTAGGTCGGAGTTCTATTTCCCATTTATCCTCCCCACTGGGTTTTTTACCTTTTTCAGGCACCATAGAATAATCTAGGACGGCAGCAGAATGTATCCAAACCTCGGGTTTATCGTCCATTTTCGCCAAAGATAAAGATCGCGATAACATTTCTTCAGGAGAACCTGCACGAATAATGTTAGGTAATTCAATTGAAGGGTTTGATGAAGTTTTTCCAGCAATACAATGTACTTCATGACCCATCATGAACAGATGTTCAGCTATTGCCCACCCAGTTTTCCCAGATGATGCATTTTGGATAGCACGAACAGAATCTATGGGTGCTCTAGTGGCCCCAAGAGTAATAGCGACTTTTTTCCTATTTTTTAGAAAAGAGTTTACTAGATTGGATAACTTAGAAACAATTACAACAGGAGATGGTTGTTTTCTTCGTCCTTCTTTTTCTCTGTCAACAAAATAATAGTTTCCTTCTAATATTATTTGATCTAATAATTCAGTGGTTACCGGATCGTCAAACAAATCTTGATGCATTGAAGGGACAAAAACAATCGGAGTTTTATTTCCTCTAGCTGCACTCAATGCCATCATTATTGGTGAGTCCATAATTCCGTGGATATGCTTTGATATCGTATTTCTAGTAGCAGGTGCCACTAAAACGATATCAAAACCATCTAATTGTTTCATCTCAGGTTGCCAGTCAGTAATTACTTTCTGCCCTGATGCCCATGACAATGCTAATGGAGAAATGATTTTCTCAGCCTCCTTAGACATCATTATGGTTAATTTAGCGCTATGGCGTCTAAACTCTCTACAAAGACGTACAGATTCAACTGCAGCAATTCCTCCTGAAACTATGACTAGAATACTTTTACCGTCCAAACTTGAACTAAGAATCTCGACTCCTGTGTCTTTTGTCACACACCTCGCAGAGGGGGAGCATTGATGAGTTCGTCGCAACACAATCATTGACAAGGGGGTGCGAAGATGACAGTTCAAGTAATGGAAAATTTGCATAAACACATATACAGATTTATGATAATTGATTTATTGTTATGCTTTTACATAATATCAACATACTCTGTTTCAAGTGCAATATGTTCAATTTTAATACTAATAATTCCACTATTTGCTATTATTTCTTTCAAGAATAAAAATATAGGAGGAGATATAATGGCAATGATTGTATTGACAATCTTATCATTGATTTTCATACTATCAGGAATTAATGAACTGGGTAAAGAAAATAACGCTAGCACTATCCAAGGAGTCCTATTGATTTTGCTCTCATTATCGACATTTAGAAGAGTTAGAACCATTCGGGATCCAACATACAAAAATTGGTACAATAGTCTTAATGAAGACTACAGTGAGATTAAGGAAAGAATTTCAGAAAATGAGGTATTAGCAACTTGTCCGAGTTGTTCAACGCTACTAGCAGTCATACCTAGTAAACTCTCGATAGAAGACAAATGCCCTAGTTGTAATGATAATTTGGTTAACTAATCAAATTTTTCTAAGGCTATTGAAATTCCCATTCCACCACCTATACACATTGTTGCTACTGCACGTTTTAATCCTGCAAATTGGAGAAGGCTGGCAGCCTTACCAGTAATTCGAGCACCCGATGCCCCCAAAGGATGACCTATGGCAAGCGCACCGCCATGTAAATTGACAATTTCAGGTTTGATTTTTAATTCTTCTATTACTGCTAAACTTTGGCTAGAAAATGCCTCATTTAATTCAAACAAATCTACATCATCGACTTCCCAATTCGCTTTATTCAGAACTTTTTTAGTAGCCTCGATAGGACCAATTCCCATTATTTCAGGAGAGCACCCAGTGACTGCACCGGCTACAATTCTAGCCATAGGTTTGAGTTTGTTTTTCTCCGCAAACTCTTCACTACATACTATCATGAAAACTGCGCCGTCAGTCAGTGGAGAGGAAGTAGCTGCTGTAACTATACCATTCTCTCCAAATGCAGGATTAAGTTTGGCCATAGATTCTAGAGTCGTATTTCCGCGGATGCAACCATCCTCACTAATGATAATATCATTATTTTCGATAGTTGCAATCTCATTTTTGAAAAGCCCATTAGTTTGAGCAGATGCTGCTTTATGATGAGATGAAAGAGCGAAC
>Ga0222718_10000472_pt1 | contig 41346 bp, 52 predicted proteins | sample C33_27DmetaG_FD_165045 | JGI IMG/M metagenome (GOLD analysis project Ga0222718, IMG submission 165045) | Estuarine water microbial communities from San Francisco Bay, California, United States - C33_27D | ecosystem: Environmental > Aquatic > Marine > Unclassified | place: USA: California...
AAGCAGCTTACATTTACAGAAAAGCATTAGAAAAAAAATTAGTTAGAGGTAGATCAATTCAAGGCTTAGTTGCAGCATGTCTATATGCCGCATGTAGAAACACAGAAACCCCAAGAACATTACAAGATATTGCAGACGGAATGAATATTAGAAAAAAAGACATTGCACGTTGTTACAGATTAATTTTTAGAGAATTGGAATTAAAAATGCCAGTAGTGGATCCAGTCAAAGGAGTATCAAGAATTGCCAGTGTTGCAGATTTAAGTGAAAAAAGTAAAAGAAAAGCAGTAGAAATTCTCACCCAAGCAAAGGATACAGGTTTAGTTGCAGGAAAAGATCCAATGGGAATTGCAGCTGCATCATTATATTTAGCATGTATTAGTACAGGTGAAATAAAATCTCAAAAAGAAATATCAGAAGCCTCTGGAATAACAGAAGTTACGATAAGAAACAGATGTGTAGGTTTGAGAAAAATGCTCAAAAATTAAAGCAAGAAAAATTATTTCAGAGATTTCTCATACTCTAATTTATCCCATGGAAAAACAAGATAAGAATCATCAAGGGTTTGATCTCCATAAATTAATTGTTCAGGATAACTCACACCGCGTCTTGCAAATAATGTAGCAAAAGTAAGGTTTGATGAATCTGGAACTTTGGACAGTACATCAGAAAAAGTTTTTCCAGAATCAAAAATATCATCAACGAACAAAGAATCAGAAGAGACAACATTTTGGTCTACAAATATTTTTTCAATACCAAGTGAATCAGCTAAAAGTCTTGACGGAATTAATCCCCCTCTACTGATGGTAGTTATACTAGAAAAATTCTTTGAAGATTTTAAAATCTTATTGGAAATTATTTGAACAGTATTTTCAATCTCACTCCAACTTACATATTGTGACTTTACCATAAAATTAATTCAAATCAACGAGAAAATAAATTATTAGGACAATTTAATTAATTTAATTTAATTTTTCTTAAAAAATAGTAAAATTCAGGAATAACAACAATAGTATTGTATTTTAATATCAAAAATAAGGGATTTTTGTGATTAATAAGAAAATTTCCAAGATTTTTGTTCCGCTAGATGGATCAAAAAATTCACAGAGAGGACTAGAAACTGCAATCACATTAGCCCGAAATTGCAGTGCAACAATTACAGGATTTTATTCAATTAATGCACAGCCACACTCAGAATTCAAAGGCAGTCCATCAGTTGAGAAATCGTTGCATAAAGAGGTAGAAAAAATCATGGAAAATGCAAAAACACTAGCAGCACAAAACGGTATTGTGTTTAAAGACAAAATAGCACTGGGAGAGATAGGATACAACATCATCAAAGCGACCCATGGCAAAACAAAATATGACATGATCGTGATGGGATCCAGAGGAAGAAGTATTAAAAAAGAAATATTCTTTGGAAGTGTATCAAACTATGTTATCCATACATCAAAGATTCCAGTTCTTATTGTAAAATAATTTTTTTAAAATCCCTGTTTTTTAAAATATTTTTGATGATATTCTTCTGCTTTGTAAAATTTTGGAGCAGGAACAATTTCAGTAACTATTGGATCATTGAAAGTTTTAGAAGAGTCAAGATTTTGTTTTGATTTTTCGGCAATTTCTTTTTGCTGTTCATCATGATAAAAAATTGCAGAACGATATTGGTTTCCAACATCAGGTCCTTGACGATTTAATGTAGTAGGATTATGATTTTTCCAAAATACATCTAATAACTCATCATATGAAATTTCATTTGGATCAAATTCAACTTCAACTGCTTCAGCATGACCAGTTTTATCAGTACAAACTTCTTCATAAGTAGGGTCAGGCAGTTGTCCACCAATATACCCAACTGCAGTGGAGGTTACACCTTTTGTTTTACTTAGTAAATCTTCAACATGCCAAAAACAGCCTGCACCAAAAGTTGCTTTCAATTCATTATGAATTTGAAATTACCAAATTAAAAGGATATGATTAATTAGAAATTAGTTCACGTCTGTAAAAATCTCTACAACCTTTTTTGCCAAATTTTCAATATTTGCAGTTGGTTCAGCAGAAATCAATAATAGAATTTGAGTAATAGGAAATGGAAAACTTACTAAAACTGCCTTATCACGTCTTGCTGCAAGATAATTAATTGGTCCCAAGCTTTCATCATATTCTTTTCGAATTGAGGCTTTAGAAACAAATTCTAAAAAAGATTGAAGTCTAGTTTCATCGCCTTCATGAGGCACAAGACCGTCCTTAAAACCTCCTGCAACCAATTGCCCGTCTTTGTCAACAATTCCAGCAAATCGAATTTCAGATTCACCTAAAAGTTGAGTACATTTCTCGCCATACAATTGAAATTGTGTTGAATCAGCCACTTAATAAAATTGAGTAATCTCAAGATAAAAACCTATACGGAGTAAAAAGATTTCAGATTAAGATTAATCATCTAAAGCACATTTCAAAAGAACATAATCAATTATTTTTTCTTCAGATGCCCTTTTCATTTTTAATAGTGATTTGTAAAGAATTTTTTCCATATAGCCAGGATATTGTTTGAGAATTTTTTCACTCAACAATTTTCTATTTTTAACATAATAGTCTGCTAACGGATCATAAACATGGTTTCCAATCAAAGTTTCATCAATTATTTTAAATCCATTTGAAGAAATTAGATCTCTTAGATAATCCAGACCATAGTGTTCAGATGACCAAGTAAATTTCAATAAACCCAATTTACCTAAAGATGAATTCTTTAAAGTGATTGGTACGGCCATAACTAAAAATCCAGATTTTATTAACACACGCTTGGATTCAGAAATAAAATTATTCAAAGGTTTGAAATGTTGTGCAGATTCTAAAGCTAAGACACGGTCTACAGAATTATTTGCAAAGGGTAATTTTGTAGAAGTTGAATTTAGAAATTCAATATTTTTTTCATGTTTTAAAAAACTTAATTGTTTGAAATTAATATTAACATCATATAGATTCAGAGCAGGATAAGAGTCTCTCCACAATTTTGAAGGGGCAGATAACCCACTTCCAACATCAAGTACATTTTTTGCAGTAGATAATTCAGATAAATTTCCAAAAACATTACACAAGTTTTCTTGAGCCGAAATAGGATCAGAGTTTTCTTTAGACCAATAACCAAAATTTAGCATACTTCCACCCGTAGCAATCTGCATTACGGGAGACAAAGTATTGTAAAGATTGACAACATCTTTTTCATTTTTACGAAAAGTCCATAGAAATACATCGATTGGATTAATAGATATCAAAAATAATTCCACATTGAATTAAAATGAGTACTATTAATGCCTAATCGAATTAAAAAAAATAAAACAATCAGAGGATCAACCTATTTTACTAGGCAATTGAAAGAGAAAATAGTGAACGATTCAGACAATCATCATACATCAAAAATTATTCTTGCAAAGTGGAAAGACAGATTTTTTGCGTGGTTGATTGATTTTGTCATCATTTCATTAATTTCAACAGCAATGGTCTTTGTTTCTTTTCTATCTTTATCTTATAATTTTGAGAATTTTATTACCGATAATGGAATGTATGTTCCAACAAGTGCAATATTTTTTTTATATTGGATTATTTTAGAATATAAAACAGGTCAAACAATTGGGAAAAAAATGTTTAATCTAAAAATCACTAACAGTCAAGGAGAAAAACCAAGTTTAGCAGGAGTGATTCTGAGTAGTTTTGGAAAATCATTCATACTTCCGTTAGATATGATTTTAGGATTAATTATTACAAATGAAAAACGTCAAAGAATATTCAATAGGTTAGGAGATACATTAATCATAAAAATTAAAGAATCAGAAAATGATTCAAAGATCAAATTTGTTAAAGACTAAATTTCAAATCAACAATGCATAGCTTACGCTATGTGTGATTTAAAATGAAATCAACAATGCATAGCTTACGCTATGTGTGATTTAAAATGAAATCAACAATGCATAGCTTACGCTATGTGTGATTTAAAATGAAATCAACAATGCATAGCTTACGCTATGTGTGATTTAAAATGAAATCATCGTACAAGTCGTGTATATGTTCCACTTGATGATATGAATATGATCATCGCGCATAGTCTCTATGTAAGTGGCTGAACTGATGTGTTGGTCTATTAGTAAAGGCTGGCTCACCACTCGCCGAAGCTTGTGATCTACACCACCTTCCTATCAACGCAGTATTTTGCTGCCGACCTTCATCTTACGAAAGAATAACTTGTCTCGGGATGGGATTCGTGCTTAGATGCTTTCAGCACTTAGCCCAAACGGCTTAGCTGCCCGGCCTGCCTTATCAGACAACCGGTAAACCAGTGGCCACGCTGCTCTGTTCCTCTCGTACTAGGAGCAACTTCCCCTCAGTTATTCACGCTTCCATTAGGCAGAGACCGACCTGTCTCACGACGGTCTAAACCCAGCTCATGTTCCCTTTTAATAGGCGAGCAGCCTCACCCTTGGCCCCTGCTGCAGGACCAGGATAGGAAAAGCCGACATCGAGGTACCAAACCGCGGGGTCGATAGGAGCTCTCGCCCGCGACGAGCCTGTTATCCCTGGGGTAATTTTTCTGTCACCTCCGGGCCCCAATAGTGGGCACACGAAGGATCGCTAAGCCAGACTTTCGTCTATGAATTCCGTGCGTTTGGAAATCCATTCAGTCGAGTTTTTGGCTTTGCCCTCTTCAACGGATTTCTGCCCCGTTTGAACTCAACTTTGGGCCCCTTTGATATCTTTTCAAAGGGGTGCCGCCCCAGCCGAACTGCCTACCTGCACGTGTCTCCGGTCTTCACTGGATAAGTGGTACTGCAAAAAGAGTCTGGTGTTACATCGTTGCTTCATTAACATCCCGGGGAATGTTAAGCATGGCTCCCAGATACCCTGTGCAATTCTTACTATACCACAAGCACAAGCTGCAGTAAAACTCCACGGGGTCTTCTCTCCCCAATGGAAGTTGATGGACTGTTCGTCCACCTTATGTGGCTTCACCGGGTTGTAGGCGGGGACAGTGGGGCTCTCGTTGTTCCATTCATGCGCGTCGGAACTTACCCGACAAGGCATTTGGCTACCTTAAGAGAGTCAGAGTTACTCCCGGCGTTAACCGGCCCTTAGCTCGGTTGAACCCAAGTTTTAGGTACCGGCACCGGCCAGGATTCAGCGACTATACAAATCCTTTCGGACTAGCAGTCGCCTGTGTTTTTATTAAACAGTCGAAACCCCCTTGTCATTGCAACCTGCGGTCCCCATTCCTCATGAAGACCGCAGGCATCCCTTATACCTAAGCTACAGGACTAATTTGCCGAATTCCCTCGCCATACGGTATACCCGTAGCACCTTAGCTTTCTAAGCCAGCGCACCTGTGTCGGTTCTGGGTACGAACTTGTATCTTTCTACCTACACAGTCTTTCATGGTCTCCTGGATTCAAGAAAACTTCGCTGACGCGAAGCCATTCCTACCTCGGATGAGATCTCGTCATTACGACACTCCTTCACCCTTGAATAGTTAGATACAACGATAATTGTACACTCCTTATCCGGAAGCGAACCATATAGATCAAACGATTGATACAAGGTACTAGAATATTAACTAGTTTCCCATTCGATGGACTCTGTTGAGGGCCATCTTAGGATCGACTACCTCCAGGCTGATAACGCATTGCCTGGAAACCCTTGCGCTTACGGTGGTATTGTTTCTCACAATACTATGCTGTTACTGCCGCCAAGATCTGCAATAGAAATCGGTCCACAGGACGTCATCGCCCTGCTTCGGCCCAATCACTACGCCAACCTACCACGAATTATTCATTAATAATTATCTAAAGTATCGGTACTTTGCTTTAGCCCCGTCCGTTTTTGAGGCATCCCCCCTCGGCAGGTAAGTTGTTACACACTTTTTAAAGGATAGCTGCTTCTGAGCTTACCTCCCTGCTGTCTTGGCGAGAACACGCTCTTTCGCTTGACACTTAGCAAAAATTTGGGGACCTTAACTTCAGTCTGGGTTAAACCCCTTTCGGCCATGAGCCTTACGCCACATGAGCCCGTGTCCTTGCTTCTTCAATGCGTATCCGTTCGGAGTTTGAATGAGAGGTGAGGGCGTTAGCCCCCGCGCCTCTCTATCAGTGCTCTACCGGAAACGCTATCTCCACAAAGCACGCCCTGCGAGACGCTTCGGTTGGAACTAGCGAGCGCCAGTCTAGATTGGTTTTTGACCCCTATTCCCAAGTCACAACAACGATTTGCACGTCAGAACGTCTTAAGACCTCCAGAGGGCTTTCGCCCTCCTTCATCTAGCTCAGGAATAGATCGACTGGCTTCTAGCCTAGCCGCCATGACTCTACGCACTTTCACACGCCTCTCCTGACTTCTTGCGAAGCTGCGAGAGCTCGGTTTCCCTTCGCATCCACTTTTACAGTTTATGCTTGCCATGACAGTTAGCTCCTTGGCCCGTGTTTCGAGACGGAACGCGTGACACTGATGATTTGAACATCAAATCTTCAACTCTATTGCTAGAATCTCCAATCTGAAAAAATCACCTTCCATGCCACGCACGTCTGTAACCAATAGGTTTCATGCACTTTTCGCCCCCCTTCCGGGGTACTTTTCAGCTTTCCCTCACGGTACTAGTCCACTATCGGTCTTGAGAAATATTTAGCCTCAGATGCTACTTTCACCTGTATTCATTGCCCACTACCAAGGACAACTACTCGGGTATGAATAGGACCATTCACACTTCGCTTACGGGGGTATCACCCTCTTTTCCAGAACTTTTCAGATCATTTCAGCTGTGCTCCAGGATTCCATATTATCATACCAAAACACCACATCTCCCGAAGGATTCAGTTTGGGCTATTTCCTTTTCGTTCGCCACTACTTGGGAAATCTCATTTGATTTCTTTTCCTCGTGGTACTAAGATGCTTCAATTCCCACGGTTCGACTTCCAATACTATTGTACTGGAATACACAAAAGTGTAAGATTCTCATTCGGACATCTCGGGATCATAGGATGCGTGCGCCTACCCCGAGCTTATCGCAGCTTGCCACGTCCTTCATCTCTTCTCAAGCCTAGCAATCCACCTATTGGCGTCTTTACACCAGTAAATTCAGCCACATATTACACGACTATGCACGACGATCATTGCAAGCCACCGGTAAATGGCCCACTACATCCTTCATACATCACTTTCGTGATGCATTGCATCGATGATTCAATGTGAAGATTATGTACACCCGTACACTTTCCATGTCTAAGGAGGTGATCCGACCGCAGGTTCCCCTACGGTCACCTTGTTACGACTTTTCCCTTGTCACGAACCTCAAGTTCGATAACGCCAATTAGACGTCACCTCGCTAAAAGCTCACTTCAATGAAACGACGGGCGGTGTGTGCAAGGAGCAGGGACGTATTCACCGCGCGATAATGACACGCAGTTACTAGGGATTCCATATTCGTGAGGGCGAGTTGCAGCCCTCAGTCATAACTGTGGTAACGTTTGAGGATTACCTCATCCTTTCGGATTTGAAACCAATTGTCGTTACCATTGCAGCCCGCGTGTGGCCCCAGAGTTTCGGGGCATACTGACCTGCCGTGGCCCCTTCCTTCCTCCGCATTAACTGCGGCGGTCCCGCTAATTCGCCCCACTACTCCTGAGAGTAATGGTGGCAACTAGAGGCAGGGATCTCGCTCGTTACCTGACTTAACAGGACATCTCACGGCACGAGCTGGCGACGGCCATGCACCACCTCTCAGCTTGTCTGGTAAAGTCTTCAGCTTGACCTTCATTCTGCTGTCTCTCCGGGTAAGATTTCTGGCGTTGACTCCAATTGAACCGCAGGCTTCACCCCTTGTGGTGCTCCCCCGCCAATTCCTTTAAGTTTCATACTTGCGTACGTACTTCCCAGGCGGCAAACTTAACGGCTTCCCTGCAGCACTGCATTGGCCACAAGCCAATGCATCACTGAGTTTGCATAGTTTACAGCTGGGACTACCCGGGTATCTAATCCGGTTTGCTCCCCCAGCTTTCATCCCTCACCGTCGGACGTGTTCTGGTAGACCGCCTTCGCCACAGGTGGTCATCAATAGATCAAAGGATTTTACCCCTTCCTACCGAGTACCGTCTACCTCTCCCACTCCCTAGCTCTGCAGTATTCCCGGCAGCCTGTACGTTGAGCGTACAGATTTAACCGAAAACTTACAGAGCCGGCTACGGATGCTTTAGGCCCAATAATCATCCTGACCACTTGAGGTGCTGGTTTTACCGCGGCGGCTGACACCAGAACTTGCCCACCCCTTATTCATCAGTGTTTCTAGGACTGACAAAAGGTTTCTTTAGCAGAAACCACTCGGATTAACCTTGTCGTGCTTTCGCACATTGCAAAGTTTTCTCGCCTGCTGCGCCCCATAGGGCCTGGGTCCGTGTCTCAGTACCCATCTCCGGGCTACTCCTCTCAGAGCCCGTACCTGTAATAGTCTTGGTGGGCCATTACCTCACCAACAAACTGATAGGCCGCAGTCCCATCCTACGGCGATAAATCATTTGGAACATAAACCATTCCAGGCATAATGTTCTATCGGGCATTATTCTCAGTTTCCCGAGGTTATTCCCGTCCATAGGTTAGGTTGACTACGCGTTACTGAGCCGTATGCCTTGTATTGCTACAATGACTCGCATGGCTTAGTATCAATCCGATAGCAGTCAGGTCCGGCAGGATCAACCGGATTCTGAATTTTTTTCTTTTTGGTCTTGATTATTGAAGTACATTTGTACTTGTAAATTGGAATTGACGGATGCACATAATCTTCACATCTCAGAAATGATCTTTCAATCAAATCCTCATTTTTGTATGCGTAAATGGAGGCCCATGAATCACAAAGTGGCATATTGCCATACTTCATCACGAGCGCCGCCTATTGCTTTACGTATGCAGAAGCCGAAGATGGCAGAATCCATATAAACCATGCGTGAAATTATACCAGATCGCTTCAAAAATTGTAAAATTTACAACAAAAAATAGCCAAAACTAGGCTCAAAAAATCAAGATCACAATACCACTAGTCAGAATACTAATGTTGATTAAAATGTTAGATCAATTGGGATAGCTTAGTTTTGGATCACGTAAAAAATTACAAGAAAAAAACATCAACGTCTGCAAAAATATTTTCAAAGTCAGCAAGACTTCACATCAATGGAGTTTCACATAACATTCGATATTTCGATCCATATCCATTTGTGGTAAAATCATCTTTAGGAAAAAATTTAGTTGATGTAGACAATAACAAGTATACAGATTATTGGATGGGACATTGGTCTTTAATTTTAGGACATGGTCAAAAAAATGTTAAAGACGCAGTCAAAAAACAAATTGAAAAAAGTTGGATGTATGGAACAGTTAACGAACAGACAATAAAATTATCAGAATTAATTTCAAAAGCTGTTCCAGTTGCAGAAAAAATTCGTTATGTTACATCTGGAACTGAAGCTACAATGTATGCAGTTAGATTAGCACGTTCAGTAACGGGTAAAAAAATTATTGCAAAAATAGATGGAGGGTGGCACGGATATACTTCTGATTTACTAAAAAGTGTTAACTGGCCATTCAAAGAATCAGAAAGTAGCGGTGTAGTTAATGAAGAAAAAATTGTTTCCATTCCTTACAATGATTTAGAAAATTCATTAAAAATATTAAAAAAATATTCTAAAAATCTTGCAGGAGTAATTATTGAACCAGTTTTAGGTGGAGGTGGATGTATTCCTGCAACAAAAGAATATCTAAAAGGAATTCAAGAATTTGTTCATAAAAATAAATCATTATTTATTTTAGATGAAATTGTTACAGGTTTTAGATTTAGATATGGATGTTTGTATCCTACAATGAAATTAGATCCAGATATTGTTACCTTAGGAAAAATAGCTGGAGGAGGAATGGCCATAGGAATCATGTGCGGTAAAAAAGAAATTATGAATTATGCAGATACAGAAGGGAAGAAAAAATCAGAACGCTCATACATTGGAGGAGGTACTTTCTCAGCTAATCCAGTATCAATGACATCAGGATATACCACATTAAATTATTTGAAAACAAAAAAATCAACATATGATAAAATCAATTCATTAGGAGATTATGCTAGAAAAGAATTGAAGAAAGTGTTTGATGGAAGAGTTGAAGTTTCAGGAAAAGGATCCCTATTCATGACACATTTTCTTAAAAATGGGGTTACAAAGATAGAAAATTCAGTAGACGTTGCAAAATGTGATTCTGAGATGTTACAAAAATATCATTTTAAGATGATTTCTGAAGACGGAATATTTTTCCTACCAGGTAAATTGGGTGCAATATCAAATAGTCATTCAAAGGAAGACATCAAAAATATAATCAAAGCGTCAGAAGATTTCTAAAATTCAAAAATCAATCATGGAAATTATTTTTCCACGACATTAATTGATTAAAAATATTCAAAAAATCATCAGATTTTGTAGTAATATGAATATGAGCAAAAATATTTTCAAATTGTCCTTCAAAAATCATAGTGCATTGATTTTTGAAAAAAGGTACAGATACACCAATTTTTTTGAGATTTGTGATAAGAAAATTTTCGATTAGAATATTTTCAGAATTAACAATAATTTTTTTTGAATTACTGTTTTTATTGATGCACTCATCAAATTTTTTCTGTAAAGACTCATCCCATAAAGGAGAATCTTTGGGCCAATGATGAATAAACACTTTTTCAGCTAGATACGAAATTTGAGTTTCAGACATAATTAAAATAATTTTTGAATCAAATTAAGGGTATCTTTGATAGATTTATTCAGATTTTTATAAAATGATAATTGTGATTAATCATGGATAAGAAAAAAGAAGAAAAAGAGGCATATGCAACAGATGATCCGACAGATACATCTGCAGAAAAACAAGAGGAAATGGCCAAAGAAGCCATTAAAAAATTCAAGTCATTGAATTAAAGTAAACTTTCATTAGCAATTAAAATCTGATAAAATTATGGGATTATTTGGATCCAAAAAAAATCCAGAGGACTTGAAATATGATGCCATGGCAATGATGGAAAAAAATCAACCAAAAGCAGCTATTTCATTATTTAATAAAATTCTAAAACAAAATGATTCTGATGAAGAGACATTACTAAACAAGGGATTAGCTCTAAATCAAATCAAAAAATATAGTGATGCAATTACCTGTTTTGATAAATTATTAGAAATTGATCCAAAAAATGCACAGGCCCTGAACAATAGAGGAATTTCAATGGCAGAAAACGGCAACATTCAAGAGGCATCAGAATGTTATGATAAAGCAATTGAAGCTGATCCAAGATATGCAGCATCTTACTTTAACAAAGGAGTTCTTTTAGACAAACTCCAAGAACATGAGGATGCACTAACTGCATTAGAAAAAGCAATTTCAGTAGATTCAAGAAAACCAAATGCCATGGTGTACAAAGGAATAGTTTTAGGAAAATTGAAAAGGCACGAAGAAGCACTAAATTGTTTTCAAAATATTTGTAAAAAATATCCCAATAATCAAGATGCATTTTTTCAAAAAGGGGTACAACTTGCAGAATTGGGGAGACATGAAAAAGCAATTACTGTTTTTGATGAAATTTTAAAAAAATACAAAGACAACGTGAATGTAATTTATGCAAAATCTAGAAGTTGTGCAGCATTAGATAAAATTCCAGAGTCAATGGAATTATTAAAACAAGCAATTACAAGAAACCCAAAAATCATACGTAATTGGGCAAAGGATGAACCAATTTTTACAAAACTACACAACAATGATAAATTTAGAGCACTAGTTAAGTTATAGAACTTTTTTTCTTACAGAATCAATTCTAATTATTCCTACTTTCTTTTTTGGACCAATTAAACGAGCCTCATAAATTGGAACATAAACTTCAGTTATTTCTCGTAACACAAATTCTTCTTCAAGATTTCTTACTTCATCAACTAAAGGTTTTTTTAAAAAGGATTGTAATTTTTTGATTCCATCATCATGAGTTAGTTCAGAATTTTTTACATTTGAAGAATTTTTTTCCAGTAAACGATTAGGATAATTTTCAGTTGTTTTAGAATTCAATTTAAATGGGAATTTTATTTCACGGCCATGATGATCAAAAGTTAATTCATCTTCATTTTCAACAAAAACATGCTCTTCTAATTTTAAATCGACTTTATTCTTACCACGTTTTCCAACAATTGCCTTTTTAAAATTGGATTTGGTTCTAACCGGAAAAATACCATCACCTAAAATAACTTCAGATACATTTGATGAAACTGAAATAGAATGAGTTGCTTTTCGAAAATAATTTGCCATGTATTTGCCAGATATAATTAGAATGCACTCATAGTATAATTTCACAGAATGAATGTGAATATCATCTCTTTTTGGACGTGAAAATACAGATTTGAATAAACCAATTTTTTTATCATCAATAATTTCTAAAGCTTCAGATTCCTCGAGTTTTTTCCGTAAAACCACTGTTTTGTGTTCATGTGTTTTTTTCAAAACTATAAAAAATAGAAAGTCATCATATTAAACCAATTCTCATTTAAAAAAAATAAACAACAGGTATAGAAAAATTCCAAACAAAGAAAAAGAAGTATTTTTATAAAAAATATAATGAATAAATCAAACATTAAAGGATCAAATGATAGAAGAGATGTTAATCCTGAATGGTTCACAGGAAAAACATGGATGAAAGTGCTTTCAGAGAAAATTAAATCAAAGGATCAAGACATCTATCACGTTCATTTTGAAAAAGGCTCAAGAACTAAACTTCATTTTCACAATGGGAATCAAGTACTAATGGCAGTAAAAGGAAAAGGCAGTTTAGAAATTTTTAAAAAATATGGAACAAAAAAATCAGATTTTAAAATAAAAAAAACAGAAAGAATTAGCCTTAATGAAGGAGACATAGTTCACATTCCAGCTAAAACCCTTCACACACACGGTTCAATTAATAAAAATAAAGAATTTTCGCACATCGCCATCAACATATTGCCAAAAAAGAATTCAATTTACAAAACAATTTGGTATGAATCAGATTTTAAAAACAAAGTAACAAAAATAATTTAAAACAATGTCCATTAAAGAGGATTCAAAAATTAGTTTCATTAACGGCAGTGAAAATGTAAAAATTAAACAGTATTTTGATCCAAAAAACACATCAAACGGAATTAATTACAGCCTTGCACAATTCTCATTAGAAATAGGACAAAAAACTAAACTTCATAAAATCAAATCATCAGAAATATACTATATTTTAGAAGGCAGTGGTAGATTAAAAATTAACAGTGAAAAATTTGAATTAAAAAAGAATGATTCAGCTTATGTTCCTCCTAATTCAGAACAATTTTTGGAAAACATTGGATCAGAGATATTACGTTTTTTATGCATTGTAGAACCAGCATGGAAGCCAGAAGATGATAAAATCCTAGAATAAAATCTCAAAATATTAACAATGATTTTTAAAATATAAGACATTAGAAGAATTATGAATCGAAGAGAAGCATTACTAACTTTAAATGTTAATCAGAATTCATCACAGGAAGAAATTAAGGCATCATATAGAAAAATGGCACTAGAGTTACATCCAGATAAAAATAAAGATAAAAACGAAGATACTGAATTTAAAAAAATTACAGAAGCATATAATTTTCTAAAAAAGAATGAAAAAGATGACACAACATACCAAGAAGCAAAACAAAAATCAGGAAATCAACGAATTAGACCAAAACCCCAATGGGGAGCACCAGAAGATGGAGGAATACCAGAACAAGACTGGGGGAAATATACCAGAGAATTTGAAGAAGGGGACCCAACTTTTTGGAAAGAATATGAAAAAAAATTCTGGGAAGATTACAATGCCAGGGTAAGAGCAGATGGCAAAAATGGAGAATATGAAAAAGCCAGAGAGCCAAACAAACAACCAGATCTTCAAGTAAGTGTGGACAAATCGTTATGTATTGGGTGTTGTAGTTGCGAGATTATTGCACCAGAAGTATTTGAAATTGATAAAAATAGCCAAACAAATCCAAAATCAAAAGTGATTAATCGAAAAGGAGCAGGAGTGAATAAAATAATGAATGCAGCTGAAACATGCCCAACAAAAGCAATCAATGTTGAAAATATTATTACAAAAGAAAAATTATTTCCATATTAAATTTTTAATAAATTAAAATATTTTTCAATTTCAGAATCAGACAATTGTATCGAAGAATCAAACATACTATGAATTGGTCCACCAGAATCAGAAGAATCTCTAGGAACTAAATGTACATGAAGATGAGGAATTTCTTGTCCAGCCTCTTTTCCATTATGTATTGCAATTAAAGTTGAGCCAGTGATGGAATCAACTTTAGAGATCATAAGATGAACTAGAGAAAATAAATCAGTATTTTCATCCACATTCAGATTCTGAATTTTTTCATGATGATTTTTTGGTATTACTAAAACATGGCCTTTAGTAAGAGGAAAAGCATCTAGAAAACAGATTGAATGTGTTGTTTCATGAAGAATTCTGGCAGGAATTTCTTTAGATATAATTTTACAAAATATACAGTCCATAATGTTCAAATAAATTTTTAAAATATCAAAGTATCTATCAAGGAGTTACTACAGTAGCCCAAGCCAAATCCTTACCAAATTTTATTGTCACTTTATCGCCTGCATCCAATTCACAATTTTCTATAATTTTAGGTACGTTATCATCAGTTTCAACATAACAAGTACCATCATCATTACTCAAAATAACAACATCTTCAAAAACATCTTCTCGAATTAAATGCCAAAAAGGAAAAACCATTGTAGATAAAACAATTCCTGCAACCAAAAAGGCGCCACCAAAAACCAAACCTTGTTGTTGACTGGAACTTAATTTCATGTTACCAAGTGCCGCCGTCCCCACCATTCATATCCATTTTTTTGGCAGGTACGTTTCCATGTGCTTTTTTCATGTGTTTTTTTAATCTCTCTGGATCATGAAGTTCGGTTCCACAAACATCACATTTTGTTTTAGTCTCATCTGACTTTTTACGATTAAACAAGCCCATATTATCACAATGATGAAGAAATACATTATAAAGGATACTGAATTTTTGTCAATTCATGTCAGTAAAAAATATCACAGTATTAGGTTCAGGGGTAATGGGCCATGGAATTGCTCAAGTTTCAGCAACAGCAGGATACAATGTTGTTTTGCGAGATATCAAACAAGAATTTTTAGATAAAGCAATGGAGAAAATCAAATGGAGTTTAGATAAACTTGTTTCAAAAGAAAAAATTTCAAAAGATGAAGGGGATTCAATTTTTGCAAGAATTACCCCAATTGTAGATTTGAACGAGGCAGTAAAAAATGCAGAATTGGTAATAGAAGTAGTTCCAGAAATTATGGATTTAAAAAAATCAGTTTATGCAGAATTAGATAAAGCAGCAGGACCTGAAGTAATATTTGCATCAAACACCAGTACTTTACCAATTACTGAAATTGCTAATACAACATCACGTCCTGAGAAATTCATTGGCATACATTTTTTCAATCCACCACAATTAATGAAACTAGTAGAAGTAATTCCTGGAGAAAAAACAGGACAAGAGATAACAGAACTAACTCAAGAATTTGTTAAATCAGTTAACAAACAAGCAGTACTATGTAGAAAAGATGTTCCAGGGTTCATTATTAACAGATTATTCATTCCAATGGTCCATGAAGCATGTTTTGCACAAGATAGAACAAATGCAACACTAGAAGAAATAGATTCTGCAGTAAAATTCAAGTTAGGATTTCCAATGGGAATTTTTGAATTAGCTGATTTTACTGGAATGGATGTAATTCATAAAGCAACTACAGAAATGCATTTACGTGATAAAAAAGTAATCAACCCACATCCAACAGTGGAAAAAATGTTTGATGAAAAGAAACTAGGACAAAAATCAGGTGAAGGATATTACAAATATTCCGATGACAAGTATGAAAGAGTTACACTGTCTGAAGAATTAGCACAAAAATTCAATCCAATTCAATTAGTCGCAAATATTCTAAATAATGCAGCTTGGTTAATCACTAATGGTGCAAGCGATATTGAAGAAATTGAGAAAGCAGCAAAATTAGGATTAGGATTAAAAAAACCTCTTTTTGAAACAGCAAAAGAAATTGGAATTAAAAATATTGTTGATGAATTAAACAAATTGGCAGAAAAACACGGAGAATTTTACAAACCAGACCCACTTCTCATATCAATGCAATAGGAATTAGTGATTTGGGTTTTGAAAAAGATATTGAATCGTTAAAAATAGCATTAACAGAAACCGAATTCCGTATAAAAAAATTAGAAGAACATAAAGAAATAATTAACAAATTACTCAGAGACAATAAAACTGAAGAGAGTTGGATTAATGAAACAAGAATAAGACTAGTACAAAATATAAAAAATTTACAAAAAAAGCGAGATATAATTTTTAGAGAACTAGAATCTTAGGAAATTAATTCTAAGATTTTATCAACTGCCTCTTTTGCAGTATCAGCTCCAATGATTTTTACATTTTTTCGATGATCAACATACCCATCAATATACGGAGCAATGGCACTATCAAATCCGCGTATTGCAACCATGGGTTTTTTGCTCATATACGCAGCACATACTTCAGATAAAGTCCCAGAACCACCACCAACAATTATCACTCCGTCTGCAGACAAGGCATTTAGAAAATCCCGCGTAAATCCCATTCCAGAAGGAATTACAATATCACAAAATTCATTTGCAAATTTAGGATCGTCTTGAGGAATAATTCCCAGAGTTAAACCATTTTCATCTTTTGCACCATGAGAGCAGGAATTCATTACACCACCCAATCCACCAGTGATCAATAGTGAGCCAGATTTTGCAATCTCTTGACCAACTTCATATGCAATTTTTTCATGTTTCGGGGTACAACCAGTAGTATTATTTCCAATAACTAAGATCTGTTTTTTCTTTACCATGATAGATCTTATTGAAGCGGTTTGAAAAAGGTTATCAGAGAAAAGGATATTAGTGAATTATTCAGATAATGAGTATGAAAACACGATCAATGCCAGTATGTTTTAGTGAAAAACAATACAAAATGATTGAAGAATTTGCCAAGAAAAATGGAATGTTAAACGCAAGCCAAGCCCTTGAAAAAATCCTTAACAAATAGATAGTTTTTCAAATTTTTAATTTATTTTATTTTTAAACATAATTAGCAACAGGCTTAATCAGTTGTTTACATTTAATAATTAATTATCTTGCAATAAAATGATAAGCATGGGATTATTTAGTAAAAAAGCAACCAATTGTACAATTTGCAATAAAGAATTAACACATAGACACAAACCAAAAAAAGAATGGAATATCAAAGGCTCATTATGTGGAGATTGTCATTTTGACAAATCAAAAGAATACTACGAAGGTAAAGTGAGACAACCATGTGTCAAGTGTGGAGTTACAGGTAAAATTACAGATTTATGGGAACCCAGGTGGCAATGGGACATGGAAGGATTACTATGCAAAAACTGTTTTGACGAAAAAGAAAAAAGTCATGATCAAAAGAAGAACTTTTGCGCAGTATGTGAAACAAAAATGGGCCTAATTAGACACAATGCCAAAGGGCATTGGAAAATAGAGGGCCAACTATGTAGAAAATGTTGGGACAAGAAAAAAGCAGAGTTTGGATAAAGTGAATTTTTTTAAAAAATATTCATGTAACAAATGCGATAAAAAATTTTCAAAAGAAGAAGAATTGATGAATCACCAACAAATCATACACGGAAAAGACTTAGAATATGATTGCAAAGAGTGTAACAAGAATTTTTCAAATATGGAAGATATGAGAACTCATCTGCAAAGAGAACACAGTTACAAAAAAGACAGATAACTAAATTGCTTTTACAGTTTTAACCACTGGAGGTCGAACTTTGGTAAAGACTCTGAATCCACAAATACATTTGATTTCAGGTAAACGAGATAATTCAGTGTTTGAAACAATTGTTCCACATCTTAAGCATGCATAATTTACTTCAAATGTCTCAACAGGAGTTTCTTCAATTTCTTCAGTTATTTCTTCAGCCATATTTATCATCATTAATTCTATAATTTAAGGATACCAAATTATGTTAAAGATAATTCAATATAGACATCATCAGGAATTTTTAGTCTCATTAGTTGTCTAATTGCTTTATCATCTGCATTGATATTGATTATTCTTCTATGCATTCGCATTTCCCATTTTTCATAAGTTTCAGTTCCACTGCCACAAGGAGATTTTCTTGTAGCAACATGGAGTCTTTTAACAGGAAGTGGAGTTGGGCCTTTAACTTTGACACCAGTTTTTTTACCAATACCCATGATCTCATTACAAACATCACCCAATTTAGGGAGACTTGTAGAAGTGAGTTTAACACGGGCGGTTTGTGTCATAAAAAACGCCTATGGTTTGTACTCTTCAGTAATTTCCTTAACAATACCTGCTGCGATTGTTGCACCCATATCTCTGAGAGCGAATCTACCCATTTCTGGGAATTCATTGAAGGTCTCAATACAGGTTGGTCTTACTGGTCTAATCTTAACAATTGCGGCATCACCAACTTTAAGGAATTTTGGATTCTCCTCTTCAACGGCACCAGTTGCTGGGTTAATTTTTTGAAGGAACTCAGTAACAGTTGCTGCAACTTGTGTAGTGTGTGCGTGCATAACTGGAGTGTAACCAGGTGCAATTGCTGTTGGATGGTGAATTACAATAATTTGGGCTTTGAATTCTTTTGCTACATTTGGTGGGTTTTCAGGTTCACCAAGAACATCTCCTCTCTTGATATCTTTCTTTTCAATACCTCTGAGGTTGAAACCAATGTTATCACCTGCTTCTGCAGATGGCATTTCAGTGTGGTGAGTTTCAATTGATTTGATTTCACCTAATGCACCAGAAGGCATTACAATGATTTTTTGTCCTGCTTTCATAATACCAGTCTCAACTCTACCTACAGGTACAGTTCCGACACCAGTAATGGTATAAACGTCTTGAATTGGAGTTCTTAATGGTTTACCAGTTGGTTTTTCCTCTACTGTCAAATCATCAAATGCTTCTAGTAGTGTTTTACCGGAATACCATGGCATATTCTCAGTTTTCTTAACTAAGTTATCGCCTTTCCAGCCAGAAACTGGAATGAATGGTACGTCGTCAATTTTGTAACCAACAGATCTTACTAATTTTTCACCTTTCTCTTTTGCTGCTTTAAAGGCGTCTTCTTTGTATTCAACTGCATCCATCTTATTGATTGCTACAATAATCTGTTTTACACCTAATGTTTTAAGCAAGAATGCGTGTTCTCTTGCTTGTCCACCAGCTGCAGTTGCAGTATCAGTTTCACCTTCTTTAGCTGAAAGTACTAACACAGCGGCATCTGCTTCAGAAGCGCCAGTAATCATATTTTTAATGAAGTCCCTGTGACCAGGTGCATCAATTAAAGTAAAGAAGAACTTGCTTGACTCAAATTTTTGGAATGCTAAGTCGATAGTAATTCCTCTTTCTCTTTCATCTTTAATGTTATCCATAACCCATGCATACTTGAAAGTATCACCTTTTCCGGTCTTCTCGGATTCGGCTCCGTGTGCTGCAATGGTTCTCTCATCTACAACTCCTAGATCCATTAAGAAATGACCCATAGTTGTGGATTTACCGTTATCAATATGACCTGTTACAATCATGTTTAAGTGTGGTTTATCTGCCATAACGAATTCGTTGTCGAGGGGATATATTACTGTAATGAATTTTTTTCAAAAAAAATAATTGTTTTTTGCAATATTTGGTTTTTGTTACTTTACTAAAAGCACATAAATCAAAGAAGAAAAAATCAGTATTATGAAAATTACAGTTTCAGTTATCAAAGCAGATGTCGGAGGGATCGGAGGACATACAAAACCTAGTGACGGCCTAATCAAAGCAATTAGAGATACCGTTGAGAATTCAGGAGATTTACTAATAGATCATTATATTGGATATTGTGGTGATGACACTCACATTGTAATGTCACACACACATGGAGTGGACAATGAAAAAATTCACAAATTAGCATGGGATGCATTTATGGCAGGAACAGAAGTTGCCAAGAAAGAAGGCCTCTATGGTGCAGGTCAAGACTTACTCAAAGATTCTTTTTCAGGTAATGTCAAAGGAATGGGTCCAGGTGTTGCAGAAATGGAATTCGAAGAAAGACCAAATGAAGCATTCACAGTTTTTGCAGCAGATAAAACAGAACCAGGTGCATTCAACTATCCAATTTACAGAATGTTTGTAGACACACTAAGTAACACAGCATTAATTGTAAACAAAAGTCTTGCAAGTGGAGTTAAGTTCAACATCATGGATGTTGAAAAAGCACAAATTGCAGAATTGCAATTATGGGAAGACAAACCAACAATCGAAGCAGCATTGATGTATCCAGGAAGATATGTTGTTGATTCTGTTTACACTAGAGATGGAGAACCAATCCTAGATGCATCAACAGACAGACTTCACAACATTGCAGGAACATATGTTGGAAAAGATGATCCAATTTGTTTAGTTAGAACACAAAAGAATTTCCCAGCAACTGAAGAAGTTGGAAGTATGTTTAACAATCCACACTATGTTGCAGGTAATACCAGAGGAAGTCACAACATGCCACTTATGCCAGTGAAATTAAATTCAGCTGCATCAATTAACTTCTGCATTCCAATTGTAGAGGCACTAGTATTCAGTATGCATAATGGAAAATTCACAGGACCATTTGACGGATTCTCAACACCAGATTGGGATTACATTAGAGAAATTGCTACAAAGAAAGCAATGGCAATTAGAAGTCAAGGATTCATTCATCCTGCAACACTAGTTCCATCAGAATTAGAATATGCTGAAGGATATAGAGCAAGAATGGATATTCTCGAAACAAAAATGAAACCGATGGAAGATGAACCATCAATTTCAGATAGAAAAGAAAATTACGAAGATCCAGATTAGGGATCATTCTTAATTTCATTATCTTACGAAATAGTTAAATCAAAAATAGCAGTAATCTAACAGGGTATGAATGCCTTTCAGAGAATCTTTGATTGGAGAACGTATATTTTCACAGTGTTAGCAGTAGTATCATTTTCTAGTTTTATTGCAGTACTATTTGGACAAACAATACCAGGAGTAATACTAGCATTTTTCAAAATAGCTGGAGAATATGTAATTCTAGGAACAGTCTTGGTTTTTGCATTTTCATGGTTTTTACGTGCAAAACCACATAATCGTCCAAAAAGTTACAGAGTAGTTCCAATAGATGTATTCGGAGAACAAAGTGTTATTGAAGAAATTAGAACAGAATTCAAAACACATGATGTAGCATGGAGTTTCATGAAACAATACAAGAAAACATATCCATTACACAATTTTGCATTAGTTTCAGATGTAAAGGATTCTGACAAACCAACAATTTTCAGATACATCTAGATTCAAACTTTTATTCAGGATTAGTTAGAAACAGATTATGGAATATTCTATTTTAGCTGATTCTTTTGAAAAAATGGAGTCAACAAGAAAAAGATTAGAGTTAACACAGATGCTAGTAGAATTATTTGAAAAAACACCACAAGAGGTAATTTCAAAAATAGTTTATCTCATTCAAGGAAAATTAAGACCAGACTTTGAAGGAATTGAATTAGGAGTTGCAGAAAAATTAGCAATCCGAGCAGTTTCTAAATCATCAGGTATTGCAATTAAAAAAATTGAAGATGAATATACAAAAGGAGGAGATTTAGGGCATGCTGCAGCTGTAATTTTAGAGCAAAAAACACAAACAACATTTCTTGTTGAAAATATCACAGTTGAAAGAGTGTATGAAACATTATTCAAAATTGCAAAATTGGAAGGATCAAGATCTCAAGATATGAAAATAAAATATATTTCAAGTTTGTTAAATGATGCAAATCCATTAGAGGCAAGTTTCATTTTGAAGATTTTATTGGGCACTCTAAGATTAGGCATAGCAGAAAATACAGTAATGGATGCATTAGCAATTGCATATTCTGGAAATAAAGAAAATAGAAAATTATTACAAAATGCATACAATGTTTCAAGTGATTTAGGAAAAGTAGCAGAGACAATTGCATTAGAAGGAATTCAAGGAATTGAAAAATTCAAAGTGAATTTATTTAATCCAATTCGTCCAATGCTTGCAGACAGAGTGAAAAGTGAAAAAGAAGTAATTGAAAAAATGGGAGAAGAGTTTGCAATAGAATACAAATTAGATGGAGAAAGAGTTCAACTTCACATCGAAGGAGATAAAATAGAATTATTCTCAAGAAGTTTAGAAAAAATTTCAAGTTACTACCCAGACATAATTGAAAAAATTCCAAAGATGGTAAAAGCAGAAGATGCAATTATGGAAGCAGAGATTGTAGCAATTAATGAAAACACAGGAGATTTTTTACCATTTCAAGAGTTAATGCATAGAAGAAGAAAATATAAAATTGAAAAAGCAGTTTCAGAATATCCAATTACAGTAAATTTTTTTGATGTACTCTATTGTAACGGAAAAGATTGTACAGATTTGAATTACATTGAAAGAAGAAGAAAATTAGAAAACATTGTTCAAGAAAATGAATTTGCAAAATTTATTCCAATGACTTTAGCAAAAAATGAAAATGAAATTGAAGAATTTTTTGAAAACAGCATTAATGCAGGAAGTGAAGGATTGATGTTGAAGATGCTAGACAAACCATATCAAGCAGGTTCAAGAGGAAGTCACTGGTTGAAATTAAAAAGAGAATATAGAAATGAATTAGGAGATAGTTTAGATCTTGTAGTGGTAGGAGGATTTTTTGGAAAAGGAAGAAGAACAGGCAGTTATGGAACACTATTGCTTTCAACATATGATGAGAATACAGATACATTTCCAAGCATATGTAAAGTTGGAACAGGGTTTACGGATGAAAGTTTAGATCAATTATATCAAATTCTTAGTCCAAAAACCACCATCAAAAAAAATCCTAGAATCAATAGTGAGATGGATGCAGATGTATGGTTTGAACCAGAATTGGTTATTGAAATTGTAGCATCAGAAATTACATTGAGTCCAATTCACAAAGTTGCACGTGATGAAATAAGAAAGGATACAGGACTAGCACTGAGATTTCCAAAATTTACAGGAAAAATTAGAGTTGAGAAGATGGCAGAAGATGCATCAACAGATGACGAAGTAATTTCACTCTACAAAGGGCAGAATAAAGCTGCACATGATAAAAATTTAATCTAACACGCTCAAAAAATATCAAAAACCATAGAGGATTTAAATTACCAACAGGTATCTCACTTTATGTTATGTATAGTGGAGAGCTTGAAGTTCAAGCAAAAAGAAAGGCAATAGCAGTTTTACAAGATGAGATCAATAGAATTCTAAATGCATCAAGAGAACTTGCAACACTAACAGAAGCCCTAATGAAAAAAGACAAAAAAGCAATTAAAAACACATTAGAGCAAATCTCAACAATTGAAGAAGAAGTAGAGAACCTAAGAAGAAAAATCACACGTGAAGTTGCAGATGTTGGAGGATTAATCATGAATAGAGAAAATCTTCTAAATACAGCTTATACGATGGATGAGATTGCAGGATACATCACAGGTATTGCATTCAAACTTTCTAATGTAAAAATTACTACATTGAAAAGTTCAAAACTTGATAAAGATATCACAGAACTAATCTCATTAGTAGTAGATGAAGTCTACAAACTAAATGAAATCATTAGAAGTCTCAATACAAACACTGCCAATGCAATAGAATTGGCTCAAGAAACTCAAACAATTGAAAGAGAAATAGACATCAAATATAGAGATGCAACAATTAAACTTCTCAACGAAGTTAAAGATCCAAAAGAATTGTTGTTAATCAAAGATGTAATTGAGGGAATTGAAGAAATGTCTGACAAATGTCAGAGAGTTTCAGACTCATTCATACTGCTAGCATTAAGCCTATAATCAAAAAAAATTAAAATTTCTATTTTATTTTTAAATTAATTAACCTTAGTTGTAAAGTATAGAATTCATATACATTGAATATTCAATAACAATATGAAAAGTGAATTAATAGAAAATAGAATTATCGTATGGAATATTGAAGATTCAAAGAAACTTTTCAGTGAAGGGTATTATGGAAAACCAATAGGAATGCCTAAACCAAAAATCGAAGAGATTGATGTTCCATTAATTTTAGATTTAATTGAAGGATATTACTTGTTAGAAATGAAAAAAATTACCATCACCAAATTAAAACAAAAAATCAAAACAGATGAAATGATTGAAATTTGTAAAAAAGAAGTACATGATTTTGAAAAAAAGTATATCGTATACAAAAATTTCAGAGACAAAGGGTACATAATTAATCCAGGAATTAAATTTGGATGTGATTTTGCAGTATATGAAAAAGGTCCAGGAATTGATCATGCACCATTTTTAATTCAGGTGTACAACAGAAATGAGCCAATAACATCCACAGGAATTGTTCTTGCAGGACGATTAGCTACAACAGTTAGAAAACAATTCATTTTAGCTATTCCAAAAGGAAAGGATAAAGTAGATTTTCTCGCACTAGATTGGTGGAAAGCTTAAACAGATTTAATGTGACCTGCAATTCGGTCATAGATTTCAAATAATTCTTTGGTGATTCCAAATGAAATATGATTATCCCATTTACCACGAATTCGAATTGCAGTATCTGTAGGTTCAACATAGATTGTTGCATCCTTTATGGTTTGTTTTGCAATCATTTCATTTAATTCAGAATCAGAATTTAATTTAGAAGCCAAATCGCCATATCCGTTCCATTCTACTTTAGTAATTACTTTGGAACCAAAATGACCTTTAGTCTTCAAAGATGTCTTTGCAGTATAATTGATACCAGAAGAGCCAACGTTTTTTCTTACAATAAATTGTGCTTGAAATCTATCTAAGGCGCCCCAAGGAAGTGGATTTGGATCTTGCATGATTATCCCTTTTGAATTATTTGTACGACGTCAATGTTTGAATTTTTAATTTCAATGCACCCCTTATTTGTAACCATTCTAGGGGTTTGAGAAAAATATCTACTATAGTAATCATCATTTTCAACTTCATCAGTGGCAATTTCTTTAGATTCAGAATCTACACCGATCTCTTTTAGCATATCACTAAATTTTTCAGGCCATGTTTGGTAAATGAAAGTGTCAGATTCTGTATCATGCATAAAAAATCTCTGAACATACCCACAAATAAAGATATCAAGAAAAAGGCCATAGAGATCAATCCAAATAAATATGCAAAAGTTTTTTATTTTTTTAACTTGAAATTCCAAGGTAAAACTGCATTAATTACAGGTAGTGGCACAGGAATTGGTAAGGCCATCGCAACCAAATTTGTCGAAAATGGTGCAAGTGTTATAATTTTAGGTAGAAGAAAAGAACCATTAGAAGAAGCATCAAAAGATCTAGAACAAATTATTTCTAAGAACAATAGTGGTGCATCTGTTAAGATTTTTGCCGGAGTAGATGTTGCAGATGAATCAGCAATGACCTCAATGTTTGATGCACTAAAAAACGACAATGTTAACGTAGATTACATTATTAATAATGCAGGGGTTTCAGGTCCGGTCACATGTTTTCCAAATTCACCATTAAAAGATTTCAAAAGTACAATTGCAATTCACTTAACAGGTACATTTTGGGGTTCAGTTCAAGCACTAAAAGTAATGAAAGAAGGTGGAAAAATTATTACAATTTCAACATTCTTTACAGAAGAAAGACCACTCGAACAAAGACCGTACAGATTTAGAAGTCCATATACAGCATCGCAAGGAGCCAAAAACAGACTTGCTGAAGCAATGTCATGGGAATTAACTGATAAAGGAATCATATCAATTGCAACAAACCCAGGCCCAGTACATTCAGATAGAATTTACAAAACAGTTTATCCAAAAGCTGCAGCAGAATTCATGAGAGTAAGTGGATTTGAAGACTTGAGTCCCGTAGAAGTTGAAGAAGCAAAAGATGATTTGTTAGAATGTATTCTTGCAGATGGAATAGACAAAGAAGGAATTACAAAAACTGCAGAGAAATTAGCAAATGGAAAAGATGTTACAAAATTAACAGAGACATTTACAAATTTACTTACAAAAATTCAAACAATTGCTGAAAAAGTACAGAATAATACATCACATATGATTGCTAACAGAGAATTTTTAGCTCAGACACAAGTATCTGAATCAGTTCTTAATTTGTGTGATGATGAAATTGCAAAAATCCTTAACGGAAAAGTCATTCCAGGAGACAGAGTATTTTATCCAGTAAAACCACATATCGGAACAACAGCTCCAGGAGTACATCAACCAGACTTTTCAGGCAAGTCAGTTGTATTTGCAATTGATGGTACTGATAAAACAGATGCAGAGAGAGTAGAATTCTTAGCACAACATGTTGAGAAAAACGGAGGCAAAGTTGCATGTTTCATATCACAATCAACTCCAACAGAGGTTCAAGAACATATCAGCAGTAAATTCCATTCACATGTTGTAGACATTACAAGTCCTGAAGAAATGGAGAGATGGTTTAATACAGCTAAAACAAATCTAGGAGAAATTTTAGGCGTAATTCACGTAACTGGAAAACTTCCAGAAATTAGCAAATTAACAGAATTGGATAGAGCAGGATGGGAGGAATTAGTTGCAAAATTCATTTCAACCCCAGCAACAGTTGCCCAAAGGGCATTAGAACACTTCGTCCCAGGCGGAGATAAAGATCCAAGACTATACAAAGATACCAAAGGTGCAATCATGATAATTGGACCAGATTTACCAATAGGACGTAAAGTTACAGGTACTCAAAGAGCTCAAGTAGAAGTTTTCAGAGGAGCATTACGCCCATTCACTACAACAGTTAATCAAGAATTAAGTGATGTATTGAAATCAAAAATCAGAATGTTTACAGTTTTCCCAGGTTCAGTTACAGGTGCAGAACCAGATAATCAAAAAATTGCTGATGCATTCAACTTCTTAGTTTCAGAAAATTCAGCTTCATCTGCAGAAGTAACATTCTGTGTTGATGAAACAAGATAAGAATGAAAAAATTTTCAGAATTTGTTGTCGGTGAATCATTTTATTCAACATGCAGTATTTCAGATGATGAATTAGAAGAATATCTAAAATTCTCAAGAGTAAAAAACGTATTTTTAGAAAACAAAGTCAATGAAGGTCATCAATTAGTTTCAGGAAGAGCAATTTTATCAAGAATGGAAGGAGAATTCACAAGACTAAATCAAATTTATGGGAATGAAATAATATTTTTGGGAACAGATGGAGACTCAGAATGGGGAAATAGAAATACAAGATTTCTAAAACCACTATATACAGAACAAGTTTTAAAATTAAAATTTACAATAGTTCAAAAAGAAGAAATAGATGAAAATTTTGGAAAAATAATAATTAATTTTGAAGGGACAACACAAGAAAACGAAATAATAATAATTGCTAAAAAGAATATTTACAGAATTAAAAAGGAACCAGAAAATAATTAATTAAACTAAGGAGCCGACTAGTCTCCTCAGCCATCAGATCAAAAGATCTAACGAACACTTTTTATCAAAAAATTACTATAAAAATGCCAATAATTTTTTGAGGCTAGAATAAAGAACCAGTGGTCAAAGAATCAAAAAATAACTTTACAGCTGTAATTACAAGTACTATAGAAATTAGAATTTTTAAATTTCGCTCCTTTACACTTAACGATAATTTTGCTCCCACTAGTCCTCCAAAAAAAGCACCTATTGCCAAAAATCCTGATTGTATAAAATCAGGATGTCCCAAAACACTATGAACAATTACTCCAGATAATGATGCAAATAATAAAATAAATTGTGATGTAGGGGCAGCCTTTTTCATAGACATTCCCATTCCAACAATCATCAACGGGACAAACACAATCCCACCACCAATTCCAAAAAAGGAGGAAATAATTCCTGCAAAAAAGCTAGAACCAATTATTAGAAGAATTAATTGTTTTGAAATTATTTTTTCTTTAGATTCAACTTGTTTTCTTAAGAAAATGTAAACAGAAGATGCTACCAATACAAAACCAAATAAAATTTTAAAAATATCAGGGGCAACGTCAGTAGAAATAACTGCACCAAGAATAGTACCAGGAATTGCAAGTAGACCAAGTTTCAATCCTAAAGAAAATTCAATTCTTTTTTGTTTTGAATAGGAAATTGTGGAAGCAATAGAATTACTAAATGCAGCAAAAAGACTATTACTTGCAGCAACAGTAGGAGGAATGCCTAAAAATGTTAAAACGGGAACAACAATTATTCCACCACCTAGACCAATCATAGACCCCAATATTCCAGCTGCAAATCCTAAAGGAATTAACCATAATTGATCAATCATCGTAATCGCCAATCAAATAATTTTATCATATATTAGACTACTTTAGAACAATTAAAGTCCATAAATAAGAGTCATTTTTGTAAGTAATTTCAAGAATCAATGTTTCATCACCCAATCCAGTAACTGTAGACTTCAATGGCATAGTTTGAGAGGATTCAGCGTATTTTGTTTGAGCAGCATTTATCCAGGCAGTAATAGATTCAAAACCCCCAGGTTGTTTTTCATCCCAACAATCACAAACTAAAGATTCAACCATAGTTTTAAAAACAATTTCAACTTCATCAGATTTTGAATTTACAAATGGCGAAGATTCAACTAGTGCAATAGCCATTATAGGGTTATCAGGAACACCACCCATGCTAATATTTCCTAGAGATCTGCCATCAGGACCTTGTATGGCAGTAGTTGTGCAATAACTAATTTGAGATAAAATATCATCACGAATTGCACAGTAATTTCCAATAGTATGATCTGTAACAGGACTAGGGGTAGACATGAAAATATTTTCTTCAGATAATGATGTTTTTATTTTTTCAACATCATAAAATGTGAATCCATATTGATAGAGATTTTCTGAAGAAGGCATAGAAGATTCTTCAGGGATTAAAAAGATAGCAGCAGCAGAGATAATTATTACGATTATAGGAATTATAATTTTAGAATTCAATAATTAATTAAAAATAGATTACAAGATAAGGTTTTGCAATTTTAGATAGAAATTATTTCCATAATAGAATCTTTAGTAATATTATTTTGCTCTACAAATCCGGATGTGACTTCAAGAATATATGTTGCTTCACCATCAGGTACAAAACTAGGACATCCAGCTGCAATTTCAACAGGGATTACACAAGGTGGCACATTTGTTTTAATATGAACAACCTTTCCATCACTATCAAACCAAATCATATCCAGTTCAAATTGCATGTTAAGCATCCATAATGAATACAATCCCTGTTCCGGGAATACAAAAAGCATTCCTTGATCTAAAGGCAATTGATCTTGAAACATTAATCCACGAACACGAGTTGGTTCAGTATCAGCTATCTGTACTTCAAGTAAAGTGTCATCCACTTTAATCATACCTTTAGGAAATTTGACTTGTTCAAGCTTTATCTCACTTGGCAGAGTTAACAATCCAATAGAACCAATAATTACAGCAGCAATGAATATGGGGATTAGTGCTTGTGCCCTAGTAGTCATAATCTAGTTTAGTTCAATCCTATTAAAAACTCAGTGCGTTAACTAACAGTTTTTCTAAAATCACTAATGGTAGAAATAGTGTTTTTAGTGTGATGACCAATATCATGAATAGTACTTCCGTTGTATTTTTTATCCAAATACCTTCCAGCAACTATCATTGGCCCACCTATTGCACAAGTAACTCCAGTGGGTTCAGGAATCCATAACATCAAGAATCCAATTTTTTGAAGTTTTTTACCTGGGGCAGGTGCTTTTTGTAAAGCCCCTAAGGAACGAGCTGTGTTAGAATCATCCATTTTAGCAATGTCAGAGTAAAGATTAGCCCTACGCTTAGCAGATTCTGAAAATTTTTGTAATTTTGCTAGTCGTGCCTTTAAGGGATCATTCATTTCAACATTAATTTAGAAAAAATTAGTTAAGATTCAAAGATAAACAATGATTACCCTCAAGTCAACAAAGAGTAACTAAGTCAAACAGACATAAAATTATAGTAGATTATTGATCATAACAAGAATAGATGAAAAATAAAAACTCAAAGAGACTAGATTCAATTAAAGCTGCACATGAAGTGGAGAAAACACGATCAAGTTCCAGAATGGAAGATTATCTAGAAATCATTTCAGAATTAGTGGAACTAAAAGGATACGCCACAACATTAGATATTTCAAGATACATGAACGTCAGTGCCCCAAGTGTTACTAAAATGCTACAGAGATTAGATGAAGGGAAATTTTTAGAATATGAAAAATATCACGGAATTAATCTTACAAAAAAAGGAATTCAGATTGCAGAAGGGATTAGACAAAACCATGGAATCTTGTTAGAATTCTTCGAGATTTTAGGAGTAGGGTACGATACTGCAAATCAAGATACTGAAGGAATTGAACATCACCTTAATCCAAAAACAATCAAACAATTAAGAAAATTCATTACTTTTCTAAAAGCAAATCCAAAAATTATTGATAATTTTAAAAATCTTTAAGATACAATTGAATATCATTTTGAGAAGAAGTTTGATTTAATAAATTCCTTCCAATATCAGAACGTTTTGGAATTTTGATTTGTCCTTTTTTACCAATTCTAACAGATGTAAAAAATTTACCATTAAGAAAAATATCAGCATGTAGAGAAGTAAATTCCCGATTCACAGTTAACAATAGTGTAGTTTTAGATTCTGAAAAACTAAAAGGAAGATCATTTGAAGTTAAAGATAATTCTTCAGAATCTTTGGCAACAACATCAATGTGAACTTTAAGGAGTTTTTCAATTTCATCAATATTTGAGCCTCCCCTACCAATTATAGATGCAATGCAGTCTTCATGTACACTAACTTTTACACGATTATTGGACAAAATGTCAACTTGTGCATTAGAATCATATCTCTGAAAATAATCTTTAATTTTATCTTCAGCTAATTTTTCAATTCCAACTTTTTCGTCACGTTGTTGTACAGGAACAATGACATTTTCTTCGCCAAAAGTATAGATTTCATGTTCCAAGTCATTATTTTCAAAATTTCTTATTTCAATCACAGGTCTTGCTAGATCAGATTCAGTCATACCTGTAGGAACTTTTACCTTTAATTCTAGATCATAGACTTTTTCGATATCACCATTATTGACAAATACAACAGTATCCAATACATTTGGGATTATACCAAGTTCAATTTTTCCAATAAATCTTTGAATTGCATCTAAAGGAGAATTAGCATGAATTACACCAACCATGCCAACTCCAGTTAATCGTAAATCAGAAAAAGTAGTGAAATCTTCTTTTCGACGTACTTCGTCAAAAATAGTATAATCAGGTCTAACAAGTAATAAAATATCGGCAGTATTATCAAAACTCCCATCTAATTTGCTATACTGAGTAATTCCAGAATTTACTTGTAAGTCTCGAGGAGATTCAAATGTTTTAACAATTTTTCCTTGCTGATGATAAAAATTTGCTAAACCAGATGCCAAAGTACTTTTTCCAGAACCAGGAGCGCCAGAAATAACAATACCTTCAGCCCTATCAGTTAAACGTTGCATCAAAGATTCAGAAATGGAATAGTCATCAAGAGATAATTGAACAGTGGGGTGGACTATTGTTATTTCATATGATTCAGAAAATGGAGGGTAAGTGATTGCAATACGATAGTCATCATGTTGAATCACAGATGCACCAGTTTTAGAAATTTCAACATTACTAGAATCAGAAATACTTGTAGCAGATAGAATTTGGGAAGAAATAATTTTCAAATAATCTCTTGTTAGTAATTCATCACTAATTTGTGTAAGTAAGAATTCTCCAGGTTTTCCTCTTTTAGCAAGAGGAAATTGATTTTCTTTTAAATGAATACTCATTGTTGTGCTGTCAAAAAATTTTAAGAATTCAAGTTTTTCAAAAACTACCTTAGGTTTTAAAAATACAGTTTGAACATCTTCAGCTTTTGCAACTAGATGTTGTACCTTATCTGAAGTATAAAGAATTGCATCATTTTGTTTTGCAATGTCAATAATTAAAGCATCAATTCTCCCACTTGATGCAAATTTAATATCATTTATGTCAGGATGAGAACCTTTCAAGAGAATTTTTACTCCAGAATCTTCAGATAATTTATGCAGTTTTTCAATTTGTTCTAATCCCACAAAACCCTGTTGTTTATGATTTGAAGCTTGAGATTGAAGTTCATCAAATACGGCCTGCGGGATAATCAAGTCAGAATTTCTAATGGAGCCGGATTCAAGTTGTTGAGCAAGATTGCCATTAATAATTACACTTGTATCTGCAACAATAGTTGTCATAAGATATAATCAATGTGTGTATATAAAAAATGTCCAACAGAATTAGTTAAAGAAAACCAACATGAAGGATCAAAATGACTCACTCTCATGAAAAAATTATCAAATTAATAAGAAAATCATGAATCACGAAATGAAGAAAAATGATGAATTTTACAAAAATTGTACAGAATACTTTGAATTTTTGAGAAAAACCAGCACAGTGGACTTTGAATTTGAAGATGAATACTATTTCACCATGCCTGCAATATCTAGTCATCAATAGTACAAGATTTACAACTCATCATAATTTGTAAAATGTGGATAAAAAATTACAGGATTTAGCTGATAAAATAATTGAATATGCAGGACAATCAGGAGTCCAATATTGCGATGCCAGAGCAGAACAACAGGTAAAAAAATCCACATTAATAGAAAATAATGAAATTGAACACGTTAGAAATAGTGAGGATAAAGGAATAGGAGTCAGATTAATTAAAAATGGAGCATGGAGTTTTTGTTCAATTAGCAATCCAAAATCATTTGATGAAATAAAAAATATTTTAGACAACACAATAAGAAATTCAGATTATACAAATTCAAATAAAAAAAATAAAATTAATCTTCACAACAATCCAATAAATAAAAAACAAATTGATTTCCCCGTATTAAAAAAACCAGAAATTGAAGAATTAACATCCATAGGATTAGAATGTAATAAAATAATAATGGATTCACCATTAATAATTAAATCAGTTACAAATCCATATTATGTAACTAGTTCAAAATATTTTGTCAATTCGGAAGGTTCAGAAATTTTACAAAAGTTTACAGATGTGATTGTTGAAATGATTGCAACTGCACATGAATCAGGATTAACACAATCAGTTAACATTACAGAAGGAGGAAGGGGAGGTTTAGAATTAATTCAAAATAAAGTTCAACAAAGTGCAAAAGAAATTGCAAACAAAGCATCAGAATTAATTAAGGCAAAACCAGTAAAAGAAGAAAAAACAACACTAGTAATGAATCCAGATTTTGTTTCCTTACTTACTCATGAAATATTAGGACATCCATCAGAAGCAGATAGAGTTCTAGGTAAAGAAATGGCTTGGGCAGGAGGAGCTTGGTGGAAAGGAAAAATTGGAGAAAAGATTGGTTCAGAAAATCTTAATGTGTTTGATGATCCGACAATAAAAGAAAGTCTAGGATGGTATTATTTTGACGATGAAGGAGTTGAAACTAAAAGAACAAACTTAGTAGAAAAGGGAATTCTAAAGAACCATATGCAAAATAGAGAAACTTCGGAAATATTCAATACTACACCTACAGGCAATATGAGAGCAACAAATTATCGATATATGCCATTAATTCGAATGGCTTGTACGTGTATTGGTAACGGAAACCAAAATGTGAGCGAAATAATAAAAGATGTCAAAAATGGATACTATATTTCAAATATGAAAGTCCCATCAATAGACATGAAGCGATATAATTGGAGTATTTCATGTCAATACGCACAAAAAATTGAAAATGGGGAATTAACAGATTTGCAAAGAGATGTCATCGTAATGGGAACCGCACCTGAATTTTTTAATTCTATAGATGCATGTGGAAATGATTTTACAGTAAGACCAATAACTAATTGTGGAAAAGGAGATCCTATGCAATCAATGATTATGGGAAATGGAGGTCCTACAATCAGAGGAACTGCAACAGTAAAAAGTGTAAATTAGTATGGAAAAAAAATTAGAAAAAATGAAGCAACAAGTAATTGAATGCACAAAGTGTGAATTAAGTCAAACACGCAATAATTCAGTTGCAGGAAAAGGAAATTTCAAAGCAGATGTGATTTTTGTAGGCGAAGCACCAGGGAAAAATGAAGATTTGAAAGGAGAACCATTTATCGGAATTGCAGGAAAAAAATTATCAATTGCACTTGAAAGTGCAGGAATTACACGGGAGGAAGTGTACATTACAAATATTGTTAAATGCAGACCACCAAAAAACAGAGTTCCAACACCAATTGAGAGAGAGACGTGTCAAAATTATCTTAAGAAAGAAATAGAGATCATTGAACCCAAAATAATTTGTATTTTAGGTAATACTGCATTTAGTTCATTGTTAGATGGCAAAGAAATTACAAAATTTAGGGGAAAAGTAGTCAGCAAGAATAATCAATTATATTTTTTGACAGTACATCCAGCTGCAACGATTTATAATCAAAAACTAATCAGTGTTTTAAAAAAAGATATGAAAAAATTGTTCAGAGTGATAAAAGAATTAAAAGATAAGAAAAAAATTAAGATAGATATTGAATATACTTCCTAGAGAATTTTATCAGAGAGACACTGTAATTGTGGCAAAAAAACTATTAGGAAAAAAACTAGTAAGGAAAATAGGAAATCAGGAAATTTCAGGAATCATTACTGAAACAGAGGCATATAGGCACGAAGATGATCCTGCTAGCCACGCATTTAGAAAAATTACGGATAGAAATAAAGTCATGTTTGGAAACGTAGGAATTTCATATGTGTATTTCACATATGGTATGCATTATTGCTTCAACATTGTTGCAAAAAAATCAAAAGTACCAGCAGGTGCAGTTTTAATTCGAGCAATTGAACCAGACAAAGGAATCAAAAAGATGCAAGAAAATAGAAGTTTAAAAGACATTAAAAATTTGACAAATGGTCCAGCAAAACTTACACAAGCACTAAACATTACAAAAGAACATTACGGAATTGATTTAACAAAAAAATCAGAGATACACATTACAGAAGGTATCAAAGTAAAAAAAATTGCAGAGTCTCAAAGAGTTGGAATTAAAAAGGGAAAAGAATTATTGTGGAATTTTAAAATAATGAATTAGTTTTTAGAATCTTTATTATTTTCATCATCTAAAGTGTCATCTAATGTCCAAGGTGCAAATTTTACCATAATTCTTTGCCAATCTAATTTTAAAACTAAAAGTACTACACCAGTCATCATAGCACCAAAAATTAAAATTCCAATGTAAACAGGAGTTGGATCATTAACGTTTTCTAAAAATGGTTCAATGAAAGACAATCCAACATAATGCGAAATAAATACAATGATGTAACTTAATACAATTTTTCCTGCTAACGTAGCAACAAAAAATCTTTTTGCATTATATTTTGCAAGACCAAGGGGAATGAAAATTATATCATCAGGCATGGGGGTTGCAGCCGCAAAAAATGCAGCAGCAGCACCATATTTCTTTACTAATCTTTCAAAAGGTTTCATTCTTGTTCTAGTTTTTGGGTTTAAAATTTTACGACCACTAAAACTAAGGAAGAATATTATTTGTTTTGCAATAGTAGCGCTAATTGCAGAAACTAAAGCAAGTATATGTAAATCATATTCAGAGCCTACAGACATTGTAGCAAGTAGTAAAAATCCAGGAAGAGGAACAAATGGAATCAATGAACCAATGAAATTAACTAGTGCCAGAATCAAATATCCATCATCTGGAGCAAACGGAAAGATATCAGTTAACTCCATTAATCAAATGAAAATTAGGCGGTATTTATTCAAAACTAACAATAAAAAATCAAAGTGAATAATAATCACAATAAAGAGGGGTATTCATGAGTTATGAGTTAATCATAGAATATTATCAACAAATTCAAGATATTTTATCGAATAATTATTTTCAAGAATATGGAGTAATTGGATTATTTCTAAATTCATTATTATCAGCTACTGCAATTCCAATACCAACAGAAATTTTAACATCAGCATTATTAATTGGAGGAGAAAACATTGTTCTCGTCGGACTAGCGTTAGTTATAGGATCAGTGATTGGAGGAGTCTTAAATTATTTCATAGGTTTTGGAGGAAACAAATTATTTAAAAAAATTAAAAGAAAAACAGATATCGAAACAAATGAAAAAAAACATAATAAAATATTAGATAAATTTGGATGGAGTGCAATATTTTTTGCAGCATGGATTCCAGTGATTGGAGATTTAATTTTAATATCAGCAGGAATTAAAAAAATGAAATTTGTAAAATTTTCAATTTTCATGATTTCAGGAAAGATAGTCAAGACCATAATTGTAGTAGTAGGATTAGGAACAATCTTTTAAAAAAATACAAAATATCAATCTAAAACGGGTTGAGATCAAGGAGATGATTAAAATACATTTAAAATTGTACACGATGTATGGCAGTAAAAAAATTCAAATCAATTTGTGAAGACATAGCCTCAATCAGTCCATTTATCAGATTTGTAGGAGTGATTGGAGAAAGAGGAGAGCTATTAGCACATACTAGAAGACAGGATTTAACGCCATTATTAGATGAAAAAAATACAAAATATCAATTCTCACATATTGCTATGAAAACAGACTTGGAGGGATTTTTTGATAAAAATTTAGGCGAAGTGGAATTTGTTTGGGAAGAACGGAAAAAAGTACAAACAATATCATTTGCAATCAAAAAAGCAATAGTGTGGGTGTCAATAGATAAAAAAGTAATCAGATCAGAAATGCTAAGAATCATTGACTCATGTCTACCAATTGTTAAAAAACATTCTTAAAATTTGAAATAATTTGAAATGCCCATATTGTGAGATTGATTTAGATTCGCTTAGCATGACAGATGGATTAAAACATATTTTAGAACATAAAAAAGAAAACCAAAATTAAAGTATCAAATGAAAGTTAGAAAAGTGTGGAAAACATTAAAGAGTTAATCGAAGAAATTAATTCAAGAAAACCAAAAGATTATGAAAAAATGAGCATTATAGAAGTCAGTGATGAACTTCACAAAGTAATGGATTTTGAACAGACAGTATTAAAAAAAATAAAATTATTTGAAGATAATCATCAAGAGCCAGATTTAATCAAATATGCAAAAATGATTTCTAAAAAAATTATAGAGCGAGAAACGACGTTAATTCAAGAGACATATTTGAAAAAAATTGATGCAGAGTACCTAAATTCATAAAAATTAATTCTCTTCATAAAGCCAGCATCTTACATAGCCAGTATCTGTTTTAAATTTTGGAGGAAGTTTTTTACATTTTTCAATAGCTAAAGGACATCTATCAATAAATCTGCATTCAGTTGGAGGTTCAAGTAAGCTAGGAGGAGTTCCAGGAATATATTTTGGAATTTTTCCCTTAAGTGTTGGGATTGATTCAATCAGTCCCTGAGTGTAAGGATGTTTAGGATTTTCATAAATTTCTTTAGAAGTTCCAAATTCAACCATTTGTCCACCATACATAATTCCAATTTTATCAGCAATTTCAGATAAAACTGCCAAATCATGAGTAATCAGCATAAAGGACATACCGTCTTTTTTCAATTTTTTGAGTAGATTGATGATTTGTGCTTGAATTAAAACATCTAGTGCAGTAGTAGGTTCATCAGCAACAACAAATTGAGGTTTTAAAATTAAAGCCATTGCAATGATAACACGTTGTTTCATCCCACCACTTAATTCATGAGGATATTTTTTTAACACATCGGCATCTAAATTGACAGAAGTAATAGAATCTAAAATTAATTCATCAGAATTTCCATCAAAATTATGTTGTTTTAAGATTTCATTAAATTGTTGACGTATTGTAAATACAGGATCCAATGAATTCATAGCACCTTGAAAAATCATGGATATTTTTTTCCAACGGAATTTTTCATCGAATTCAGAGTCAGATAGATCTAAAATAGATTCATTATCAAAAATTATTTTTCCAGAACTTTCTCCACCACTAAGCATTCTAATTAATGATAATCCAAGTGTACTTTTTCCACATGCACTTTCACCAGCAATTCCTAAAGATTCTCCAATATCTAATCGGAAATTTACATCATCTACAGCATAAACAGGGCCTTTAGATGTAGGATATGTAGAAAATAGTCCATCAACAGATAACAGAGTCATGTATTACTTAGATCCATCTAGAATTTTTATTTTGCACTAAGGGATATAAACAACAGTGTTAGAATTAAAAAATCGATTCAAATGATATTTCCAATATGTGGCTTTGATGCAAAAAATGCAGTATTATGTCCTCAATGCGAAGCAAAAGTAGAGAAAGGGGATCTAACGAAAGCAGATGTAGACGCATCAATTGCATTAGCAAAAATTGCCAAATCAAACAAAGAAATAGAAAATTTTACGTTGTTTTCATGCAAGGATTTTGAAGGAAATTTCATTTTATCAATGGCAAAGAATGACATTATGGCAATTAGACAAAGTAGAACATTATACAGATTAATTCAGGATCAGTTTAAAGAAAAAATTTGGTTAGTTGAAGCAGATGAGACAGACAAAAAGTTCATCGAGGATTTATTCTTCCCTACAAAAATTTTAACAATTAATTCTGTTTTTTCAGGAGGCAATCAAAAAACAAAAGCAGTAGTTTCAGGTAAATGGACACCAAAATTCCCAATTGACACCAAAAAAGTAGTTGAAATTGTTAAAAATGCCCGAAACCTTGACATTGAGATAGAATTTGAGGATAAATGAAAATGGTTTTTGTTAAATCTCACGATATTTCAGAATTAAACCAAGAGTTAATTGGAAAACAAGTGGTATTGGGAGGATGGATTGAGGATCTTAGAAAATTAGGAAAAATGTCATTCATTACACTTCGAGACATTTCAGGAATTTCTCAAGTAATTGTTAAAGGAGAATTAAATGATAATCTTGGAGAAATTAATCGTCAAAGTGTTGTAAGCATTAAAGGAATTGTTCAAGAAACTAAAGCTAGAGATTTTGAATTCGAAGTAAAAGCCGAAGAGATAGAAGTATTAGGAAAAGCAATTCACCCATTACCAGTAGACCCAATTGGAAGACTAGAAAGTAATATCGATACAAGATTAAATCATCGTGCACTAGATATGAGAAATCAAAAGACAGCATCAATTTTCAAGTTAAGACATTATGTTCTACAAATATTACGTAAGACATTGGCTGAAAAAAAATTCATTGAAATTACAACACCAAAAATTATTGGTAGTGCAAGTGAAGGCGGTGCAGATTTATTTTCATTAGAATATTTTGGAAAGACCGCATATCTTGCACAAAGTCCTCAACTATACAAAGAACAAATGACAATTGGACTAGAAAGAGTATTTGAAATTTCAAACTTTTACAGAGCAGAAAACTCACACACTGGAAGACACCTTACAGAATTTACCAGTATAGACATTGAAGCAGCATTTATGGATTACAATGATGTCATGGATGTTTTAGAAGCATTAGTAATTGCAGTTTACAAATTTACAGCAGAAAATTGTAAAAAAGAACAAGAATCAATTGGACATACAATTGAGATTCCGTCTGCCCCATTTGAGAGAATTACTTACAATCAATGCGTAGAAGAGCTCAAAAAAGCAGGGGAAAAAATTGAGTTTGGAGATGACTTGTTAGATTCACATTTAAGAATAATTGGAAATAACCACCCAGGATTTTACTTTTTAACTGATTGGCCAATGAAACTCAAGCCATTTTACATCAGAGAAAAAGATGAAGATGCAACACTTTCACGTTCTTTTGATTTGCAATACGGGTATCTAGAATTATCATCAGGAGGAACCAGACTTCATGATTCAGAATTACTGAAGGCAAGATTATCTGAACAAGGTCTAGATCCTGCACAATTTGAGGACCATCTCAAAACATTTGATTGGGGAATGCCGCCACATTCAGGTTGGGGTATGGGTTTAGATAGACTCATGACCACATTGATTGGAATTGATAATGTTCGGGAAGTAGTTCTTTATCCAAGAGATCCAGACAGATTGTCACCATAATTATGACAAAATCAATTAATTGTAATTTTACAGGCAAAGAGTGTAGTTGGTCAGCAGAATCAACAAGAAATGATGATAATGAATTAATGTCAAAAATTAAAGAACATGTTTTAGCAGAACACAAAGAAATTGAATGGAATACTGAAAATATTACAAATATCAAATCATTAATCACAGTCACTAAGAGGTTTTGGTGGTGGGGGTAAGGCTAAACGCTTATCCTAAAAAAAATTCTCAATCCTTTTAACATCTTTTTTTAATTGAAATTTATGAAAATATCTATTATTATTGGAATTATGATAATGATGACAATGTCATCAACTGCTTTTGGAGTGGTACTCGTATTTTTAGACAAAGATGTTTATGAAATTCCTACTCCCGATAATCCATTAACAGTTTTTATTGAATCTCCAGGTAAAGTTACAATTTCTGTAAGTAATGGGGATGTTGCAACTGTATTAGGAGATACAGATACTGGTGAATTTACCATTTATCATGATGATTATAATTTTGTTGAAGGTACAATGTTAATTGCAAATCACATTAATGATTATACTTTAAAAGAATGGACAGATGTTTCCACTTTTACTAAAACTGGATTGGCTGTACCTGCAAAAGAAACAACTAGTGTAAAAACCGGTAATGGTGGCGGTTGTCTAATTGCAACAGCAACATATGGCTCGGAACTTGCACCACAAGTACAACAACTCAGAGAATTACGTGACAATCAATTACTACAAACAGAATCTGGAGCTGCATTCATGAGTACATTCAATGATGTCTATTACTCATTTAGTCCAATAATTGCAGATTATGAGCGTGAAAATCCCTACTTCAAAGAGGCTGTCAAGCTTGCAATTACTCCAATGATTACTAGTTTATCTTTGATGGAAAATGCTAATTCAGAATCAGAAGTTTTGGGTATTGGAATTTCAGTAATTGCATTGAATTTGGGAATGTATCTTGGTATTCCAGCTATTGTAATTATTGGAGTTAGAAAACAATTCTAAAAAAATCAGATTTTCAAACTACCAAACCTAAAGAAAAATATTTCTTTTAAAATCAAAAATTAATTTGAAAGGATGTTTATTTTTTAAGTTATTTTTAAATATTTTTTAAG
>Ga0222718_10000473_pt1 | contig 41313 bp, 49 predicted proteins | sample C33_27DmetaG_FD_165045 | JGI IMG/M metagenome (GOLD analysis project Ga0222718, IMG submission 165045) | Estuarine water microbial communities from San Francisco Bay, California, United States - C33_27D | ecosystem: Environmental > Aquatic > Marine > Unclassified | place: USA: California...
TGATTTAACATTTATATTAGGGCAGTCACAAGTAGCATCATTGACATTTGTTATACGTAACGGTGAAAAAGCAGTGTAAGATCTATATTGACTTGGTGCTACTTTATGTATTAATTTATATTCTTTACCGTCAGGACAATTCTGAATTACACAAACATCATTGCAAGTACCATCACTGCATGAATCTGTAAAACCTGGATCAGGTACATAATCTACAGCAACATCTTCAATATGAGTTCCTGATGGCATGCTTACTTCAACATTGTAATCACCACAAATAAATGCATAGTTTAAATATGCAAAGTCATGAGGTAGTCTAGCTTTATTGTGTTCTACATCCAAAACTACTTGTTTTGTTCTATGTATTCTTATACCTAAATCATAGTTAACTCTTGTTGCTACTTTAATAAGTTGTGCAGCGTCAATCATGCCTTCTAAAGCATAAGAAGAAAAGTCAATAGAAACGTCTTCCATTAAACTATCAAAGGTTCTGTATTTGTGTGATATTGCCATTATCTATGTAAATTAATTTTGTTATCAGAATCTTCAGATGGTATTCTTAATGTATTAGACATAACTTGCATAACTTGCTGCTCTATCTCTGCAAATAATGATTCTGGAATATTTATTTCTTGCTTGTATCTTGGCGTACATTCATCTTTGGTTTCACACAGCCAATCTGATATATCATCATCAAAAACACCTTCTAATTTTACAGCATCCCATTCTAAATCTGGTAAATATAAATAGCCATTCATATACCAAAAATATTTTTGATTATTGTATCTAAAAGAAGTTGTTTTTGTTAAGGAGGTATAAGTACCCGGATGGGTGGCTTTAAGTTCTTTAGAGCCATCTATAGAACTAACAGTTCTAATTAATGGACCCCAATAACCTTCCATCATATTAGGAAGCTTATTTTTAGTTCTTTTAATTGTACAACCTGATTGGATTCCAGTACAAGCTGCTTCTACTTTATCTACTTCAATTAATTCTATAAAAGGAAGAGTCTTCCATATAGCATTAAATTTCATAAGCTTATTTGCATTATCCTGCCTTCTAATTAACAGTTGTGCAAATTTTTGTATTAAGCTATATACATATCTGTCAGTTACAAAAGCATCTTGTACTTCTGCTTTTACTTGACCTCTTATTCTTGATATTACTGATCCTATAGTTGTCATGATGTTTATGTTTCAAATTCATCATAGTTCTTTAGTGCTTCTTTAGTATCATTTGAATTAGGATCATATAAATGAGAGACTTTCATTTTGCTCTGCATCTTTACATACTTAGTCCAACTTTTAGGATATTCTTTAGCCACTGATCTTTTAAAATCTCTACAGGCAACAAAAGACCAAAGTTCTCTGTTTTTAAATCTGTATTTAGTTGACCAATTTGTATAAAATATCTTTCCTATGTTTCCGTCCGTATCCCAATTTTTATTTCTTAAAACTTTACCATATTCATTAGATTTAGAATAATCTATATTCACAGTCTTAGCCGGAGGACATGTTCCTATAAATATATAACCTAATGAATCTGGTAACTCTACACCGTCTCTATGTTCTATTACTCCTTTCCATAATGCTCTGTTATATAGCTTAATAATATTTTTTAACTTATCATCATCTATGTTTGAGTATAATGGTCTCTTGTCTTTAAATTCTTTAAATGTTTCTTTATTTAGTATACCTAACGTTTTACTCCTATATCTAGGGGCATTTAAGTCAGGCTTATTAAAATTATTAATCATACTTATATTATTAATTTACAAAAAAAACAGCACTTATGAAAGTATAAGTTGCTGTTCTTTATATTGCCTGATATGTTAATTCACAGATATTACCCATTAACGGGTGTTGAAGTTCTAATTTTCCTGATCTTCTATTACAAACATATTTATTTGAGTAATGGTAGTAATCTGTTTTACCTAAACTTGGTAATGTTTTTTCTATAAATCCAGCTGTTTCATTTGATGTCATATATTCCACTCGTCTATCAGTATGAATATGACCCTTAAATAATGTTCTGTTAGTTGTAGTTCCCCATTGCTTTGGGTACTCACTGGCATATATTAAAGGATTATTTTTACTTCTCTTATCACCATGTTCAAATGCATTAAAGTTGTTACCATATACATGCACTTTTCTTTCTTCATATTTAACATCCCAGGTTATTTTACTTGACTTTATGGACTTAGATAAAGCATGAACTAAATGAAATGAAGAAAGCCTATCATGATTTCCTGGTACATAGACAACAACCAATTCTTTACAAAAAGCACTAATATAATTAATTGCCCAATGCATTGCATCAAACGCTTGCATATAAGCCTCTGTGGCAGGCATACAGTTATCTAAACCTGTACCGCTTGTAGTTGTACCCTCAAAAGTATCCATGTTGATTAAATCACCTCCTACAACAAAATACATTTTTTCAATGTAATGAGCTGGTGTTGCTCTTTCCATTAAATTTATAATAGTATCTTCAAAATCTTTATCAATTGTATCATTACCTTCTTTACCAAAATGAATATCTTGAAGTGACATAACACCACATACAGTTTCTTTATTTCCTTTGCTAATTTTAGATGAAGGTATTCTATACGTTTTAGGTTCCCAGTTTTTTAGTAAATCTTCAAATAGCTTTTGTTCAGAGTTTTTAACTTGAGATACTAAAGCAGATACTCTCCAATGATCACCCATTTGTTTATTCCAGTACTGAGATAGTTTCCATTTGTTTATATCTATCTTCAATAACTTAATTATCTCTTCTGCGCTCTTTGGTTCATGGTTGAAGGTTCCTGATATCTTACCTTCACCTTTATCTAGATTTATGGCCTCTGTTATTTCTGAATTTTTAGATAGTTTGTTAAAAAAATTATTTTGCTTTTTATCTTTTTTTCTTTCTTGCAAAATTTGTTTTTTTATCTTAATATATTCTTCTTCACTTATACCAAGTCTTTCACTACTAATGGCTGGATGCTTTTTCCATCTTAAACTATCTTTTACTTTTTGTTTTAAGTTACTCATAAGAAATATTTAAAAGTTTACCAAATATATTAAAATTTATTGTATAAAAAAAAGAAGGTCCCCGTAGGGACCCTCTCCAACGTTAGTAGTAGAAAACCAACAAACCACCACTTCTTGTTGTTATGCTGTTGTAGTAACCAAAATCTCAACTGAATCACAAGTTGTTGATCCTAAAACGGATACTATTTTAATTTTATATTCTGTACTTGGTGCTAATAAAGTAATGTTAAAATCATCTATTGCTGTTGCCAATGGAGTTGCGTTAGCTAAAACCCAACCAGATGGACTAACCACAGTATCATAATAAACATTAAATGCTGTACTTAAAGAAGATATACCACCCCAAACTGCAGTTATGCTTGTATCTGTAATATCTTCAGCATAAACGTTATAAGGTGCATGATGTACATTATCTGCAGTACAAACACCTAAACCATTAGCTATCATTAAACTAAATTTTTGTATAATCATATCAAGCCTTTCACCGGTATTTATTTTTAAAATACCACCTGGTGTTTCAACTTGAAATGTAGATCCACAATATGAAACACATTCAGTACACTGTACATCATCACATCTTTCATTACCTGGACTACAGTCAGTATAACCACAAGGTGTAGTTAAACTATGATCTTTACAACCACACGGACTTGATTTACATGTATTACAATTACAACTCATTTTTTTATTTTTTTATCTTAATCACATGCATTTTCAATAGCAGATTGAATTGAATCACTTCCAAATGAAGTATTCCATGATCCACCTGTATTTGTTGCAAGATCTTTATATACTTGATTATTAGCACCTGTACCCAATACAAATACTTTTATACCTTGAGCAATACAAGATGTTTCCAAAGTTGCAATAAATGCATCATCATTATCTCCTCCTGGAGAATTATAGGCATCATCTGTACCACTAGGTTCGGCATCTGTAATTATCACAATATATTTAGCAATATTATTTCTAAATGAACCAAGGAAATTATTATTTATAACTAAATCTAATGCTATATCCATTGGTTCTGCTCCATTAACACCGAGACCCAAAGGTAGTGTATTATCTAATTTGCTTAATTGAGTTTGGAACTGAAATCCATTATTTGATCCAAACATTTCCATTGCAGTAATATAAATATCTGAATTAGGAGTCCCTGCAGTATTAACATATTTTTGAGCAGTTGGTAATGATGTATATTCTGTATTAGTTGAATAGGTTACATTACCACCATTAGGGACTTCATCAGTAATTACAAGACCCATTCTATAAGCATTTGATCCTGATTCTAGAGCTACTGTTGATACTAAAGACGCAGCTCCACTTTTTGCATTAGTTATTTGTAATGACATTGAAGCCGTATAATCCATAATAATTGCCAGGTCTATACCAGAGTCACATGGAGGTTCATCTGTCAATGTTACAAAATAAACAGTTGTACAAGTACTTGATTGTCCACTTATAGATGCTGTTACTCTAATAGTGTATCCATCATTAGGATCTAAGCTTGTAAAGACTTCCGCCACAGAACCTGCTGGAGAGTTTACAGTTCTTGTCTGAACAACTAAACCATCTTTCAATATTTCTATTACATAGGATGCTCCAGAACCAAGTACATTTGTAAATGTTACAGTTACATCAGTTGCTGTAACATTTTCTGCTGCTATATCTGTTGGACATACAACTCCGATTGGTAATGTAATTATTTTAGTTTCATTACATTGATCTGTTTCATCTTCTACACAAAAAGGAACTTCAATTGTTATATCCCCATAAGGACTTAAAGGACTAATTGGTATTACAGAAGCTGTAGTAGTTCCTGCTAAAGCAGCTACACTTACTACAGAACTTTTTGTTGCACCATTAACATCAGTCAAAGTAACTGTGGTAGAACCACCACAATCACTAAAACCAGAGCTTAGTGATGTACCTGTAAATAATAAAGAAATACTAGTTGCTACACCAGCACCATCATTATTGACAGATGCTGAATAATCAAACATAATAGAATCACATCCACCTGGACAACAGTTCAGTTGTATATCTTGTATAGCTGCATACATATCACATAGTACAACCCAAGCATTTTGAACAGAATGTGTTAAAGTTGTTGGTGTATTAATCCAATCAGGATTACTACCATATGTACTTGTTTGAGATAGCGTAGAATCAGAGCCTGTGATACAACCTGCTGTATTGACAGCATTTACTATAATTGCAGGGCTACCTATAGCTTCTTCTAAATTACAAAATCTTGTTTCTAAAGCTAAAGTTAATGTAGAGTGAGGAACTGTAGCAGATGGTATAATACAAGATGAAACAACATTTACTTCATCTACAGTCTCTGTACAAGGTAAACCAACACACTCTTCTAATATTGTAATTCTTGATTCATAATCTAAAAGAGTTAACTTAATAACATCAATACTCTCAATTATATCACAAATTTTAGCACCAAGAAGTGCTGCATAATCAGCTAGTGGTAGCTCAGTTACGTCTAATCCAGTTGCAGGATCTTCATAAATTAACTCATCACAAAGTTCTATTGGTGACACCTCTCCAGCTATGGTACCTGTTTCAATATCACACACATAATCAATAATAAGTTGTATAATATCTTGTGATGCATCTGGTGCCTTAGAACCTTCCGGTAATACACAAGCAAGATCTAAACCTGAAAGATCTATATCAGGAGAACCTGCTTCTAATAGATTACATAATTTTTCTGCAAGCTTAGCAATAACATCACTAACCGTGTCTCCACTACACAAACCTATGCAAGGAATGTCTGGACCTTGCCAAACAACACAGTTTGAAGATATATTTGAGCACGGTGAAGTGCTTCCGTTTTTTATTGGTAACATAAAATCCTATTTTACAACTTAGAAAACCTACTTGTATATATATATAATATACAAAAGTTTTTGTAATCAAACAAGAAGATGATTACTTAAGTTATAAAATAGGATTTAAAAAATGTAAGTGATGCTATTTAGCAACTTCCATTTCAGCTTCTTGAGCAGGTACTTCTGAAATAACTCCATCAATAAGAGAAATATTTACTTCCCCATATTTTTCTTGTAGTTGAGCAGAAAGTTCTTGCATTGCTGCTTTCATTCTAGAATGATCATTAAGTAGTTCAAACTTTGCAATCTCAATATTTGATAAGCTGTTTAAAGCTGATCCAATTGATTTTTGCAAACCTTGTAATTGTTCTAATTCTTCAGCAGAAATCTTTTCTACTGCTGGTGTTGATTTTTTTGCTTTTGCCATGGTATTATAAAATTAATTTCTACAAATATATCAAAAGAAATTTAAATAAAAAAATATTTGTTAATTTTAATACGGTTCTGGGTTTCCTCCAGCGTACTCTAATTGCCAGTTACCAGTAGTATCCTCTGGTATTCCTTCTTCAAAGGTGGCTTCAAAGTCTAGACTGTTTTCTTGATTGACAAATGCTGCTGTAGCCGGTGTTCCGTTATTGTATAATGCTGTGATATCAGCAGCAGAAAGTACCCTACCTTTCCAGAAGGCAATATTATCAAATTCAGCATCTCTATCAGCAGTACTGTTTGTTCCGTTAACATCTATGTATAAAGACTCTTTAATAAAGTCGTTTTTTGCGTTACTGTTTGCTACTGCTTGTACAGGCATTTCTACACCGTTCCAATATATCTTATAAGCATTAGAAGCATTAGTTTGAGAAGCATCATAAGACCCTGCAAGATGTACAAAATCAAATCCGTTACGGAGTCCTCTATTTATTGCGCTCCAGTTAGTACCCAAGCCTGTAGCTGCACTGTTAGCTCCTGTTAGGTTCCACTGTCTATCAAAATTAGCTCCGGCAGACCTGTACCTCCAAACAAATCTATTTAATCCGTAGTCATAAATTAGGAAAAACCTATTACTGGTATCCTGTACGAAGTCAAACAAAACAACATTAATATCTGTAGCCGTCCATGAAGGCCGTACCCACATACTAAATGAAAAATTATCTGTATGGCTAATGCTGGGAAAATTAGCTAAATAACGAGTACCGTTTTGATCTTCAACAAAATCCCAAAAATATTCATTTACTTCTGGTGGACTAGAACTATAATCATAAAACTCAGACATTGCATCTGGAGTAGAAAATCCAGCATCAGCAGATAAAGTTCTTAAACTTGAATTTGAATTTGATAATCCAAGCTCTGCATTAATATCACTTATACTTATTTGACCTGATCCTTGAAGTGGCATATTAGTTACTTTTTAATAATTTTACTTCTGCTTTCAATAAGTCAATCTCCGCTTGTTGTTCTTTCATACCTTCAATTAATACACCTACAATTTTTTCATAATCAACTGTTTTGTAAACTGTACCTTCTTCAGCATCTTCCATAAGAGGCATTTCATGCTCATGCACAATCTCTGGTAAAACTTCTTCAACTTCCTGAGCTATAAGACCAAGATCTCTTTTATCTTTTCTTGTACCTGCATTCCATGTGTATTCAACTCCCCTTAATGCTTTAATTTTGTCTACAGCATTTGTTATTGTAACAACATCATCTTTAAGTCTTTTATCAGATATTGTACTAGAATAAGCAATAACATCACCATCTACATGAAGTGTACCGTTATCTTGCAAACGCATATCTTCAGCACCAGCAGTATACCATCTAATACCTACAGATGCATCATACCAAGTAAAATCATGTGTATTACCTGTATATATATCAGTAGATGTTGAGTTTCTTCTTCTATCATCTTCTAATCTGAATGTAGTGCCAGATAAAGTCATACCATAATTACCATCAGCTGAGTATGTGGTGTTTACATAAGATGTAATATATCCTGCACCGTTTGTTAATTGGTTATTATTTGTAGGTATTGTAGGCTTACTTGTCACTGCCGCCCAATCTACAGCACCTGCACTCTCAGCATAATTTGCTTCACCTGCACTTGAAGCATAACCTGCTTCTGCTACAGTCATAGCCGCAGCGTTTTGGAATGCAGCATCGCCAAATGTGTAGGTCTGATTAGTAGTTCCGTTTACAGAGAATGTTAAAGTATTACCACTCTTAGTAATTCCGTTTAAGTAGTAGTTTGTATCTACATAAGATGTTATATATCCAGCCCCGTTAGTCAACTGATTATTATTTATAGGTATAGCTGGTAACACTTCATTATCAATACGAGCGTTAACAGCATCTGCTGAACCTATAGAGTCATAAGCACCATCAGTAATCTGACTTCTAAAATGAGCAGGTGTTGCTTTTCTTATGTATCCATCATTAGTGTTTACATATATATCTGTAAGAGTACCTGTTGTGTTTCCAGATGTTGTGTTAATCCAACCAAAGTCAGCGTAACCACTTGAATTGGTTCTTACAACTTGATTTGCTACATTATTTCTACCTGTTGCTAAGTCTAATCCATCTAAAAGGTTTGAATCTGCAGCTTTACCTGATGTACTCAAAGGAGTATAACCTAAAGCAGTTGTAACATTTGATGAACTAATACTTTGTAAGTAGCGCCCATCAAGATCAACTGTAACAGATCCTGAATTTCTAGTTAATGTTAGTACACCATTACCTGTATTAAATGAAGCACCTGTTACATAAACATTGCTATTAGCATCTGAAGTAGTTAGTGCAAACGTACTACCATCAGCCTTTGTGTAGGTTGTAGTATCATTTGATACAGTAGCAGAAACAATTGGATTAATATTACCAGAGTCCCAAATAGTTTTAACTTCACCCCACTCACTATCACTTAATGCAGTTCTTCTTTTTAAATTATCCCCAGTAAATAATAATTGTTCTTGTCTATGGGTTATATCAAAAGCTGACCATTTGGATACAGTTAAAATACCATGCCATTCATCACCTCCGGCTGCAGTATCTGTACTACTTTGGAAATCCCATTGAGCATATCTGTCATTATAATAAGAAGGAAGTCTATAACCACCTCTACTATCTGTAATATAGTTTCTGTCGTTTGTAGAAGTTAGGTATCCTGCACCGTTTGTTAACTGATTGTTATTTGTTATGTAGTTTGCATTAGTAGCACCGGTATAACCTAAATTTGCTAAGGTCAATACTCTTGTTCCCATGCTTGTAATTACACCATCAGTAACGTAGATGTTATCTATAATAGTAGCTCCAGAAGTATTTATATCTGAGTCTGTACCAATAATAGTATTGTATGTACCTGCAGCTTGATAACTTGCAGGATTAAAATTACCTGTATGATAAATCTCCTTGTCACTACCATCAAGTTTAACATACATTCTGTTGGTTGAGTCATTATAAACAAAACCATCATTATTAGCCATGTTAATAACAGTATCACCATCTGTAAAGTAATTACCTGCTGCTTGCTTTCCAGCCAATGCTGTAGTGATACTAGCTGCATAGCTAGAATTATCACCAATTGCTGCAGCTAATTCATTTAATGTATTAAGCGCACCAGGTGCACCATCAATAAGATTATTAATTGCTGTAGTTATTTTAGTGTCAACTTCAGAATCAGTTGCATATGATGATGGTATAGATGTAATATATCCAGAATCATTAGTCCATTGAGAGATATTACCTGACTTATTAGTTAGGGTGTCGGTAGAACTAGCAGTAATAAACCCATAAGTATTATTCCAATTAGTATTACCATCTGTAATAAAACCGTAAGTGTTATTCCACCCAGTATTACCATCCGTGATATAACCAGCCCCATTTGTTAATTGATTGTTATTTGTTGGGATTGCAGAAAAAACTTCATTATCAATTCTTAGATTGAGTTCATCAGCTACAGCAGCAGCTGAACCAGCAGCATCAAAAGATCCTGTATTCACATATGCAGCAGAACCAAAGATTTCAGCAAACCTTTTTCTTCTTTCTGCTCCATTATCTAACATTATTATTTCATCAACTGAAGCATCAATAGCATCAGTTTTATCAGCTAACTCAGATAAATCCAAAGTAATAGTACCAGAACCAGAACTCCAAGTTCCATCCAAACCAGTACCTGTAGATATACCTGTTAAAGTACCTACATTACTTGTGTATCCGGCAAGAGCATGATTACCCCAAGCAACTGCTTGATTCCATTGACCACTATTACCACCAGAAGCATACATAACACCAGAAAGAGTTAAATCTGATCTACCATTGCTTATAGGTTTTAATGTCATTGCATCATAAACCGTACTACCTGAAGGTGTAAACCTCCATCTCCACCAATCATTACTATTGTCATCAGTTAAGTTAAAATCAAAAAATGTTGATGTACTACTAATGGTTGTTGAAATTGAAGCAGCATCTGATGATTGTGCAGCAAAGCCTATGGAAGTAACTCCTGTTAAAGAAGTGTGGTTATGTGAACTATAAGCATAACGCCCATCTAAGTCAACGGTTACTGCACCCAATCCACTTCTATTAAGTGTAAGTACTCCATTAGTTGTATTAAAAGAAGCAGAACTTAAATAATTATTTGTATCAGTATTTGTATCAGTTGATGATATTACACCAGATGAACTTATAGAAACATTTGAACCAGCACTAAATTTACTTCTAACCTGCGCATCTGTAAGCTGTGTATTAGTATCTGTAAATACCGCATTAGAAGGAACTGCTTTTTTAACATTATCAAAAGCCCAGTTAGAACTAATTGAAATTGCAGTAGCACCATCAACTGGTGTATCATGAATTCCTCTCCATGTATTTGCATCAGAAGTTGTTACATTAAATGTTGTATTATCTGCTCTTGTAAATGTAATAGTATCATTAGACACTGTAGCAGCTTTAATTGGATTTACAGAACTATCTAATTTAGCATCAATAGCAGGTAATACTTCTTGATCAATTCTTGTGTTTACTTCATTGGCAGAACCAATTGTATCATATAATGAATTGTGGTTATGACTTGGTAATGAGGTTAAATATCTACCATCTAAATCTACAGTTAAATCAGCTAAAGATCCGTTTCTTCCTAAAGTAAGAACACCATTGCTAGTACTAAAAGAAAGTGCATCAGCATAGTTATTAGCGTCTGCAAGAAATGCACTAAAATCTACAGTAAATGTAGAGCTATCACTTCGCGTAAAAGTTGCAACACCTGTACTACCATTAAGAGTACCACTTGTCAATCTAGCAAGATTACTATCATCTAAATATAATGATAAATCTATATCATGGGTAACTCCTGCTTCATCTTTATATGTAAGAACATTAGCACTTATAGATAATTCTGTTAAAGTCTCATTTGTTAAATAAGAACCAGCTGGTTGTAAACCATCTAATTGTTCTTGTAAACCTGCTACTTCTGAAATAGGATGTTCATGAGAAGCCGCTGCATACCTTGAATCTAATGATTGACCGTTCCACTGATAACCAAATGGAGAATTTACACCACCATCATCAAATATTTGAAACTGTATTTTATCAGATTGTTCTGGCTCAATAAAATCAAGACCTTCCGGAGTAGCTACAATTGACATATCAACACCAGTATCACTTGATCCATTAAAATCTAATCTAGGATTAGCTGTTCCCCCAAGAGTTAAATTTCTAAATGTAGGTGAATCAGCAACTCTTACATGTTGATTCATTGCATCTGCGTAACCATTATCTGTAAACCTACCATCTAGGTCTACCGTTAGATCACCTAAACCAAGTCTACTTAATGTTAGTATACCATTGCTGGTACTAAAAGATGCACCTGTCACATAATGATTTGTATTATCATTTGTATCTGTGGAAGAAATTGTGACTTTTCCTCCAGCACTGTAGCTGAGGGCTACATTAGATCCTGCAATAAGATCTAATGTGCCCCCAGACTGTACAGTAGTTCTTTGAACACTATTTGTTTTAAGTGACCAAGAACCATAATTGTCATAATCATGAACATGACTGCTTAAAGCATATCTGCCATCTAAATCAACAGTTTGATTAGTTGCACCATTAACAGTCAAAGTTAATACCCCTGAGCCTGTATTAAAAGATGCACCGTTCAAATAAAAGTTAGAAGATTGTGGGATTGATTGAAAACTCACATTTCCACTACCATCTGTTGTTAACACTTGACCATTGCTACCATCTTCTGATGAAAACTGATAATTGCCAAGTTCTAATGAAGATAAAATTTTAATTGCCATATTTCTTTTTTTAGATTTTACAAATCTAATTGATTATTTAATTATTACCCAACGTATTGTAATGCTATAATTATATCGTTAGCATGTGGTGCTACCAATCTAATTTCAAGGTTATCTGGATCTACTTGAACCATTTCAGCCATAACTTGCTCACCTGTTACTGCATCAAAAAGAGTAGCAACTATAGGAAGAACAGTAACAACACCAAAAGTACTACCAAAACCATGCGGAGCTGGATAAACTACTAGCCCTGCTGGCATCGTATCAGCAAACTTATGTGCATTTATTCTGTCTGTAACTAATGCATTGGCTCCTGCTGGTGTTACAGCACGTGAAGTATCAGTTCCTGCTACTGCTTCAGCAGATGTTGCTAATTCAACAATACCTTTATTACTTGTAGAAGCATCTTCAGCAGAAATTGTTACGTCTGCACCTTCACCAGCTGCAGTAACATCAATACCTTCACCAGCAACAATAGATTTCACATAGTTACCAGTAGTATCAGTTCCAAGAGCAACAGAGTTAGCTTTAACGCTAGATGCTTCAACACCAGAAACAGTAAGAGTTACGTTGGCAGTACCATCAATTGATACAGAACCAGCAGCATCACCACCAAGAGTAATAGTTCTTCCAGTTGCCCAAGCAGATGCTGTGTCAGCATTACCTTCTAGATCACCAACAAAGGCATTAGCACGTACATCATAGGCAGCACCAAAGTCCCATCTATCAGCTGATTCATCCCATACAAACTGAACATTAGCTGATGTACCTCTTTCTACTTCAAAACCTGCGTTTTGAGAAGGAGCACCTGCTTCATCAGAATTCAATGTGATAATTGCATCACCAATATTTACAGTGTTAGAATTAACAGTTGTTGTTGTTCCGTTAACAGTTAAGTTACCAGGAATTACAACTGTAGATGCAGCAGCACCAAGAGTTAAATCATTAGCACCAATAGAAGCACCAATTGATCTATCACCTGCTACAAAATCTAATGCAGTTAAACCAGCAATAGAAGTTGAAGTAGCACCTAATGCAACTGTAGTAGAACCAAACGTTACAGAAGAATTAGCTAATTTAGCATTACTAACCCCACCGTCTGATAAACCTAACGTAATAGTACCAGCACCAGTAATTGGAGAACCAGAAACTGTAATTCCGTCATTACCAGCAGCAGCAACAGAAGTAACCGTACCTGAAGTACTTGAAGTACCAGCACCAATTAATGTTCTGATTTCTGCAGCAGTAACGCCAGCAGCTAATGTAGGAGTACCTCCACCAGAGAAAATACCTGGTTCAGCAAAATCTGTAAATCCGTCTGGATTTGTCTCATCATAAGGTGTATAACCTAAACCAGCTACTATTTGTGCTGAAGTTAATGTTAATGCACCACCAAGTGTTAAGTTACCAGAACTAGTTACAGTTCCTGTAAGAGTAAGACCACTTACTGTACCAGTACCACCAACAGAAGTTACAGTACCAGTGTTATTTGTAAATGGTAAAGCAGCTACTGTAAAGTAATCTACATTATCTGAAGCATTACTAACTGCAATCTTCATTGATGTTGTAACATCACCTGAACCTGCACCAGCAGCTAAGATAAAGTTATCAGCACCAGCATAATCTAAAGCAAGTGTGACAGAACCTGAAGCACCACCGCCTGATAAACCAGCACCGGCAGTTACAGCAGTAATATCACCAGCTGCAGATACCCAACTAGAACCATCATAAACTTCTAAAGAAGATGATGTCTGATTGTAAATAATTTGCCCTTCAGTTGGACTGGCGGGTCTTGTTGCAGTGGTAAGAGAGTGTACTACAGCATTCTGTAACTCATACCCTTGCATGTCAATGTTTAACGTCTCTAAATGAGACAAATACTTAAAAGCCATAATTGTTTTTTAGTTGTTATTAATTGTTATTTATTTGTTGCTATTAATTTAAATAAGCACTACCAGCAACAGGTATTGCAAATACTATTTCTAATGTATTATTATTTATATAATCTATTTCAGCCATAAGATCATTACCAGCAAGATCTTCTAATCTTACAGATGGCTTCTTACCTAAATTGTGATTTATAACCCATTTAAGTGATCCTACAGGTTGTTCATATATAAAGTTTAAATCTTTTTCATCTTCTAATGTTGTTGTTTCTAATATGTCTAATCTTTTTATTAAAGCATCTACATCAACACTTGTCCATATAACAGCATCTTTTTCTGAAGCTGTTTCACATTGTTTTATATTTCTTTTTCTTAAACCCATTTCATTTTTACTTTTTAAGGATTGCCAATCACAAAGTTCTTTATCTATTACAGCTGCTTCCATATCAACAATGCAACAAGGTTCCATTCCATATCTTAATGACATAAAATTTTTATACACTGCTGTTGCAAATTTTTGCTGAGTGTGTATTGTTTTTTCTAATGCAGAATCCATGTTGTTTATTTGCTATTTTTTAAAGCTTCTTCATATTGTTTAAGACATGTCTTGTGAACAATAACTCCATTTGAAGCTTTTGTTTTTTGACATCCACAACTAAATGATTTATTACAGTGCTTACACATAATTTATTGGTTTTTTAATTTAACATCCTACAACTTTGCAAGATATCTTTTGTAATCTTTTCTTAGCATAATCATATAAAGACATACCTTCTGATGGACTATTGCAATATTCTACTTTAGCTACAGCTGCGTCTATCAAAGTTCTAATATATTTCATTTCATCAATTAAATCTTTTCTTTCACTATGGGGTTCACAATCCTTTACATCAATATGACAAAGAGTTTCATAGTATAAAGTAAGTAAATTTGTTATTCTTAAATGATTGTACTCTACAAAAACTTTTAATCCTGGAGAAACAACATACTTAATTATATATATTCCATCAGGTAATTGTGTTCTCATTGTACCGCAATTATCAACTTGAGTTCCTAAAAGGCACCCATTTAAAGTAACATCAAAATTTGGGTCTACTTTTATAATAGCAGGTGCATTATACCCAGGAGGAGTAATGAATATTTCACCGCAATCTACATTAAGCTTAGATGAATATTGGCTTGTATCTTTTATAGATAGTATCTCACAGTTTGCTACTGTTGGAACTTCTAAACTTAGTATGTGCTTATCTGCCATGATTATTTTGATTAAATAAAACTATTATGCTACAGTAATAATATACAAAAAAAGATCTAATTATAAAATAAAAAGGGTGAGAGATTTCTCCCTCACCCTTCATTATTTAGAGTTATCTAATATTTATTGATCAATAGAATCTTCTCTTACAATTGGGTTTCCTGAAGCTACAGCTGCAGCAATCAATACATCCAATAATGCTTCAACTTCACCTTGAGTTGCAGCATCATCACATTTAACAAAGATTTCATAAACATACTGATCATTATCAAATACGCTTGTAGCATTGTTTAAACGTGGAATACTGTGTTGTACATAGTAAGCTTTGTATAAAGCAGAACGATCAACAGCAGCAATTACTTCCTCAGATCCTTCAATCTCACGCATACGTTGTGCATCCGTGTTTCCTTGATGGAAAGGAGCTTGCCCATAAGACTCTGTCAATAAAATGTTTCTTAAAACACTCTCACCAGTCTTTTGTTGCATAGTACCTGGAGTAGTTACTACAGTACCACAATCATTACATGGGTTACCAGTTTCATCCATGATAGAAGCTACCAATTGAATTGGCTCTTTACCAAAGTAATCACGTGTATCAAAAGAACAATCTCCAAACTTAGTATCTACATAAGCACCAACAAAAGCAACTTTAGCAGAAACAGCATCAGCTACTGGATCAGTAGATGGTACGTAAGTTCCATTCAATGCATCTTCAATTGTGTATACAGTAGTTACAGGAGCACCTGAAGCACTAGTAGTAATTGATACACCACCACCTACAGCTTCTTTAACAAAAGGTTCAATGATTGGATCAGCTAGCAACATTCTTGCAGCTTCAGCAAGTGCTAATGCAGGATCAACAAATTCTTGACCATCAATACAACATACACCAGCAGAATCACCAACAGCGTAAGCATTGTGATTTAAAAAACGTAATGCAGGAGCACCTTTAACGTCAAGTCTCATGAAAAGTGATGAACCACATGGTGCACACTTAGGACCAACTTCAATTTCTACTGTTGCTGGAGCAGCATCAATACAAGAAGATTCCCATACTCTTGTTAAGTATTTTGGGTTAATTCCTTTTGATTTTACAGATTCAGCGTAACCACCATGATGTTTGTTACCACCAATAGTGTCACTTGCATGTAAAGAACCTTGAACTAAATAAGCAAGTCCAGGTGTAGGGAAAGCACCACCTGCATGAGCAGTCCAGTCTTTACCGTCAACTAATGCCAATTGACCAGGAGCCAATGCAGAAGTTTTTGTTCCATCAGCAGCACTTGCGTCTGATGCTAAAAAGCTTTTATAAAAAGCATGATTAAAATAAGCCATTTTTTTCTAATTTAAATTTAACAAATATATAATTGTGCGTCATTGCACATATATAATATACAATTTTTCTTTTAATTTACCAATTAACTAAGAAATAATAATTTGTATTTAGCTGCGTTAATTTCATCTTTAATAAGATCTAAATTATTTACAACTTCAGTATGTGGTATTACTGCTTGAGCGTTGGTAACCTGAGAAGATAAAAATCTAAGATATTCAATAGCACCTTCAACGTTAGTTAAAGTAACAGGTGCTTTATCAGGATATGCTAATATTACTTCACATGCTCCTTGGTATCCTTCTGCTACCGTATCTATAAGATCTGGTAAAGCATCATATATTTCATTTAATGCTTTATGTTGTGCAAATGATCCATCTCCTGTAACTTGTAAATGCAATTTGTGAAAACTAGTTCTAGCATTCATTATTTCAACAACAAGATCAGAAGTAATTGCATCAACCTTTTTCATTTCATCAGATCTTTCCATTGAAGCTTTTTTTACAGATGGTCTAGATAAACTTGTTTTAGAATTGTCTTTTGGTTTTAAAGGTCTTTTATAATCCATGATTAATTATTTCTCTCAGCATCTTGCTGATTAGTTGTATACTGATTAAAGTTTTCTATATCTCCTGCAATTACAGCTGCTGTTTCATCCAATAATAATTCCATTATATCATCTTTAAAATCAGCTTCTACATCTGTAACTGTAGTAGTGCCATCATAAGGATTTTGACAACCTGCTATTTCAATAAGAGTTGGTTGTCTGTAATATGTTAAATTAACATCAGTAATATTAAAATCTCTTCTGTATACTCTAACATCATTACCAATCCATGTGCAATATGTTTCACCCCATTCATAATCAGGTCTCTTCAAAGGATCTCTCATAAGCAAATCTACATTAGCTTCTTCAGCAAGATAAACTGTCATTGATCTAGGCTCAGGACAACATTCACTTGTAGCAAATGCAGATATCCTTTTGAATTCCATATAGTTAGCAGGAATGGCAGTAGATTCAAAAAAGTTATCAAGTTGTATACCAGGTAGATTTGTTTCTTCTAATAGAATCTGTAAATCATCTATTCTTCTTTTTGACATCTCATCTCCTTCACGGAACATATTGTTACCATGCAATTGACGTCTCACCCATTCCACCTGAGCTTTATTAAAAGTCTCTACAACTTGCCAGCATTCTATATTATCATAGTCATTACTGGCAAGCTTGTTAAGTCTTTGCTTTAATTTAATTTGTAGAGTCTGATTATTCATTATTTATAGTTTACGAGTTCCAGTAAGGTTCAACCTTGGATAGTAAACTTAATAGTGTATCTTCATTTGCAGGATTCTTTAGATATTCAATTACTTCACCAGATCTTTTACCTAGCTTTTCTGAACTATCCATTGTTTCAATCCAACCTGAAGATTTAGGAAGTATAAATCTATAAAATAAAGCATCTTTAACAAGAGCTCTAATTTTAAGATTTTCCATTGAATCTTTAGAAGCATCTAAAAACTGTTGTGCAGCTCTTTTGCTATTTGATTCAGTTCCTTCACCATTTATATACATATCCATATTTTCATACATGATATCATTTGGTGTTGATTTAGTGTATTGTACACTTTCCATGTCAACACTTTTTGCAACATACATCAACTTAGTAATGTCAGTATCATAAAGTTTTTGTAACTCTGACAATGCTCTGTTTCTAAGTTTAGTATATACAGTTCTTTCACTAATGGTTTCTTCCAATTGATCTAAATAAAACTTAGGTGCATTTACTGCTTTCTTTGCTTCTTTTAAAGATCTACCAACCATAGCAAAACCACCTGCATTAATAGCATGAATTTTAATTAAATCATAAGAATCTTTTGTAGGATCTAAATAAACTGGATCATTACCACATCTTAAACTAATACGTGACCAAAATGAATCATTATCAGGCTTAAGTAATGTTACTTTATTCCAGAAGTCTTTATCTTCAACCTCTATAACATTAGCTGCTAATTCTGCTTCCAATTGTGCTACAGTAGTTCTTATTTCTTTAATTTTAATTTCTCTCTCTCCAGGAGATAATCTTTTTACTTCAGGAGCAAATTCATTCAATCCCGTAAGATATCTTTTTACTCCGTTCATCTCTAGACAAGCTAAAGATTCTTCATGCCAAACACCTTCATGCAAAGCCATTCCATAATTTTGTAATCCCATATTATCTTTATTAGGATTAAAAAAAGGTCTGATTGCAATAGCAGTGTTTTTATTCTGCTGATACTTTTCTACAATAGTGTAATCACTCATTTTCTTTGGTTTTTAAAAATTAATAATGTTTATGTTTAACTCAAAAGTACAATAATTTGTACATTTATTATTAATATTTCTAATGCTAGATAAACTAGCAAAAGTTATTTGAATTAAATAACACTTTTTAAATAAAAAAAAAGGGAGGAAGTTTTACCAACCTCCCCTTTAACTATTAATATTCTTAGAATGATCCTCCTGTTACAGGGTTTCTCATTACAATCTTAAGAACTTTAGTTGGATCTTTAACCCAAATAGCTGGCATGGTTTGAGTCATATATACTCTATAACCATTGAAGTTACCTGTAGATGCAAATCCTTGAGTTCTTCCCATATAGTCCATAGTACCATTTTGGTAGAACCACTTAAGTTGATTATCCCATGACAATTTCAACAAGTGAATGTTATCATTTCCATTTTCACTTACGTCAAAGATGATAAAGCTGTAAGAGCTCAAAGGTCTTCCATCAATTAATGGATTCTCTACATCATTAGTATGTAAGTTATCAAATGCTGGATTCAATACAAACTTAACGTTAGCTAAGAAAGGAATAGTAAAGCTTGTGTAAGCAAAACCAAAGTCAAGATCCATTCCTGATCCTTTCACAGCACCAATATCAGATGCATTTTGAACTAACCCAGAACCATATACTTCATCAGCAATAGCTTTGTTGATTAGTTGCATACCACCAATACCAGTTTGTACAACCAATTGTCTTTGTGGGTCTGGTCCTTTAAATTCAACTTTACCTTGGTAGAAGTTGTATAATTCAGACTTAAACATATCCAAAGTAAATGAAGACTTGTTGTATACTCTTTTGAAAGAGTTATCCAACTGAGACCATAAACCTACAGACAATCTGATGTCATCTGGTCCGTCTTGTTTTACTTTACCACCTTTACCCCACATTAGGTAAGTTTCAATATCATTTGCAATCTTACTCAAGTGAGCAGCTTCCATGTTAGTAACAAACGTTCTTGATAAACGTCCATCTTCCATTGCTTCACGTGCACCTGCTTTACCCATAGATGCTACTAAGCTTTCAATAGAAGATACAGAAGGATCTCCAGACTCATCAAAGTTTCTCCAGATTTCTGTTACAGGCACAGTACCATCAGCATTCAAACCACCTTTGATCATAAGATCAGCACGGCTAGAAATAGAATAGTGTACGTGTGCTTCAGCTCCACCAACAAAGTTGTAGAACTCACGGAATCCAGATCCAGTTTCAATGTCTGAGAATCTTTCACCATACTCACCACGTGCAGAACCTTTTCTAAAGAATTTAGTTCCTGGTGCTAAGTAAGCATTGTCTAATGAAACAGCACTATTATTATTTACAAGTTGTACAGTGTAGATAAATCCATCACCTGCAGGGATAATATCATCTGCTGTAATGTATAATTCTAAACCATTGTACTTATCATAAGTAATGATATCACCATGTCCAAAAGATCTTTTAGATATTTTGATTTTAAAAGTAGTACCGTCAATACCTTTTTCTGTAAGTGTAGGCTCAATGTCTGCCACTACAAAAGGTAGGTCTTGTGCAATTGGCGTTTGCCATTTGTACTCACCACGAGCGTTGTCTACTAAGATTGTGTTCTTTCCACCAAAAGAAGCCATTTGATACAAAGGCATTTCTACCTTTTGGGTCATTGCCCAAAGATCAACTGGTCCCATATCCATAGGCTCAGAAGATCCAAGCATTTGGGTTAGGTGATAAGAATCAACGTGAGAACTAGCCTTGTAGGCTGTATCTCTAAGGAAAATTCCATTGTTTAATACCGGAGTTGCCATAATTGTTAATTGTTATTTAGTTAATTATTATTGTTTATTATTGTTTTACTCATTAAAACCTTTTAAATATGTTATTGCTTCTTGGTATCTTTCTTTTTGTAGAACGTGATTTTGTTTCTTCTTCACGTTGATCTACTCCAAGAGAGGAACCTCCAGCATTAGCTTGTTCAGTCTTTAGCTTTCTTACTGTTTTTTCTACACTACTTTGTGCACCCTTCTCCATTATTTTGTTTTTATAACCATTTGGATCAGATAACAACCATAGTGCTTCAGAAATTAATGTATAGTTTGGTTCTACAAACTGATACTTCTCAAGCAAATGACCTAACAAGTTTGTGTTCTTTCCACTAACTGAAGGGTAATTAGGTTGTACTAATCCGTTGTATAGCATAGACTGTGTCTTTCTATCAACTTTTAAGTCACCTAGGGCTCCTTCTTTTAGTGTGTTATACACATTCTCCATATACTGCTGAGATGCTTTTTGCTGTTGTGCTTTACGCATTTCTTGCTCTTCTAGCTTTTTAGCTAAAACCTTTTCTTGCATCTTGTCCAACTTAGGTTTGAACTTCATAGCTTGTTGTTCAAGCTTTCCTAAGTCTTTCCAGATTTCAATCTCTTCAGCAATCTCTTCAGCATTGCCGTATCCTGTTGCTTGTAGATAGTCACTGATTATAGTTTCTTGATCTTTTTCTTTGCTAACATCTAAGCTTTTCTTTGTCTCAGCTTCTGCTAACGTAGAAAATAAACCTTTTAAATCTTGACCACCATCAGCTACATAACGTGCAGCAATTTGGAGTTCTTGTGGTAAACTTTCAAAGAACTGTTTAGGAGTTTCTCTTCTAACTTGATTTGCTCTTTCCTCCAAGTTAGCTTCAATAAGCTCCTGCCAATCTTTAGCAGAATAATCTGCTAAATCTTTATCATCATCAAAAGGAACAATTTTTTCATCTTTAATAAGCTTGTTAAATACATCACTTATTCCAGAAATCTTTTTTCTTCCTCTTGTTTCTTTTTCTTCTTTTTCTTCTTCTAATGAATCATCATTAAATGCATTTAAAATATCTTCTGCATCTTTTTTATCATCATTATTTAACTCTTTAGATTCTGACTCTTCTTTAGTGTCATTCTCTTTTTCTGCTTCCTTATCATCTTCAGCATCCTCTTCTTTATACTCAGGATCTGCAAATGACATGTCAACTTTCTCTGGTTTACTAAATATAGATTTAGGTTTATCTTCTTCTGGTACCGTAACGCTTCCTGCTCCGGCTGCTCCATCAAATAAGCTATCTAAATCAATATCAACTTGAGCTACATTGCTCTCAACTGTTTTACTTTCTGTTGCCATAATATTGTTGGTTTTTGTAATTGTTATTTCTTACATATATAATATACAAACAATTTTAAAAATAAACTTATAAAATGCATATAAATATTATCATTTTTTGCAGTATATAGCTATCTATGTTTTTCTTCTTCTAAAATTATTTAAAAAGTTTATTTTTCTTTTTTAGAATCTTTAAAATCATACTTGTTTTTATTCTCTCTAGCTATCTGAAGCTGTTTGTCTGCTATATCTTTTTGAGCTGCTATTTTCTCTCTTTCTATCTGAAGCTTTGTCTGATCATTAGAATTTTTTAGAGTAGCTTGTTGTCTTTGAAAATCCATTTTCTCTCTGTCTTTCCTATCAGCTCTAATGTTTTTCATTTCATCCTGGAAGTCATTTACTTTATTTTCATTTATATCTGACATTGAACCATAACCAGCAGCTCTTATTTGTGCAACTTCTAAATCATTCTGACGTTCTTTATCAGCTTCCATTGCTTCATATTCACGTTTAAGCTTTTGCTCTTCTGCATTTGCTTTAAGCTGCTCTTCTTGCATTTGACGCTGTTGTTGCATTTCTTGTTGTCTTTGAGATTCTTGCTTCCCTTCAGCATCTTTAAGAATATCAGTTACTTCAGCAATAGAATCAGCTTTAATTATATTACCAAGATCATAAATACTAGCTCCTGATGTATTGTTTGTAATTGCTAACTGTTTTAATTGATCTAAGACAGCTCTATGATTTGTTTTAGTTGTTGCAAATACATTAAAGTCTCTTAATAAAAGATCAGTTCCATTAATAGTAAAGTTTACTTTTTCAGCTTCAGAGCTTATATAAGACAATCTTACACTTGGATTATTGCTATAATAGTATTGAGCCACATCAGTTCTCATTTGATGAACTCTAGGCATTAAATGATCTGAGTGTTGTGTAAAATAAACTTCTGTCTGTGCATAAGATTGATTCAATGCTTGAGTAACACCAGTTGCTGTTTGTTGACCAATAGGTGCTCCAAGCCTTTGTGGATTAACTCCAATTGCATCAAATGCTTGTTGCTTAAAATAATTTGCTAATTGAATACGTGACATTAATCTACCAGTCTGCTCCATATTAAGAGTTTGGTAATGATTAAAGTTTGTAGCGTTTTCAGTGTTACTAATTGATGTATCTAAAGGTAACATGCTAAAATCTTTCATAGCTGTGTATGCTTTAGCATAATTACCTTTACCCCAATCCTCTCCCATTGAGTGACGTGGTAAAGCATTTTGATCAAACATAATTACAGTACCTAGTTCATCTACTAAAATATCTGCAATTTGATTATTGACCATATTATAACCAACTTGATATGCTTTCATTAAATCAACTAATGATGTTGATCTTGTATTTCTATCTGAAAATACTCTACCTTCAACAGGTAATTTACATCCATAAAGTGAGTTATCTCCTTTAAATTGAAAAGGTATTCTACCTGGTTTTTTTCTGTTGATCCCTAAGTAAATAGGATTTATATTATCACTTGCATTTGATTTCCAAAACGCTGGTAAGTTTGGTCCTATTTTAATACCACCCCAAGTTTCATTAATCCAAATCCAATCTATATGTTCTCCCTGTAGTAATGTTTCTTTGTTTTTATTCTTAAACAATGAATCATCATATATAGGTTTTTCTGTTACTTTAAAAGTTTCATCAATAATTTCTTGAATGACTTCACCTTCTTCTGTTATCTTAGTTAGATGTCCAACCTTACGTTGTGTCTTCCAATATACAGTTGTTACCCTCATTAAAGATCCTTCTCCCCAATTAGTAACATCATCCCCTTCATTTAATATAGAAGTAATTACGTCCCCACCATATTCAGGTGAAGTATTCCAATTAGATACAAATTGTCTATAACCTAAACTTGGAGAACCTGTATTCCATTCATGTGATTTAGTAGCATCATAATAAGCACCATCATTTTGGTAACCTGATACCTGATATGCACCTGATTTTGCTGGATATATTTCTTGTAAAGACTCTAATTGCTTTTGATTCATTAAGTATCCATACTTGTCAATTACATCAGCAATTGTCATAAGGTCCATTTTGCCAGCATAATTAGATTGAGATATATATCTGGCATCTGGTGATTTCTGATAAAAAGTTAAAACAGGATTCCACAATTCTAACTCATAGTCATCTTCAAGCATTCTAAAATGCCAAAACTCTCTATCCGTAATAAGCATATCACGGAAGGCTCTTTCCTCAAGCTCTTGCATTTTAAATCTTTCTTCATCAACATTTAACTGATGACTTGCCCATTCTTCCACCATGCTTCTATAATCTTTAGAAAAGAAGTCTTCTATTTCAGGTAAAGTCTTAAGATTTTCAGGAGAAAGTTTTTGTTGAAATTCTGGGTCTTCTGGATTAGCACCCATTTCTATCATTCTAAATAGAAGTTTTTCTTGTGCATCAGCTAATAGATTTTCTTCTACAAGTGCTCTTTTTTGTTCAAGCATCTCATTATAAGATAAATCATCCACTGCTCTAAACTGAACTTTAGAATATCTTTTAGAAAATTCTCCAGATAAAACGTTTACAACATTTGGTATAATTGGATAAAACTTAAGTTCTAAAGCTGATTCATCTTCCTTAGTCAATACATCAACAAGGTCTTTATAATCATTGTCTTCTTCAACTATGTAATCTGTTTTATCAATTATTCCTTTTGCTAACTTATAATTCTTTAATAGTTTTCTAGCATTTTGTTTAAGAAATTGCATACCCTGCAATTCAAGCCAATCTAAATTCCATGCAGCCCAGTCTTCATTTTTTTTCTTTGAAGGTAAAAACTGTATAGGCTGGGTAAGACTAGAAGTTGACGGATACCCGCTATCAGCCTTGGCACCATTCTTCAATTGCATTGCATTAAATACTTTCATACTTATCTAAAATTTTTATATGCTGATCTTTTTAATTTTTGACCACCGTTAGCAGTTTTATTCCTTCCAATATTTTTGAACGGACTATACTTTAATTTATGGAATTTATTTGAATTTACCAAAGAATCATCTAATTCAGATTCAGTTCTTCTCAAATAACCTCTATTTGACTCTTGAATTCTAACAAAAGCAACTAATGCTGCAAAAGTTACAAGCCTATCCACGTTAAGTCCAGGATAGTAGGCTAACATTTCTTTTAATAACATTGGATCTGGTATTCTTTCTATACCTAAAGTTGTACTAAGTATATTACCATCATCATCTGTTTCTTGATCTATCTCTTCTCTTAAGAATTCTATAGCATAAGATATTAAGTGATTTTTAAATAAAGTACCTGTATTCTTCCATCCATATTCTTGATAAACAGTTCTGTTTGAACCAAGGTCTTTTAAGAACATAATCTGTTGTTTTGGTACAAGATATTTTTGTTTCTTTTTACCTATCATATGTTGTATGAATAATGATATATTATTTTCAACAATAGTCCATGCATTATACCACTCTACAATAATTTCTAACTGACTATGTGTTTTATTAATATCATCATATCTACCACACCAAGATGCAACAATCTTTCCTGCTTCTATGAAACGTTCTAATCCTTGTGGGCCTTCTCTTGTTATTTCAACAGAGTTTTTATATACAATAATACTACACAATGAATCTGAAGTAGTTGTCTTACCTTCAGACACAGGGTCAATAGAAGCATAGTATGCTCCGAACTCTGGATTAGACACAGGTCTTTCCCATACAACTAAACAACCTGTTTTATCTTGGGCTTTCTTGCTTAATGGAAATTCTGATATAGGTAGTTTGTTTGATCTTTTAGCAAGAATGCCATCACTGACTCTTTCAAGTTCTATATGCTCATATGCATATTCTTTTTCCTCAATTCTTTTTTGTTGTTGTGATAAAATACCTTGAGGAAATACAGATTCTTTTCTATAAGCAAATGCTTCTGCAATATTAGTTGGCTTTTGAGATATACGCAATTGATATTGTTCTGGACTTAAATCTGCTTTCCATTGAACTCTTTCATTGTTTATAGCTTCCAATGCTTCTTCTATCTTAGAGTTGCCGTAATCATCAATATAAGGTGGCATAGACCACTGTTCTGGAATGAATAACCCTGCTAGTCCAATAGTACCATCTTTGTCCATTAGATCTGTTTCTACAGCGTATATATCATTTGCTGTAGGATTAAGTACCATTTGCTTTAATGGTTCACATTGATCTAAATCCCCTACAGAACCAGCTGCTATAAACATACCCGTTGTTACCATACCAGAAGACATTGCAGGTCTTAGGTACTCATAGGTCTTATCCATCTTAGGTGCAATACCAGCCTCCTCATGAAAGAAGATAGTTGTAGGCCCCCCTACACCTGTTGTTGCATTCTTTTCAAAAGAAGCACCTTGTATTTTAGATTTAAGTCCTCTTGATGTTTTTCTATTACCTACTTTAACTTCAATCTGCTGTTGCCATAGTAATACTTTTTCTGGATTACTTGGTCTGTACCAAGCAGTGTGTTCATTTAAAAAAGTTTTATACTCATCAAGAAACTTCCATGAACCTTTATCATTAATATAATCTTTAAGAGATGCTCCTATCTTACATGTACTACCTTCTTCAAACCAGTACGTATTAATTATCTTACCCATATGAAAATAAGAAGATGCAATCTGACGTTTCTTTAAAATAGCAGAGTGCTTATAACTTAGTTCTGCCAACATTTCATATAATGCCATATGATATTGTGCATCACGTACTTTAGCAAAACCGTACTTCTTTTCTTCTTTATCATATATTGGAAGAAAGTTTAACCACATATAATAGTCACGGGTTAAATACCAAGAGTGGGAACCATCTTTATAGATAACCCCCACACGGCATTTATTCTTTTGATCATTCCAATAAGAAGTAAAATCTGAAGATCTAAAAGGAGCAGAACAATAGAAACCTTCTTTGTTAAATTTAACAGCTTCTTCATTAAAAACTAAAGCTGTTTTATTAAATTCATATAATCCAGGTTCTTTAAAGATTGATAAAACAAACTCTTTAAAACTGTCTCTTGTTTCAAACTCAGTATTAGTCCATTTACCAGATTCATATGTTGGAATGGATATATACATTATTCTACTTCTTGTATAATTGCATGAATATCCCCAACATTAATTAGTAAATGTTCTTTACCTTCATGTTCCATTTCAGTTGGTACACAATATTCAGCATATTGTATTAAGTCACCTACATTAATATCAGAAACTTCTGCACCTACACCAATAACATACCCTTTATATTCTTTTTGTAATGCTGAATCTGGTATAATAATATTAGTACCAGGCACCATTCTAGATTGCTCTTTTGCTCTTATTAGAACTTTTTTCCCCACTGGGATAATCTTTACTTTTTGCATTGTTGTTTTTATTTGATTTTAATTTTACAGGTTCATCCCAATAACAGAATACCCACTTTTCTTTTTTAATATCATTTATCATAATTGATCATAAGCTAATCCTGCACCACCTCTAACTGAACTTTCTTGTTCATCTTTCATATCACTAAAGGCTCCCTTATAAGAGTTTCTAATTTGCTCAAACTTAGCAGCTGCATTTACCATAGAATTTATATTTCCATCTCTACCGTGTTCAATTGCTGTTGTTTCCATATATCTAGCCAATCTGTCAAGCATTGACTTAATACCAACATAAGCTCTGTACGTTGGTGTTTCATAAAGTTTTCTTGCCATCTCTAAAGAATATCTTATTTTAGAATCTTCAGTAGACTCCTCAAGACCAATCTCTTCAATTATAATATCTTCTTTTTCATGCTCAGGCAAATTAAAAAAAGGATTTAAATCTGGATTAGGGCAAGACATATAAAATAAATACTGATATACAGTCATATATGTATCTGGATATTCCTCCATTAAATCTTTTAAAAACTTTAATGTGTAGCAATGTTCTGTTGGTATTACTTTACCATTCTGTATATCAAAAAGTCTTACTATCATAAAGCGTCTATAAATTGTTTAAATGCACTAAAAGGTAATTTTATTAATTTTGCATCAAGTAAACCTGCAACATTTACTTGTGTTATTGAACCGTCTATATTACCTGTGTTAGGATTTACATAATGCTGAAAAGCTACAACTTTGTTTAAATCAATTACAATATCAGTATTAACGTTACGTCTGATAGTAATTGGGATACCATCAGAAGATTCCTCTTGTATTGATATTACTTGAATGCTTTGAAATATTTGTGGTGTTTCCATTATATATTATCTTTACGCCACATCATAAGACTTCTGACTTCATCTTTTAAATATGGTAGGTTATACATTTTTATTTCTTCAATTACAGGTTCCCCATTTATCAATTCATTAATTGGATATCCATTCTTATCTGTACCTACTTGCTTAAATTTAACATGTTGTACAACTAAATCTCCTATCTTTAATTTAGGGTTATGCTTTTTAATAATATACGCATAAATACTGAGTTGTAAGTTATAATGATTCAAATTACAATCATCTAAGTGTCCCACTGGGTTGTATAACTTTGATGTTATACCTTCCCAATTAGTAAAACCTTTTTCTTTAATTTCTTTATTGGTTTTGTAATCTGTAATATTAATATATCCATTTACAATTTCAACTAAATCAGCTTGACCACATAAAGCAGCAGATTTTAAATAAACAAAATGCTCAGGATATACACCATCTTTTAATTTCTGCTCAGGTGCTGTTTTAACACCCTCATCATTAACTAAAGGTTTAATTATAGGTACTTCAACACCATGTCTTTCAATAGTCTTAAAGTCTAGCATATCTGCTTCTCTCTGATTGTGATACCAGTTACCTAATCCAATTGCTCTTTCTGTTTCAGATTCCCAAGCACCTAGTATTTCTTTTTCAGTCATACCATACCACTTAGATCTTTTATTTTTAGCTGACTTTTTAGCTTGAGCTTTTGCATCAAATTTGGGTTTAAATTTTCCTATAAATGATGTAACGCTTGTCCACTCTATTTTCTCTTGGTCACTACTTTCATATACATGACCTTCTTCTTTAAATATTACTGCCATATTAAGTAGTTGTAGTAACCCATTTTACAATAGGTTCATTAATAGTTGGTTTTGTTTCCGGTGTTAATAAAACCACGGCTGCTTCTGGTGTGATCATATTATATAATAATAGATCATGTACTATTTCTGCTTTTGTCATAATTATAAATTTAGTTTTTCTTCTTGTTCTTCTGTTAACCAAGCATTCCATTTTTCTTTAGGACAACTTGATGATAATGATCTTGTTTTAAATTTTAAACTGCAACCACATTCAGAACAGCATGGTTGAGTTCCAGGAGCTAAACAGTTATTCCCTTGATTATCAAGATGTTCACAATCCAAACAAATTTTAAATCTTTCTTCTGCAATTATTTCTACTTCTTTATTTGTAAAAATAGTATTTAATATACCTTGTTTAATTTGATCAAGGTTCTTAAATGCATTAATTAGTTTTTTTAAATTCATTTTTTTTCTTCTCTAAAATTGTTTCTTTCTTTTTCAGCTTCATTAATCATACGTTGCATTTCTTCTAACTCCTTTAATTTTTGAGATACTGCAATATGTTTCTCATAACCTTTGTATGTCTGTTTTTCAAGATTACCTAAAATACTTTTATTCTTAATTATAGAATTATTTAAGGCTTTCTTTCTAATTTTAAATGTCCCCAGACCTGTTACTGTAATAGATGGATACGTAAGGTTAGATAAGTTTCTTCTAAGCTTAGCATAATAAAAAGTAATAAACTCATCTACTAGATCAGGGTGTACCCCAACTTCAGATGCTATATCCTCTTTAAATTTATTATAGCTTTTAGCTTTCAATGCCTAATATTTTATAGTCTAATAAAACAGGACCTGTTGTCTGTACATTAAGATCTTGATTTATATATATTTTCTTTTTATTAGTCCCGTCTTTTATAACAAGATTCTTTTTACTTGCTTTTGTAATTGCATTACGTGCTGATTGAGGACTTTTAAAAATCCCCAGATCAGTCACGTCATTACAAAATAAAGTAAGTTCCACCTTTTCTTTTTTAGCTAATTCAGCTAAGCACTTTAAATCAGAGTTACTTATTTGAATATTATTAAAAAAACAATAAGTTACTATTTGATATTGGATTGTTGTATCTATATCAACTCTAGCTTTTTGATCTACTTTATTTACTATTGCCATCTTTATAAACTTAATAGCATATCAATCAAGTCAGGATGCGGATAACAATCAAACTTATCTCTTCTAACATTTGTGTGTGTTAAGAGACCTTTAACTTTACCATAATATGCATCTTCTTGATATTCAAATGCTTTGTTAGGACCATACTTCTTTATCCATTGAACTAAACCAATGCGTAAGTCAATGTTATCTCTTTCTGCTATAAACAATAATAATAGCTTTAAAGCTTCTATTTGTTTTTCAGAATAATTATGCCAATTTAAAAAACCTTTAAACGGTTCATCTAATCTACATACTTGTGTTTCATTTGCAGTTTGTCCTGCATAAGTTTTATTTCCTTCTTTAAGATATCCAAAATTATTAATTTCAATACCTACAGAGTGACGATTCATAAAACCAGAACCAGTTTTACCTAAATGCCATCCTTGACCTCCTTCAGGAAATGCTTGTACAACAACACCATCATACTCATTATCACTATTTGTGACCTTCTGACCACCTAATACAAATTCAGTTGCTACTCTGCCTCTTTTATCTCTACCCCAATGATCAATTGTTTTATAAGGGTTATTCCAACCAGCGGTGTGATGTATGAATATGTAATCATTTGTGACAGGACCTTTTATAAATTCCCCATCAGGTAAGTAGTGTCTATGTATAACTTGATTAAATGGGGTTGTAAAATACTGCTCCATTAAATCAGTGTCTTCATCAATAGCTTCTAACTCAGGCCCACTGGTTAATAGAAGAGTCCATGTTTCATTACCTACAATACCGTCTGCTCTTAGGTTACGCCCTAACTGAAATCTAATAACAGCTTTTTTAGTAGCTGGTCCAAAAATACCATCCTTATTTATTTGCAATAGTTGTTGAAGTTTTCTTACTTCTGCTCCTTTTGAGCCTTCTTTTAACATTTCCATAACTATTTTCTTTTAAGATTTCTACTTTTTGGTTCATTGACTGCAGTCATTGCAGCTTCAAAATCAGCTCTAGCTTCTGATGATTGTTTAGGTTCACCTTCTTGTTCTCCTTCTTCACTAGCTGCATACGCTTGTGCTAAAAACATTTGTGCTTGTAACCTTTCTGCACGTGCCTTTTCAACATCTCTTAATAGTTCTTCATATTCTTTTTGAACTTTAAGATGCTTAATGTTGTCTTTGTAAAAAGCAGTGATTTCTTCTCTACGTTTTTGTAGTTCTTCTTTAGAAAGTTCTACGGGTTGATTTTCTTGTGACATACTTGTTAGTTTTAATGTTTAACAAATATATACAATTTTAAGTTTAAATACAAAAAGTTTAGCCGGTTATTACTAAATGACTATTTTTAAACCTACGTGTAAGTAGTTTAGATTACGATTGATTTGTAATATGCTTGCGGTTGCATACACTCTACTAAAAAGTTTTAAATCTCCACCAACTCTACCTATTATTAAAGTGGGATCATGATTTAATCTATATACAGGGCCACCATAGATTCTTGATTTGCGAACTGCAAATTCATATTGCAGGAAAGAGTAGGTGGCACCATGATGTCCTTGACCCATTGCTAATACACCAATAAAGACATTATCATAACCAACTTCAGCAACAACACCTCTAGCATGCAAACAAGCTACATAACCAATAGCCCCTGATTTAGCTTTACTTAATTCCCAATGTTTAGGTGTTCTGTATGGGCTGCACTCTTGACCAAAGGAGTTTTGATATATTCCAATGCAGAATAAAAGTGCAATTAACCATTTCACTTGGATAAAACCTTTTGAAGCTCGGCACACTTCTCATAGTCTTCATACTGCTCATACCAAGTAATCATATTCTCAATATCATCATCATTAGGTCCAAGATCTATGTCATGCATTACAACAGTAAACTTAACTTCCATGTCATCAGCTAATTCTATGAGTTCTTCAAATGTGCACTTCTTTGTAGCAATCTTATATGAATTGTTATATGCTGTTTCAAGCATTTCCATAGTTGCGTCCTCATCAGTTCCGTCATTCAAACCATCCCAAAAATCATCACTTAACATATCTATTAGTTCATAAGGTTATATGAATAATATACAAAATACTTAGATCATATAAAAATAATACTATAAGATATAGTAGCAAAACAAGCTGTTACTCTAACCTATATGATTAGTTCATCTATGTCCAGTCCATGCTCCATTAGGATACGATTGATGTCCATAAATACTTCATCTATACCATCAAACTCATCTCTTAATACATCTGGATCATTCTCTAACCTACGCTCAACATTCTTTCTAAGATTACAACTAATCTCAAATAAAGCACAAGCCATATCCATAGACTTAACTGCTCTTAAGTGAGCCATTCTATCATCTCTATCATTGAGATCAAATTTTAGTATTGCTTTCATATTTATAATTATAAATTAAAAAGAGAGGCTTCGGGTCTTTCAAGGTTACTGTATACTATCTTTAAAGTGCAATCTGGCTAACCCTTACCATTCTGTGATTGTTCTTACAGCTTCACTACCCCTCTTTTATTTTTTTTCAAATATAAGAATTTTTTATACCCCCACCATTTTTAATTTTAGTTTACACCCCCCCGGTCCTGGTAAAGTTTTGTGTTTGGCATTGTTGAGAGGTGCTAGCTAAACTAATCCCCAGTAAAGTTCTGGGATAGTCTACCCCCCTAGAAGTGGTAGGCAACATTTAAACATTTAAGCATTATGTATTTTCACAAATTCACAACAACAAAGAAAGGTCTGGTAACATCAACGGAGCCATTGACTGGTATGAAAACATCAACCAAGATGATTGGTGGTGTAGAAGTTGAGGTCAGAGAACAGACCGGAGCAACAGGAGAGATTAAGTTTGGCTTTACTGCTATAAAGCCGGAACAAGCAGATCAGATGAATCTATCTGCAGGAGATGAGCTACCGTTAACGCTAACGGATAAGCCTGTAGTTGACAGCAATGGAGAAGCAATTCCAAATCTGTTCTGGGCTCATTAAGAGTTCAAGGGGGTGTAAAAACCCCCTTTTTTTTAACAATTAGAGCATGGACTAATGAAAGTAAAAAGAAAGTTAGAGGGTAATTGTATTGTATTAACAATAAGGTTACAGTCAGCAATAGAAGTGCACTTATTTAATCAAGCAACATTTGTACATGATTCCTATGATACAGATATGAGTGAATTTGATGATAATAAGTACAACAAGCAGCATCATAGATTTGGGTCTATGAATTTAACCATACATAAAAGTGGAGACATATTATTTAGTAACTCCTTTGGTGTAATTAAAGAAGGTGAATCTGATATAGAAGGAACCTATGAACAAGTCAATAGTGCAGTTGATAGGTTTGTTCACTACATAAGAGAGAGTATGGGTGTGTAACAACACCCTCTTATGCTTGCAATGAGCATGCACTAGCTAGTGGATAAACTTTTCCCTAGCTGTTGCCTGCAATTAGCATTCACTAGTTAGCATACTGCAACATGTGGCTATTAAACTTTTCCCCAGCCACATCTTGCAATTATTATTAACCCATAAAAAACTAAAGACAAGTTATGGCTTACTTTTTTAAATTCACTCAGTCTGGCAAAGGTATAGTAACCAGCTCTGAGCCGTTGAACCAAACAATGGAAACAAAAAATATTGGAGGTGTTGAAACTCAAGTACGCGTACAAACAGGTGCTGCGTCTGGAGAAATTACATTTGGCTTTACCGCTGTTAAACCAGAGGTAGCATCACAAATGCAAGTAAACGTGGGAGATGAACTTCCACTAGAAATCACAGGGAAACCAGTGATTGACAACACCACAGGTGAAGCTGTGCCTAATTTATACTGGGCACACTAAGATATATGGTGGGGATGTAACAATCCTCACCAATCTTATCTTTTACCATGCATAAACTATTTATTTATGTGTGTTAAGTTATGAGGGTGTGATCACATAAGCCATATTCATTGGTATAATGATCTTCATTCTCTAGCTAACACAATATAATATATATATAGCTATAATACTAGCATGCACTCAAGTACATGCACTCAAACTATAGTTATACTCTCTTATGTCTTTCTCTCTATGTGTTACTATATAAAGAGTAGACTATTATTACCCGCAATGTTGTTGGGTATGACATAAACTTATTTACAAAAAAAAACCTATCACCAACTATTCAGGAGAGGATATAATAATAATCAGTGATAGTGTTTCATTAATCATCCGTGGGGTTACAATGAACATGATGAAAAACCTCAGTTTACTAGTGGCAAGTATGATGGACTTAGACGTCATGGTTCGCAACCATAACATCATTGACAGGAGATTAATGTTATTAAAAATCAAATCGTATGTATCAAACAGAAGAAAAAATCTCAGAACTAAAAGTATTAAAATCAGCTGCTGGCTATTACATAGGACACTTATACTATGATGAAGACATGAAAGGTTGGTTTCCTTATAATAGGTTATCTGGCTACTATGTTACCAAAGAAGATGCTTTACTTGACTTACCGTCATTTCAAAATGAATTAAATTAAACCCTTTAAAATATAAACCATGAATAAATTAACTTATTACTTTTTCCTAATCATATCCTTATGGTTGGCTTTTCAAATGTTTAGAATAGCTTACCAAGAGATTATGTTACAACACATATGGAGTACACTATTGTTTACTCTATTAGGAATAGGTGCAACACAATTACCAGAATTACTTAAACCCACAAAAAATAAATCAAATGAAGAACACTAAAATTATGTTAGCTGTATTATCAGTATTCATTGTTACTGTATTATGTATTACAACCGCTGTATGGTGGCTGCAAGATACATGGACATTCAAGAAATCATTATTACATGGAGCTACACTATTTACCACAGTACTATTTGGATGGATACCATCAGTAGTAGTTGGAAATGATCTTCATAAAAAATTAGAAAAAGAGATATGAGAATACATATAAACAACCCAGAAAGATTTGCTTACAACGGAACTAAAGTCGTAATCAAACTAAACACCGTAAACCATAGGTCACTTGTACGTGATCATCTTGGAGATTACAAAACCGTAAAAGAAAGTTCTCTAAAAGGTATAACCTTAGAAGAATTAAAGGAAGAGCTAATGAGAAATACTGTATTGCGTGAAGCTGCAGTAAGTGATGACCTAATTGAAGTAGGAGATTATCACAATGATGACAACAACTATATGAGATACATGTCATCTTACTCATAAATTAAGAGGTGGAGTTATAATAATTCCACCTTTTTTGTACCTTTACTACAAATAATAATATTATGGAAACTAAAGAGTGCACTTACATTTACATGAAAGATGGATATGAAATGATTACACCATCGTTAGAACATGCAATAGAAAGAACAGATCAAAAAACCGTAACCGTAAAATGTATTGGTGAAGAACCAAGGAAAATATCACTAGAATAAAATAATCAAACCATGAAGAAAATTAGATTTCACATTCAATTTGCAGAATTTGTAGGACTAGGTCTTGCATATCAGCCAGGGACATTTGCAATCCTAATACCATTTGTTATGTTAGAAATAATTTGGGGTAAAAAATAGTGCAACATATTGCACACTAACAGTACCAATAATATATTATTATATATATTACTAGGTAGGAAAACTGCAATATACTGCACTTTTAATCACTTAAACTATTTATAATGGCAACAGTAACAAATAAAACAGTAGCAATTATACTTGGTAAATTCTTAGAAGATAAGAAGAATATCAATTATGATCATGCAATGCAATCACTACTTAGCTCTTTACCAGATCATGCTATAGAATTGACATTGCACATATTAAGTTCTAAAGAACCTTATGTTCCTATATTAAAAGGTTCTTATATAAAATTAGAAGTTCCATATAACCATGAAAGCCATTTTAACGTAGATACAATGGAAGAACTTGGTCTAATGTGTAGTAATACTCAAATGGTCTATGCTAAAGTAACAGAAGACGGTTCTTGGCATAGCTCTTATAACCCTTATTATGGGCAAATCAAAGTAAATTGTTTGTATCATGATGATGATTTAAATTTAAAATATGTAGAGGCAAACATAAAGACTGTAGATGTAATTCCAGTAAACAAAAAAGATATACTATATTTTAAAAATTTAAACCATGGCAAGAATAAACAAACACTTACTAAGAAAGGAGATCAAGAGTTGGGGATCAATGAAGAGATTGTACTCTAGACAAGTTCATAATTTTGGCAGTTATATGAACAAAAAGTATCATATGCTAGATGATAACTTAAAGAATGCTGAATTAAGCATTACTGCCATAAGAATATTACTTGACAAACATGTCGTACACTAGCAAATTTGGTATTGTTAGTCAAGAAGTCCTACAAGACCCAGAATTAAGTATCCAAGCTAAAGGTTTATACAGTTTATTATGTACTTATGCTAATAAAAATAGAAGGTGTTATCCATCTATAAATACATTAGCTGATCACTGTAATAAATCAGTAAGAACTATATCATATTTGATAAATGAGCTTAAAATTGCCGGATACTTGGAAAGGAAGGGTAGAATTATAATATTAAAATAAAATACTTAGCTATATACTGCTAATTATTTGTTGATCTTAACCATTAACATCTTAAATATACTTTCACAAAGTAATAAATATATTTAAATTTACAACAATTGTTGCAAATAAAATGATATATCAATTACCAAATGGACGTATAATAGAACTATCTGTAGAACAGTTTTTACAACTGGATGATACGGATATAAAAGATCTTAATGGAATGAGTTCATCATATAGTCTTGAATGTAATAATCCTTTTTACAACTTATATGCAGGCAGTGACAAAGAAAAACAATTAGCTGAAGAGCTAGAATCTGATGAAGAATTTGAAGCAGATTTGTTTGATGTTGTTAATGCTGATCCTGCAGAAAGGTTAGAAGATGGGTTTGAGAATTCAGATGACATATAATGTTAATCCATAAAAATTAAGAAAAAAAATGCAAAACAAAGTTCAAATTATCCCTGATGAGTTAGGGAACGTAATCCGTGTGTCTAATAACAATGAAGAGTTTGGTTATATTAGACTAACACAAGAGAAAGTATCATTTGGTAATACAGGTTGGGTAAACCGTAAACAACTAAGTACACTATTACATGGTAAAGTAGAGGACCTAAGAGAAATGGGTATTCAAAACATGAAAGAATTACCAGGTAAGATTGTAGTACGTGAATCACTAGAGCCATTTAGTTCAGTAAATCCAGATCGTGATCTGAAAATTGCTGGTCAGACAGGAATTATTTGTTGTCAAGATGGTCAACCTATTTATAGGAAAACAATGTATGTTGCAGATGTAAATGCTGAAGACACACTTGTAGCTCATAATAACGGTGATGCAATACGTGAAGCTAATGGCACTGAGTCAAAATTAGCAGCTTTTACAAAACCAGAAGTAACTAATGTTACACCAAATCAAGCCTTTGATGTAGAAACAGAAGCTGAAGAAGTTGTAGCTGAAGATACTAAACAAGTAGATTTAGAAGATTCTATATCTGAAGTTAAAGCAGAAGCAGAATTAGAAGTAGAAGACTCTACTTTTGAGCTATAGTAATATAGCATAGTACACTTATCAAGAGGGGCTGGTAGAAATACTGGCCCTTTTTTATTTACACACCTTATATATACTTTAAAATATGCTAACAAATGAACAAAAAAAAATCCTTGAGCTTGAAAAGCAAATTGCTAAATTACAAGCACGTAAAGAAAGATATGAATACTTAGGAATTCTGAGTGAGTATCAAACACAACCTGAGATTATAGCACAGCGTTTAGATTACACTAAGCTTAATCCTACACAACACTTCTTATTTAAAAGAGTATTACACGGTTTAAATGTTTATAGTCCAGAAGAAAGGGCTAAACTTCATTGGGATAAAAAAAGAAGAATCAAGAAAGTATGGCAGCGTGGACAAAGAGAAGTAAATGTTTGGAAACAAATAATTACAGCTAAGAAAGTTCAGACTGTTTTTGGTATCTTTACTAACACACAGTTTGGTAGAGATATGAATGCAATACCTGTTGATGAAGTTGATCCAACATACATAAATAAAATGAGTCTTAAAGACTTAGATATTAAGTATGAGGATCTTATCTTATTTTATATGAAGAAAGGCTTATTGCCTAAAAACTTTTTAACTGTTAAATGATAGAGAAGAAGAAGAAACTATGCAATAATTGCAATACTGAGCAGTTTATCTGGAAAAATGATAAAGGTAGCCGGTATTGCAAGAATTGCTGGTACAGATCCAAAGAAAAATCCAGTAAGCCATTACAAAGAAAACCTATTAATAAGAAATCTAAGAAAATGGCCATACTTGATTCTGCTTACACAAAACTTAGAAAAAGGTTTATGGAAGATAATCCAATGTGTCAAGCAGCATTACCGGGGTGTAATCACAATTCAACTGATGTACATCATAAAAAAGGCAGAGGTACTAACTACTTAACAGTTAGTACATGGATGTCTGTGTGTAGACAATGTCATACATACATAGAAGAACATCCTGCAGAAGCTATTGAATTAGGTTTTTCATTGAAAAGAACTTAGCTTTATAGCTTGGTCTCATAGCTCAACTGGATAGAGCAACACTCTTCTAAAGTGTAGGTTCTAGGTTCAAATCCTAGTGGGATCACATCTGGCCGGATGATGGAATTGGTAGACATGAGGGACTTAAAATCCCTTGAGCAGTAATGCTCGTGTGGGTTCAAGTCCCACTCCGGCTACTATTATACCCATGAGGGTATACTTGCATGCAAATGCATACACTTTATACCTGTTCAGGTATAGGCTCTCTTAGCTCAGTTGGTTAGAGCAATTCACTCATAATGAAGAGGTCATAGGTTCAAGTCCTATAGGGAGCACCCATGTTTCATATAAAAAATTAAAATATGTTTTATAAGTACAATAAAAAACAATTACAGTATCAACCTATTAATGAATTTATAGGTCAAATTATTGTAGCTGTAATAGCTATATTTATAGCTGTTGCTGTTATATGTTATAAGATTGGTCAGTCAACGGCTGAAACAAAACATGTAGAGCTTGAAGCTGCATTACATGTTGTTAAGGAGCAAGAAGAACCATTCTCAAAAGAAGCTTTGGTTGAAATGATTAAAGAGCTTGGAATTAAACATCCTGAGATTGTATTAGCACAATCAATATTGGAAACCGGTCACTGGACCAGTAATATATTTAAAGAGAACTACAATCTTTTTGGTATGAAACAAGCTAGATCAAGAATTAGAACGGCTAAGGGAACACAACTAAATCATGCTTATTATAATAGCTGGCAAGAAAGCGTATATGACTATGCTTTTTATCAGTGTAGATACTTAAGTAAGATTTCAAGTGATGAAGATTACTTTGCAGCTTTAGATGCATCATATGCAGAAGCTAACAACTATTCTATGCATTTAAAAAAAATAATAGAAAAAGAAGAATTAAGAAAATTATTTTATGACACACAGTAGAAAACAAGTACAAGAAGATGCATTGGAAGTAGCAATGCAACATAAAAGATGTGGGTTAGGTATATCAATGGGTGTTGGAAAAACAAGAATTGCAATACAACACTTACAAAAAAACTATGACCCATTTGTAGAAGCATTGGTAGTAATACCTAAGAAATCTGTTATCAAATCATGGAATGATGAACTAAAGAAAATGGGTTTAGAAGAGTTAGCTAAACATATTACCTTTACAACATACTTATCTATTAACAAACAAGATCCAAAGAAGTATCAATTACTTTATTTAGATGAATGTCATAGTTTATTAGATAATCATAAACCTTTCTTATCTGCCTTTGATGGTAAGATATTAGGTTTAACCGGTACACCACCAGTACGTAAAGGAACAGAGAAGTATAATATGGTTGCTACTTATTGCCCTATTAAGTTTACGTTTACAGTTGATGATGCCACAGATAGTAATATTCTTAATGATTATAATATTATTGTTCATGAATTATTATTATCAAAAACACCTACACACAAGAAAAAGAATAAGAAAGGTGGTTATTGGTATACATCAGAGTATAATGACTATATGTATGCAGATAAAAGATTTGCAGAAGCTGTTACTCCTAAGCAACAACAATTTGCTGCTGTGATGAGAATGCGTGCACTAATGGATTATGGAAGTAAAGAGCTATATGTAAAAAGTATAGCCAATAACATATCTAGTAAGTGTATTGTGTTTGCTAATACACAGGATCAAGCAGATAGAATATGTAAACATAGCTTTCATTCTAATAACCCTAAGTCTGAAGAAAACTTAGAACTATTTAATGATGGCCGTGTAAATATGTTATCATGTGTATTACAACTAAGTGAGGGTGTTACTATACCAAAGTTAAAACAAGGTATTATTATGCATGCTTATGGTAATGAACGTAAAACTGCTCAGCGTATTGGGCGTTTGCTTAGACTTAATCCTACAGAACAAGCTACCTGTCATATACTATGTTATAAAGGCACAGCTGATGAAAGATGGGTTAAGAATGCCTTAAAAGGCTTTGATGAAAATAAAATTAAATATTATAATCCTTTAGATTAATTATTATGGGAAAAATGAAAGAAAAATTTATAGAAACAATTGAGAATGAATATAGAGGAGATCATGATGCTTATTTACAAGACTTAGCAAGACAAAGTTGTGAAGAGTATTATCATATGGAGAATATTTTATGTCCTAACTGTATGGGTGAAACCTTACATAGGAATGAAGATGATATTACATGTGATGCTTGTGCACAACATTTTATTCAAGTTGATAACAGTTTAAGATTTAAATAATGAATACATATACACATACAATTGTAATAGGAAATAAAGAAATTGATCTTGAAATTGATTATTATTATGAACCAGGTGAACCTGATGAGTATTATGATCAACATGGAAATCCTGGAACACCGGGTTATCCAGCATCAATTGAAATGACTCATGTATGGTGGACCTTGCAGGATGATAAAAAG
>Ga0222718_10000478_pt1 | contig 41026 bp, 54 predicted proteins | sample C33_27DmetaG_FD_165045 | JGI IMG/M metagenome (GOLD analysis project Ga0222718, IMG submission 165045) | Estuarine water microbial communities from San Francisco Bay, California, United States - C33_27D | ecosystem: Environmental > Aquatic > Marine > Unclassified | place: USA: California...
GGGGTGATAGATGGTTGTTGGAATATGCAACTGCATTAATTCAGGTTCAGTGGGGTATGAACTTAACAAAATTCTCTGGTATGCAATTGCCAGGAGGGTTACAATTTAATGGTGATGGCATTTTAACGCAAGGAATGGAAGCAAAAAATAAACTTGAAGAAGAAATGATTAGCGCATATTCATTACCAGTTCATGATTTAACAGGTTAATTATGCTCACATTTTTAGAATATTCAACACACTATTCTAACTGGCAAAATGAATCCTTAAAAGACTGGTTTGGTAAAGGACCTAAAGGTGATTGGGTTCGTATGGATACTAAAGGAAACATAAAAGGCGATTGTGCAAGAGAACCTGGAGAAGGTAAACCAAAATGTTTACCAAGACAAAAAGCACATTCAATGTCTAAAAAAGAAAGAGCATCTGCTGCAAGAAGAAAGAGAGCAAAAGACCCACAAGTAGATAGACCAGGTACTGGAAATAAACCTATCAACGTGAGAACGGAAATGAAAAGTTTTAAAGAGTTTAATCTAACAGAGGCCAGTAAACCTAATAATCCAAAGCTGTGGTCTCAAGCAAAAGCATTGGCACGTTCTAAGTTCGATGTATATCCATCTGCTTATGCAAATGGTTGGGCAGCAAAATGGTATAAGAAAAAAGGTGGTACTTGGAGAAATGGTAAGTAATGGCTTTAGGTAGTCTGTATTTTAATCACACAACCAATACTGCTGAGCAAAGGCTTATTGAAGATCTGGTAACAGAATCCATTAAAATTTATGGAATTGAGGTTGGTTATCTAGGAAAAACAATTGTTGCAAAAGATGAACTATACACTGAAGATGAAGAAGCAAAATTTGAAGAAGTAACAGATGTTGTGATGTATATAAAAAGTGCTGATGGATTTCAAGGTGAAGGTGATTTCTTATCGAAGTTTGGTTTAGAGATAAGAGATCAAATGACGCTTTGTGTGGCAAGAAGACATTTTGCAGAATCAGTTGAACAAGAACAAAATATATTTAGACCGAGAGAAGGTGATCTTATTTTCTTACCTTTAAATGAAAAGATGTTCCAAATTAATTTTGTTGAACATGAACCAGTTTTTTATCAAATGGGTTCATTACAATTTTACGAATTAACTTGTGAGTTGTTTGAGTATAGTAACGAAAGATTTAATACAAAAATTGATGTTATTGATCAAATTCAAACAACACATTCACTTGATATCTACAGTGAAGTTGAGATGACAACAGAAAACGATCTACCAATTTTCACCGAGGATGGTTATAGGTTGCTATCAGAAGATGAAGATAGATTGGATTCAAGCGCTGATACAGCTAGAGATTTTGATACAATTACTGATTCAGAAAGTATTTACATTGAAACTCAAGGTGATTCTATATTAGACTTCAGTGAAGCAGATCCATTTAGTGAGGGTAACTTATAATGTTTGGTACACAATTTTATCACGAAACGCTTCGTAAATATGTTATTATTTTTGGAACGCTATTCAACGATATTCGTATCTCTAGAACTGATAGTAATGGAAATAGAGTACAAGATTTAAGAATACCATTAGCATATGGACCTCGTGATAAAACTCTTGCTAGACTTGAACAAGATCCAAATCTTGATAGAGAAGTAGCAATCACTCTACCTCGTATGTCATTCGAATGGATTGGTCTAAATTATGCAACCGAACGTAAGTTGAATACAATTAGAAAAAATGTATACACTGCTAATTCAAATGAACAATCAAAACTACGTACAATGTACAATCCAGTACCATATGATATTACTTTTGAGCTCAATATTATGTCTAAGTATGTTGAAGATTCAACAAGAATAATTGAGCAAATTGTTCCTTATTTTACTCCAGAGTTTACAGTCTCTGCTACAATTATTCCAGAAATGAATTGGAAGATTGATATTCCTGTAGTTCTTGATGCAATCAGTGTACAGGATACATATGAGTCTGACTTCACTCAAAGGCGAGCCATAATTCATACTTTAACATTTACACTTAAAGGACAATTATTTCCAAGAGTTGTTAAGACTGGTATTATTAAAACTGCTAATCTTAACTTTTATGTTGATACGAACTCAGTACTTGCTAATAATCATCCTGCAAACACAGTTTATGCTACAGTTAATACATCTGCTAACGTACTTCACCACAGAACTACGATTACTCCAGGCTTACTATCAAATGGTAGCCCAACAACAAACTCGAGTCTGTCAATCGATAAATCTCTAATTGATGCAGACGATGATTATGATTACATTATTAACTTTGAGGAGTTTTTCGATGGCTCAGCAAACTCTGCCTCCTAAAGATCCTTTAGATCTAACTGATCCAATTGCCAATGCGCTAGAAGTCACACCCGTTGACGATAAAACTGTCACATTACCTGACAGAGAAGATAAAAGGCCTAAGGAAAGTCAAACAGAATTAGACCTAGAGTATGCTCGTGAAAACTATATGGACCTTATCGAAAAGGGGCGTCACTCTTTAGAGGACTTAATGGATATTGCAAGACAATCACAACATCCGAGAGCATATGAAGTAATAGCAACACTTATTAAGACTGTTACAGATACGAATGAAAAGGTGGTTAATTTACAAAAGCAAGCTAAAGAAATACTTTCGGACTCTGAACAAGCTAAGAAGGTAACAAATAACAACCTGTTTGTAGGTAGCACTTCAGAGCTGACAAGAATACTTGGAGGAAATGCAAGAGATATTTTAAAAAATGAATAAAGTATATGTTGAGTTGCGTGATATTGCTAATGAATTCGACAATCTTATATTAGAAATTGATCCAGCAGACAATCAATTGGGATACATGTGGTTTAATGCACTTCAGCACAATTTAAAAAGTGAAACAAATAATGCTGAAAAAAACCATATGCTGTATGGTTGGGCAAAAGAAACAACGTTACACAATCATCCAGGTATACGAGACTATAAAGTTTTGTGTGATGAAATGAATTGGTCAATAAAACAAATTAATAAAGAGATGAATACAAGACATGGTTATCCATTTATTAAAATGGATTTTAATAAAAAACTATTAGATGATCCAAATTTGTTTAGAGATGCAGCAAATGAAATACATCATCATTTTGAATTGTTAATAGGCCAAGTTTGGAATCCCAGTCAATGGTGGAAGAAAGATATATCTGAGGTCACAAGAAACGCAATAAGAACAATTAATAATGTCGTGCATCAAATGGAGGCATTGTTTGCAAAAAATCAAGCTATGTTTTTTTCTTTAAACAATGTCGACACCAGAAATCAAACACGTGATTCAGATTTAGTAAGATTTCCACTTGGCCAAGGTTGTTATAAATATTTCAAAGATGAGATAGAACCTGGAATGATAACTGATTATTATTGTCAACTTGGGAAAAGACACGTTGAAGCATATTTAGACAACGACGATCATATTGATAGAACAAACGTAAGTGGTACAAGATATGTAACAGGTGAATTTATAATATCGATATATGGAAGTAAAAAAATAAAAGGTTTTAGACAGTGGTTAATTAACAATGATTTTGATCCGGATGATATTACACAAGGTTATGGTAAGGGTGTGCTAGGTTATATTAAAGACTTTGATGCTGAAGAACTTGTGAAAAGGAATGATATATATAAAGTTACTGCAGATGATGGGTATATACCTATATCTAAGACATTTGATTATACTTGGAAAGACGAAGTATTAAAAACGTTTGGGTATAATTAGTTTTAGTCCCTGCTTGGCTACAGAGCCAATTATAATAAAAAAACATAAAAAGGTCAACAGAAAATGTACACTTACGGATATAAATTAGTTAAAGTAGTTGATGGAGATACTGTCGATATTGATATTGATTTGGGATTTGGAGTGTGGTTAAGAAATCAACGAATAAGACTAATGGGTATCGATACACCTGAATCAAGAACGTCAGATTTGGAAGAAAAGAAATTTGGATTAGCAGCTAAAGAAAGAGTTGCAAGTTTAATTGCCAATGCTAGAACTTTTAAATCAGCATTGGATGAAAAAGGAAAGTTTGGTAGAATTCTTGGTGACTTTGAAGTGTACGATAGCGAGCATGACAAATGGGGAAGTCTGGTAGAGATTTTGATAAAAGAACATCATGGTGTAAGATATCATGGACAAAGTAAAGATGATATTAAACAAGAACATTTAGAGAATAGAAAAATTCTCAAGGAAGCTGGAATCGTATGACAGCTAATCTACTAGCAAAAAATGAAATATATCTTGGTAATCCAAAACTAAAAAGATCTGGTGTACAGATAGAGTATACTAAAGAACAGCTTGAAGAGCTTGCTAAGTGTAGTCATGATATTGAATACTTTTGTAAAAAATATATGAAAATTGTTAACATCGATGAGGGTATTGTACCACTAGAGTTATATGATTTTCAAAAAGAAATTATCAATTCCGTAATCAGAAACAGATTTAGCATTTGTAAAATGCCTAGACAGTCAGGTAAAACAACAACCATGGCTGCTGTTATTCTTTGGTTTGTTTTATTTAATGAATCATTTAATTGTGCAATTCTGGCTAACAAGGCAAGCACAGCTAGAGAGATTCTTGGTAGATTACAAATGGCATATGAATGGTTGCCTCATTGGTTACAACAGGGAATTGTTGAATGGAATAAAGGTAGTCTTGAATTAGAAAATGGTTCAAAGATTTTAGCATCATCGACTTCATCATCAGCAATTCGAGGTGGTTCATTTAGTCTCGTATATCTCGATGAGTTTGCATTCGTTCCACCAGAACTACAAGAAGAATTCTTTGCATCGGTCTACCCTACAATTTCGTCTGGTAGAACGTCTCGTGTTATGATTACGTCAACACCAAAAGGTATGAATCTATTTTACAAGTTATGGGTTGATGCTGAGGAAGGTAGAAACGAATATATTCCAATTCAAGTTCATTGGTCTCAAGTTCCAGGTCGAGATGAAAACTGGAAACAACAAACAATCAATAATACAAGTGAAGAACAATTCAGACAAGAGTTTGAATGTGAGTTTATTGGTTCTTCAAACACATTAATCAATCCTTCAAAACTAGCAATGCTAACATTCCACGAACCAATTCATCAAAGTGAAAATGTTAAGATATGGAAAGAGCCTCAAAAAGGTCACGTTTATGCATTATCTGTTGACACATCAAGAGGAATAGGAAATGATTACTCAGCTTTTACCGTTGTTGATTGCACTACCGTACCTTATGAGGTTGTATGTACTTACAGGTCAAATATCATTGCTCCGATGGTGTATCCAAATATCATATATGATGTTGCTACACGATTTAATCATGCAATCATACTTGTCGAGATTAATGATATCGGCCAACAAGTAGCAGACATTTTACATCATGAATTAGAATACGATGGTATATTAACTGCTGAATGGAGAGGTAGAGCTGGCCAAGTTTTGAATGCAGGTTTTGGCGGCAAGGCTCAACAACTGGGGGTACGTACAACAAAACAGCTGAAAAGAATAGGTTGTGCATCATTAAAAACAATCATTGAGAATGATAGATTAATATTAAATGATTTTGAAATTATAAAAGAGTTAACTGCATTTGTTGTTAGAAGTAACAGTTATGCAGCTGAAGAAGGATATAACGACGACTTGGTAATGACTTTGGTATTATTTTCTTGGCTCACAGGTCAAGAATATTTTAAAGAAATGACTGATATCGACATAAGAAAGAATCTATTAGAAGCAAATGAACAAGCAATAGAAGAAGAAATGTTGCCATTTGGATTTATAAACAACGGATATGATGATCCAGAAGACGACATGGCTCAATATAAAGGTGATTCTTTATTAGTTGATCATCCTTATGAGATAGAAGGTTCGTGGTAAAATAACGAAAATAATAAATAATCTAGCAAATATATTTGCTAATTAACCTTTAAGAAGGAGACAAATACCATGGGATTCCAAGTCAGTCCTGGTGTTAATGTAACGGAAATCGACTTAACTGGTATTGTACCTGCAGTCTCGACAACAGAGGCAGGTATTGCAGGTTCATTTAGATGGGGCCCTGTTGAAATTGCTAATCTAGTCTCATCAGAGACTGAGCTTGTTGAAACCTATTTCAAACCAGATAGTACAAATGCCGAAACATTTTTCACTGCAGCAAACTTTCTAGCATATGGTAATAAGTTGTATGTCGTTAGAGCAGCAGCAACGTCAGCACGTAATGCTACTGTTCTACAAAACTCAGGTACAACTGCCAATGCAGATAATACAAGTCATTCAATTCTAATTAAAAACGATGATCATTACGAAAATGATGTTACCGTTCCTACCGATTCTTCGTTCATAGCTAAGTATCCAGGTTCACTTGGTAACTCATTGAAGATTTCCATCTGTGATACATCTAGTGGTTTTGAAAGTGTTGTTTCAAACACTTCGATTGCTGGTGATTCACTCGACTTTACACTTGCAATTGGTAATACGACAGCAGTAATCACTGCAGTTGCAACAGTAGCAGGTGATAGTGCATCAGATCCTACAACCACTGAAGCACAAGCAGCTCTCACAGACCTTAACAATACTAAAGACTTAATTGGTGTAAATGACCTTCTAGTTCTTGGTAACAATTCAATTGGTACAATTGAGAGAAGAGTTATCGCTGTTGAGGCTGACAAAGCTAACAGTGATATTTCAGGTGTTTTTGCTGATGGTACTACAACTTACACAGTTTCTGCTAATGTTACGTTGGAGAGTAAGTACACTCTCGGCACTGCACTTTCGGCCAACGTTGCCAACACAACTGGTGTAAAACGTAGATGGGAATACTTCCGTAACTTTGACGCAGCTCCTGGCACGTCTTTGTATGCAAATAATATTGCAAACAATACATCTGCAGCCGATGAACTTCATATCATCATTGCTGATGAAGATGGTGACATTACTGGTGTCAAGGGTTCAATCTTGGAAACCTTTGAGGGATTGTCTCGAGGATCAGACGTTAAGAACGAATCTGGTGAAACACTATACTACGAAACAGTTATTAATGACCAATCAAAGTATGTAAAAATTGGTGGTAAACCTGTTCGTGCAGCCGCTGAAGTTACAGGTTCTGTAAATTACACTAACACAGCAGTAAATGTTGCTAGCGTATCAAATACAGTACCATTCAGCAGATCATTTACTGTTGGTAGAGATGGTGGAACAGCACAGAATCTTACAAGTTTCCAGAAGTCTGGTGACACTGATTCTGGTGAAGCAAACCTTTCTCTTGCTCAAATTACTACTGCATATGACAAGTTTAAGAATCCTGAAGAGATTGACATTTCTCTTATTCTTACCGGCAAGTCAAGAGGTGGTACTCACGGTGAACAATTAGGTAATTACTTAATTGATAACATCGCTGAAACAAGAAAAGATTGTGTTGTTGTTATTTCTCCTGATAAAGCAGATATCATCAACAACGCTGGTGACGAATCAGCAAACACAGTTGACTTTAGAAATGCTCTAACATCTTCATCTTACGGTGTACTAGATGGTGGCTACAAGTATCAATACGACAGATACAACGACGTATACAGATATGTCCCATACAATGGTGACGTTGCTGGTCTTATGGTTCGTACTGATACAACTAGAGATCCTTGGTATTCACCAGCTGGATTCAACAGAGGTATTATCAAGAACGTAATTAAGAACTACTATAATCCTGATAAGGCTGATAGAGACATTCTTTATAAGTCAGGAATTAACCCAATTGTTACATTCCCAGGTCAAGGAACAATTATGTTCGGTGATAAAACTTTGCTTGCTAAGCCAAGTGCATTCGATAGAATCAATGTTCGTAGACTGTTCATTGTTCTTGAGAAAGCAATTAGCACAGCATCAAAATATTTGTTGTTTGAATTCAACGATGAATTCACGAGAGCACAATTCAGAAACATGGTAGAGCCTTTCCTTCGGGATGTACAAGGTCGCCGTGGTATCTTCGACTTTAAAGTAGTGTGTGATGAAACAAACAATACAGGTGAAGTTATTGATAGAAACGAGTTTATCGGTGACATCTATATTAAGCCAGCTCGTTCAATTAACTTCATTCAATTGAATTTCGTTGCAGTACGAACTAATGTCGAGTTCTCTGAAGTCGTTGGTCAATTCTAAGTATAAATAGATAGGAATATAGGAGAGACTAATGGCACTCAATATTAACGAAATTAGATCACAATTAGTACTTGGAGGCGCTCGTCCCAGTCTATTCCAAGTGGTTTTTAACAATCCAGCAAACTCAGCTGGCGATGCTAAAATTCCATTTATGTGTAGAGCTGCTCAGTTACCAGCTTCTACATTAGGAACTATTGAAGTACCTTACTTCGGTAGAAAGATTAAACTTGCTGGTGATAGAACATTTGCTGAATGGACTGTCACAGTAATGAACGACGAAGACTTCCTTATTAGAAACTCAATGGAAGAGTGGATGCAGAACATTAACTCTCACCTCGGAAACGTAAGAGGGTTTGGAGCTGCTTCACCAACACTGTATAAAGAAAGAGCAGATGTTGTTCAGTATAGTAAGACTGGTGTTCCAATTCGCCAGTACTCATTTGACGGAATCTTCCCAGTTGAAGTATCAACAATTGACTTAGATTGGAATGCGACTGACACGGTTCAAGAATTTACTGTGACATTCCAATACGATTATTGGGAGGTATCTGGCGGTATTACCGGTAACGCTGGTGGTAATTAAAATTTATAATGTTAGTTAGGAAGGTAATATGGCTACCTTATTTGGTTTTGAAATAAAAAGGGCTGCAGACGAAGTCTCAACGGCTTCGTTTGCTCCCCTGCAAACAGACGATGGTGCGCATAATGTTTCCACTGGAGGCATGTATGGCACCTATGTCGATCTTGAAGGTTCGACAAGAACTGAAGCTGAACTTGTGACACGATATCGTCGAATGGCAATGCAGCCAGAATGCGACATGGCCATCGACGATATCATTCATGAATTTGTTGTTTATGATGATCATCATAGACTTGTTGATATCAACTTAGATATGGTCAAAGGATTGTCAGCAACATCAAGAAGGGCAATCACACAAGAATTTGAAAATGTTCTTGATCTATTAGAGTTTAACGAAAAAGGTTATGAAGTAGCTCGTCATTGGTATATTGATGGACGAATGTTTTATCATGTTATTATTGATCCAAAGAATATCCAAGATGGTATTAAAGAGTTACGATATATTGATCCACGAAAAATTAAAAAGGTTCGTGAAAGTCAAAAAGAAAGAGTTCAACTTGATGCGGGTTCTGTTCAAGTTAGCAGAGTTAAGTCTGAGTTCTTTCTTTATAATGAGAAAGGCTTTGTTGGATATCCCGGTGGAAGTCCAACATCAGCTGGTATGGACCAAGGTGTAAAAATTGCTAAGGATTCTGTTCTTCATGTAACATCAGGCGTGATGACTGAAGATAATAGAATGGTGTTAAGTCATCTACATAAAGCAATTAAACCTTTAAACCAATTACGTATTCTTGAAGATGCGACGGTCATTTACAGAATATCGAGAGCACCCGAACGTCGAATTTTCTACATTGACGTTGGTAATCTACCTAAGATGAAAGCAGAGCAGTATCTAAGAGATATGATGGTTAAACATAAAAACCGTCTTATATATGATGCGGCTACTGGTGAGATCAGAGATGATCGTAAGTTCATGACTATGCTTGAGGATTATTGGCTACCAAGACGTGAAGGAAGTAGAGGTACTGAAATTACTACTCTTCCAGGTGGTCAGAATCTAGGTGAAATGGATGACGTTCTCTATTTCCAAAAGAAACTTTACAAGTCACTTAATGTGCCTGTTTCAAGGTTAGAACCAGACTCTGGCATGACGCTAGGTAGAGCAACAGAGATTAACCGTGATGAAGTTAAATTCCAAAAGTTCATTCAAAGACTAAGACTTAGATTCTCAATGTTGTTTGATACAGCATTAGAAAAACAATTGGTGCTTAAAGGTTTGATGACACCCGAAGAGTTTGCAGAAATCAAACGTGATATTAGGTACGATTTCAAACAAGATAACTATTTCACAGAACTTAAAGAGAATGAAATCTTCAATGAAAGAATCACTACTCTTACAAACGTAGAACAATATGTTGGTACGTATTTCTCACGTGATTGGATCAAAAAGAATATTCTTAAAATGACAGAAGATGGTGTTGAAGAAATGCAAACACAGATGGATGCGGAAGCAGAACAAAACACAGAAATGGACGCTGCTTTAGCTGATCCGGCTGATGGAACTAATGGAGTTGACGGTCAACAAGGACCGCCACAATAATAAATTATTATAAATAAACTTATAGTTTAGGAGAAAATCATGGCAGAAAGTGAATACACTATACAAGATATGCTGAAGACGGTGCACGATGGATCACCCACGAAGTTTGCTGATTACTTTTCGGGTGTTATGGTCGATAAAGTAAATGACAGAGTTGATCAAATCCGTCAAAAAGTTGCAGCAGTAATCAGCGGTCAAGATCTGGAATCTGAAATGGATTCAGATGACGAAGAAGAACTAGACGCTTCTGCAGAAGAAGACGAAACTGAATTAGACGACGAGGAGCAATTTGATGGCGAAGAGACTGAGGGAACTGACAGAGAGGACTAAGATTGAGATAGTTCCAACTCCTGGTCAAGGCCAAGGAAAGTTGGACAGCTATATTAATCCTGCATCTCCTGCAGAAAAAGCATTTAAGGACAAGCATGTTGTACAGAAGACCGACTATCCTGTGAAACAAAAGGATGGAAGTAATGATGACATCTTCTCTGGTGCAAAGCAAAATAGAAAGAAAAGAATTGCAGACAATGACCAAGAGTCAGCTGAAGCAGCTTACGAGGCTGTAGATAAAGAGAAGCGTGAGGACATTGTCAAAGGTATGAAGAAGAACAAGGCCGACTTTGTTTCAAGATATGGCAAGGATGCAGAATCAGTAATGTATGCTACTGCCAATAAAATGGCAAGTGAAGAGTATGATGAAGAGTACGAAGAAAGCCTAGACCATTTCGAGCTTGAAGATGGATCATGGGTTACCTTTGATGAAGAAACAATGGATGCAATTGATGAAGTTTTTGCTTCATTAGATGAAGACCAACAGGATGAGTTCACAAACATGTTTGCTGCCGACAGGCTATCAAATGCTACATTAATTGAATGGGTGAGGAGTGTAAGTAATGGCTGATCAGGTTGACACTTATTTCAGGGTTCATAAAGAGGGTCTTGAAAGCCCAGCTACAAGAGGATTTGCTATTTCAGCAAATGAATCTGCAAATGTTACACATACAACAAGAGCAGTTTATGTAGGTGGTGCAGGTGACCTGGTTTGTGAATTAGCTGATGATGCTGATGGAACAACTGTAACCTTTACAGCTGTGCCTGCCGGAACTATTTTACCTATTCGTCTTCGTAAAATGAGAACAGCAAGTACTGCAACATCAGTTGTAGGAATCTACTAAAAAAAATATTATGAAAATTGGCTCTGGCGTCGGAACAACAACATCACTTATCACAACACAGACGGCTGCAGTACTCAGTGGTGGTGCAGGTTTTACTATTGACAATGCAGTGTTTGATGGTGGTGATGAACTGCAAAGAGCAGCGCCGGGAGTTTTCCCATCTGATGGAAAGGAATTTTCATTCTCATTTTGGTTTAAATTAACTGATGTGGACGATCAAACGCAAGTAATATTTAGTGCAGTAACATCTGGTAATAGATTTTTACTACAAAGAAGTGCGTCAGGAGGCGCACAGGATAATAATTTCGCTGTTGTTGGAAGAAACACAAGTAACTCTCTCGTTTTATATATTGAATCATTGTTAAATTCAAACGGGCAATTCGATAGTTCGTCAAGGAACCCAGGTTGGAATCATTTTTTGATGTCGGGCAATCTTGCTACATCAACATTCCATATGTACGCTAATGGTGTCAATATTTTAGATACTGGTGCAACATTTTTACTTAACCAGAATATTGATTTTACGGGTCTATTTCATGTTGGTGGAATTGGAGGCAGTGCCCGCTTTTATGGTGATATGGCAGAATTTTGGCTAGACGATTCTTTTATTGATTTCAGTAGTTCAACAAATCGTGAAAAGTTTCGTTCTTCTGGTGGTGCAGCTGTTGATCTTGGATCTGATGGGTCAACCCCAACTGGTTCATCACCGTTAGTGTACTTACACTTAGATGCTGGAGAAACTGGTAATAACTTTGCTCTCAATGCCGGAACTGGTGGAGATTTCACCGTGAGTGCTGGTGCTATTACAACGACAGGTGATACACCTTCTACCTAATATATTAACAAATGAGGTATAAAAAAAATGTATCAAAATAATTGGGGTTTAAATTCCTCCATCGACAGCTCTCTTAATAATATTAAATTACAATTATCTAAGCTTCGGTCGAATGGATTTACGATTGAATCGGAGAACGTAGAATTATCATCATCTCTTGATAAGATTGTTAGAGATTTAAAAGATGTTCAATACGGATCTCCAGCAGAGTAAAAAAGTCTTGAGAGGTTATTAATTATAAATAGAAGTAATGTTTAAAGGAAATTACAGGAAATTACCATGAAGTTAGTAACAGAAATTAACGAAGAAGTTGGTTTTGTAATCAACGAAGATAAAGAAACCGGTAAGAAGTCACACTTTATTGAAGGTGTATTTCTACAGTCTGGTATTACTAACCGTAATGGTAGAATGTATCCAACACAAATACTTGCAAAAGAAGTTGCAAGATACAATGATGAATACATTACAAAGAACAGAGCATATGGTGAGTTGGGACATCCTAATGGTCCAACAATCAACCTCGAGAGAGTATCTCATCTTATTAAAGATTTGAGACAAGAGGGTAAAGACTTCATTGGTAAAGCAAAAGTCATGGATACACCATATGGGAATATTGTAAAGAATTTAATGGACGAAGGTGCTCAGCTTGGTGTAAGTTCACGAGGCATGGGTACTTTACGGCAGAAGGCTGATTGTGCAGTAGTGCAAGATGACTTCATGCTTGCAACTGCTGCAGATATTGTAGCAGATCCATCAGCTCCTAACGCCTTTGTTAACGGTGTTATGGAAGGGGTTGATTGGGTATACGATGTAGCTTCTGGTTCTTATAAGGCAATGAGAATTGTTGAGGAGGTAAAGAAGCTCGGAGATGATGATGTAAGAAAGTTACAGGAATCCGCTCTTAGGATTTTTGATAAGTTCTTAAAATCGTTATAATATAAATATTACGTTGAGAAACCCAAAGGAGTCTAAAATGGCACGTACAAGAAAGTCAAGAATTGCTGAAGAAGCATTCGAAGACGAAGTTCTTGTAGCCGAGGACGGACAAGAGGAAGAAGAGCTTGTTGAATTTCAGGCTTCCGGTGAGGCATCCAGTGTGCCAGATCCTATCTCCACTGGTTCGAACAAACGGAAGGCTGACAAGAGCGGTAATGGCGAGCCTATGCAAAAACTCGATATGAGCAAAGTTGGAATGCTCGGGAAGATTGTTCACGCATTTAGTGAAATGACACCCGAAGCAGCCAGCAAGGCTTATAAAGGGCTTATGGATAGTGCTTCCAATAAGTCTTCGATTGCTGCCAAAGGCGATGCAAAGGCACCAATCAAGCTCCATGCAATGGCAGCTGTAAAGGAAGATTTACAGCAGTTGTTCCAGGACAGCGAGAACCTAACAGAAGATTTCTTCGATCAAGCAAGTGTACTTTTCGAGAGTGCACTGGGCATTAAAGCAAAATTGGTTGAAGAAGAATTAAAAGAGCTTTACGAAGAGAGTCTGCAAGAAGCTATTGAAGAGATGAATGAGGAGCTCGAAGAGAGACTTTCTGATTATCTTGAATACGTTGCAGATACTTGGCTGGAAGAAAACGAAATTGCTATCGAATCAGCTCTCAAGGTTGAGATGGCAGAAAACTTCCTAGCCGGCGTAAAGGGTCTTTTCGAGCAGAACAACATTGAGGTTGATGACGAGGCTGTTGATCACGTTGCCGAACTAGAGGCAAGGGTTGCAGAACTCGAAAGTCAACTTGATGAATCTCTCGATGCATCAATTCGGTTAAAGAAAGTTAGTGACGAGCAAGCTGCTAAACTAGCCTTTAACGAAAAGAGTTCTACCCTAACCCTCAAACAAAGAGATGAGTTTGAGGATCTAGTAGAAGGTCTAAGTTATGATAACTTGGATGACTACGTTTCAAAGATGGATGTTATCATTGAAACAGTTTTCAATAAATCAGCCGCCACGGACACTGCAGTTGACGATAGTGAACCAGTTGACGTTGACTCTGAAGACGCTCCTAGAGCACCTTCAGGACCAATGGCTGCTTATGCTCAGGCTATTTCTAGAACAAAGATCAGATAAATTTGAATTCTAAAGGAGAAACAAATGTTAAATGAAGATCTATATCAGAAGTGGCAGCCAATTATTGAGCATCCCGATCTCGATCCAATCAAGGATGCTCATAAGCGGAACGTCACTGCTACTATGTTGGAGAACACTGAAAAGGCTCTAAGAGAGTCTCAAGGTTTTGCTCCACAGTCCCTACTCGAAGCTGCACCAACAAACGCTATGGGTGCTTCTTCATCAACCGCGTCAGACGGTGCCATTGACATCTACGATCCAGTGCTTATCAGCCTAGTTCGTCGTGCAATGCCAAACCTCGTTGCATATGACATCTGTGGTGTCCAGCCTATGACTGGTCCAACAGGTCTCATCTTTGCAATGAGAAGCCGTTATACAGATCAGACCAGTGCTGAAACCTTCTACAACGAAGTTAACACCGGCTTCTCTGTGGATAAGGATACTTCAACCAACACAGCTGTTGGTGGAGCAGACCAAAACCTCGGTACGTTCGTTGGTAACGGTTACCTCAACTCTTCAGCTTCTAACGTAGAGTTGTACAACTTTGCTGCCGGCATGACTACAGCTCAGGCTGAACGTCTAGGTGACGGCGCCGGTAACGCCTTCCCAGAGATGGCATTCAGCATTGAGAAGGTTGCTGTGACTGCAAAGTCAAGAGCCCTCAAGGCAGAATACACCATGGAATTGGCACAGGACCTCAAGGCAATTCACGGCCTTGATGCCGAGTCCGAGCTTGCAAACATTCTTTCTACTGAAATCCTTGCTGAAATCAACAGAGAGATTGTTCGTACAGTTAACGTAGTTGCAAAGGTCGGTGCACAAACCGATACAACAACTGCTGGTAAGTTTGACCTTGACACCGACTCAAACGGTCGTTGGATGGTTGAGAAGTTCAAGGGACTTATGTTCCAGATTGAAAGAGAAGCCAACGAGATTGCCAAGGGCACTCGTCGGGGTAAAGGAAACATGATCATCTGCTCATCTGATGTTGCATCTGCACTTCAAATGGCTGGTGTTCTTGATTACACTCCTGCACTAAACTCTAACAACCTACAGGTTGATGACACCGGAAATACTTTTGCTGGTGTTCTCAACGGTCGGATTCGTGTATACATTGATCCATATACCACAGGCAACTATATGACTGTTGGTTATAAGGGTTCAAGTGCATTCGACGCCGGTCTATTCTACTGCCCATATGTACCACTACAGATGGTAAGAGCAGTTGGAGAAGACACCTTCCAGCCAAAGATTGGCTTCAAGACTCGTTACGGCGTAGTTGAGAATCCATTTGCAAGAGGCACAGCTGCCCTTGCTGCAACTGGTGCACTTGGTGCAGACCTAAACGAATATTACAGAAAGATTGTTGTAAACAACATCATGTAATAAGAGTTGGGTTAACCAACCAATACTTAGAGGGGAGGGGGCTTTAAGCCCCCTCTCTTTTTATATAAATAAGTACATGATTATTAAAGAGCACGTAACACTACAAATCTATTACTGGATGCCTGACTACCAAGATATACTTCAGGAGTTTGTTTGGCAGACAGAAGACTTAGTGCCAGAGATGCCGAGGGTTCATAAGTTTTTAAATTTTTGGCATAAAGAGATTGAAGCTATTATTAGTGAAGTTTGCATATCGCACTCACACCATAAATCCTGGAGGAATGTAGATTGGTTACGACAAACGGGGCATTAAACACTCAACCTGATAATGTCAATATGCTATCACCTTTGGGGTTCAACTTCTCTATTAAGAAGATGCCTCATGTTAACTACTTTGCACAATCTGTAAATATTCCTTCTGTTCAATTAGGTGATGTTGAAATACCAAACCCATTTATTGCATTACCAATGATTGGTGATCATTTACGTTTTGGTGAACTTCAATTATCATTTAAAGTAGATGAAGATATGCAAAACTATGTTGAGCTGTTTAACTGGATTACGGAATTGGGATTTCCCGAGAGCTTCGAACAGTCAAAACACATTTACAACAAAGGACGTGAAGTACCAGGACAAGGTGCATTACCATCTACAGTAGGTGAAGGCCCATTTAGTGATGCAACTTTAACCATTCTTAACAGTGCTATGAATCCCAATCTTCAAGTTCAATTTGAAGATTGTTACCCTTTATCATTATCGGACGTGCAATTTACATCAACAGCTGGTAGTGTAGATTATTTGGAATGTGTCTGCTCTTTTAGATTTAAACTGTTTCGTATTCTCAGACTAGGATCCGGAGGAGTTACCGAAACACAAAATGCTCCAGTGAGGTAACAATGGACATTCGATTAATAATCACCGAGGATCAAACAGATGATCCGGAGTGTAGGAAAATACAAATTAATTAAATTATTGTTGACAGCATACGTTATATACAGTATAATCGCTGATGTAGCAGTTGCAGGTGGAATAGTATACTATTTCTTTTTCTATTGAGGTTTGAATGAATTATATACAACCAACTTTATACGATAATGTCTTTGATCCACAACATCTCGATATAATTGAGCAAAAATATTTAACATGGTTTCAATCAGGTTGGCACTCAAATAGACAATTATCATATGATCATGGACATATGCAAAACTATATTGCTCGTCCATGTCTTGACTTACCTATTGACCTGTCTATAATTCCCTATAATATAAGACAGCACGAATTATTAATATCTTTTTGGAATCAGATCAAAACGGTTCTTGATGGTGATAGAGCTTTATATCGTGCATACTCTAAGGCTTATCATTTTGGCATGGATGCTTATAAACATACTGATCAACAAGCTAGTAAATTTACTCTCGAATCAACCAATCAACCTATACGAGGCAATGGTTTCGAAACATGTATTTTATACATGAATAAAGAATGGAATACAGATTACTTTGGTCAAACAGTACTGTATACAGATGATAATGAAATTGATATGTCTGTACTTCCAAAGTATAATCGGTTGTTTATATTTGACAGTGCACAACCACATTCAACTACACCACTGTCTAGGCATTGTCCGTTTGATAAACAAATTATTGTGTTTAATTCGATGCCAAAAGAATTATGCGATCCTGGTGTTGAGTATCTTTTAGAACACACTAAAGCGGTAAAACATTTTCAAGGACTATCTTTCTTTGATCACTTATGGAATGTTTACAATACTTTAATTGCATTGAAACAACCTCATCACGTTTGTTTAGCTGGGTTATGGCATGCTGTATATGGTACGTCTGCTTTTGACAATCCAACGAAGAATAAATTTACACCTGATATTGTAAAACACTTTATCGGTGAACAAGCTGAATCTCTAGTATCAAAGTTCTGCTCATTACCAGCACCTAGAGTGGATACCATTTGTCAAATGAAGGATATTGAACTCGCATATATAGAGTATGCAAATCTATATGATCAAAATCCTGATGGAAGACAAAACGAAAAACTATCCAGATTAAATCTATTAATAGAAGATGTAAAATATGAGTAAATCACTTGAAGAGTTGTTTGATGTATGGAGTGAGGATAGTAAGATTGACAGAACTGAATTAGGTGAAGAGTCAATCAAAATTCCACAACTACATCATAAGTACTACAAGATGTTTAGTATGGAACGTCTCGGTATGGTTAAGCTGCAAGAAGATCTTCGTGTGTTAAAGAAAGATCTTTTTGAATACTACAATGGCAGTATGTCAATTGATGAGCTTCGTGATCATCAATGGGAACAAAATCCATTAAAGATTCTAAAGTCTGATATATCGACATACATTGATAGCCATGGTGAGGTAGTGTCACTAAATTTGAAAATTGCATATGCAAAGGAGAAAGTTGATTTCTTAGAAAGTGTGATCAGATCATTAAACAATCGAGGTTACCAACTCAAGAATGCTATTGATTGGGAAAAGTTTAAGGTCGGCATTTGATGGATGTTAATGTAAAATATCAGAACGATGTTCATTGTGCAGTAGAGTGTGATTCATCTACAGCACAAGAGCTAGCTGATTTTTTTACGTTTGATGTTCCCGGTGCAAGATTTATGCCAGCTGTACGAAATAAAGTATGGGATGGTAAGATAAGATTATTTAATTCAGTCACAAGAACGGTGTATGCTGGACTGACTGATTATATTGCAGAATTTTGTAGAGCAAGAGACTATGCATATCAAATTGATCCAAAACTTCAAGCTGAAGTGCCATTGGAAAGTAGTGATGTAGATGATCTAGCCGATGTTATAAAACTTCCACTTGAAATGAGAGATTACCAGAAGCAAGCTATTGTTCATGCAATGACACATAAGAGGTGTCTCCTTCTCTCACCAACTGCTTCTGGTAAGTCTCTCATAATCTATATGCTTTGTAGGTATTATCCTATGAAGAAACTTATCATTGTACCAACAACTGGACTGGTACATCAGATGGCATCTGACTTTAAGGACTATGGATATGACGAGTATGTTCATAAAATTACTGCAGGTGCAGATAAAAACATAGATGCTAATATTACAGTAACGACTTGGCAATCGATATATAAGATGCCACGTAAATGGTTTGAACAATTTAAGGTAGTAATTGGAGATGAAGCACATCTTTTTAAGGCTAAATCGCTTACATCAATTATGTCTAAACTTACGGCCTGTCCATATAGATTTGGTTTCACAGGCACACTTGATGGGTCTCAGACACATCGATTAGTACTTGAAGGTCTATTTGGTAAGGTACATCAGGTGACAACAACAGCAGAACTTATTAAGAAGGAAGTTCTAGCTAATTTAAAGATAAATATATGTATGCTTGGTCACAATAAAGACGATCGTCAAAGGATGGTGAGATCCAAGTATAGAGATGAAATTCAATATATTATAGGATGCGATTCAAGAAATGATTTTTTAGTTACCCTCTGTAATCATTTAGAAGGTAACACACTGATGTTATTTAATTTTGTTGACTCACATGGTAGAGTATTATATAATAAGTGTAAAGATTTAAACAAGAATGTTCATTTTGTACATGGAGGTGTTCCAGGTGATATGAGAGAACAGATTAGAGGTATTGTTGAAGAACAAGATAACTCTCTTATTGTTGCATCGTATGGCACCTTTAGCACTGGTGTTAACATTCGTCGTATTAACAACATCGTGTTCGCTGCACCATCAAAAAGTAAAATTCGAGTTTTGCAATCAATCGGAAGAGGCTTGCGGACTCATGAGGATAAAGATTCCATTAAATTATTCGATGTAGTTGATGATATGAGACATGGTAAATGGATTAATTTTACACTAAGACATTATGGGGATCGATTGAAAATCTATAATGACGAACAATTTGAATATAGGATACATTCTTACAACCTTTAAGGATATCAATAATTAAAGGATAATAACAATGATATCAATTTTAAAATTAATAAACGGAGAAGAGATTATAGCAAAAATAGCTGATCATGATTCAGTTAATTATTTATTGGAAGATCCGGTTCAGATTTATCGGAATGTTGCACCAAATGGTATGACGTGGATTCAATGTTCACATTGGTTGTTGTTCAATAAGTCTAGTTTAGTAGAAATTGAAAAAAATAAAGTATTGGCTGTTATTCCTGATCCTAATGATAATGTCATTAGGAATTATAATAATTTTGTTAGTGGTGGTTGGGAAGAGCATCAAAAACAAATGCGAGACGAACAACAAGAGTATTTGAAAAAAGTAGCTGAGGAACAAACAAAACAATTCTTCAGTAAAAATGATAAGGAAACAATACATTGAGAAGTAAACGCAAACCTATAAATTATGTTGATAACAAGCAACTATATGCAGTTATGGTTGAATATAAAAAGGCCGTAAACGATGCTGAAGCTGTTGGTGATGATCCTCCAATGATTCCGGAATATGTTGGAAGATGTTTATTGCAGATTGCAACAAGACTAGCGACCAAACAAAACTTTGCCAACTATCCAGCAAAGGACGATATGGTTAGTGATGGTATTGAAAATTGTGTTAGCTACATAAACAATTTTGATCCAGAAAAATCAAACAATCCTTTTGCATATTTTACACAAATAATTTACTACGCCTTTCTCAGAAGAATTAAAAAAGAGAAGAGACAACTGTACATTAAGCATAAGCTACTCGAAAGATCAATGCTTACAAATACCTTAGCAGACGGTGATCATGATGGTGTTGCTAAGGGACGACTTGATAGTGATTATATGGTTGACTTTGTTGAAGCTTTTGAGGAAAATGAAAATAAGGCTCGTCAGAAAAGACAAGCTAAAAAAGGCGTAGAGAAGTTTTACTAGGAGAAATAAAATGACTAAGGACTTTATTGTTCCCCAAGTTGTTCGATCTTGGGTAGAGGAGATTCATAACCCCAATGTACCTGTTTGGTCTAGGGAAAACTATTGTTTACGCTTGGAGGAGTTATCAAAACTCATTCAGCAAGAAATTGTACGATTCAATAAAGAACGTGATGGTAAAGGACAAAAGAAATCTAAAAGATGAAAATAGCATTGGTAACAGACCTACACTTTGGTGCTAGAAATGATAATCAAAAAGTAGCAAAATTCCAAAGTGATTTTTACAATGATGTATTTTTTCCGTATATTGATAACAACGATATTACAACTGTTATCAATTTAGGGGACACGTTCGATCGTCGTAAGTTTATATCTTATACAAGTTTAAAATCAGCGAAACAAATGTTTTTTGATCCTCTGTTGATTAGAGGAACAACACTACACTGCATTGTTGGCAATCATGACATTACGTATAAGAATACTCTTGAGGTCAATAGTATAAATTTACTACTCGATGGTTACACAAATATTATTGAACATAGAAATCCAACAGAATTAATTTTTGACGACCTTCAAATTTTATTCGTACCTTGGATATGTAAAGATAATTATGATGAATCTTGGGAGAGAATACAAAACTCTAAATCTCAAATTGTTATGGGTCATTTGGAACTGAATGGATTCCAAATGTACAAAGGTATGCCAAACTATGAAGGTTGGGACGCAGAGGAATTTAAAAAATATGATCACGTTATGAGTGGTCATTATCATCATAAAAGTTCTTCTGGTAATATTTCATATCTAGGTACAGCTTATGAATTAACATGGTCCGATTACGAAGATCAAAAAGGTTTTCATGTGTATGATACAAGCACAAGAGAGCTAGAGTTTATACCAAATCCACATCGTTTATTCCACAAATGGTTTTATGATGATACAAATCTAACATACAATGATGCTGATAGTTTTGATTATGATCAACTTACTGATAAGTATGTTAAAGTAGTTATCAAAAATAAACAGAACCCGGTACTATTTGATCTTTACATTAACAGTATTGAACAAAGGGATCCTATCAATCTACAAGTTGTGGAAGACCATCTTCATCTTGACTTGGAGGACGATAGTGATATTATTGATGAAGCTGAAGACACGTTGACAATTCTTGATAGTTATATTGAAGGGTTAGAAGTCAAAGCTGATAAGTACGAGCTAAAAAAACTTATGCACCAACTGTACAGCGAAGCGTTGAATATAGAATGATTGAATTTAAATTTATTAGATGGAAGAACTTTCTCTCATACGGTGAAGTTCAAACCGAAATACCTTTATCTGGTAACAAAGCAACGCTTATTATTGGAGATAATGGTGCAGGTAAGTCTACCATGATTGATGCCTTGTGTTATGGTCTTTATGGTAAAGCATTTCGAGATATTGCAACCCCTCAGCTGATTAATACTGTAAACTCAAATCATATGGAAGTAGAGATCGAGTTTAAGATTGGCCGCCATGTATACCTGGTGAAAAGGGGTTTAAAGCCTAGATACTTCGAGGTTTATCAGGACAATAAACTTCTTAACCAGGATGCAAGTGCAAGAGACTATCAAGAGATTCTTGAGAAACAGATTCTAAAAATCAATCACAAATCGTTTAAACAAATTATTGTTCTTGGATCCAGTAGCTTTATTCCATTCATGCAATTAAAGTCGACTGATAGGAAAGAAGTTATTGAGGACTTACTTGATATTGGTATCTTTTCAGTAATGGGTATGTTGTTGAAGGACAAAGTCTCCGGAACAAATGAACAATTATCAAATATTGATTCACAGCTACTGCTGATGGATGATCGGATTGATATGATTCATGAAAATATTGATCGTCTACAATCACAGCAAGAAGATGACATTAAGGCTAGACAACAGACAATAAAACAAGCTGAAGATCAGATTGCAGAAATTGAATCAACTATCAATGAATTGAATAAAGTTATTACCGCACTTGAAGAACAGTTAACAGATATTGATCGTTTGAAAAGAGATCAAAACCAAGCTACAAAAATATATGACAAGATGTTGTCAAAGGTAGAACGATTAAAGAAAGAAGTCAACTTCTATAAAAACAATGACACATGTCCTACATGTCTACAACCTATGGATGAGAATCACAAACACAATAATATTGAACAAAGGAATACTGAGTCACGTGAGGTTGAGGTTGGTGCTGATGATCTTAAAAAGATCATAGAGGACTTTGATAATAAGATTGATATAAATCTTAAACTGCAAAAAGAAATTACCAATCAACAACATAAGATTATTGATAATCAATCAATTGTTAACAGTAAGAATATGTTGATTAACGATCTAAAACAACAATTAAATATTGTACAGAGCAGTACAAAAATGATTGATGCCGATCGTAAAAAGCTAGACATTCTGCAGAACGAACGTGAAGAAATTTATAGATCAAAAGCGGAGTTAGTTAGACACAAAAACACATTAAGTATTGCAACAAGATTGTTAAAAGATACAGGCATCAAATCTAAAATTGTAAAGCAGTATGTGCCAGTTATAAATAAACTTATCAACAAATATCTTGCTGCGATGGATTTTTATGTACAGTTTGAACTCGATGAGCAATTTAACGAAACAATTAAATCACGATACAGAGATCAGTTCAGTTATGCTTCCTTCAGTGAAGGAGAGAAAATGCGAATTGATTTGGCGTTGTTGTTCACGTGGAGAGCAATTGCAAAGCTAAAAAATAGTGCTAGTACTAATTTGTTGATTATGGATGAGGTTTTTGATAGTAGTTTAGATTCAACAGGAACAGATGAGTTTATGAAGATTGTAATGGATATTGTTTCTGACACTAACGTGTATATTATTAGTCACAAGACTGATCAACTTGTAGATAGATTTACGAATGTAATTCGATTTGAAAAACATAAGAACTTTTCGAGGATGGTAGCATGAGCTATAAACGCTATAAACAATGGATGATAATTGATCAATACACAAAGAAAAGAAGTAGCACTCTTCAAGAGTGGTGGCAGTCAGATAGTCTCGAGACGTTTAATTCAAATAAGACAAATAACCGTGAACTTTTAGAAAAATACAATTGGATTGATCAAGATGGAAACACGGTAAAGATTGATTACGTTACTAATCGATTTGGACTTAGAGTGGAGAGTATGGAAAAACGAGTACCTGTTGAAAAGGGTATTTTATATGTTGGTGATAGCAATGTATTCGGTGTTGGAATGCATTATCACGATAACTATACTTACATAGCACATAATAATTCCATTTATAAAAATCTTCCTTATGTAAATTTTGGAATACCTGGTAAAGGTATTGATGCTTATTATAGAGTTCTATCATACGTTATTGATGAATATAAGCCATATGGTGTAGTAGTGGCTTGGCCATGGCACGAAACTAGAAGAGAATACTATCATCCAAAACACAAGGAATGGAAAACAAGTTTTTTTCGTGATGAAGATGAACCTATGAAATATTTTTCACATGAGGAAAATGATTTAAGACTACAAAAAAATCTAGATGCAATGGAAAATTTAGTTACAAAACGAGGATCAAAATTTTATTATTTACCTGACACCAAGGAGCTGTTAAGAGGAAATTGGCAAGAAAATGGTGCTAGGGATTTGATCCATTTTGGGGTGTTACAGCATCAGCTTTTAGCTGGTAATATGGTAAACATTTTAGATAATATATTGTGGAGTGAGAAATGACCGACAAAAAAGAAATTGGATTTACTTGTTCAACGTTTGATCTTCTACATGCGGGTCATATTATAATGTTAAGAGAAGCAAAATCAGTTTGTGATTATTTAATCTGTGGTCTTCAAATAGACCCATCAGTTGATCGACCTGAAAAGAATCCACCAATTCAAAGTTTCATGGAAAGATATATTCAACTAAGTGCTGTTACATATGTTGACGAAGTCATCCCATATGCAACAGAAAAAGATTTGTATAATCTTTTAGTACATTTGCCAATTGATGTTCGTATCTTAGGAGAAGATCATTATGGTAAAGAATTTACTGGTAAAGACATTTCACACCATCGAATTTACTTCAACAAACGAAAGCACGATTGGAGTACAACAAACGTGAGACAAAAAGTTTATGATAAACAAGTTAATTTTGGGAGATGGGAAAATTTCAAAAATAATTGATTGGATTAAAAAACTAATTGAAAAACGTAGAATCAAAAAGTTAAAGAAACAAGATCCATATATCTATGAATAAAATACTTGGGTACAGCGAAGGATATCATGATGCAGCCGTCACAATTCTTGATGGACCAAATATTGTGTATGCTGGCCACAGTGAGAGATATTCTAAAATAAAAAATGATAAACACGTGTGTGACGATTTAATACGAGACGCATGCACACTATCACGTGGGTATAATGAAATTGTTTTTTATGAAAAACAATATGTTAAAAAACTCAGACAAATTAAAGCTGGACAATGGAATCATGTCTTCAGTAAGACAACTGCTTCTCTAGGTTACAATAAAGCATATTCTCATCATCTGTCACATGCAGCAGCTGCTTTTCAATGTTCTCCTTTTGATCAAGCTACGGCATTGGTAGCTGATGCAATTGGTGAATTTGATACTATGAGTACTTGGGAATGCAAATATGTAGATGGTAAGGCAAAATACAAAAAGTTATCTTCAGTTAAGTATCCAAAATCATTGGGTTTATTTTATTCTGCGATGACTGATAGAGTTGGTCTAAAACCAATGGAAGAAGAATATATTATGATGGGTATGGCTGCTTATGGTAAGTGCAATGCTAAGATGTATGCTGAAATGGTCAATTTATTAGATACAAATCTACATAGAGGTTGTAAAGATTTTATGCCAAATGTAAAAGATGTTGATTTAGCTCATACATCTCAAAAGTTATTAGAAGATCAGTTAAACAATATTGTTGAAAAGATTGAAGGTCCCATTGTTTATGGAGGAGGTGTTGCACATAATGTAGTTGCAAACCATAGAGTGTTTAGAGGTCCTCATTTTATTTTTCCCAATCCCGGTGACGCAGGTTCATCTTTGGGTGCAGCGGCACTTAGGTATGGTGGTAAGTTAAATTTTGAAACATGCTTTCTAGGTTATCTGGCTAACAAATTTGATAGATGGAAAATACATAAAATCGTTGACCGGTTGAAAGAAGGGTATATAATAGGTGTATGTTCTGGTCGTGCAGAGTTTGGACCAAGAGCGCTAGGTAATAGAAGACTCCTCGCAGACCCCAGAGATCCTAAAGTAAAAGATAAAGTAAATGAAGTTAAAAGGAGACAAAAGTTTAGACCATTTGCACCTTCTATACTCAGTGAACACGTGAGTGATTATTTTTTAAATGATAAATATCAAAATTATGATTATATGCAATATGCTATTCCTTGTAAGAGAAAACATGATATACCAAGCGTTGTACATGCAGATGGAACCTCGAGAGTGCATTCGGTCACAAAAGAATCATCTAAGCATTCACCACTAAGAGAAATTTTAGAATTGTGGTATAAAGAAACAGGGTGTCCAGTATTGCTGAATACAAGTTTAAACATTAAAGGTATGCCAATGGTAAATGATCATAATGATGCTGTTGAATTTTCGAAAAAATATAACGTACAGGTAATGATATGAGTGAAAGTCTTACTTTTGATACACAAGAAAACAAAGACAATTTAAACTTTTGGTACCAATATAAACCTTTTATAAATGAAAAAGATGGTTCAATGGACTTGGAAATCGAACATGATTTTCTTCGGTCTAATGACCTAGATAATTTTGATTTTAAAAACCCACCAATAGATCCAGTGAATTTATCTGCGTCGATGGTACAGACGATGAGAAAGTTAGGTGGTTATGGCCTATCTGCTAATCAAGTTGGTTTACCGTTGAAAATGTTTGTTATTGAAGGTGAGCCAGCATATGCAATTTTTAATCCAAGGATTACTTATTTCGGTGATGAAATAATTATTCTTGAAGAGGGTTGTTTATCCTTTCCAGGATTTTCATTAAAAGTATCAAGACCAAGATTCATTCGTGTAAGGTTTCAGGACCCATATGGTGACTTTATTACAAAGCAGTTTGATGGAATTACCAGTAGGGTATTCCAACATGAATATGATCACCTAGAAGGTGTTGACTTTACACAAAAAGTAAGTAAACTAAAACGTGACATGGCAATTAAGAAATGGAAAAAGAAATATGGCAGAACAACCCTCAATCTACCACTATAGTGAAATCTTCCACTCAGTGCAGGGTGAAGGCAAGTACACTGGTCAAATAACCGCATGGTTGAGATTCTTTCTATGCAACCTTCAATGTAATGGTTTCGGTCAGAAAGATCCCACGGATCCTTCAACATATGATCTTCCGTATAAGAAGGTGGCAAAGGAGATTGAGGTTAACCCACTAAAATATAGTAGTATGGAAGAACTTCCTGTCTTCGAAAGGGGTTGTGATAGTTCCTATTCTTGGAACAAGTCATTTAAGCATTTGCAAAGAAAAGGAACAGCTGCGCAAATTGCTGAACGTATCATGAATTCAATGAAAACGAAAAGCAATCCTAAAGGTACGTTTAGTCATCCTAATGGTTTTGTTGAACATATGTGCTTTACTGGTGGTGAACCACTAATGCCTCATGGACAAAAAGGTTCAGTAGAAATCCTAGAGGCGTTTATGAATATTACTGGTGGACCAAATGTTGATTTTTACACTCAAACGACAAGAGGTAATATTGGTGTGAATCTTCCAAGTTCTGTGACATATGAGACAAATGGTACACAACCATTAGCAACAGACTTCATTGAGTTCTGGAACAATACTGGTCGTAATAAAAATATGGAGCTGTTCTTTTCAATTAGTCCAAAGCTATATACTGTATCAGGGGAAGAGAATAAAAAGGCTATTAGAGTAAACAATCTGAAAACGTATAGAATGTTGTCTAAGAATGGTCAGCTGAAATTTGTAATGGGTACCAAGGAAGAACAATGGGATGAACTTAAACGAGTATTAGATGATATTCGTTCTGTTGGTATTGACTACCCTGTATACATTATGCCAATTGGTTCTTTAGCTGAGCAACAGCAAGAGATTGCAGGCACAGTTGCAGACATGGCTCTCGCTGAAGGCTTTAATGTATCAGCTAGAGTTCATTGTTATCTTTGGGGGAACAAGATAGGTGTTTGAGACTGTAACAACACTGAAAGTTTTACACACCGAGTTAAAAGGAATTAATAACAATCGGTTGGTTGATTGTTGCCTTAGATGGCGAGATAAGAAGATTGATGAGAGTCCAAATGCAACTGGTTATGAGGATTCTAAAATACCTGATGATCCAGAAGTAGATGTGTTAAAAAGCAAAGTAATGCAAGTAGTAAATGCTACAATTGATGATAGATACTATCTTCAAGAGATTTGGGCTCACATTCTCCAACCTATGCAATCGACAATGATACATAGTCATAGAAACCATGACGACAAGTACCAATTGTTTCTGTCATGGGTCTATTATCCACATCAACATCCACAAGATAAAGGTGGAAGATTAAGATTTCAATACATCGGTCATCATACTATGGCCAACCATGAAGTAGTACCAAGGGAAGGACATATTGTCTTTTTTCCTTCCTGGCTTAATCATTACACAACCCCCAATACAGGCAATGATGATAGAATATCTATTAGTGGGAACTTAAAACTACGTGACCAAGACTACGATGCAGTGTATCGTGATCGTAGTTCAGGCATACATGATTTTTATAGGAGCTAAAATTGGCTAAATATATTTCAACTAAAACATACAACCAACTGGGTCCTGTGGCTTATAGGCAATTCAGGGCTGACAGTCACTGTAATCTCATCCATGGTTATGCACTATCATTCCATTTTGAATTTGAATCTGACAATCTTGATAGTCGTAACTGGGTTATGGACTTTGGAGGTCTGAGACCTCTGAAAGATTTGCTTGAAGATTGGTTTGATCATACCCTACTTGTTGCTGATGATGATCCGGACCGTGAGCATCTATTAAAGCTCGGTGAACTTGGACTTGCAAAAATCACTCAGGTCGAAAAGACTGGATGTGAAGGCCTAGCTTCCTTCTTGTATGAATATATCAATACAATCTTTTTGAAAGATTATGGTGAGCAGGATCGTATCTGGTGCTGTAAGGTTGAGGTTCGTGAAACAGATAGCAACATGGCAATGAGAGTAGGACATAGAGAAGATAATGAATTCAACGATGAGTGAACAGAAAGGAATATGGGATGATTGGGTATAGTATTGATCAATACTATAGAGATATAAAATGGATTGCCACAAGTGTTCAAGTTTATATTGATGAAGTAAAAACTGAATCATTGAAATGGGATCCCGATGTCATTGTTGCTGTTGCTAGAGGTGGTTGTGTGCCAGGAGTTTATTTGTCACACTTGTTAGACAAACCATTAGAGATTATTACTTGGCAACTTAGAGATGGAAACAAAAGACAATCATTACCATATCATTATTTCAGTAATGGTAGACAAGCGCTTATTGTTGATGATATAAATGATACTGGTATCACCTTCGAAGAAATTTTTGATAACATCGTAGATAATGCTACTTTTGGGGGTGCTAATAGTTTCAATCGTGAAAAACTAAAAAGAAATGTAAAGACAGCTTCATTGTGGCAACGATCAACATCAAAGTTTTCTGTTGATATTTGTCCAAATAAAATAGACAGTGATGATTGGATAATTTTTCCATGGGAAGTTCCGCCAAGTGGATCACATAGCAAAACATAAAATTGATTTTAGTTATATTAATCTTAGAGATGATATTGATCGATCTAAGGTTGAAATTGACTATGATAAAACAACTGCCCTAAACACAAACTGGAAAAAGTACTCGCTTGAAAAATGTGAGTTGGTGCAAGAGCTTAAAACGTTTTATCAAGACATTCTTGGGTGTAAGGTAAGTCCATTATATTATGTTCAACTGGCTGGAGACAGTGTTGAAAAACATATAGATACATCATGCAAATCATCTATCAATATTATTTTAAACGACGGAAGTCATGCACCTATAAATTTTTACCAGGGTGATGAGAAATATATGTATTTTTACCGTTGTGCTCTACTCAATGTTGGTGGATACTATCATGATGTACCAGTTAGTCATACAGACAGACTGGTACTTAGATTTGCACTACAGGCACCATTTGAGGATGCTAGAAACAAGTTAAAAGAAGGAGTAATGTATGAGTCATCCTGATTACAAATCTGATCGTGAGCTTGGTCAACGAGTACGTGATCATTTAGAAAGCATTGGTCTTGAAACACCAATGACAACAGCAGTGCTTGAAGACGACGAGTTTAAGATTAGGGAGATTGCTTTGTGCATGGAGGATGCGCTTAAGACGCTCGGCCTCGATCTTGAAGATGACTCGTTGATGGACACACCCAATCGAATTGCTAAGATGTGGGTAAAGGAAATCTTCTGGGGACTTGACTATGATAAATTTCCTAAGTGTACAACAATTGAGAATAAGATGGGAAAGAACTCACCTGGTTCATTTGTTGTTGAACGAAATGTAAACGTACAGTCTAACTGTGAACACCATTTTGTTGTAATTGATGGTAAGGCTTGTGTTGCATACATTCCAAGAGAAAAGGTTCTTGGATTGTCTAAGTTAAATCGTATTGTTGAGTTCTTTGCAAAGAGGCCTCAAGTACAAGAACGATTGACTGAACAGATTGCAGCTACTATCTCGTTTGTAACTGGTACACCTGATGTTGCTGTATATCTTGAAGCTGTACATTATTGTGTTAAGAGTCGAGGAATCCAAGATACTGGATCAAGTACATGTACTCTTGCTGTTGAAGGTGTGTTTGCAGATCCACAATCTGACCTTCGTCGTGAGTTCCTAAACATTGCAAGGGGAACACCTATCCTAAACTAGCTCATAAGGAGTTGTTATATTATGAATAATTATTTGTTGAAGTGGACGTGTAACGATAAGTCGGCTTATAAAACTGGTATTTCAAAAGAACATTCACAACTGATGGAAAAAAGATTTGGTCGGACGTCAAAGTTTTGGCACCCTGGCTACGATCTTTTTAACATCGAGGTGTTGTCAAATGTGTATTGCAGCAGCGAGTCGTATAGTTTGGCTAGAGCCGCTGCATTTGGTATGGAACATGCATTCCGTGCTATGTTTCCAAAAGACTTTAATCTTGAAGAGTATTATGGATTAGAGCCTGGAGTTCTTGATGGAATGGGAGGTATTACTGAGTTCTTTCTTCTTCCTCAATACATCACCGAAGAACAGATGATTGGTATTTTTGAACGAGCTGCTAAAACATCTTGGCAGCTGAATAACAAACTGAAATCCTATCAAGGAACAGTACAAGCGGAGATAAGCATATGAAAAGAATCTTTGTAACCTTTCAAAAAGAAGGAATTCACAAATGGCCAGGTGCTGTTAATATGCCAGAGGTTGACTTCCTACAATATCCTCATAGACATATGTTTCACTTTAGGGTAGAACTTGAAGTCAAGCATGATGACCGTGACGTCGAGTTTATTATGTTTAAGCGTGAGCTCGAAGGTCTATATGATGAAAAAACTTTGCAGCTGGACTATAAAAGTTGTGAGATGATCGCTGATGACCTAGCTAAATATATACAGAGTACGTATCCAGATCGTACATTAATTATTGAAGTAAGTGAGGATGGTGAGAACGGAGCCGTATGTTATTATGATTGACTTTTGCCACATTGTACCAACCCCACATTTTAATCTCGTAAAAGATAGACCAGTACATTTAGTTCTTGCACATCTTGTTGAAGAAGATGAAAAGTATTGTGAGAATTATAGGAACAGTGGTGGTGATTTGATACTTGACAACAGTGCATTTGAAATGTACAAACGTAATCAGCCAATGTATCCAACTACTAAGCTAATTGAAATGGCAAAGAAGGTTGGAGCTAGTTATGTTGTAATGTCAGACTATCCGAGAGAACCAATTACAAAAACTATGAACGCAGCAATGGAAATGATTCCACAGCTACGAGAAGCTGACATTGGAACATTTTATTGTCCACAAGCAGAGCCTGGAGACTTAGAAGGTCTGATAGCTTCATATGCTTGGGCTTTCCACAATCCTGGTATTGACTATGTTGCATTCAGCATTCTTAATATTCCACTTGCATATAATTGCGAGAGTGGAACTGAACAGGGTTGGAGAATGCAAAAGTTCTTATCAAGATGGAAGTTTATGATTGAACTAGATAAACGATTTGATCTCAAAAAAATTCACGATAAGAAAAAATTCCACTTCCTGGGAATGACAGAAGGTCCAAATGAAATTCAATTGATGAGGAACTTCTCCCATCTTATCGATACTTGGGATAGTTCAGCAGCAGTATGGGCTGGACTCAATGGTATCAAGTTTGATAATAGTCCAACAGGTCTAATCAATGGTAAGTTCGAAAAAGAAGTTGACTTTAACCATGCATGTGAGGTACCATTACATGTTGAGTATGCATGTGATAATATGGAGTATATTGACGAGCTATGTGGGTCAAAAACATGGTAAAGAATAAACCTAAATTTAGATATAACGAAGATAAGTTTCTTGAAGAAGTTGCTAGCTATATTGAATCAACATATGATGGTCATTATGTTGGTAAGGAGGAGTTGCAGACAACTGATGTGTGGCACACATTAGGTAGTGTTGATACGACATGTCGTGATACTGCAATTAAGTATCTTATGAGGTATGGAAAGAAAGATGGTTACAATAAGAAGGATCTTATGAAAGCCGTTCATTATATTGTATTACTAAATCATTTTACGGAGTCTAAATAATGGTAGCGATGATTCATATTGCTGGTTCTATGAGTGGCTCAACGTTGAGTGACTTTGATGTTGAGCAAGTGCAACCAAATGCAATTGATCTGAAGGTTGATCAAATTAGATCAATTGATAATAATACTTTTCAAATAAGTGAAGAGGGTAAGAATCATAGGGGTTCAACCCTTATCACACCTGATAAAGAAGGATATTGGAACCTACAAAATGGAACGTATGAAATCATTATGGAAGGAACTATTACGATCGGAAGTGATGAAGCAGGTTGGGTCATTACTAGGAGCACTCTTAACCGCAATGGTTTGTTCATTACTAGCGGTCTTTATGATAGTGGTTACAGTGGTGTCATGGCTGGTGCTCTCCACGTTAGTTGTGGTAAGGCTCGTATTCGACGAGGCACACGAGTGGGCCAGTTCTTACTTTTCAAAGCAGAAGCGTTAAACCAGTATGATGGTGACTATGGTACTGGTGGTAGTCACGATGTTGTTTATCAAACAAATAACCAAATGGATTTATTTTAAATGGAAATTAAAGTAGAGTTAGATGACCTAAGAAAGAGGAAACTATTTGTTGCAACACCTATGTATGGTGGGCAATGCGCCGGCCTTTTTTGTAGGTCAACAAACGATCTCTCTGCTTTGTGTCAACATTATAATATTGATTTGAAATTTTATTATCTTTTCAATGAGTCACTTATTACTCGAGCTCGTAACTATTGTTGTGATGAGTTTATGAGAAGTGAATCAACACATATGTTGTTCATCGATAGTGACATTGGTTTTACCGCTAATGATGTAATTTCTATGCTAGCACTAATGGATCATGAAGATCCGGATAACCCATATGATATTCTTTGCTCACCCTATCCTAAAAAGAATATTAGCTGGGAAAAGATTACTGATGCTGTTAACCAAGGTCATGCTGATGAGGATCCTAACAATCTTGAAAACTTTGTTGGTGATTATGTGTTCAATCCAGTTCCTGGCACAACAGAGATTCGTATTGACGAACCTGCTGAAGTAATGGAAGGTGGCACTGGATTCATGATGATGACAAAGAAAGCATTGCAAACCTTTAAGGATGCTTACTGGGAGAACAGTGAATTATCACCAGGGGGATTTAGATATAGACCAGATCATGTTCGAACCGAACATTTTGATGGCTCTCGAGAGATCATGATGTACTTCCAGGCTTTAATTGATCCTGAGTCACGTCGTTATCTTTCAGAAGACTATATGTTTTGTCAGTGGGCGAAGAAGGCTGGTCTTAGTGTTTGGCTGTGTCCTTGGATCCAATTGCAACATGTTGGTAGTTATATCTTTGGCGGCAGCTTGCAAGCATTAGCTTCTATTGGTGCATCGGCTACAACAGATCAGAGTAAGATTAAAAATAAAAAAGGATCACCAAAAACTGACCAAGAGAAAAAAGAAGAAAAATTAAAGGAAGCAAACGATAAAATAAAACATGGATGAACCACATCAATATAGCCATGATGTTGATTGGAGTTTGATAAAATCTCTTAGAAACATAGGTGTTAGGCTACTAAAAGATAATAGTTTAGAAAGAGGTCCTCTTAAAGCTATCAAACAGAGTAGAGGTCAGCTTGATAGATACAGGTTTTGGCAAACAACATCTCATCATTGGAGAATGCAAAACAATTTGTTAAAAGATGTTAAGCTACCACATACACTTTACGAGTATCCAACTGACACTATACATAATTTTGAAAAACATGCTAATCATCGAATTGGTAGCAAGAACTTAAAAAACAACGGTTGGTTAGTAAATGATCAGATGGTTGAAATTTCTTACCATATCAATAAACAAGGGTTTAGACATGATGGAACACAGCCTGATTATTTAACTGAACAAGGTGGTGTAATCTACATTGGTGACAGCCATACAATGGGTGTTGGAGTGCCTATAGAACAATCATGGACTTACATTGCACACAATCAATGTGAGTATACGAAGGGGTTGAGATATTTAAATATGGGCTGTCCTGGTTTTGGTATTGATTCATTCTATAGGTTATTAAAGTACTACATTGAAATTCTGAAACCAAATTTGGTTGTTATGTCATATCCATGGCAATCAACCAGAACAGAACTTTTCGATCCAGATACAAATGCTTGGGAAAGTGTCACAATTAATAAGGAAAGTAGGTCAAAACTTAAAGGTGAAAATAATAACCTGAAATTATTCCACACTGGTTCTTGTTATGCTAGGTGGTATAAATCTCTTGACGCAATCAAGTGGTTATGTTATACTTATGGAAGTGAGTTATATGCTATTGAGGAAGATATGTCTGAAATTGATGCAAGCCTTCAGAACATATCAAATAAATTCATACATCAAGTTGATGATGATGACTGGGCTCGAGACCTAGTACATTATGGTCGTAGAACCCATTTACATAATGGTAATGTGCTTGATCAAGCACTTACATATATTTTTGAAAAGGATGAGTAATGCAATTTAGTAATGAAACCGTTAATGTGTTGAAGAATTTCTCACAGATTAATCCTTCAATTGCAATTAAACCTGGGAACAAATTGTCAACAATGTCGCCTGGAAAAAGTATTATGGCTAATGCTGTAGTGCAGGATGTATTTCCAAGCAATGGCGCCATTTATGATCTTGGAAGATTTCTCGGTGTTGTTAGTTTATTCGAAAAACCAACATACTCATTTAATGAAACTCATGTTGATATTCGTGATAATCAAAAAAGCGTTGCATATACGTTTTGTAGTGAGGATATGGTTATTAAACCAAGTAAAGATGATATTATGGTTTCACCCGATGTCAATATTAATATTACAAACGATAACATCCAGCAGGTGTTGAGAGCAGCTACTATTATGTCGTTACCAAATGTTTGTATTTCAGGCACTGATGTTATTCAACTCAAAGCTGTTAACAGCGAAGGTACATCCACAGATGAATATGCTCAAGTAATTGGATCTAATGATACAGGTCATAAGTTTAATTTTATCTTTAAGTCTGAAAACTTAAAACTGCTACCCGATGACTACAATGTTATTATTGACTCACGCGGTATCTCTCAGTTTAGATCAGCAAAGGCCACACCAAAATTAACATATTGGATTGCAGTCGAGCAGAATTCAGAGTTTGAATAATGCTGACAGATTATCTCTGGGTAGAGAAGTATCGTCCTAAGACAGTTGGCGATTGTATCCTACCGAAAGAACTTAAAGCTACTTTTCAGCAACTTGTTGACAGTGGTAACATTCCAAACATGATACTTGCAGGGGGTCCTGGTGTCGGTAAAACAACGGTGGCGAAAGCTATTTTGGAACAGCTTGGCTGTGATTACATTACTATTAACGGTAGCTTATCTGGAAATATTGACACGCTTAGAAATGATATTAAATTATTTGCGTCGTCTGTATCGTTAGCTGGGGGAAGGAAGTACGTCATCCTTGATGAGGCTGACTATCTCAACCCACAATCAACGCAACCAGCGCTTCGTAATTTTATGGAAGAGTTTAGTAAGAATTGTGGATTCATTCTTACGTGTAACTTTAAAAATAGAATAATTGATCCCCTTCACTCTAGATGTTCAGTAATCGACTTTAAAATACCAAAGGATGAATCACCTGTACTAGCTTCTAACTTCATGGCTAGGGTGATTATGATATTGAACAACGAAAATATTAAATTTGAGGAAAAGGTTGTTGCTCAATTTATTACAAAACATTTTCCCGATTGGAGAAGAGTATTAAATGAACTTCAACGATATAGTGTGCATGGTAATATTGATACTGGGATTCTAAGTTCTGTATCTGACAACAGCTTTAAAACACTCGTGCAATTTCTAAAAGCTAAAAATTTTACTGAAGTTAGAAAATGGGTTGGTCTAAATATAGATAATGAACCATCATTGTTTTTTAGAAAACTCTACGATAGCATCGGTGAATATATGACGCCAAAAAGTGTTCCTCAAATTGTATTAATACTAGCTGACTATCAGTATAAGTCTGCTTTTGTAGCTGATCAGGAGATAAACTTTGTTGCATGTCTTACGGAGATTATGGTCGAAGCCGAGTGGAAACACTGACCATGACAGTAATGTTATACCAATCATGACTTGTGATAGGTGTAATACTGTTTTAAGAGAACATGATCTTGGGGTCTCACTGTCAGGCCCAAATTATACAATCGTTATTTGTGAAAAATGTCTACTTAGTGAAGACTATACTGATGTGAATTTAGTAAAGGATGAAGATGAATCCGTTTGATTATGTAAACAGTATCAACCATAAGAAAAATAATTTAATGAATGGTTCTGATAATGATGAACTAAGTGAAAAGCTCTACAATCCTTATGTTGTAAATAAAGCGCTTTCTTATTTTGCTGACACAATTATGTTTGCAAACCAAATCAACCAACTGCATGGTGTTGACTCTAAGCTACAATATGAGTATTTACTAAATAGCATTAAGCCCAAGAAGAGATTCTCTAAATGGGTCAAACGTGAGGATAATGATGAAATAGAGATGATTAAGTTATACTTCAATTATTCAGACAAGAAGGCACGGCAGGTCTATAATTTATTATCCTCTGATCAAATTAATAATATAAGAAATGAATTAGTCAGAGGTAAAGAAAATGAGTCAAGTTTCAATTGAAACAATGGTTGAAGTGACTCTATCTAGTGATGAAGATTTTTTGAAAGTGAAAGAGACTTTAACCAGAATAGGTGTGGCTTCTCGTAAAAACAGAGCTCTATATCAAAGTTGCCACATCCTACACAAGCAGCAAAAATATTACATTGTTCATTTTAAAGAGCTTTTTGCACTCGACGGAAAGCCTACTAACTTTGATGTTGAAGACCAAGCAAGACGTAATACAATTGCAAATCTTTTAGAAGAGTGGGGTCTTGTAAAAATTAAAGATCCAGAGAGAACATCTGATCCAATTGCGCCTTTAAATACAACAAAAATTATTGCCTTTAAGGATAAGGATCAGTGGGACCTAATACCTAAATATAACATAGGAAAAAAACGTTGACATTGTGACGTTAATATCCTATATTATTACAGTCACGCCAGTTGGGTGACTTATATTTACTTGCTTAACGAAAGGAGTAACAGCTATGGTTACACAATCACTATTACCTAACGATCCATTTTTTCGTACATCAATTGGGTTTGATAGAATCTTTAATACATTGGAAAGACTTAATAGTACTTCCAATGCAACTGAGTCTTATCCACCATATAACATTATTCGTACGGGCGATGATTGTTTCGTTGTTGAGTTAGCATTAGCTGGTTTTAATAAAGAGGAGTTAGATGTTGAAGTCAAAGAAAGTGTACTTCATATCAAAGGAGAAAAACTTGAGGAAGATGGTAAAAGAAACTACATCCACAAAGGAATTGGTGGACGTAGGTTCCACAAATCTTTCACCTTGGCGGAATTTGTTGAAGTCCATTCGGTCAACTTCGTAAATGGAATTCTATCTTTACAAATGGAGAGAATTATTCCTGACGAAAAAAAACCTAGAAAACTTGAAATTGGTTCTGAATTAATTCAACAACCAGTTCTTTTAACAGAATAGATTTGAAGGGGGCCAATGGCCCCCTTCTTTAAAGGAGAATTTAATGGATTTAGATAAACTACGAGAGCAGTTAGAAATTGACGAGGGTGTAGTTCATGAAATTTATCTCGACCATCTTGGTTATCCTACTTTTGGTATTGGTCATCTTGTTACGGAATCTGACCCAGAGAACGGACTTGCAGTGGGGACCGCCGTTGATGCTGACAGATGCATTGAAGCCTTCGAGTCGGATATCCAAACAGTCCTGTCAGACTGCAACAAACTTTACTCAGACTTTGACAGTCTGCCAGAAGAAGCTCAACAAATAATTGCAAACATGATGTTTAATCTCGGATATCCTAGGTTATCAAATTTTCGTGGTATGAAAGCTGGTGTTGATGCACGTGACTGGAATCGTGCTGCTGATGAGATGGTAGACAGTCGTTGGTATAATCAAGTTGGTGCTAGAGCAGAAAGACTTGTTGACCGGATGAGAGAAATCAAATAGAATAGGCTAATGAGCAACTTAGACTTAAATTACTACTGCAGAGTTTATGATAACTTTCTTGATGCAGATCTCTGTGATTTCTACGTCAATGAGTTTGAAAGACTTTTAGTTGATGAAGCTGAAAAAATTGAAAAATATAAAATCTGTAAAGCTGCAACAAGACCTGATGGTACCACATACTGTGGTGCATGCAACTGCCAACGGCTAGACCCAATGCAGCACGAGGTGTTCAATGAAACTAACAAACAAATTTTGTTTGAAAAAATACCATTGCTGCACGATAGATACAAAGAAGATTATAATTTACACGCCGCTCAGTTTCCTAAATCATATTCTGTTGAAGCACTGAGAATTAAACGTGTGTTAAGAGAAGATGGTTCATCAACAGCACAACAGTTCACTGAACATGTTGATGTAAGCTCTTGGGCAAAAGGTAAAAGATTTTTAGCAATTTTAATTTATTTAAATGATGATTTTGGTGGTGGTGAAACTGTATTTCCTACGTTTGGCGATTCTATCAAACCTAAGAAAGGCTCGGTACTCGTTTTTCCCCCGTATTGGTGTTACCTGCATGCAGGTAGACCGTTGACTGATTACGGATATGCAAAGTATTATATGTTATCATTCTTAAACTATAATGATACTTTCAATGATGTTACTGCAATGTCAACAAACATATCTGTTGATAATTATCTCAAAGCCTTTAACGATGGTGCTATAAAAACCTAATGACTAAATTTTATACTGGTGCATTTACGTTCCACGGAATGTCTCGAGACAGTGATCCGAGGGCTGCTGAAATCTATTCGCATAAGGCACGAACCGATTTAATTTATTATACCTATTACGAAGATGGTAAAAAACATCACGTAAAGGAGAAAATTAAACCGTATATGTTTCTTGAAGAAAAGGATCTGCTTCATGTAAATGGATTTATTGAAGCTGAAAGATCGTTTTCATCATACGACGGAAAGCCTTTGTGGCGTGTTGATTTTAAATCAATAAGAGATTATAAAAGTCAACGAAGAAGCGACAAAGATATTATGAGATTCAGAACATGGTATGGATCAGAGAACTGGAACTATGTTTTTCTGAATGACCATTATCCTGGTGAAGTTAATTATGACGTGACAAAACTAGTTATTGCTAATATCGATATCGAGGTAGCTGCTGATGAAGGCTTTCCTGTAATTGAGGATGCATCTAAACCAGTTACAGCAATAACAATGAAGGTCAATGATTTAATTATTGTGTTTGGTTGTGATCAGTTTACTACTGATCGTGAAGACATAAAGTATGTCTTGTGTGAAGATGAAAATGATCTGCTTCAAAAGTTTATTCAGATTTTTAGAAACTATGATCCAGACATCATTACTGGTTGGAACGTAGAATATTTTGATATTCCATATCTTTTGTATAGAATAAAGAATACTCTTGGTTTTGAATATTGTACAAAACTAAGTCCGTTTGATTGTATTGGTATTAAGAAAGTTGGTAGAGATCAAAATAACAAACCAATTGAACGGCCTGAGATTATTGGTATTAATGTTCTTGACTATCTTGCATTGTATAGAAAGTTTACATATGTCCAACAAGAGAGCTACTCACTGGACAATATATCATTTGTACATCTCGGTGAGAAGAAACTAGACTACAGTGAACATGATGGTCTAATGTCATTGTATAAAAATGACTATCAAAAGTTTATTGAGTATAATATTAGAGACGTTGAGCTTGTTGATGAACTAGACAAACATCTTGGCTTACTTGATCTTGTGTATGCACTAGCCTATGATGGTAAAGTTAACTTCTCTGACACTCTTACATCTGTTAGAATGTGGGATATGATTATTCATAACCATCTCTATAGTAAGAAGATCGCAATTGATCCTTTTGTAAAGAAACCTAAAGAACGTCTTGTTGAAGGTGCTTACGTAAAAGATCCTCAAGTTGGAATGCATAAGTGGGTTGTATCTTTCGACTTGAATAGTCTGTACCCACACTTGATCATGCAATATAACATTGGTCCGGACACATATCAAGGTCAAGTGCCTGGTCATTTAGTCAAGTATGTGTCTGTAAATAGTATCATTAAAGGAGCATATGATACTCCTGAAGTTAAGAAATATATGAAAGATCATAATGTTACTATATGTGGATCTGGTGCAATGTACACGAGAGACTTTAAAGGTTTCTTGCCTGAAATGATGTACAAGTTGTATAATGACAGATCTATCATTAAAGATAAAATGTTGAAGATAAAACAAGAAGCTGAAGATTCAAAAGAAGATAGATCATCTGAAATTGCTAAACTAGATAATATGCAGATGGCTAGAAAGATTCAACT
>Ga0222718_10000480_pt1 | contig 40976 bp, 27 predicted proteins | sample C33_27DmetaG_FD_165045 | JGI IMG/M metagenome (GOLD analysis project Ga0222718, IMG submission 165045) | Estuarine water microbial communities from San Francisco Bay, California, United States - C33_27D | ecosystem: Environmental > Aquatic > Marine > Unclassified | place: USA: California...
GGGGAACGGCCAGGAAATCGCGGGCGGGTTTCGTCGCGTGGCGTTGTCTTTGATCAAGAGAAACACGACGGTGAAAGCGAGCCTGCGCGGGAAACGCCTGATGGCGGGCTGGAATCCGGCGGTCCTGGAACAGATTCTCTCGAGAAAATAAGACTCAACTCATGCGATTGCCCTGCTCTTTGGATGCTTTGGAGGGAAAGGCGGTTATCTTCTACTTCTATGAAGAATCGTGTCCGTCGTGCCTAGAGAAGTGGCCACCTCTGTTGGAAACTGCTGCAAAATTCCAAGGGGAACCGGTGGTCTTCATCGGAGTCAATTCAGGAAATTCGCCTCGCACAGTTCAGTCATATGCTCGTAAGGCACACATACCGTGGCCCATTATTGTGGATGCGAATCGCTCTCTTGAGAAGCAGTTCCAACTGCCCAAAGAGATCAGTCTGGAAAATATTTATCAGATGCGCGTGAAGTATCCGGAGGGAAGAATTGGTTCGGGAAGCATCAGCAATTTTGAAGAGACGATAACCAACGCACTACGAAATGCAAGCTGGAAAATTGATCCCAAAACATTACCTCCTGAAACATTAGCAGCGTGGAAAGAAGTCGAACTGGGTGATTATCAACGCGCACTGCCGTTGTTGAAAAGAATTCTTTCCGCTCAGAACGACGACATCAGCTCGGCAGCGCAACAGTTGCAGTCTGTTGTGATGGGAAAATTCGAAAAACAACAGTCTGCCGCTGCCCAAGCCGACGAGGAGGAAAACATCTGGCTGGCATATCAAATTTATTCCCGGATGGCGGTTCAGTTTAAGGGATACGAAGGAGCCGAAACTGCTTTCGAGAAGTCTCGGGAGTATGCCCGTCACGAGGATGTCAAAATGCAGCAAAATGCCTTCAAGAAACTGGCACTGGCTCAAAGTTATTCCACGAAGGGGGAGCGTGGCTTTAATCGCGCCATTGCCATGCTGGAAGACTTGATTGAAAACTACCCGGAGACAGATGCTGCCAAGCAAGCACAGGACATTCTCGCCTAGGTGAATGTGAACCCGGCATTGCCGTGAACTGATCAACTCTTAAGTTTGCGTGAATCGGGTAACTCTTCGATAAGGCGCGTGATTCTCTCTTGTAAACGGTGTAATGTATATATTGCATTCAATGACATTATACCGACCTGTGAGCCGATCATATGAAGTATTTTCTCCCGTTGTTACTGCTTTCTTGTCTATCAATGGCGGATGTGGTCGGTGAAGAATCACATCGTCCCAATGTCCTCTTCCTCGCCATCGACGATCTGCGGTGTGAGCTCGGCTGCTACGGTGTCAAAGAAGTGAAATCGCCGCGGATTGATGAGTTCGCCGAGTCGGCGGTCACCTTTACTCGCGCTTATGTGCAGGTGGCGGTCTGCAATCCATCGCGAGTTGCCGTAATGACCGGCTTACGTCCTGATACGACGAAAGTCTGGGATCTCCCCACTCGTTTCCGCGAGACGACTCCCGACGCGGTGACCATTCCGCAACACTTTCGCGAACACGGCTACACCGCCGTGTCGTTCGGCAAGATCTTTCACAATCCCTGGCCCGACAATCAATCGTGGGATCAACCTCACGAATGGCCGAAAGACGCAGGGCTCTGGTCTGAAGAAGCCAAGCAGAAGCACAAAGAATACCGTCAGCAGATGAAGGCAGATGGCAAACCGCCTGCGAAGATTCAGCGGATGCGAGCGCAAGCGCTCGAAGCGCTTGACATTCCCGACTCGCAACACATTGATGGTGGTATTGCCGATCAGGCGATCTCGGCAATGAGGGAATTATCGCAACAGGACAAGCCGTTCTTTCTGGCAGCCGGCTTTGTGAGACCCCATCTACCGTTTGTCGTTCCCAAGAAATATTGGGACATGTACGACCGGGGCACCATCCCGCTGGCCGACAATCAATACCTGCCGAAAGGCGCGCCTGAGCTCGCCTTCGGAGAGAGAAATCAGGGAGGCCTCTACGAACTCCGCGATTATTATGACTTCGCCGATACACCGTCTCTATTTGAAGGCTCATTGTCGGAAGACCGTCAACGGGCTCTCAAGCATGGCTACTATGCCTCGATTTCGATGATCGACACGCACGTCGGACGTTTGCTGGACGAATTGAAATCGCTGAAACTCGAAGAGGAAACGATCGTCGTGATCTGGAGCGATCACGGCTGGAAACTGGGCGAACATAACGGCTGGTGCAAACAGACCAACTACGAAATCGACTCCCGCACACCGTTAATGATTCGAGTGCCGGAGATGAAATCAGCGGGTCAAAAATGCAACTCTTTGACCGAATTTATCGATATCTATCCAACACTGAGTGAATTGGCGGGCCTTCCACTTCGCAGCGAACTGGAAGGTCAGAGCCTGAAACCGGTGTTGGAAAACCCCCAATCAGAACATAAGCAGGCAGCGTTCAGTCAGTACATCCATCATTATGACGGCAAGCATTACATGGGTTACGCAATGCGGACCGATCGCTATCGCTATATCGAATGGCTGAACCGTGAAACTTTCGAACTCGCCGAGCGGGAACTCTACGACCACGAGACCGATCCGCAGGAAAATCAGAACATTGCCAGCAAGACCGAGCAAAAACTTCTCGATCAATTGTCGAATCAGATGTGGTCGAGTCTTCCCAAGCCTGTTCCTCCGTCAGCGAAAGTTTCACAGGCAAAAAAACGTCCTAACATTCTTGTGTTGATGGGGGATGACTGGTCGGCTCCCCATGCCGGCTTCTTGGGTGATCCGGTTGTGAAAACCCCAACCTTTGATCGTTTGGCAAAGCAGGGGGTCGTCTTTGAGAATGCGTTTGTCTCTTCGCCATCCTGTACTCCCAGTCGGATGGCTATCGTCACGGGTCAATGGCACTGGCGACTTGATGAGGCTCAAAACTTGGGCGGATCGCTCGGGAAGAATGTTCCCGTCTATCCTGATCTACTGAAAGAGGTGGGCTACAACATCGGGTTTGCTCGCAAAGGAGCAAGCCCAAGCAAGCATACATATCGAGGAAATGACCCCTTCGGTCCTCGCTTCAAAACATTGGAAGTGTTTTTGAAGAATCGGGATCGCGATCAACCGTTTTGTTTCTGGTATGGAGCGGGTGAGCCGCATCGTCCATATCGTGCGGGTGCGGGAATCGCTGCGGGGCTCGATCCAGAGAAAGTCCTGATCCCGGCGGGATTACCCAATCATCCGACAGTTCGGTCAGATTTGTGTGATTACTACGAACGGATTCAACGCTTTGATCGTGACTCCGCGCGGATGTTGAAATATCTGGAGCAGATGGGAGAGCTTGATAATACTTTGATTATTGTCTCCGGCGATAATGGTCTCCCTTTTCCCCGCTGTAAAGCGACGTTATACGACACGGGAACGAAAGTACCGCTGGTGATTCATTGGCCCGGCAAATTTTCAGGGGGACGACGTGTCACCGATTTTGTGAATCTCACCGATCTGGCACCAACAATTCTGGAGGCCGTTGGCGAGAATGTTCCCACGGTGATGACCGGACGAAGTCTGATCCCGATTCTGAAATCTCCTCAGTCTGGACGAATAGAAAAAGACCGAGACTTCACAATCACCGGAATGGAGCGTCACCTTTATTCGTATCCGGCACGAGCACTGCGGACGGATGATTATCTCTATATCCAAAATTACGGGCCAAACGAATGGCCTTCTGGAGAATCAAAGAAGAAGACACCCAATATCGACTTTACTGACGGCTCTTGGCCAAACTTTCCCGGGGCATTTTCTTATAACATCGATCCCTCTCCGACCAAACAATTATTGTTGGAACAACGAGACGCGGCTGATATTAAACCCTTCTTTGAACTGGCATGCGCAAAGAGACCGCAAGAAGAGCTTTATGATTTGACCAAAGACCCTGGACAACTGACGAATGTTGCCGACGATCCCGAGGTTCAGAAATCTCTCAATAAGTTACGAACCAAGCTGGGCGACGAGTTACTCGCCTCTGGCGATCATCGTGCAAAAGTCTCAACCACGCCTGTTTCCAATCAGCTATCTCCACCGAACATCTTATTCATCGCCATGGACGACTTGAACGACTGGATTGGCTGCATGGGAGGACATCCACAAACCATCACGCCCAATCTTGATCGGCTGGCGAAATCGGGAGTTTTTTTCACGAATGCTCATTGTCCGGCACCGGCATGCAATCCCTCCCGCACAGCCATCATGACGGGAATCTCTCCTCACGTTTCTGGCTTGTATGACAATGGTCAGAAAATGCGGGAAATCTTACCCAAAGCCGAAATCATGCCGAAGACTTTTTCTGGTCTCGGTTATCACTCATCCGGTTCTGGCAAGATGCTGCATTATTTTATCGATGCCGACTCGTGGGACGAATATTATCCCGAAGCGAAAAGTGAGAATCCTTTCCCACGCACTTTGTATCCTGAAACTCGTCCACTCTCATTACCGAAAGGCGGGCCTTGGCAATATGTCGAAACTGATTGGGGACCGCTTGATGCCACCGATGAAGAGTTCGGCGGTGATTATCTGGTTTCCAAATGGGTGGGTGAGCAACTTCAAGTCAAACGCAACGTGCCGTTCTTTCTCGCGTGCGGTATCTATCGACCTCACGAACCGTGGTTTGTTCCGGCAAAATATTTTGAACCGTTTCCATTAGAGTCGATCCAGTTACCCCCCGGCTACAAACAGGACGATCTCGACGACTTGCCTCCAGCAGGCAAGAAACGCGGTCCGAATCGTTACTTTGAACATATTCAGAATGAAGGACAGTGGAAGCAGGGCGTGCAAGGATATCTGGCATCGATTCATTTTGCCGATGCGATGCTGGGAAGAGTTCTCGACGCACTTGAAAAAAGTCCGCACGCCGACACAACCATCGTGGTCTTGTGGTCCGATCATGGCTGGCATCTGGGTGAAAAAGAACACTGGCAAAAGTTTACCGGATGGCGACAGGCGACCCGAGTCCCGCTCATGATTCGCGTTCCCGAGGGGACTCCGGCGTTCTCGACAGGAACAAAGCCAGCCGTCTGTGATCGCCCGGTCAATTTACTCTCTCTGTTCCCCACTTTATTGGAACTCTGTGGGCAGGCGCCAATAAAACATCTCGACGGCCCCAGTCTTGTGCCGTTACTACGAGATCCCAAGGCAGAATGGCCGCACGCCTCTCATGCTTTTCTGGGAGAACGGGGGAGTGTTGCCATCAGCACCGATCACTGGCGATATCTCAAATACGAAGGAGGAGACGAGGAACTGTACAACATCGCCGAGGACCCATACGAATGGACTAACCTGGCGGCACTCTCTGAACATGCCACCAAGTTGAACGAGTTACGAAAGCTTGTTCCGAAAAAGTTCGCCCCCAAGCCGGAACCAAGCGTCGAATCATTGATTTCACTGAAATGGCAGGTTGTAAAAAATCAGCCGATTCCCGTCTCGAAGCCCGATGGCTCGACATTTTCGGTTCACTTTCTCAACAAGTCGGACCAAACGGTGAAACTTTTCTGGCGCGATCTGCAGGGTGGGCAGAAGTTTTACGCCGATATTGCTCCCGGCAAACAGAAAACGCAGTCAACGCGTCCCGGTGCGGTCTGGTTGATGACTGATGAAGATGAGAAACCGTTGGGATATTTTCGTGTGGGAGACCGTACGGCGAAAGCGATTGTTCCCAAGCCTTGAAACGAACATATTTGGCGGTTTTATAATGTAAAAGAGGTCCAAATCTGTGAGGGTTTGCTAGAGGAATTCTCAATAAAGATGACGATCACGGGCTCTCATCGGGTATAGTGTAAGCGATCGTCCTTTCCACCACCTTTTCTGACACCTCTCACAACCGCATGAACGCTTGCTTTTTCCTCTTACCTGTTTTTCTCATCTTTATCTCAACGGGACCGGTACAGGCAGAGAACCCCACGGACTCATTTTCTCAACTGGTCAAACCAACTTTTCTACAACATTGCGTGAAGTGTCACGGGAAACAGGAAAAACTCGCCGGAGATGTCAGTCTGCTAACGATTGCCAGCGAGGACAAATTAAAAGGCAATCCAGAGTTGCTGCAAGCGTTGATTGACGCACTCGAGTTTGAAGCCATGCCCCCCGAAGACGAGCCGGCTCTTGATGACCAAGCACGCAAGCAATTGGTGCTCTATTTTAAGCAAACATTGAACGATGTTGTGAAAAAGGCCAAAACGTATTCGCAGGCACCGCTTCGCCGGATGAATCGTTTTCAGTACAGCAATGCAGTTGAAGATCTCTTTCGATTGAATCGTGTCGTTTTTACACTTCCCGAACGGATGGCTCGTGAGCACAAAAATTACTTTCAGCCAGCGATTGGCAAAATGCCCGATGTGGTGACTGTTGGTAGTCGGCCATTGGGAAAATCACAACTGATCGAAAAACGCCTGGCGGGCGTCGCTCCGTTCCCTCAAGATTTAAGGGCCGAGCATGGTTACGACAATCGTGGCGATCATTTATCGCTCTCGCCGTTATTGCTTGAAGCGTTCATGACGTTGAGTCGTTCGATTGTCGAGAGTCCCGATTTTGACACGCGATCTGTCGGCATCTGGAAAGATTTCTTTGCGGAACCAGAGAATAAAGAAGCCTATGATTCGGTGATCCGGGTGCGATTGGAGAACTTCCTGACGCGCGCCTTTCGGCGTCCTCCCTCCAAAGAACTACTGGATCGCTATACCCATTTTGTGACTGGCCAGATCGATGCGGGGGGAACATTTACCAAGAGTATGAAAGCTGCTGCATCTGGTGCGATTGCTTCGCCCAGGTTCCTCTATCTGTATGAAACTGCCTCCGAAAAAAATACAGCAGAGTCAATTGACGACTATGAGCTGGCTTCTCGATTGTCATTTTTTCTGTGGGGAAGTATTCCCGATGAGACATTGCTTGCTCTGTGCCGTGAAGGCAAACTGCATAATCCCAAAGCCCTCTCCAGTCAAGTTGACCGGATGATCAAGGACCGAAAATTGAAACGCTTCTGCGACAGCTTTCCGTCACAGTGGCTTCAGTTAGAGCGGATTATTTCCGCTGTTCCGAATCGAGAGCATTTCCCCGAATATTACTTCTCCAAGTATCGTAGCAGCATGCATTTGATGCTCGAACCGTTGTTACTGTTCGAGACGGTGTTGATTGAAGATCGGCCGATTATTGATCTGGTCGATCCTGACTTCAGTTACCGGTCAGATCGCATGGAAGTCCTCTGGTATGGCAAGAAGCTGAGTGACATCCCTGGAAAGAAGAAAAACATCGGCCCTGTGACCGGTATTCCTTTCAAGCGTGTAGAAATCACGGATCGTCGTGAAGGAGGCGTCATTACGAACGCGGCCATCATGTCGATGAACTCGGGAACGGAAGAAACTAAACCCATCACGCGCGGTGCCTGGATTGCTTCTGTGATTTTTAACGATCCACCAGAGCCTCCTCCCGCGGATGTCCCACCTTTATCTGAAAAACCTCCGGCGGAAGAGGCGAACCTCACTCTTCGTGAGCGATTGGCGTTACATCGGGAACGAGCCGACTGTGCGGGGTGTCATGAAAAGATTGACCCTTTCGGCTTTGCCGTCGAAAACTTTGATCCTATCGGCAAGTGGCGCGACAAGTATGAGAACAGCCGGGACGTCGATCCAAGTGGCGTATTGTTCCGCAAGCACAAATTTTCGAATGTTATAGAATTCAAAGACGCGATTGTCGAAGAGAAAGATCGTTTCACGCGAGCGTTTGCTAGTCATTTGTTGTCGTTCGCACTGGCACGAGAACTGACAGCCGCCGACTCTCCTGCACTCGATCAAATTGTATCGTCAACAGTGTCTGATAATGGTCGGATGAAATCCTTGATCAAACACATTGTGTTGAGCGAACCATTTTTAACGAAGACCAACCCGGGTATTGCCAACGCGAAACTGCCACATAAAACAACTCCTATCTCAAACAAGAGTGATTAACGATGCAAAATCTCTCACGACGTAATTTTCTGCAAGGCATTGGTGGAACGGCACTATCGCTGCCATTTCTGGAAAGCCTTTCATGGGGGGGACCGGCGGCGAAAATTGCCCAACGTCTAGCATTCTATTATGTGCCGATTGGTGTCGTCCGGCGTGGATTTTTCCCGGGCGAGAAAAATGCGATCATCCCCAAGTTCACCAGCAGTCAGCAGGAGATCGAGCAGACAGCAAAAATACCGCTCGGTCTTCAGCCACTCAACCTGACACCAACCATGCAGCCTCTGGAATCGGTGAAAGACAAAGTCACATTGATCACCGGCATGGATCGCACTTTCCAGCAAGGGACCGACGTGCATGCACAGTGTGCCTCCTGCTATCTGAGTAGCGCACCGCCATTCAGTATCAAGCAATCGGCCTGGCCGCTCGACCGAACGCTTGACCATCTTGTTGCTGACAAAATCGGGAATTCCACGCCGTTCCGCTCGTTAGAATTTAGTTGTAACTCTCATAAGGACAACAAAGAGTCGATCTATTTCGACAATATCTCGTGGTATGGCACCGGTCACGTTGCTCCCTCCATTCGCGATCCACGGAAAATGTATCGTCGCCTGTTCGGGACACAAGAAATCAATCAGTTTCGCAACATCACGGACTTGGTTCTCGAAGATGCTCGTTCCATGAAACGGCAACTCGGTGTGAGCGACCGCGAGAAATTCTCTGAGTATTTTGACTCTATTCGTTCCATCGAGCAACAGATGGACAAACTCGAAAAAATGAAAACGGAACTCAGTCAGGTCAATCTTGAAGAACCGCCTGAGGCCCATCTTCCTCGGGGCGAATACATCCGCCTCATGGGAGACCTGATGGTTGTTGCACTCCAGACAGGACTCACCAATGTGGCGACCTTCATGGTCGGTCCAGAACGCTGGGACACACCCTACAAATACGAATCACTGTTTGAGAAACCAATGAGCCATCACCAAATGTCTCACAATCAGAAACAATTTCTCGATCAACTGTTGCAAGTCGACAAGTTCCATATGGAACAGTTTGTCTACCTGGTTGAGAAGATGGATCGTATCGAAGAGTCCGACGGCAGCTCGTTGCTCGATAATACTCTCTTTACATACGGTTCGGGTTTGGGCGACGGAGCAACACATCAATATACCGACCTTCCAACCATCGTTGCCGGTTCGGGGGGAGGACGCTTGGTGACCGGCCAGCATCTCAATCTGGCAGAGGGAACACCACTGGCAAACTTATGGCTGACTCAAGCCCAGTTGATGGGTCTCGACATGCCTCGCTTTGCAGATAGTACGGGGGCAGTCGGCGAATTGTTAAAATCGTAAACGAATTAGTCAGTATTGTGTCAAAGCAATCCCCCGGTCGTCGATCACAGAGACGCTCAATTATGAAACTACGCACATCGTTTTCTTGCCTCTTGGTTTTGTTTTCATCCTCTCTATTCGCCGTCGATCATCCCAACGTGGTTGTTTTTCTCAGCGACGATCAAGGGTGGGGCGATTTGTCTTCGAGTGGGAACACCGATCTGGCGACACCTCACATTGATTCTCTCAAAACAGAAGGAGCCAGCTTTGATCGCTTTTATGTCTGTCCGGTTTGCTCACCCACGCGAGCCGAGTTTCTGACTGGCCGACACCACGCACGCTCGGGAGTCTATTCCACTTCTGCAGGAGGTGAGCGGATGGATCTCGATGAAACGACCATCGCCGATCTCTTTCATGCTGCCGGGTATTCAACAGGAGCGTTTGGCAAATGGCATAACGGGATGCAGTATCCCTATCATCCCAACGGTCGAGGTTTCGATGAGTTTTACGGTTTTTGTAGCGGTCATTGGGGCAACTATTTCGACCCGATGTTGGAGCACAACGGGCAGATTGTTGATGGCGAAGGTTTCTGCATCGATGATTTTACCAATCACGCCATGACGTTCATGGAGTCGGCTCACAAAGACGGGAAGCCGTTTTTCGCCTACCTGCCTTACAACACGCCTCATTCTCCTATGCAAGTTCCCGACCGATTTTGGGAGAAGTTTTCCGACAAACCTTTGAAGTTCTCCAACGAACAACAGAAAGAGCCGGCCAGTAAAGACAACCACAAACGATGTGCGCTGGCGATGTGTGAAAATCTCGATTGGAATGTGGGGCGAGTATTGGACAAACTCGAGCAGATGGGAGTTGCGGAGAATACGATTGTGGTCTGGTTTCACGATAACGGCCCCAATGGTGTCCGCTGGAATGGCGGGATGCGGGGGCGGAAGGGTTCGACTGATGAAGGAGGAGTCCGTAGTCCACTTTATGTCAAGTGGCCAGCAGGGATTGATGCAGGTACAAACATCTCGCAAATTTCGTCCGCTCGCGATCTTTTACCGACGCTATGTGATCTGGCGGGTGTCTCATACAAAACGGAAAAGCCGCTTGATGGCAAAAGTCTTAAACCACTTTTGTTGGGCCATAGTGGTCATAGGGATGATCGAATCCTAGTAAATCAATGGGGAAAAAAAATCAGTGCCCGCTCTCAGCAGTATCGACTCGATCACCAAGGGCGGTTGTACGACATGATTGCCGATCCCGAACAACGGAATGACATCACCAGGCAACATCCAAATATTTCAAAGCAGTTGATGTCTGTCGTTCAAAAACACAAAGACCAGTTCATGGCTGGTTACTATCAAGACGAACGTCCTTTCGTGATCGCCCATCCGGGATCTCCGCTGACGCAACTTCCGGCCAGAGATGGTGTTGCTCACGGTAGCATCAAACGCTCGAACAAATTCCCCAACTGTTCCTTCTTCCGCAATTGGAAATCAACAGACGACAAAATTACCTGGAAAGCGGAAGTCGGGGAAAGTGGCCGCTACAATGTGGTACTTTATTATGCCGCCAAGGGTGCCGGTGCCAAATGTGAACTGCGTTTCAATAATTCTGTCCTGCCATTTGAAATCAAAACCGCCCATGATGTCCCCGAGTTGGGAGCTGAACACGACCGAGATGCACGGCAGGAATCTTATGTGAAGAATTTCAAATCGGTTTCCATTGGGCAGATTGATTTAAAAAGGGGGACTGGCACCATGACCTTGCAAGCGACGGAAATCCCCGGTGAAGAAGCGATGGAGTTTCGATTGCTGACACTGGAACGAATCAAATAAGACGGAGTTCGTTTCTGTACAGTTGATGAGGAATCTCCTCGCACGACGGCTGTCAAAACCCCTTCCAGAGAAGCTTTGGAAGCAGATCGAGATTTCTTGAGACAACATCTGGTCGGCTATGGCTTTGTGACTTTCATCATCACGGTTGGAGCTTGTGGTGTGCTTGGTTGGTGGGGAGTCCCTGTAGGATTGGGGGTCTCATTGCTATTCTGCACATTGTTCTTTTTTCTACAGTTCGTCTGAAACTTTGTGGGTACGGAACATCGACCATGACACAAATTCGCTCGGAAACTGCGACCGACTTCGATGCAGTGCGACACCTCAATAAAACAGCGTTTGAAACCGATGCGGAAGCTGGTCTGGTCGATGCGTTGCGTGATCAGGCCGAGCCGATCATCTCATTCATCGCCGAGAAGGGCGAACAAGTTGTCGGTCATATCCTGTTCAGTCCGGTCACTCTTCCCGGCCACAATCATCTGAAAGTGATGGGATTGGCACCGATGGCAGTCTTGCCCGATTTTCAACGGCAAGGAATCGGATCGGAGTTAGTCACAGCGGGACTCAACCAATGTCGCGAAGTTGGTATCGATGCGGTTGTTGTTCTCGGTTATCCCGAATTTTATCCACGGTTTGGATTTGTTCCCGCTTCTCAATTCAAAATCGGCTGCGAGTACGATGTTCCCGATGAAGTCTTCATGCTTATCGAGTTGAATGAGGGGGCGTTAGAGGGATGTTGGGGAACAGTCAACTATCATTCTATATTCGCCGATCTATGAGGCTTTTTTACTGGCGCATAAAAAACGACACCCTGGCCGGAGACCGGGGTGCCGTATGATCGATCAGCAGATCGACGAGCAATCGGAGAGTCGGCATGACGCCGACGATGTCGAATTATTCAGAGGCTGGTCCAGCACACCGAATCAGGTGATCATGGTCCACATAAACCACTTCTTGACGTTGATCGGTATGTGAGAAAGGAACTGGCCAATCCGAGCGTTTGGTTTCATCGAAGTAAACCGTACATTTGTAGTGACATTTGTGAAGACGAGCCGGTCCAACCATTGGATAGAAGCGGCAGTCTTCCAGTTTGTCGACAATCGGTTCGACGACGATGCGAACATTGTTTCGTGAGGTTTCCGCGATGAAGGGAATACCACCCGTGACATTGTCTGGCAATGCTCGCATGACTTCATCATCCGAAGGAGGATCGATACAGAATAAAGGAGCGTGTTCTCCTTCGACGGGATTGAGCACTGGCACTCGGCCATAGCGTTCTTCTTCGTGGTAACCGTCTTCAATCGCCTGACTCCAATAAGCTGGAACCGGGATGAAGGGGGTTGTACCCCAGAAAGTCATACCTTCCCACATCACTTCGACAAAGCCGAGTGACACTTGGCAACCGCTGCTGCTAACGGTCATCAGGCACAAGCCTGTCAACATGAGAAAGCGTTTGAGTCTGCTTTTGTGATTGAACATGAATGTCCTCCGGTGACTGTGACGGGCCTCAATGCCCGGTTCTGTATCATTTGCTCGTTCTGCTGAACTCGATCGAAGCTCGTCCGTAAGGTGTTCCTCACGGGGCTGATTCGAAGTCCGCGGTCGGAATATGACCTTGGTATCTTCTATATCGATCATTCCGCCGCCGTACTTGTGAGGTTTTTCCGGTTTTAAGGATTTTTCCGGCAGAATTCTCAGAGATACCGCGGTTTTGAGTGAAGGAAACCAATCAGGTACAAAAAAACGCTCCTCGGTATTCACCGAGGAGCGTTGAAAATTCTCATCTTGTCTCAAAACTGATTACCAGTTCTTGGGAGACATGAACCACCACCATTTGTCGGTCTTGGAATCGAAGTCGAGAGCCCAAGAGCCATCTTTCCATTCCAGAGTCGATTTTCTCCAACCCAGGGGAACCTGAGGATAAGGATAGAACGGTCCGATGTAAGGAAATGCCGAGGCACCGTATTGCTTCGGATAACTGACAGCGGCAGAGTTCGGGTACGCCCCGTAAGTGGGGTATGAGTGAGGTGGCAAATTCGGTGAGTTATGCACCGTGTGTGATGCCATTGCTCCTGGTTGACCGTATCCAGCAGGAGGTCCAGGTTGACCCTGATATCCAGCCGGGATGTACGGTGACTGCGGAGGAGCCATCATTTGTGGTCCTCTTTGCGGTCCCATTTGCGGTGCAGCAGCCGTTTGTGGTGCAGCCGGAAGTCGCAGTTGGTTAGAAACCAGCTTCACACCGGAAACACTTGTAGCGGCTTGTTCTGCCATCAATCGTTGTTGTGGATTCGCAACGGCTCCAGAGAGAGTTGCGGTTCCGTCCTGGTAGCTGATCTGAATGTCGTAGCCATTCAAGCCAGCCGTTCCCAAAGCTCCTGCGATGTTCTCAGCAACTTCCTGATTGGAGTTTGCTGGAGCGGCAGCAGTTTGAGGAAACGCTGGTGAAGCAGCCTCAGGTGCAGGTGCAGATGGACGACGTTCTGGAGTCGCAGCACCCACTTGTCGAATTGGTGAGAAATTCGGTTGAGCCGGTCCATCAAAGAACGTGGCTTGTTGAATTCCACCCGTTCTTGGGGTTCGTGCAGACTGAATCTGCAGACGGTTATCAACGGTTTTCACACCGGAGACCTGCGATACAACTTGCGTTGCTTTGGCCTTTTGACCGGCATCCGTCACTTTACCTGCCAGTGTTGCTACTCCGCCTTTGAACTCGATTTGAATATCGGTTCCTTGCAGACGAGCTTGTTGCAGAGAAGACGCGATGCCTTCTGCAACTTCCTGGTTACTCACTTTTTCCTGTGTGAAAGGGAGTGAGGGAAGTGAAAAGGGACCAGCTAAGCCAACCGCAGGAGCAGCCGCCATGACCCCCAACGTCAATACCCATTCTCGTAACTTTCGCATGAACAGCTCTCCTTATGAATCCGTTCGAAGGGAGCGGCGGACTCCCCGCAGAGTCGCCTGTGACATCCCTCAGAGATGTCTCAATCAGTAATCGTTAATCGGTTTGTTTTGCCCAAGAACTTCAACATGAGGTCGCTTGCGCATCGTGTCATCGAAAAAATAGGATGACTCATTACTTTGATCGGCAGATGAGGTCCGGTTGCACAGACTATTCTGGTTATTTCGGAAAAAATGATTCGGATCAGCCTCTAAAAAATGAGTAGATATCGATGTATCATGTATTGGTATAACGACTTACGGATACTCTTGGTTTTATGGTAAGATTTTTCCAGATGTTCTCTGTCTAATGGTTGCCCGCTTAAGCTATGAGAATGACCGATTGCGAACGGCTCGATCAGTAGAGAATCGTCGACAAACTTGGTAATTTACCTGTTCTGAGGCTGAATTCGTTCCCTTAAAACATCGTGAAAGCTGCCGCCAATGGCCAAAAAAGCCACAAAAAAGACAACGAAGAAGAAAAAAGCGACTACCAAAAAGTCGACTACAAAGAAAAAAGCGGCAAAACGTAAGTCACGAAGTAAGAAAGCGACCGCTGAAGCTCGGAAGCGGATGGTTTGGGGCGTCTTCAGTAGCAGCATGAAAGAAGAAGCCCGCTTCCCCTACGACCAACGGAAAGAAGCTGAGAAAAAGCTGGATCAACTTTCCTCAAAGTCGAAAAAGCCTTTCTTTATTCAACCAATGAAGGAAGTGATTGACGCTCCCGTGGTCAAAAAGAAGACGACGAAAAAGAAGAAGTCAGCCGACGAAGAAGAATAAGCTTTGTGGGTCGTTAATCGTCAATAGTCTGACTGCATGAGTTGCAGCCGGAGCATTTCTCGTCACACGCTTGGTCGCGACAATCGCTGCACCATGCGCGATTCCATTTGCAGGACTTCCAGTCCGAATGACCAATGCGACTGAGATCCCAGCACGGATTGTAGTAACAGTCCATGCAAAAGCCGTGATCGCTGATATCGTCGATTTTGTCGCTATACGCATTGGTCAGTGATGTGCATTGACAGCCGGTCAGAAGGCCGAGCATTGCGATAGTGGCGAACGACATCAAAGTCGTTTTCAAGAGAGACGATTGCATGCGACGATCCTGCCGGGAAGTGAGGAGGAAGACAGAAACCGACAATTGGGACGCGTCGGCTATATCTCACATCGGTTGTTACGTCGCTTCAGCTTCACTGGGGATGCCCGTCAATGACGGGGATCCCGAAAATTCAGGACTCGATTGGGAGATTGGCTTCCTTCCATCCTCGAAAGCCCCCATCCATCGATATTGCCCGTGTGTATCCCATTTTGCGCAAGTTGTCGGCAGCCAACGCGGAACGATAACCGCCGCCACAATACAGGATCATTTCAGTCTCGGTGTCGGGGACTTCCTTTTCGATGTCGCGCTCGATGATTCCTTTCCCGAGATGCTTGGCTCCAGGAATATGAGCACTGGCGAATTCGCTCTCTTCACGAACGTCGATGATAAGAAGTTCTTCACCTTGATCGAGTCGTGTTTTGACATCGGCGACAGTGCATTCTTCGATGTTCTTGCGGGCTTCGTCAACGATTGCCAGAAAACGGTGCGCGTGATGTTTTGCCATGATGATTTCCTTTTCACTGAGAATCGTTTGAGATGATTGTCCTATCATCTGTGTGTTCAACGGCAACGTCAATCGATTGGCGCCAGAAACTTCACGTAGAACAAATCGTCCGGTCAGCGAGTTCTTCAAACGCACCAATCTGGTTAACTTTCCAAGCTTTATTCCGCCCAAGTTCCTCTGCCAGAATATTGGCCACAGGTTGTGCCAATGACTTGGCAACCTTCGCATTGAGCAACAGGATACGATGCCTCCGCGACAGCACATCTTCGACGGTTCGCGCCATTTCTGATTTTGCAAACCAGATCACTTCAGCTTTCGTCAGCGAACACCCCTCAACTAAAGGCGTTCCCCATTCGGGATTTGTTTCAATCAATCGCTCAATGTTGGCTCGATCACTCCCCAGAGTGTCCCATTCGCTTTCAGATTTATGATTGCGGGAGGCTTCAGCGCCACGAAGTATTAAATTGGCGGTGACGCAGTCTAATTCCTGAAGTCCACAAGTGTCTGCGGCCCGATTAACGCAATCCTCGGCCATCTCACGGTAAGTGGTCCACTTTCCACCGGCAATTGTGATTAACCCCGAATTGCTCACTTCAATGGTATGTTCGCGTGAGACTTTGGAAGAATTGGAGATTCCCGAAGGGTTCACCAAGGGGCGAATCCCGGCAAATGTACTGAGAATATCTTCTCGCGTTGGTGCTGGGGAAAAATAGTTGGCAGCCGTTTGTAACAAAAATTCAATCTCTTCTTCCGAGACATCGGGTTCAAGTTTCGCAATGTCGACAGGAGTGTCGGTCGTTCCCAACACACAATGACCGTGCCAGGGAATCGCAAACACAACTCGCCCATCGCGAGTTTTGGGAACGAGCAGAGCAGTATTTCCGCCCAGAAACTTCCCATCAAAGACCAAATGCACTCCCCGGCTCGGCATGATGAGTTGGGGAGAGGCTGGTTCATCGAGAGAACGGATCCCGTCGCTGAACGGACCCGTCGCATTGATCACGCATTTTGCCTGAACCGTATTTCGTTGGCCCGTTTCGACATCCATAAATTCCACGCTCTGAATTTGACCATCGGACGTTTTATGTAGTTGCTCTACACGGCAGTAGTTGAGTGTCGTGGCTCCCTGTTCGGCCGCCGTCTGCATCAGGTTGATCACCAGTCGCGCATCGTCGAACTGACCATCGTGATAGAGAACACCGCCTCGCAGCGCATCCGGTTTTAATCCCGGTAGACGTTTGCGAACTTCTTCCCGAGAAACGCCGTGAGATTTTCCAAACGACTGACGCCCGGCCAACCAGTCGTAAGCTTTCAGCCCGAGAGCGTAATAGGGCTTCTCCCACCATTTGAATGCGGGAATGACAAAGGAGAGATCATGCACGAGGTGCGGAGCATTGTGGAGTAATCGCTCACGTTCGCGCAGAGCTTCGGTGACCAGCTTGAGATTTCCCTGTTCCAGATAGCGAACACCACCATGAATCAATTTGGTCGAGCGGCTGGATGTCCCTTTCCCAAAATCAGACTGTTCGAGTAACAGCGTGCGGTATCCACGAGATGCTGCTTCAACGGCGATTCCCGCTCCTGTCGCTCCACCTCCGATGATTAAAATATCCCAGGATGGAGTGTCGGCAATTCGCGTTAAAAATTGTTCGCGGTTGAAATTGGGAAAAACAATCATCAATTCATAGTGTCAGTTGGTATTTCGCTCCGCAACCGGAAATTCGCCAATTGATACATCTCGAGTTTCTACGGTCAAAAAGGGATCTTTATGGGGGGCATCCTGATTTTTCTCGATTCTCTTGTACACAGCATCCGATCCCCATGTTATAATCAACAGACGTTGATGTCAGGACTACGGTTTTCCCCTCAAGTCACATTAAAGAGCCTGTTTACTTTGTCCCCCCGCCTGCCACCTTCTGGCACTTGGATGGAAGAAACATGTTGGTTAATTGGCAAATCGTGATGCTGTCGTAAACACCGACCCACCTTGTGATACAACATCTATCACTCCAGACATGACCGGACACTTTCCGGCTTATGTTGTGTATTGGTAGTAGAGACCCACCTTATGAACGACGTCCCTCGAAGCCCTCTTTCTCTTCTAAAAACGTGCACCGGCTTGATTGCTCTGTGTGGTGTCTTCGTAGCCTCTTTGGTGATCACCTATCCTTTGTTGAGTGATTCCGAGCAAAAAATGGCAACCGACGAAGAAGGGAATGCGCTCAAGACGGATGTTGTGATTGAATCTCCATTTCAACATACCATTTTGGCCCAAGGTGAAGTTGACAGCCGTCAGAAAGCGACCTTAATCAGTGAGGTTGATGACTCAACTCGGGTGTTGTGGCTGGCTCCTGCGGGAGTTGATGTGGCGGCCCCTTTGCGTTCTCCCGTTGATGGTGTTGTCAAAACAGTCCGACATCCCAATCGTAAACTTTCTGTCATTGTCATTGAAGGTGTTGATGGTGAACGGAAGGCGTATGAATTTCATAAACAGAGTCGGTTCTCTGAGGTGGTGATCACGCCGGGGGAATCTGTTCGGAAGAAACAGATTCTGGCCGGTGATGTTGTGTGTCGTCTCGATTCGTCCGAACTCGAAGAATCGGAACAAAAGTATGAAATTCGAGTCAACGATTATCGCGCACTTTATGAAAAGGCCATCAAAGATGTCGAGATTCGTAAAGCTTTGAATGAAAGTAAAAACGCTCAGGCAGAATTGAATGCCGAGCTTGCCGAACTCGATTTGCAAAAATACCTCAAAGGAACGTATCCCCAACAAATCGAAAAAATGGAAGGCGATTTGCAATCATCTCGCGAAGATCTCACACGCGCTCAGGACGCTCTCGAGTTTGCGGAGCGGATGGCGTTTAAAGGGTACAAAGAGGTTGATGAAGTTGAAAAAGCTCGACTGAAAGTGATGAAGCTAGAGTACGATGTCAAAAACCAGGAAAAGTCCCGTCAGGTTTTGCAAGATTATGCACACGGTCGTACGTTGTTGCTATTAAGGGAAAATGCACTCCATCTGAAACGCCATGCCAAGAGAGTCCGCCTTTCGGGAGAAGCGTCGATGGCTCAATATCGAGTCCTGAAATCCTCGCGGGAAAGAGTCTACAATATCTATCGACAGCGACTGGACTGGATTCGAGAGCAGCTCGATGCTTGCACTTTGGTAGCTCCTCAAGCAGGCAAAGTCGTAATTGCCGCAGAAGGTTCATCTCGCAATCCCACACTACTCGAAGAAGGCTCGACGGTTCGAGAGCGTCAGAAAATTATTTATCTTCCCGACCTCTCAGATATGAAAGTTCAGGCCCGCATTCACGAGTCGATGATTAGTCATGTACAAGAAGGGCTGCATGCTACCGCTTTGATCGATTCCCTTCCCAACGAAGCCTTCGATTGTGAACTCACTTCACTCTCGACTCTCCCCGTCCCCGGCAAATACCCCAATTACAATCAGCGTGATTACATTGCCGAGTTTCGAATCGAAATCCCCGCTCATCTAGCGGGAGAGTTACGCCCGGGGATGACGGCCGGCGTCGAAGTTGTCGCCAACAAAATCGATGAGCCTGTGATACAAGTTCCCATGAATGCCGTATTTCAGGCGGGGACGAAACACTTTGCCTGGATTCCGTTTGGAGAAACAGTGCTTCGACGGGAAATTAAGGTCGGTCAGTCAAATGACGAATACTTTGTCGTGCGTGACGGTCTCCTCAAAGGCGAACAAGTTGTCATAGAGCCTTATGTCCACTTTGCCCAAGAAGTTGCTGCCCTGAGAACACAATTTCCTGATCCGATGCAAGCAGTTCCCGATTGGAAGGCTCAGGAACAGGTCGATGAAGAACCGCTTCCTCAGTCGGAAGACGAGTTTCTGGAAATGATCGGCTACCTCGACGAACAAGAAGAATCTACCGCACCCACGTTAGACATTTCCAATCGCAAACCGATTGCTTCGACCTCTTCAATTGGTGACTGATTCACAGTCACACACCATCTGAGACTGGCCTTTTCTGTTGCCAGTTCGTAGCCTGAGAACATTCGTCGGCGTCAGTTTCCGCCGGAAATCATCTCAGCCGGAAATCATCTCAATGGAACAGGAGTCTCCACGCGATGTCTGCGCAGATCATTGATGGAAAAGCAATCGCCCAGAAGGTCCGTTCGGGTCTGGGAGAAGAAGTCGCTTCACTTCAGGCGAAAACCGGTGTCCAACCGCATTTGGCGGCCGTTCTGGTTGGTGAAGACCCCGCGTCTGCTGTCTATGTTCGTAACAAACAACGCGCCTGTGAACAAACGGGAATCGACAGCACTCTCCACACACTGCCTGCAGAAACGACGCAACAGGAATTGCTCGATCTCGTCCATCAACTCAACAACGATCCCCTCATTCACGGCATCCTCGTACAGTTGCCACTCCCCGATCAGATCGATGAATTGGCGATCCTCGATGCCGTCACGCCGCTCAAAGATGTCGATGCCTTCCATCCTGAAAATGTGGGCCTTATCGTGCAGGGGCGTCCTCGCTTTCTCCCCTGCACTCCTCACGGCGTGCAACAAATGCTGATTGAATCTGGGGCCGAAGTGGCCGGGAAACATGCTGTCGTGTTGGGACGCAGTGAAATTGTCGGCAAGCCGATGGCGTTGCTTCTGATGCAAAAAGGGGAAGCTGCCAATGCCACGGTGACAATTTGTCATTCGCGCACACAAAACCTCACCGAGATCACCCGCTCCGCCGACATCTTGATCGCCGCAATTGGTAAGCCGGAATTCGTGACGGCCGACATGGTCAAGCCCGGCGCAACTGTGATTGATGTCGGCACGAATCGGACGGCTGAGAAGAAACTGGTGGGCGACGTGGCCTTCGATGAAGTGAAAGAAGTGGCAGGAGCGATCAGCCCGGTCCCCGGCGGCGTGGGGCCAATGACCATTACGATGTTGTTGAAGAACACGTTGATCGCGGCAAGGTTGGCGAAACGTTGAGATCGCAATTTGATTGAGTCGCGATTGATGAATTAAAACTCTATCGTTAAACCTTATTCTCAGAGTAACTCATTGAACTCGTCCACCGTCAGACCAGCTTGTCGAATAATGGCTCTTAATGTTCCTTTGGCAATCTCTTTATGATCGGGAACTGTGAGACGGCGATGCGGGGAGTCTTGCTGCCGTAAAATCATGTGACTGCCTCGCTGGCGATCCAAAATATATCCAAGATTGCTCAAAGCCTTAACAACATCACGCCCGGAAATGATGGGTAGCGGATTCAAAGATTGATCTCCACCACTTCCTCACTCATCGAAGGTGGGACGGGTTCGTTATGAGCTTTGAGGCTTTCCAGATAACCGGTGATTGCATCTTTAATGTTGTTGACCGCTTCTGCTCGTGTGGCTCCTTGCGAAATACAACCGGGAAGCGCGGGAACATCGGCAACGTAGATGCCGTCTTCATCTTGCTCGATCAGAACTCGGTATTGCACGACAGATTCTCCTACTGAGTCATTGAAACAATACGCTTTCAGCACATCTTTAGAGTACCACAGAATATTCGACTTTGCGATTCTTCTTTTCTCCGCGACTTTCGTCGAACTCCTCGCAGTTGCTCATTGACTCGCCAGATGGCTGGTTCAGAACAATCGGTTCAAACCGTTGAGTGCCGCGACGCGGTAAGCTTCGGCCATGGTCGGATAGTTAAACGTCGAATTGACAAAGTAATTTAGCGTGTTTTGCTCACCCGGCTGCGACATAATCGCTTGGCCAATGTGAATAATCTCGGACGCATTCGCTCCGAAGCAATGAATCCCCAAGACCTGCAATGTTTCGCGATGAAACAGAATCTTCAACATGCCCGCCGTGCGTCCAGTAATTTGTGCGCGAGCGAGCGACTTGAACATCGAATGGCCCACTTCGTAAGGGATCTCGGCTGCCGTTAACTCTCGTTCGGTCTTTCCGAGTGAGCTGATCTCGGGTGACGTGTAAATTCCTGTAGGGATATCCTGAATCATGGCTCGTTCGCAATGGCCTTCGACAAGATGATGGGCCGCGTATCGTCCTTGGACATAGGCTGCACTGGCGAGCGAAGGAACTCCGATGACATCACCGACGGCATAGACGTTCGGTTTCGATGTCTGGAAGTCTGAGTTCACTTCGATCTGTCCACGATGATTGGGTTGGATCTCAAGGTTTTGAAGATTGAGGTCTTCGGTGTTTCCTGATCGGCCCGCCGCCCAGAAGAGAATGTCACTTTTGATTTGTTTTCCCGACTTCATATGGACGATCACGCCATCATCGCACGGCTCAACACTTTCATAGAGTTCGTTATGTTGGATCAGTACGCCACAATCGCGCAGGTGGTAACTCAGTGCATCGATGATTTCGTCATCGAGAAATTCGAGTAGTTTGCTACGTGTATTGATCAGATTGGTTTTGACACCCAGGTTCCGAAACATCGACGCGTATTCACAACCGATGACACCCGCTCCGTAAATGGCGATGGAGCGAGGAGTGTGATCAAGCCCCAGTATTGTGTCGCTGTCGTAAACTTTGGGATGCTTGAAATTGATATCATCCGGTCGAAATGGACGTGAGCCTGTGGCGATCACGAAGGCTCCGGCCTTTAATTGACGCCTCCCCCCAAATTCGTCTTCAACTTCAATCGTATTATGATCGACGAAGCGAGCGATTCCACGGTAAACGGGGACACCGTTACGCTCGTAGAAACTCATTCGCATGTTGACTTGCTTCTCGATCACCGACGCAGCAGAACGTCGTAGCTCAGGGAACGAGAGATTGGGCGAAATGCCCGCGTCGCGAAAGAGTTTGCTGTTGGCGATATTTGTTAATTGAAAGATCGAATACCGCAGTGCCTTAGAGGGAATTGTTCCCCAGTGAGTACAACCTCCACCAATCGATTCGTATTTGTCGACGGTCGCAACTGTCTTGCCGAGCTTAGCAGCCTGCATCGCGGCCCCTTCACCACCCGGACCGGTTCCAATGACGACGACGTCGTAAGACTGTTGATTCATAGCTGTCAATCGATGATAGAGTCACAAAGCAAGAAAGTAATTGATCAAACTGCGGAAAGTTCCACTTCCGACAACGACTTTTCTCCCATCAAAACTGGCAAGGGTTGCGCGCCGATGGTGCCCTGCAATGTTTCCAGATAGTCGGGTGAGGAAACTTCGTCGAGGCGTTCCTGAGCATAGACTCTACGTTCGGAGAGTTGCATGCGTTCGGTCACATCTTGATAACGTTCCTGAGAAATAATTCGATTCAGATAATCGACATGCCGTTGCCACAACTGTTGTTCCTGTTGTTGGCGAGCGACAAGTCGATCCTTGTACCAATCACTTTCGAGCAACGACTCCCGGGAGAACATCGCTCGGAATTCGGGATCATGAATGGTCTTTCCGTTCCAGGTACCTTCAGCCATGATGGTGATCAAGGCTTGTAACGGGGGACAGAGTTCGTCGATGGTCCCATCAGAGAGATACAGGTTGGCGATTCGTTGATGAGCTTCCGCGATATAGAGAATACCATCCGCATAGGAATCGGGATCCTGTGTTTCTGGTTTCAGCATGGTCTCGTCGAACACTTTCCCCGGATTGTCAAAAATACGACCGAAGAAAATACGCAAGAAGTCGTAGTTGATCCGGTAGCCGAGTCGGCTTTGTGGGATCAGCTTGCCATCATGTTCGTAGTCTTCCAGTTTTTCGAGATAACCGTTTTCGATGAGGTATTCAGCGGTTCGTTCTTCAGGAGTTAAACGGCACCAGATCTCGGGGATCAACAAGCTGATATCGTGATCGACTTGAACATTGGGGCCAATGTGGCCGGCTGCCGTCGAAAAACCACTAAGGTTCGTCAACAATGCACTCACAAACGCCGCATTCAAATCGGCGGCTGGACGCAACATGTTGAACGGGCCTTTGGTGAGAGCACCTTCGGAACCCGCTCCGGTGGTTGACGGACTTTTTCCCGTCAACGAGCAAGCGAAGTCCATAAACAGTTCAGGAAGTTCCTGATAATGCATCGGATTATAAACAGCCAGCGAACGAATCCCGGCTTCGGCGTCGGGGGGATTGTTGCGCCGTCCCGAAAGGACACCATTCACAGGGAAGTGTGCCGGTTCGTCGGACGAGATACCCCGCCAGAGTCGTGTTCCCATCTCGGCGACATAAGACGCCATCCGGTTTTCAAGGTCAGGACGGACTTGCAGATATCGAGGGTTCTTTGTCGGCTTGCCATCGATCTGTCGCGGGTTTGCCGAACATACGACATAACTACGTCCCGATTGAACGGCAGCCCGAAGCATCTCTTGCATCGGCTGACTGAATGCGTCGAAGTCGACAATAAATTCTGTCATGTCTTCAACTTGGTCCAAGCTCAACGGTTCAAAGTTTGAGATGAAATTACCGGGGCGAGACAAATCGCGTTCTGTTTGTTTGTCGAGACCACGATGAATGGCATCGTCGGGACGTTGGAACAAACGGTATTCACAATTGCGTATGAATTTGTAACTGACTTCTTCGGAAGAGTCTTGCGGAAGAAATTTGAGTTTCCTTCCCGGTACGACAACCGAAGCACTGATATCATCCTCGGTCTGAATCTTCATGGATGGAATGAAGTCTTGCCGAACTTTGTAGGTTCGCCACATCGACCGCGACAGCAATCCGACGCGAAGATAGATTCCGACCAGTTTGCGGTCTCGGTACTTCAGTTCGTGTCCTGGCTTTCCGTTGACGATATCGACGCCAAAATGAGACTTCCAGTCGTCACCCCAAGAGGGTTTGTGAAACCTTTTAATGATGAACACCATCGCCAGAATATAATCGGGAATGGAATGTAACCATTGATTGTAGTTGTCGGTGTATTTGGGGGAGGGTGTGAGCAATTTAATCACACTTCCCACCGAGCGTTCAGGATCAAGAATACTACGGCTGGGATGCTTGTCGGGATGACCTTCAGGCAGTGGTTCTGCCCATCGATCAGAGTAATCGCGATCAAAAATTTCCTGTACAGACTTCATATCTTCTTCGAAGTCCGAGACAAACAGCGGGCCATAATGCATGTAGTCTCGAAGAGACTTACTGATTTCACTTTTGCCACCTCCAGAAACAGTGCACGGTTTATGGCAAACCGCTCCATCACCGGCAGTTCCCACGATGCGCCACGATGGGGCCGCAGGGTGTTTCTCCATACGAAGTTGATAGCCGGACGGGGCGATATAAACATTCGCCGGCAGTAAGGGAATCTCACAAGTCTTGCCGTCACGTTCCCATCGGATACGTTGTTCCTTGAGAGAAGCGAACGCATCTTCCGGGATGTAAATCAGGTTCGGGTAATACTTGTCGATGCCATAACCTTCGGGAGCGACCTCGACGCGGTCAGCATAATCGCGAGCCACATCGGCGAACGTCCGACTGTTATAGCGAACGCTGTTGACCTGAAATTCATCCCCCAAGTTATAGCTGGCAAATGCCAAAGCGCCGCCCGCATGTTCTTCTTCCATACCTCCCGCGAGGTTGGTAGCAAAGCTGATTTGAGTTTTGACTTCTTTTTTGCAATAGCCAAAATAGTTGTCAGCAATGACCGTCACGACAACTCCGGTCGGAGTGCGGCAGGTCACTTTGAAAGCTGTGCCATCGTTATAGAGTTCGTCTTCCGTCTCCCAGCACATGCGATCATTTTTCTGACGATCTGTCGCGTCATTGATATGGGGCAGGCCGAGTTCTTTTTTGGTCAATTCGATCAAATGGGGAGCCAGAATCACGCAACCTGTGTGGCCGGTCCAATGTTCGATGTCGAGTCCTGCGTCATTTTCCGGGATGTCGGGGTCACCTCCATTACCGAAAATCGATTCCACAAAATCGAGATTACTCGACAGAGTTCCGGGAGCGAAGAATCGAGTTTCCATTCGCTGTTCGGCACACGCGCCGGGAACTTCAGGACGAACCAGAGGTCTGATCAATAACGAAACCCAAGTGCTCGACTTCTCTTCCATTTCAGAAGTGAATGGCAAATTCAGTAATGAATCTGGCGGATTCATTGCATGCTCGTAAAGCTTCAAGAATGTCGCTCTTGTCACGGCTCTTTTGTCGCCAGCAATCGGGAAGCTGCCTTCCACAACATGAAAGGTTCCTTTGGTGGTCCGTCGATCATGTTTGGGGTTGTGAAGAACACCGTTACTCACACGATAAGATTGAACGATATCACTGACATATTTGTCACCATTCGCGGGCAGTGAGAGTTCACGGGCCATACCATATCGGTCGAGAACATACGCTTTTCCCGGCAGTTGGAAACTTTCTCCTGCCTCTCCCTGATCACTGAAGTGTTCGCGCATCGCTTCTTCAATGCGTTGATCGGCGGGACAGCGATGTTGGTCGAGCAAACGTGCTTTTTGACGATAATTTTTCAGCAACCCGCTGGAAATCTGAGTGAAGTCAGAATCCCCCGGCTGTACGGCCGTTGATAACCCCTGCGCAATCAGGCGAAGGTTGATATACCGCAAGAGCTCGGCTCGCTCTTGATCGGACTGTTCGAACGTCTCCGTGATCGGAAGTCCCAGACTGTTTTTCAGGACGTGATCTACGTCTCCTTCAGAGGCCAGGAAATTATCAGAAGTCAAACTGCCAAGATGTGTTTTCATGATGATGTAACGCTTGATTGTTCTGGCTGCAATTTTGTTCAAATACGGGGAATGTTCCCACAATAGGGTGCCTTCTTGACACAACGTGGGCAATTTTAGTGCCGAGGAGAAGACTCGCAACCGCCGATTCTAATGAGTTTGTCGCCTTTCGTCTCCCGAGCAGAAAGGAATGCCCAAAAAACGTGCTGGTAATGACTTACGTTCTGTAGAATAAGGAACAGGAATTGCCTATCTTGAAATATTCACGGATTTTACTCAATGATTGAGTCGAACAGTGCCTGATCGACAGGCAACTCTGCCCCAAGATCTGATTGACGGTCTCTTCAGACTGGCCAAAGTGACTAACACCGTCCAACTTTTCGAAAGTTCGGGCATTATTTGTTGGCACTTGATGCTGAGATGGATTCAAGACGTTCCGACCCTGAAAGACATTTGTGACAGAACAACTACCGGATTGTATCGAGGCACACCGCCTGATCGCAGAAGAGGCACGAGAACCCAATTCCAATTGGAAACGCTGGGGCCCCTATCTCGCTGAGAGGCAATGGGGGACGGTGCGCGAAGACTACACTCCTGATTCCAAATCCTGGCACGCCTTCCCTCACGATCAAGCTCGCAGTCGAGCCTATCGATGGGGTGAAGATGGCTTGTTAGGAATGTCGGATCGCCAGGGGCGTCTTTGTTTCGCTTTGGCAATGTGGAACGGAAAAGACCCGATTCTCAAGGAGCGTTTGTACGGTCTCTCCGGGCCGGAAGGAAATCACGGCGAGGATGTCAAAGAGTGTTACTTTTATCTCGACTCCACTCCCTCTCATTCTTATATGAAGGCGCTTTACAAGTACCCTCAACAAGAGTTTCCATACGCGCATCTCGCCGAAGTCAACTCAAAGCGGTCACGCGATGAACTCGAATATGAACTGATTGATACCGGTATTTTTGACGACGACCGCTATTTCGATGTGACAGTCGAGTATGTCAAAGCCGATCCCGAAGATATTCTCATCAAGATCACTGTGGCGAACCGTGGTCCCAAAACCGCCAATCTGGTGATGTTGCCGAGTTTGTGGTTTCGTAATACGTGGTCATGGCCTAATTCTCACGAGGCCGAAGTTCCCAAACCGTCCATCAAAAAAGTGGCCGATGGAGAACTTTGTGCCGAGCACGAAACTCTGGGTAACTTTCACTTGATTGCCGAACCATTGGACGGCAAGTCACCCGAGTTTCTGTTCACAGAGAACGAAACAAATGTCTGGCGACTGGAAGACAAAAACAGCAAACGCCCCGGATGCAAAGACGCCTTTCACATGTATTTTACAGAAGGCTTGAAGGCAGCCGTCAATTCGCAGGCTCGGGGGACAAAATCGGCAGCCGTTTACAATTTGAACCTGTCTGCGGGCGAAGAACGGGTGATTCGATTGCGTCTCACTCGTGATGATCTTGTGAGTGAAAATCCTTTTTCGAGTCAGTTCGAGGAACTCTGCACACAGCGAAAGCAAGAAGCCGACGAATTTTACGATTCCAAAGTGGATCCCGGATTGTCGGCCGATGAGCGTCGCGTGTTACGACAAGCTTCGGCCGGTTTGTTATGGACTAAACAGTTCTACTATTATGTCGTCGATGAATGGCTCGAAGGGGATGACCCTGCCAATCCCATCAAACGAACTCATCCTCGGAATCGTGATTGGACTCATCTGATCAACAAAAACATCCTCTCTGTTCCCGATAAGTGGGAGTATCCGTGGTATGCGGCGTGGGATTCTGCCTTTCATATGATTCCGTTTGCGAATCTCGACCCCGATTTCGCCAAAGAGCAATTGATCCTGTTCCTACGCGAATGGTATATGCACCCCAACGGTCAGATCCCGGCTTACGAGTGGAATTTCAGCGATGTGAATCCCCCTGTACATGCTTGGGCATGTTGGCGGATTTATCAGATGACGGGAGAACCAGGAGAAAGAGACCGCCTCTTCCTCTCTCGTGTCTTTCAAAAATTGTTATTGAACTTCACTTGGTGGGTCAACCGTAAAGACGTGCGTGGAAAGCATGTTTTCAGTGGAGGATTTCTGGGACTCGATAACATCGGAATCTTCGACCGCTCAAAACCGTTGCCAACCGGAGGACATCTCGAACAGGCGGACGGCACCGCTTGGATGGCTTACTACTGTTCCAGTATGTTATCAATTGCCTTTGAGCTGGCGGGAGAAAACTCAGCCTATGCCGACATGGCTTCAAAGTTTTTTGAGCATTACGTCAACATCGCCGAGGCCATGAACTCGCTCGATGGCACCGGCTTGTGGGACGATGAAGATGGCTTCTATTACGATCATTTACATATCAATGGTGAGAGTATTCCTCTTAAAATTCGCTCACTTGTCGGCATCATTCCGTTATTTACCGTTGATGTAATCTATGACCGAGTCATCGAGCATCTCCCCGGTTTTCGTCAGCGAATGGATTGGTTTCTCAAAAACCGTTCCGACCTGAGCGAGCACATGACATTTATGGAACGCTCAGACGAGGAAAGTCAAAACGGAGATGGCATGTTACTTCTCGCGATCCCCACCAAAGAACGTCTGGAAAAAATCCTTCGCTACGTTCTCGATGAAGACGAGTTTTTGTCACCCTACGGTATTCGGTCCCTTTCGAAATTTCATGAAAAAAATCCGTTCGTCTTTCATGTCAACGGCGAAGAGTTCAAAGTCAAATATGTCCCCGGAGAGTCGGATAGCTGGATGTTCGGTGGAAACTCAAATTGGCGCGGTCCAATTTGGTTCCCGATGAATTATCTGCTTATCGAGGCTTTCGAACGATACTACAGTTTCTACGGTGATACCTTCCGCGTTGAGTGCCCCACAGGATCGAACAAATTCATGAATTTGCAAGAAGTCGCGGACGAAATTCGGACCCGACTTGTCGGCCTGTTCCTCAAAGACAAAAAGGGAAGTCGCCCGTGTTACACGCGAGGTGAACGCTTTGTGAACGATCCTCACTGGCGAGACCTGGTCCTGTATTACGAGTATTTTCATGCCGATTCGGGACGCGGATTGGGGGCCTCTCACCAAACCGGATGGACGGCATTAATTGCCCCCATCCTCGAACAACTCGCCCAACACAGAAATGTTCCCGGTGACCACGATACGCATTGATTGATCTGCTTACTTTGGCTCTGGCCAATTCAGATGCTTATGCAGAAAGTCGAATGTCCCTTTGCCGTTAATGGTATGAGGACCGACGAAATATTCGATCTCGGTACGTTCGCCGATCCCTAATTTGGCGGCATAGAGATATCTGACTTTGGCGAATTCATACGCCACCCATTCGTCCCAACCGACGCCATCAAAGTGTCCTCGCTCGACCATAAACGGTCGAGGGGCGATGAGTGCTGCCATCTCGGCATAATTGAATGTGCTGCCGAGATTGAACTCGTAAATCTCATACTCTCCCGTCCAGACATAACTGTAGGGTAGTCGTGTGCTGGCGTTCTTGCGAACCCATTCGTTGAAGTCGGCAGAACAGATGGATAACGAATAATCGGTGACAAGTGCCGGGATACGCATCGCACTTTTCCCGCCATATGAGAGACCATAAAACCCGATCCGGTCACCATCGACGTTCGGTTGAGTCTTCAACCAGTTCACAATTTGTTGATGTTGGGGAATAATGAGTGAAAATAGTGTTGTTCCCAACGGGTACGACTTACGTTGTAATGTGCGGAAGCGATCCTTGAAAATGTAGATGTTCTGAGGGCAAAAAGTAATAAATCCCCGTTCGGCCAGTTTGCCCGCAAAGTCGTGATAGGCACGATGATCGTCGAGAAATGTATCAGTCGGTCGCCCTTCCAAGCCGTGCTGACAAACCACGACGGGGCGTTTGTCATCCGGCCCTTTGATGTCCTTGGGCATTAACAAAGCACCGTAGGCGAAGACGCCATCAAAAACATCAAGTACCACTTCATAGCCGACCCATTTGTCGGTCTCCCACGTTTTGCGACTCCGAGCGTTAAAGGGATCCAGAGGAAGATCGTACTCACCGATGACTTCTTTACGAAAGATGTCTCGGTATGTCTCCACTGATTTTTCGTACGCTTCCAGTGACGATGTATCGAGTCCTTTCATGAACTCTTTACGGACATAGGGCGACTCGTTCATCACTTCCTGGTTGTGCCGATCGAGTTCGGCAATTTGGCGTTGGAGCCGTTCTTTGACAAAAGTTTGGTGACTCTGTTCTTCGCCTTGTATCTGGACTTTGAGATGATTGATTGTCTCCAGGAATTCTTTCTTCGTGACTGGCTTGGCCGAGAGTGCGTTCAAAAATGGGAAGGTGATGTTTTGATTGAAGAAGAAGAGACCTCCCCGGCTATCTATTCTTGCGTCTGAAAACATGATCTCATATTCACCAGTCAGGTTTTTAAATCGCTCAACCTCAGACTGATTGTTGCCAGAAAATGAGATCGGCGTCTCTTCAACGACCGCCGGTGCTCCCCCTTCTCCCGGTAAATTGATAACAGGGCCTTTCGTATTTTCAATCAACAACTTTCGGGGGGCGATCATGTAACCCAACTCGGCATCTCCGAACTCTCGCAACAATCCACTCACCTGCCGTGAAATCGGCTCCTGCCATATCTTTTGACGATTCCCGAAATACCCACTAACAAGCGTCGTGTCGATCCGATCATCCACGGCACTGGCATACAAGGCGATCATGCCGCCTTCGCCATAACCGGCAACGCCAATCGGAAGTGACTCGTTTTTCCCGGAAATCCAATCGACCAGCGCGAGGACTTTCTGAACTTCATATCCGGTCATCGTTCGTCCCAGAATGAAGGCGGGGCGATGTAGGTACTCGCGGTGTGTCAGGTTCGCCCGATTGTTCCGTTTGGTCATTTCGCGACTGATGAGTGAGGGGACGATCACATTCACACCGTGGGAAGCAAGAATTAAAGGTAATTGGGAGTCATCCCAAACCACTTCACCCGGTCCAAAACGGCCTACTCGATTGCCACACAGTTGTTCGGGAGTTTGGTCGGCATCGGGCAACACAATGGCCCACGCTTTTGCATTGTCTGATGCTTTGAGGAACAGTCCTTCGCCGTGGACTCCCCCAAAGACCGGCCAACGGACACGATGGATAGTTGTTTCTCCCAATGTCCCGACGAGGCTCGAATCATCGGTGGTGGCCACCAGTTCTAACCCTTCAAATGGTACTCGTTCATCCACGAGTCCCAATGCTTTTTTGAGACGTTTGACCGATGGTTTATTCTCGTCTCCCCAATACTCAGAGCGTTTCTCAACCGACTCTTCCAATCGTCGTAACAAAAACTCATCGCATTCGTCGACCAATCGAGACGCGATATCGCCTTCCCAGGTGAGGGGTTGTGTCCCCGGCAACGGGTCGGCACAAAGTGAGGCAACAGAAATGAAGAGCAGGGGCAAGACCAGAAAGCAGCGTATCATGGTGAGAATCCTCGGCGAGATCGATGGGTAGGAGTCCCTATCATACGCCAAACGCGAGTCAGAATGCGAATCTCATCTTTGCTCACTTTGTCTGTCAGAGTGAATTTGAACTGCAGATTTAACTTTCTGCAGTGGGCTCCGGCTTGACGGACTGAAATCACGATTGCCAAGCATCTCAGCAGGAACAGGTTTGCATGAAAGCGATAACTATTCTTTGAAATCGGTGTCGGCGTTTTTGATGTCCATCTCTTTGATCCAGATGTTGCGAAATAGAACTTCGTGTCCTTCGCATTGAAGCTTTAAGCCGCCTGGCGTATCGGTGATTCCTTTACCGCCATCATTTCCACCATCAATGCCGGAGTTCTTACCACCCCACACCTGATTAATGGATTGGTTGGAATGGACTTTCTCGCCGTTGAAATACATGGTGACCATCGCTTTTTCAGATCGTTTTCCATTTTCGAAACGAGCCGCACGAAACACAATGTCGTACGAGTTCCACTTTCCGGTTCCGTGATAGGCATGATACGGAGAAGGAGTTTCGTTGATGACGGCTCCCATGCCGTGCGGAGTTTTATCACCATCGAGAATCTGGATCTCGTGACGATTCTGCAAATAGACGCCGCTGTTCCCACCCTTTTTGGCCACCAGAAATTCGATGTGCAGCCTGAAGTCTCGATACTTCTTTTTGGTCACCACGTCGGCGGTGCCATATTTGCCACCGGCAGCGACGGGATCGTCGGTCATCATCACGGTTCCTAAGTCAACGGGATCATCGACGATCTTCCATTTGATCGGCAATGACGAACTGAACCGCGGGCCTTCCCAATAGGTCCATTTTTGATCCAACATTTTTTGACTGCCGTCAAAAATGACTTCGGCTCCGTCAATCGGTTTTGCGCCGACGCCGACATCGGCTGAAACAAGACCGGTTGAGGTGAAAAAAAGAACCATAGAAACGAGAGCGAGTTGGCTGAACCTCTTTTGAAGCGTGCGCATTTCGTAGACTTTCTGTTGATTTCAAACTTTGAACTCAGTGGCGAAGGGAGATGATGAATGGTCGTTAGCCAATCACATTGTCTCCTCCGTTTTCTTGCTGCTTGATCGTGACGGGCCAACCGGGGAATTGATTCTCGGGTTTGCCATCGGTTGGATCAACGAGGAAGCGAAACGCCTCAAGGTGATAGGTTTTCGCTTTGGTATCAATCGTGACAATGCCGAATCCAGATCCTTTTTGATGGGCGGTTTCGTAACGGTTCTTGCCTTTCGGGACAACCGGGTTCCCGACGGCGTAGACGTAAACTTTGTTGCCGAAACCATCAATGAATTCTCCCGTGTTGGGGAGATTATGGGACGGTCGGTTTTGATGTTCCATGCCGACTTCGTCCGGTCGCCACCAGCGTGGATAACCGGCTGAGATGGCCGGAGTGCAATAAGACCAGTTGCTGTCCCGTTGTTTATCCACGCCGTATTGGCTGAGTGTCGCCAGGTGCTGATCGCCGTTGATGTGCAGTGCTTTCGATTTGCGAATAATATTGATCGCATTGTTCCGGGCTGTTTGCGGCCAAGCACCCGAATCAAGATCGGCTTTGAGGTAGCCATTATAGCCGCCATGATGTGTGGCGACACCTGCGAAGACAGTCTGACTGAGGAGAACTTTCATTTGATGACCGCGCCAATCGTCGGCCCACTTCTTCAGGTACTCTTCCTGACGTTCACCGAGCAAAATCAAGCCCGGCTTATCGAGGACTGAAGTATCGAAGTTTTTATCCATCACATGGTCGGCACGCCCACTGCCAGTTTCAACACGTTCGGGACCACTCTTCCACTGACGGTCGGCAATCACGGCGAAACTGACGCCGCCGTAAACCATGTCGCCATAATAGACGCTAATGTCCTGTTTGACGGGGGTTGGGTCAGCAAAGTCGGGATGATGGCTGACGCAGGTTTTATGAACGGCAATCACCATCCGAGCCGGTTGAATGTATCCCCCTTTAGAGGACGCACCGCCTGCAATGTCTTTCATCTTGGCGCCACCCTCGCCCCAGATGTTTCCTTGGAAAACATCATGATCGTCGGGGATCACCAGAGTCGGACGATCTTTCATCGCTTCACGGAATGACCAACCGAATTGATAATACTTGCGTAAGTAGTTGAGAATCGCCGGTTCTGCCGGTTCGCGAATGATGCCGAAACCGCCATGCCCTTCATAGATTTGGTCACCCGAGAAATACAACATGTCAGGATCGAGTTTGACGAGATTGTTGGCGACCGGTTCATAGGGAAAGCCGTAATCGTTTTGACATGTCAGCGCGCCCAATCGTAACGGACGACCGGACGGATTGGCTTTGATGACTCCCGACCATTCTCCATTCGCTGAGGTTCCATCTTTCCCCCGCTCTGCGTATACCAACTTGTAAGGTGTTTCGACTTTCTCATTCCAATTGGCAATGCGAAAAGTGGCGACCCAGGCATCAGTATCGAGTTCGGCCGTTCCCAGCGACTGCCATTGGCCATCTTTCTCCGCATGCAGTTCGACCGTTTGATTGTCTTTCTCTCCCAACGGCCCAGTGAGGGCACTGATCTTCATCACGAAGCCTTCGTCGCTACGCGAATCACTCAGCGAATACATCGACCACAAAATCGGTCCGAAGCTGCGTTCGGGACGAATGACGAATGCTGCTCCACCCACAGACCAATTCGAAAAGCGATATCGGGCTCCCTGTTTTTTCTGAGCCGGTGTTTGTCCGCGGCGATTGGGAGAATTGAAATTATTAGCGATGGCGATATTGCCGAGAACTGCGGCTTTCTTGACCGTTTGAGTCAGCGAATCGAGAGTTGTGCCGTCGGCTGTTTTTACTTCGACTGTGAGAGAGTATCGATCACCGTCCGGTTTCCCGCTCAGCACGACCAGAAATTCTTTCAGGTCCAATGTACCGCGAAGTTTTTGTCTCTTGCCCGCCAAGACCAATTGCCCGTCGGCAACACCCGCATTGATGCCTCCACCGGCGAACGAGTTACTCCGGTATTCGTTGAGATCGCTTTTCACACCGATACGAAACCCTACACCAGCATCGACTTCTTTCGACTCCACCTGACTCACTTGTACCGACATTGTAAATGATTGAGACGTATCTTCGAGTTGATGCGTAATCAGATGGACGTTGCGTCCACCTTCCATCGATTGGCATTCGGCGGCTCCATCGACGACTTTCCAGTTCTCCATCGGATTGGCCCAGAAGTTTTCTCCCAGCCAAACGCGATCGTGAGTGTTCGCCCAGTTATCGACTTGTTTCAAACCGGGGCTGATCGATTTATCATCCGCTTGAGCTGATGGCGATTGGTGAACTGGCCAGCCGAGATAAGCGGTTCCCAGTCCCATCAATTTCAGCGCAACTCGTCGTGTGAAAGATGTCATCGGCGTAAAATCCTGTGGTGATTCAAAAAGAACAAGCAAACAAACATAATAACAGCTCGGAATTCGATCTGCGACGATGAAATTTCCCAGTTTCAGTACACGCTTTTATAACAAAGGATCATCGAAGCGTGTCTGCGACATCTTGCTTTATCTGCTGTTCTCACCATAGTATGGAGTTTGAGACCAACGGGTCTCGCTGTTTTGCTTCCTCAGATCATGATTGACTCTCGAAATGAACTCACATCGTATTCGTTTTATTATGGTCGGTGGATTTCTGGGAGCGGGAAAAACAACCACTCTCGGTCGGCTAGCTTCCCTCTATATGGAACAGGGGCTATCAGTCGGAATTGTGACGAATGACCAGGCCGAGGATCTGGTTGACACGAACACTTTGCGTTCGCAAGGCTTCGATGTGGGTGAAGTCGCAGGAGCGTGTTTTTGCTGTAACTTCAATGAATTGATGGGAACTATCGAGGAATTGGGTACGGGTCAACGCCCTGATGTGATTCTTGCAGAACCTGTCGGGAGTTGTACCGACCTGGTGGCGACCGTGATTCAGCCGATCAAACGGTTGTTTGACGCGGAGTTTGAAATTGCTCCCTACACTGTGATTTTGAAGCCTTCACATGGAAAGCGAATTCTCCGTAACGAGTCGGGGGGCGGGTTCTCTCCGAAAGCCGCCTATATTTTGAAAAAACAATTGGAAGAAGCCGATGCCATTCTTGTGAACCGGATTGATGAAATCGATCCTGCTGAGGTCGATGAACTTACCCAACTGGCCCAAGAAAACTTTCCCGGCACACCGACATTACGACTTTCTGCCAAAACTGGTGAAGGCTTCGAGGGACTGTTCGAGTTTCTGGCACAGCAGGGAGACTTCGGCAAACGAGTTCTCGATATCGATTACGACATCTATGCCGAAGGAGAAGCGGAACTTGGTTGGCTGAATTCCAGTTTACACATCGATGCCGAAGTAGAGTTCTCGCTCGACGAGCTGTTGCTGGAAATTGTCAACGAATTGCGGGAGGCCTTGATCGAACAGGGAGCCGAACCGGCTCATCTGAAAACAATCGGCTTGTGGGAAGGTTTTTTTGGAGTCGCCAATCTTATCTGCAGTGACACTCCTCCCGAACTGTCACTGGCATCCGGTTATGACGTGAAATCTATCGAGCTGATTGTGAATGCTCGCGTCGCTTGTGATCCTGTGATCCTGGAGCAGACAGTTTCCGCAGTCCTTGAAGATGCTCTGAAAAAACGAAACGCGACGAAACGGGATCAGCAAACACGCAGTTTTCGTCCCGGACGGCCCGTGCCGACTCATCGATTCGGCAACGAATAACGCGATACCTCACCACCCTTTTAATTTCACGTCGATGGTTTCGGTGTCGTTCAGATTGGACGTTCGAGCGCGGACGACTTTCACGATGTCACCCGGTTCGTATTTCTTGAGCAGGTTAATCACTTCATCAGAAGTGTTCACTTCTGTCTCGCCGAAGGCAATGATGACATCATTGGGGCGTAAACCAGCGGCATTGGCGGCTTTTCCAGGTGTCACTTCACCAATCATCACTCCCTTTGGGGTCCTTATTCCTGAAAATTTAATCCCCAGTTCTGCAGCACTTCGACTCTCAATAAGAATTTCGGGATTGATAGGTTCCAGAATTTCGACAACCCGCTCGGCTGGAACCGGACAGGTGGCAATCACATACACAACATTGACTCTCGCCAGACGAGAGATTTGACGGATCCCTGCTTCGCCTCCGGTCCAACTTCGCCCCAGACGGACATAAGAGATTCCGGGATACGGCATGCCGGTGACATCGTCGATTTCCATGATGTCTGTTTGAAATTCGATATGCAGTCCCAATTGTTGTAAGTCGACGATTGCCCGTTTCGACCGGAGTTGATCGTAGTTCGATAAACTGATACTCGCCTGTAACCCAAGGTCTCCCGCATCATTGAGAGCAATGTTTTGCAAGGCTTGTTCGGCAGCTCGATTCGCAATGTCGTCTTCTGAGAGGAAAATCGCTTCCAGAATCGACAAGGCCCGCATCGAGAGTTCAGGCATATCTGACTGAGCGGCAATCTCCATGCGCTCGACTGTGTCGAGGCTCCCCTTTTGTTTCAGAATCTTCGTGGCCTCGACACGTTCCCGAAAATCGCCACTGGTGAGTTGATTGATCAGTTGGTTCAATCGGGGTTCGGGAATGGGAAGCCGAGAGGGCAACGGTGGTGGAGGCGGCACGATGGGAACATAGAGTTTCTTTCGCGGACGACTCCGATCCAAAAAGGGGCTTTCATCAAACCCCGGAGCCGGAATAATTTGGATTCCCGGAAGTCGCTGTTTTCTCTTCCGAAGTGCGGGGGGGATTTCGTTCTTGTCAGGTTCAGACTGAGCCCACGCAGACCGTTCAATAGCAGTAACGAACAGAGAGGCCATCAAGACCCCAGTCATCATGAAAATGCGGACTGCCATAACAACCGATCATTCGTTGGCGTGCAAAATTTGAGCAGTGATCTAGTGTAGATTAAAGGGGGGTACAGGGACAACACTCTCTCTGGAGAGATCTTAATCAGCGTTACTTTTTCTCCAATCGATCCAACCGGACTTGTTCGTCAGGCAGAAGACTGCCAATCAATGATTCCCAGCATTTACGTGACCAGAACAAGACCGATAACCGGATCAGCAGGCGAGACCGTCGCTGAACTCACACTTGGAAGAATCGTACACATTTCAGAAACACTCCGTCTCATCGGCAGGAATCGCCGATCAATGAATAGTCTGTCTCTCTCAATGAGTGAGGAGTGGACAAATTGACGTGGCTCGAAGTTTCCAGGCAACTCAGGATGGGTATTTGCCAAAAAGTGAAGAATTCTTCATTCATGCGGAGCTTCAATTATCATGTCATAACTACAGAAATTGCAACGTGTTTCATGTTTTTGGTGACTCAAAAGCAAATGTTGAGTATCGAGAATCACTCTCGAATTGACCGATCATTTCAACGAAGACGGAGACGACTCCTATAATTTGCCGCTCATGAATAAAACGACGCATAAATGCCGATTTCGCACGATTTCGGTTCAAATAGGAGGATTAAACCCATGGCTCGAAAAGACGCCTTACTTCGACTTCACGAAAAACTTCGGGAAAAACGAGACGAGATTCGGAAAATGCTGAATCAGGAGAGGGAACTGGGGCAAAGTCCCCGGGATGTTGGAGATGTCGGGGACGACGCCTTCAACGACAATGAAAAAGAACTCAATTCTCAACTGATGGCCTTTGAAAGCCGAGAACTAGTCCAGATTGAACGGGCCATTGAGATGATTCGCATTGGTCGTTACGGCGATTGTGAATTATGTCAGAAGAAGATTCCGATCAACCGATTGAACGCCCTTCCTTTCACTCCACTGTGTGTGAAGTGTCAGGAGAAGGTCGAACAAGCGGGCGGTGATTTGGATCAATTTGATATTGATTGGGAAAATGCAGCCGATTTTGAATTTCGGATGCAAGAGATGGATTTGACGTTGGGCGATCTCGACCAAAGCGTGTGACCCCAACTCCTTCACGGACAGAAGGAGTCTCCTAATCAACATCACAACGAGGAATGGCAAGGACGCCGATTGGAAGCGACGGACCGCAGAAAACTGTTAAACACACTGCCGTCGATTGTCCGATCGGGAGCTCACCGAGCCATGACCAACCGCCGCCCATCACTGATATACTCCGCACTGATCCTGCTGTCCGGCATCGTTCTTGGCTTGGCATTGGAAGGTTGGCCTTCCAGTCGGCTCTTACAGGCCCGTCACCTCGATCAGTCAGAAGTAGACCGTCTCTACAATGAGCTACAGATTGGCGATACGACGCTCACCGATTTCGGTCGCGTCATGTCTCGAATCTATACGGTGACCTCTCCCAGTGTGGTTCATATTCAGTCTGAGCATCAAGATGCACGTCGAGGAACCATCGAAGAAACCGGTTCCGGCGTCATCATGACGAGCGAGAAGACACCTCGTCCCTTCATCGTGACGAATCGCCACGTCATTCAGGGAGCGAGTTTGAATGAAATTCAAATCAAACTTGCCGATGGCCGTGTTTTGCGTCCCACTCGAATCATGCAGGATGCCGCAACGGATCTTGCCGTTCTCGAATTCAAAAACGAGAGCGTGACACCCGCACGCTGGGGTGACAGCGAACGTCTCGATATTGGACATATTGTTTTGGCGATGGGAAGCCCGTTCGGTCTCAATCAATCAATTACGATGGGGATTATTTCTGCGAAAGGCCGCCGGTCATTGCGTCTGGGTGGCGAAGCAGATTCCAGTACCGTCATCAATCAGGACTTCCTCCAAACGGATGCCGCCATTAATCCCGGCAACAGTGGTGGACCGCTCATCGATACGCAAGGTCGCGTGATTGGAATCAACACGGCAATTGCCTCCAACAGTGGCGGAAATGAAGGGATTGGTTTCAGTATCCCCAGTAATCTGGTGAAGTTTGTTGTTGACCAACTTCTCGAACATGGCCGCGTTCAACGAGCATTTTTGGGTGTCGCTCTTGATGAAGAATTTTCTTCGGAAGATGCTGCCCGTTTGAAATTGGATCGTATCCGTGGAGCACGAGTGACCGAAGTTTATCAAAACACACCCGCCTCACGAGCCAAGATGCGATACAACGACGTGGTCTTGAACTTTGATGGCTATGATATCGAAGACCAGAATCACTTAATCCATCTCGTCAGCCTAACTCCTCTCGATAAACGAGTAAGGCTGGAAGTACTTCGTAACGGTCAACGAATGACGGTCTACGTCGAACTCACAGACCGTGCTCGCTTCCGACGTGTCGAGTAAGGATTCAATGAGCGGATCACTCTAGTGTCGCGGATGAAGAACTTAAGCCGACAGCGCAAGCTGGCCGGGCTGACTATTGGGGGGGAGATTATTTTTCCCTCTTTTGCTCAGCCGCACAGCATGACAAATCGAGAATATTTAAGTTGAAAGTACGATCTCTCGTACAATGGAATGACAACTCGGACGCTTAATCATTTTTTTGTCGTGCCGCGAGGCGTGTATTCCAACCGGCATGCAGTCGATCCACCTCCTCGGTGGTCATCAGACCTCGCTTCTCCAAATGAGAGGAAAGATAAACACCAAGTTTTTGCGTATTCGTCGGGATCTCAGGATTGGTGTCTGAGATCCTTAGGTCGCAAGCTAAATCGTAAGGTTTCGGAGGCAATTGCTCCCCACACAAGCTCATTTCGGAATTCCCCAGAGTTATCGCGACATTCGCTTTGAGAGTGACGACCGCAATAGCACGCAACGTCACAAGATCATTGATCCGAAATCTAATAAAAACTTGATTGTCTCTCGTAGTTCTGGTGACCAATACCGCGGTCACGCCAGGATAGGTGCTAAACAGTTTTTTGATATTATCGAGAGATTGTTGATCAGTCATTTGCAGTAGGTCAGGCTCTGCCTGACAAAGTTAAGTGACTAAGTCTTTGATGTGGTCAGGTGCCAATTGCCATGAGAGGATCACCCGCGAGCTTTCTCTTAGATCCAGCAATTTCTGGTGTCCTGTCAGGCACAGCCCAATGATGTTCGGCACGCTTTTTGCGCATTGGATGTCTTAGTGTAAACTCTTCTTTTTTGCAAAGGAATGCAATGACGAAAAACAACCAAAAACTCTCTCAATACGATCCCATCGAAGGGGCGGCCTTCCTGCGTCAGGTCTTCCCTCTGTTGGCACGACTGGCTCCGTCTGGAACAGAACGAGACAAAGCCAAGAATCGCCA